>Ga0126376_10001051_pt1 | contig 14568 bp, 12 predicted proteins | sample PanSoiMetPlot_15_FD_92760 | JGI IMG/M metagenome (GOLD analysis project Ga0126376, IMG submission 92760) | Tropical forest soil microbial communities from Panama - MetaG Plot_15 | ecosystem: Environmental > Terrestrial > Soil > Tropical forest > Bulk soil | place: Panama | collected 2016-02-17
CCACGTCAAGTTGCGACTTGGGTTGGAATTTTGAGGCGACCGCGGACGCGCAAGGAGATCAAAAAAATGCATGAATGATCTTAAGTGAGCGGACGCGAGCCCCGCGGCCAAGGTCTAGTTAGCGGCGGCTGCATCGTGGGCGCGGAGTAGGGTAGTGCAGATAGGTACTTTTCCAAATAGCGTCGACTTGGACTCAGTAATCGTTGCTAATACGCAACATGCACCACAATTTCTATTGCATCTCCACACATAAACGCTAATCCATTACTAAAGCGATTCGTGGGAATCAGCAGCTCGCATTTGGCCGAGGGCTGAGGTGGGTGTAAAAATGGGGCTGAAGTCGGCGTGGTGTAACATCGCTTTCGGCAACGCGTTTCGACGGCGGGATGAAGTCGATTGGCGTCGGCTCGGTCGCCGACACGCCGCTGCGACGCACAGGTTCGCGCGCCATGCCGTTGCCGCAATGATGACGGCTCTGGTTTGCGGGTGTGCAGTGGGTCCCAACTTCGCGCCGCCGGGGTCACCCGATGGTGCCGGTTACACGGCCGGGCGTGCGCCGGCGGGCACGGTGACAGCGAATGTCCCCGCCGGAGAGGCGCAGCGTTTTTTGAACGGCCGCGACATCCCGGGAGACTGGTGGCGTCTGTTCGGTTCGCGGCCGCTCAGGACGCTGACCGAACGCGCCCTGAAAAACAACCCGGACCTCGCTGCAGCCCAGGCGGCATTACGCGTTGCGCAAGCCAATCTGGCGGCTGGCAAGGGCGCCTTCTTCCCGTCCATCGACGCAAATTTCTCGGCGTCACGCCAGAAGCCGGCGATTTCCGGACCTGCAGAACCGGGCGACAACGGCAACCTTGTCCTCCCAGAATCGCCCACCTTCAATCTCTTTACCGGTCAGGTGCTGGTCTCCTATACGCCCGATGTGTTCGGCGGCATCCGGCGCAACGTCGAATCGCTCCAGGCCCTGTCGGACAACCAGCGATTCCAGCTCGAAGCAACCTACCTGACCCTGACCTCGAACATTGTTGTGGCGGCCGTGCAAGAGGCGTCTCTGCGCGGCCAGATCGACGCCACGCAGTCACTCATCAAGATCGGCAGCGATGTGCTCAAGTTGCTGCGCACGCAATTCGACGCTGGGCTAATCTCGCAGGCGGACGTGGTGGCACAAGAGGCGGCCCTGGCGCAGATCGAGCAAACGCTGCCGCCGCTGCAGCGGCAATTAGAGCAACAACGCCATTTGCTTTCGGCACTCACCGGCGGCCTTCCGAGCCAGGAGCCGCCGGAGAGGTTCACGCTCGCCCGGCTGAGGCTGCCGCGTAACCTCCCCGTCAGCGTGCCGTCACAGCTCGTCCAGCAGCGCCCTGACGTGCGCGCCGCGGAGGAGAGCCTGCACTCCGCGAGCGCCCTCATCGGGGTCGCGGTGGCAAACCGCCTGCCGAATGTGACGCTTACCGCCAATGTCGGCAGCACGGCGCCTCAGATCGCGCAGCTGTTCTCGCCTGGCGCCGGCGCTTGGTCGATAGCGGGCTCAGTCCTCCAGCCGGTTTTCCATGGCGGCACCCTCTACTTCCAAGAGGTCGCGGCGCGCGCGACCTTTGAACAGGCATCCTCCCAATATCGCAGTGCGGTCGTGACCGCTTTCCAGAACGTCGCCGACAGCTTGAGCGCCATCCAAAACGACGCGGTGGCGCTGCAGAAGGCCGTCGCCGCCGAAGACGCCGCCAACCGCAGCCTCACCATCGCGCGGCGGCGCCTGGAACTCGGTGACATCAATTATATCCTGGTCCTCAACGCGCAGCAGACCTACTTGCAGGCGCTGCTCGCGCGCGTCCAGGCACAGGCCAATCGCTTTGCCGACACTACAGCGCTGTTCCAGGCGCTGGGGGGCGGCTGGTGGAACCGCGAGGACCGCGATCCGCCGAAGCAATATCCGCTTTTTAACTTGACGGAGTGAGCGAAGTCGCGCTGCGATCCCCTTTGGGGCCGTGTTGCCGGGATCCGGTAGGCCTCCGCAACGATGGATTGGGAAGACCGCAATTTCCGAACGCAGTGGTGGCGCGGAAACGCGGCGGGAGGAAGCAGATGGTTGGCAGCAAACGAGTTGCGGCGTGCCGCTTTTTTCTGGGGCTGTCGACGAATCGCGTACACCATCTGATCGCGACGACCGTGATGGTGATCGGGATCGGCGCTGCGGCGGGTGCGGCCGCGCAGCAATCGCCGGACCCCGAGGAAGAATACGGCGAGTTCCTCGCCCGGCCCGAGGAACTCGGATCCATTCCGGTCAACGACATTTTCAAATCCCTCCGTTTAACGGCAGGGGCGATGTCGCTCGGCAAGAAAGTGTACGCGAAAAACTGTGCCACGTGTCACGGCGCCGATCTCAAAGGCATTCGCGATCAGCACACACCCGATCTCACCGACGCCGAATGGCGTTTTTCCGGCGATGACCTGGCGTCGGGCGGGAACGTGAAGTTCCCCTCTGACGTCGAATGGACCGTGCGGTACGGCATCCGCTCAGACAATCCGAATGCGCGCGGGTTGGAGGCCGATATGCTGGCCTTCGATCCAAAATATCGTACCGAAGAAGACACGAAAGAATTCGGAGACAAAGCGTTTTTGACAGGGCAAGAAATCGAGGACGTGGTGGAGTATGTGCTTCAAATCGGCGGTCAACAGGCGGACGCCGCCGGAGCCGCCCGCGGTGATGTCCTGTTCCACGACGGCGCGAAGGGCAACTGCTTCGATTGCCACGGCGTCGACGGCACCGGCATCGATCCGATCGGGTCGACAAATCTCACTCGCCCGGATTTGTACCTCTGGGGCTCGGACCGCGCCTCAATCGTGGAGTCGATCGTCAAAGGGCGCCGTGGCGTTATGCCGGCCTTCGACGGCACCTTAAAGCCCGAGGAGATCAAGGCCGTATCGATCTTCGTGTTCTCTTACGCGAGAAGGTGAATCCCTGCGGCTCGCCGTGAGCCAGTGATAATGGGACCGCGCCATGAGATGCGGACGGCCGAACTAGGCGCGCAAACAGCAGAACGTTCTTCGTGGCGCCGTCGAGATCCACTGCGGGAGCGTGGCCATGGCGTATGTTGGCGGCTGCCAGTGCGGGCGAGTGAGATATCGGGCGGATAAGCCAAGGGACCGTTCGAGCGTCTGCTATTGTCGCATGTGCCAGAAGGCCTCCGGCGCACCCTTCATGGCATTTGTCCGATTTCGGGCCGATCAAGTTCAGTGGTCCACATCTCCCGACGCTTTTGCCAGTTCCAATCTTGTCGAAAGGGGGTTCTGTCGAAACTGCGGAACACCTTTATCCTATCGTCAGATCGGCGGTCCCTATGTCAGCCTGACCATCACCAGCCTGGATGATCCGGAGTCCGTGCGTCCAGAGATGAGGTTTGCCGCGAATACGGAAGTGTCCTGGTGCCGGTCGCTGTCGACGCTGCCGACCAGAGAGATGGACCTCACTGCCACTCCCGGCTTCATAAATCATCAATATCGGTCTGACTGAGCGATTTTGAGGAGGAGTTATATTCCAGCGTCGCCGCTGGGTGGCCGGCGTCGAGCGGCGCAGGCGGCGGAAATCAAATCCTGGAATTCGGGAATCATGAGCGTGAGGGCCGGACCGTTCGCCTTCGGTACACGATCCTATGGGTGCTCGGCTGCACCGTCGTGCTCGTGAGTCCGTTGATCAGATTTGTGATAGCTGAAGCCTACAATGAGCGCGCGCTTCAGGACACCTACGTCGTCGGGAGCCCGGCGCGGTGGACGATTGAGCTGGCCGCCATATTCGGTTGCGTTGCCGCGTGGTACTATTTGTTCCCGAAGGTCAGCGGCTATGCTTACTCCGATCTTCTCGGCAAGGTTCACTTCTGGCTGTCATTCAGCGGCTTTATCGCTATGTTTGTCCCGCAGGTCATTGTCCTTGCGGTCATCGTTGGCAGAGTGGAGGATGCATCCTCCCCCTTGTGGGGAGGGGGCGATCCGGTCCGCCAGTAAAACCAAGCGTCATCGATCGGCGGCTATATCTTTGCAGCAGGCTTCCCCGTGTTCTTCGCCAACGTGGCTTTCTCCTTCCTGCGCAGGCAGCCCGCCGGTTGAACCGAGCGTCGCCACGTCGCATGGGCGATCATAGAAACTTCGATCTCCCGCAAGAACGCCTGCACGTGCGCTGCGACGTGCCGAGGGCTTTGTCTGCAGCAGGAAATGTTCATCCGAGGCTGACCGCGGCACGAGCTTGTGCTCGGATGCCCGATAGAGGAGCGGCACATCAACGCGAGGAGCGGTGGGGCATCGACGCCGAGCACGGCGCGTAGTCGTCCCTTGATGAACGGGGTGACACGCATTTGCTGGCCGAAGCGGCGAACTCGGCCCGCCGTTATTGGTATCCCTGAACGCTCCATATCCTGTGCCGCTCTCGTGGCAACGTCATCCAGGTCGAGGATGGAGACGATGACCGACCCTATCCGTTTCTATTCGAAAGATAGCTGCCTATCATGAGCTCTCGAATTTCGCGCCGTTTGGGTTCGAGGCCGACGGCGTGTACTGGCCGACGGTCGAACACTACTTCCAGGCCCAGAAGTTTCCCGGGGCGGTGAGCGCCGCATATCGCGAAAAGATCCGGGCTGCCAAGACACCGAAGGAAGCGAAGGCCCTGGGGCGGACGCGCAACATCGCCATCCGGCCGGATTGGGAAGAGGTCAGGGGACGGCATCATGCTGGCCGCACTGCGAAAGAAGTTCGCTGCGGGAGAGTTGCGTGAACTCCTGCTCGCCACTGGAGATCGTCCTCTGGTCGAGGCCTCGCCATTCGACAGCTATTGGGGCTGCGGCCGGTCCGAGAGAGGCAGGCACCGGCTCGGCGAACTGCTGATGCAGGTGCGTTCGGAGCTCAACGGAGATGTCGCCAGAGAATAGCCCGACTGAACGCCACACGATAGCAGCCGTCGTGCGGCAGGCGCGTCAGTCGTGCTTTTATCGATGTCAACGACCGTATGAATGCTCAAGTATGATATCAATATGCTGTGATCAAACCGTGCAGATGGTGGAACCGATGCAGCGCGTGACCATCACGATCGATGACGATCTTTTGGCTGAGATCGATGCCTTCATGGCGGGGCGCGGCTACGCCAATCGCTCGGAGGCTATCCGCGATCTCGCCCGTTCGGGTCTGTCGCAATCAAGCCTCGAAGTGGTACACGATCGCAATTGCTTTGCGACACTGAGCTATGTCTACGACCATGCGGCACGCGAGTTGCCCAAGCGTCTGACGCAGGACTTCCATGCCCATCACGGCCTTGCGCAGGCGACGCTTCACGTCCACCTCGACCACGACAGCTGCCTTGAAGTGACCGTGCTCAAAGGCAGGAGTGCAGAAGTGAAGGCCTTTGCGGATCACGTCATCGCAGAGCGCGGCGTGCGCCACGGTCATATTACTTATATGCCGGCGGACGTCGGTCCACATGCGCCTGGCCACGATCACGAACATCGTCTTGATCGTGGGCTGGCACGCGTCGATCGCAAAAGGCGCTAGCCCCCCAGCGTCCCCCGCCCCTGCCTGGCCATCCCCCGCAAGCGGGGGCGGGAATGGTGTGGAAAAGGGAAGGGTAGGGAGGGGCTAGGAGAGTCCATCATGGCGGACAGCCGCATCGAAACCGACACGTTCGGCCGCATCGAGGTCCCGGCCGATCGTTACTGGGGGGCGCAGACCGAGCGCTCGCGACAGAATTTCCGCATCGGCACGGAAGCGATGCCCTTGCCGGTGATCCGGGCGCTCGCCTTGGTCAAGCGCGTGGCCGCCGAGGTGAATTGCGATCTTGGGCTTCTCGACGAGGGCCGCACCGGTGCGATCGTTGCTGCCGCTGAGGAAATCATGGCCGGTAAGCTCGACGGCCATTTTCCGCTCGCTGTCTGGCAGACCGGCTCAGGCACCCAGTCCAACATGAATGTGAACGAGGTGATCGCCAATCGCGGCAACGAACTGCTTGGGGGCCAGCGTGGTGCGCGCGAACCTCTGCATCCGAACGATCACGTCAACAAGAGCCAATCTTCCAATGACTGCTTTCCGACCGCAATGCGCATTGCTGCGGCTCGCGCGATCGCTTGGTATCTGATCCCCGCCCAGGAACGCCTCCACCGCGTGCTCTCAGACAAGGCAGAGGCCTTCGTATCTATCGTCAAGATCGGCCGTACCCATTTGCAGGATGCGGTCCCGCTCACACTGGGGCAGGAATTCTCTGGCTACGCAGCACAGGTCGAATCGGGGATTGGCCGCATTCGCGAGGCGTCCGCGCACCTGTTCGCCGTCGCTCAGGGAGGCACCGCTGTCGGCACCGGCCTCAATGCGCCCCCCGGCTTTGCGGAACGGTTCGCCACCCGGCTTGCCGCGCTGACGGGACTGCCGTTCATCAGCGCCGCCAACAAGTTCGAGGGGCTTGCCGCCCACGACACCGAGGTTTTCCTCCATGGCGCCCTTGCCGCCATGGCGGCCGGCCTTTTCAAGATTGCGAACGACATTCGCCTGCTTGGGTCGGGCCCACGGTGCGGGCTCGGGGAGCTTATCTTGCCCGAAAACGAGCCTGGGTCCTCGATTATGCCCGGCAAGGTCAATCCCACCCAATCCGAAGCGCTGACCATGGTGTGCTGTCAGGTGTTCGGCAACCAGACCGTTGTCACAACGGCGGCGAGCCAAGGGCATCTCGAACTGAACGTCTACAAGCCCGTGATCGCTCATGCCATCCTGCAGTCCATCGGGCTTCTGGCGGACGCTGCATCATCCTTTGCGGATCATTGTGTCGCCGGCATCCGCCCTGACTCGGCGCGGATTGCCGATCTGGTGGAGAAATCGCTGATGCTCGTGACTGCGCTGGCGCCCCGGATCGGCTATGACAAGGCGGCCGCAATTGCCAAAGCAGCCCATACCAACGGTACCACGCTCCGGCAGGAGGCGGTACGGTTCGGCTATGTGACCGTCGAAGAATTCGACACCTTGGTGCGGCCGGACGCGATGACCCATCCCTCCTAATCGCCTTGAAGGTGCCGGAAATTATTCACACTATGGTTGTATTAATCAGTAGCCGACTCACGTCCAATTACGTGGTATCCAAGTACGAGGTGATTGGCCGTTGGGGTTTCTGTAAGTTGGTTTGTCGGTGTTCTGGCCAACTGAGTAACCTACCGGAGAGGGCCTTCGGCGCTTGTTTATGTGGACCGCGGCGGCAGGACATGGCTGAGATCGTCAATCTCCGCGCGGCCCGAAAGCGGGCCGATCGCCAGCGTTCCGAGAAAAGGGCGGCCGAGGCAAGGATTTCCCACGGTATGTCGAAAGCTGACCGTGCGCTCGCGAGGTCGAACAGAGAAAAGATTCGCCGCGAGCTAGATGAGCACCGTATCGAGACAGGAGAAGCCGATGAAATCGCCGGTCGTTAAGCGTTCTATCGTCATCGCCGGACACAAGACGAGCGTCAGTCTGGAGGATGCCTTCTGGACCGGGCTTAAGGAAATCGCCGCCAAGCGCGATTTGACCTTGTCCGACATGGTCGCCGCAATTGATCAGGACCGCCGACACGGCAACCTCTCGTCCGCCATCCGCTTGTTCGTGCTCGACTATTATCGCGGCGATCAGCATGGTGCGAATGCGGAGAACAAGCCGGTCATTGCCTCGGGCGTTGGCCGCAGCGAACAGCTCCTGCGCGTCGACTGAGGCCGGTTCGGACTGAAGGGTGCCTGTGCGTCGCCACGAGGCGCGCGGATAATGCGCGTTTGTCATAGCCGCCATTCCGAAACGGATGATCGGGCGAGCGCACCGCACCCTCTCTGGCGCCAAGCAATGTCTCTCCCCGCTTGCGGGACATAGAATGACCTGACGCTAGAGGTAGTATGCTACCTGTCCTGCCCAGGTGTTGCGGAAAGTCCTGGCCGGACTCGGCGATCGACGCCTGCTGCCGGTGGAGGCGCACCGGTCTGTGGGGGCACGGCGCCGGTATCCCACTGACGCCTCAAAGCGTCGACCCCGGTCTCCACGCGCCGCCGTTCCTTCTCGGCCTCATCGACGCGCTTTGCTTCCTGATCGACGGCGCGCATGGTGGCCCAACCCATGAGGTTCGTCACATCCACGCTGCGCCGCGCCGCCGTCAGCGGGCCCCTGACGGTCACCGTCATTGTCGGAGGTTCGGCGGTTGGAGCGTTTTTGCGTAGCGGCGCGGTCATGATGAAACGCGCATCCAATTGCCAGTCGGCCAAGGTTAGCGAGATCGATCCAGATATGTCGGTGCCTTGCGCCGACGCCGACACTTTAGGCAATTGTGCGCGACCGTCGGCAATGACGATCGGTGCCGTCGCAAGCGGAATCTTCAACTTTCCGAGATCGAGCCCGGTGCTGGCGGTCTGACTCAGCCGCGCGGGATTGGTTGCAAGGCTGCGATCCGATTCCAGCGCCTTAATCGCCACGCCAATCGCGGTCGGATCGAGACCGGAGACCTCAATGTTCTCTGCCGTCACCGTTCCCGCCCCCGTGACCGACCCAACCAGGGACGCCGGACTCAATCCCTGCCCCTGCAACTCAGCCTCAAGGGAAACACGACCCGCCGCCGGCGCCCGCAACGCGCCGGCCAACAGCACGGGCATGTCGGCGTTGGTCAGCTTGACGTGGGAGTGCAGCGACAGACCGGTGCGGTCACGGCGCACCTCAGCGTCGAGCGCGAGGCGGCCGTCGGCCATTCGACCGGTCACGTCGGCGAGGGCGAAACCGGTACGCTCGAACTTGACCGTGCCGGCGAGATCCCTGGTGGCGACACCTGGCATCCATTGCGCATTTGCCGTCCGGAACTCGATACCGCCTTCCAGCGGCGGCGCCGCCGGTAGTCCGAACGGTTCGGCCACCCATTCCGGTGACGGACCAGCGGCCGGAGGCGGTGCCCCCGCCATAATCGCAAACAACTCACCAGCGTTCAGCTGGTCGGTCTCGATCCGGCCATTGACCCGCAGGGCCTCCCCGAGGCCGAACGTGATGCCGGCTTTCACGGCGGCGCCTGCAACCTTGCCAGAGAGATCCGTGACCGCGACCTCATGTCCTTCTATTGCCAGATGGGCGTGGAGATCAGCCGGCACAGCGGCTGACCCTGATCGTCGTGGCAGCTTCGTGCTGGCTGCGCGGAACGCCACATCAAGCGCGCCGTCTCCCGACAACGTCACGGTCCCGGCGGCGCTCGCATTGAGATCCGCACCGGCAAACTTCCCGTCGACCCTGAACGCCCTAGCGGCGGCGCCATCAGCCACGAACGTGATCCGTGCCGGGCGAGCATCCATGTTCGCGAATGTATCAAGCCCGACCAGACTGGCGAGAGCGCGACCGTCCGGGGCGTCGAGGCGGCCGCCGACGTGCATCACCGCGGCTAGGGGGTCGGAGATTTCGCCGGCGCCGCTGCCATCGAGGTTGACGCCGATGCCGGCCATACTGCCGTCCAGCTTGAGTTTTGCGGCAGTCCGCCCGCCTTTTCCGTCGTTGGGCTCCATATCGAGTTTGGCATTGAGCTTGAGCGGCGCCACCCGCGACCCATACTTGCGTATGGCATCTGACGTCTGGGGAAGGAATCTGTCTGCGAGTGTCGTAATGCCGTCGAGACGCGGTGCCGTCAGCGACATGGAGACCGAGCCGCGCCAAGCACCGGCGGCATTGTCGATACGGCCGCTGGCGTCGAGCGAAGCGCCCCCGATGTCGGCGATCGACAAACGTTCGATTTTTAGCCCCGAACGATCGTAGGTCAGTACGGCCCGTGCCTTGCGGGCCTCGACACCCGCATAGGAGGCGCGTCCGATATCCAGGGCGAGCGCGATCTCCTCGGGACGCTCGAACGCGGCCGAGGCGAACGCCGCCGATCCCAGCGCCAGGCCGCGATCGAAATCGAGCTCGGAGCCACTGAGTGCCGCATCAAGGCGCGCTGGGGCCGCAGCAGTCGCGAAGCGATAGGCCACGCGTCCCTCCAGCGGCTTGCGATTGATCTCAGCTTTGAGCCCGTCAACCGCAATGCGTTCGCGGCCGACCGTGACGGTGCCGCTGCCGCGCATTGGGCCGAGCGCCGGCCTGCCGGCCGCACTGCGCCCCTCGATCCACGCGAAGAGAACCGCCGGATCACTGGAGTCGACCTTCACCGGCCCTTGAAACTCGACTTTGTCATCCGCCGACGTGAGGTTGCCGCTGAGTAGTATCTGGGTCGCGCCAGGGGCGCGTAATTCGAGCGTGTCGAGTCTCCATCCGTCGGCATTGTTCTCCACCTCGCCACGCAACGCCGATACGGTGGCACCACCCGCCATGACGCTGTCGATCCCGAGGCTGATGTGGATCGGCATCGGTGCTGCGCGAAGCGTGGCGAGGTCGTCGACCAGCAACCTAACGGTCTCGAACGGCAGCCGCTTCAGCTCGGAATTCGGCAGCAGGCGATCGAGGTCGATCTGTCTGGCGGTCAGGGTGGTGGTGGCGTGCGGATCGCGACCAAGATCTATGACGGCAGAGCCGTTCAGGCGAACGAGCCGGGACTCCCGCCCGTAAAACAGTTCCAATTGGTCGACCACCACGGCCTTGGCGGAAGCCTTGATCTTGCCAAACACCTTCCACGGATCGTTGACCGTGACGCGGCCGTCCGGGAGCGCCGTACCAACGACACGCGACAGCGTCGCGGTGCCCTCAAAACGGGGGGAGCGGCCCTCGATCCAAAGTGTTCCGTCCGACTCAAACGCCAGCGCGCGTTCGTCCGGGTCGACGGCAAGCCGTACTTTCATGCCGCCGTCCTCGCCGCGGCGACTACCGGAAAATCGGTAGGTGTAGTGCTCACCTTCGGCCGTAAAGTTGCCTTCGACTTTGAATGGACCAACGAGCGATCCCACCTCGCCGCTCAGGTTCAACTGTTCGACGGCGAGTTGAGCACCACTCGTGGCATCGGCGAGGAGAAGCCGGCCGTCGTTGATTGTAAGCCGCTCGATGGCGAGCCGATCCGGATCAAAGCTGAGGTTCAGACCAGGTATCTGCACGGCACCAGACCGGTCCAGCCCGAGCCGCATTTCGGGTTGCTCGAGAGTAACCTCATTGGCGCGAAATTGGCCGCGCATCAAGGTACCGAGGCTGAGCTCCATGGCCAGCCGCCGTGCGGTCACCCTCTCGGTCGAGGCGGCCAGCCCAATTTGGACGTCGTTGAGCCTGAGGGAGGGGGTGGGCAGGAGGCGTACATCGATCGCCCCGCTAACCCGCACCGGAGCCCCCACCATTTGGCTGGCCTCCGTTTCGATCGTCGCACGATATTCGCCCCAGTCGACGAAAAGCGGCCCTATGAGCGCTGCAACGAGCGCCAGGATAATTGCTATGCCGAGACTAAGAAGCGTCGTCTGCAATCAATGTGCTCCACGCGGTAACTCCCACCCCCCTGCTTGCGGGCTAGTGGGGGCACGGATTCAACTCCTGCCGTTCTGCGTTTGCGCTGGCCCGAGATCGTCTCGCAGAACTAACGCATTTCGATAAAGTTCCGGTTAAATCCCGTCGACCCAGGAATGCAAGTTAAAACCAAGCACGCGTCGGCGGCGATACTATGTCGCGTGCTGGGTCCGAAGCGGCTTTAGCCCAGAGTGACAATCTTACCGGGATTCATAACGTTCTGCGGGTCGAGCGCGGTCTTGATAGCCCGCATCGCAAGCAGCGCGCTATCCCCATGTTCGGCCTTGAGATATTTCATCTTGCCCTGGCCGACGCCGTGCTCGCCCGTGCAGGTACCTTCCATGGCCAAAGCCCGCTCCACCATCCGTTCCAACAGCCCTTCGGTACGCCGGATCTCGTCGGCATCCGCCATGTCCACCAGAATCGACAGGTGGAAATTGCCGTCGCCGACATGCCCGACGATCGGAGCGACGAGCCGGCTCGCCGCTATATCTGCCTGTGTCGCTGTGACGCATTCGGCAAGGCGGGAAATCGGCACGCAGACGTCGCTTGCAATCGCCTTGGCGCCGGGCCGCAGCCCGAGCGCCGCCCAATAGGCGTCATGGCGGGCCTGCCAGAGCCGGGTGCGATCCTCAGCCTTGGTGGCCCACTCGAAAGGTCCGCCGCCGAGATCGGCCGCGATCTCCCCGAAACGCGCGGATTGCTCCTCTACGCCGGACGCACTGCCGTGAAACTCCACGCACAACAAGGGGCGTTCCGGCAGCGTCAATTTCGAATAGATATTGACGGCCTTGACCTGGAGGGCGTCGAGCAGTTCGATGCGGGCCACCGGTATTCCCGATTGGATGGTCGCAATGGTCGCCTCGCATGCTGCCTCGACCGAGGGAAACGGGCAAACACCGCCCGCGATCGCTTCCGGAATGCCGTGAAGTCTGAGGGTGATTTCCGTAATGACCGCGAGCGTGCCCTCGGAGCCGACCAGCAACCTGGTGAGATCGTAGCCTGCTGCCGACTTGCGGGCGCGGCGCGACGTCGTGATCATCTCGCCGTTGGCGAGCACCGCTTTGAGCGCCAGTACGTTGTCTTTCATGGTGCCGTAGCGCACCGCATTGGTGCCGGAAGCCCGCGTCGCCGCCATGCCGCCGATCGAAGCGTCCGCACCGGGATCGAGCGGGAAGAATACCCCGTAGTCGCGGAGGAAGGCGTTGAGTTGCTTGCGCGTCACTCCGGGTTCGACCACGCAGTCGAGATCTTCGGGATGAACGGCCAGCACCCGGTTCATATCGCGAAAATCGATGGAAACGCCCCCGAGCGGCGCATTGACCTGGCCTTCAAGCGACGTTCCGACGCCAAATGGAATGATCGGCAGTCCGTGGGTGGCGCAAGTGCATACGATTGCTTGCACCTCGTCCGCGGAGGACGGAAACGCGACAGCGTCAGGTGGCTGGTTCGCTACCCAGGTCGTGGTGTTGGCGTGCTGTGTGCGGACCGCCGACGCAACCGATAGACGATCGCCCAGCAGCCGCGCCAGCTCTGCGAGCGCAGCGGTCCGGGCCCCCTCTCTACCCTCTCCGGCAAACGGCGGAGCGTAAAACGATAGGCCCTCCTCCGCCTGCCGCGGAGAGCGGGCGGGCAGTGGCGGAGCGGAGCGGCCCGCGGTTGTCATGTCATTTCTCCCGCCTATTTTCTCCCGCCTATTTTGTGCTGAAACCGGACGCATGATAGGTCGATAAATTCACCCTGACGTCATGATTCATCATAACGCTAGGGCGTTCGCGACGCGCTCCGATTTGGCAAGACAGGTGCGCATTTCTGGCATAATACGACCTGGGCTGAAATGGGTGCTTTGATCGGAGTGATGTCGCCACTGTTCTTCGCGCCATTCGTATCATCGGTCATGCGGGTAGAGCCGGAGTGGATCGACTACAACGGCCATCTTAACATGGCTTACTACAATGTGCTGTTCGATCGCGCAGTCGACGAGACCTACGAGCTCATCGGGGTCGGGGCGGATTACGTTGCCAACCGTCAGCAGTCGATCTTCACCGCCGAGGTTCACGTCCGCTACCTGCGTGAACTCCACGCCGGTGACCCGGTGCGGGTCACGTTCCAGCTTATCGATTACGATGCCAAGCGGATCCACTATTTCGAGCAATTGTTTCATGCCACTGAAGGCTGGGTATCGGCCACTTCGGAGAACCTGTCGCTCCATGTCGACATGGCGTCGCGCAAGACCGCAGCGTTCCCACACGAGATCACAGCCCGACTCGCTGAGATGAAGGCCTCCCATGCGCTCCTTCCGGTTCCGGAAGCCGCAGGGCGACGCATCGCGATGGGGACACAGGGCTGACGCGCTCCTTCCGGAAGTGCGGCGCCAATGAACGCCGCCGCGGATGCTGGGTATAGACGGCGGTTCCGGCACCGCAGCGATGACCCTCCTCACATCTGCGCCGGCAACTCCTTCAGGAACTCCGCCACATAGGCCTTCCAGAACTTGGCGCGCAGGTGGGTAAAGTGGCCGTGGGTCTCTTCGCTCGCCGGGATCAGCACGTATTTGGCGTTGGGGATGCGCTTGATCTCGCGTTCGGTGGAAGCGAGCTGCGGCGGGTTGGCCTCGTCGTCGCCGGAATTGATGGCCATCAGCCGCGCCTTGATCTTGTCGAGGTGCGGCGTCGGGTTGTAATCCATGACGGCCTCGATGCCCCACAGCGTATCGTTGGCATCGCGGCGCTTCGCCGCCTCCTGCAGCTTCTTGTACATCTCGTCGCCGGCCTCACGGGTCGGAAACATCTTCTGAAGCTGCAGCACGTTCTCGGTCTGCAGGAAGCCGTAGGGCGCCGTCACGGTCCACTGGGTCGGGTTCTTGTCGTAGAAGCCGCTGTTCCAGCCTGGGTCCTGGCGGATCGCCTCGGCCGCGATGCGGCGCTGCATCCAGTTGCGCCCGCTGATCCGGATCGGCTGGCTCGCGATCGGTATGAGACCATCCATCAGGTCCGGATAGGTGTAGCCCCACATCCAGGTATGCATACCGCCCATGGAGGAGCCCATGACAAGGCGCAGATGCTTGATGCCGAGGCCCTCGGTGACGAGCCGGTATTCCGACTCGACGATGTCCTCGTAGCGGTAGTGCGGGAACTTGCCCTTGAG
>Ga0126376_10001052_pt1 | contig 14564 bp, 13 predicted proteins | sample PanSoiMetPlot_15_FD_92760 | JGI IMG/M metagenome (GOLD analysis project Ga0126376, IMG submission 92760) | Tropical forest soil microbial communities from Panama - MetaG Plot_15 | ecosystem: Environmental > Terrestrial > Soil > Tropical forest > Bulk soil | place: Panama | collected 2016-02-17
ACCGTGCCGCCGGTTGCCGGCGGTGCGCCCGCCTGCTGATTCAGAATCACCATGACCCCGGGGAATATGACCCTTTGGAGCGGGCCGGGGTCGCCTTGGACGCCACCCATAGCAAGAAAGATTTTCTTGTTGACCTCGACGTCGCGTGAATTGAGATGCCAATGTCCCATCGTCACGCCCGCTTCGTTGGGCGCATAGGGCTGCGCCCATGCCGCGCCAGCCGTCAGGCTTGAAACGAGCCACAAAGCCCAAATTAATCTCTTCATGGCTTCCTCCCAGTTGATCACACGTCGTTGCGTGCCACCCCACGGACATTAGCATGGGGTGCGCTTTTTGAAATTCGAATCATTTCACAACCGCAACTTCTCCCTGTCGAGGAGTGGGCGACGGCGACGGGGCACGTGAGGGGCAGGCGTCGCGGGCCTGCGCGATCGCGGCCAGACATTTGACGAGGCTTTCGCCGTCCGGGTCGGCAAGGGCCGCCGTGCGGGCGCTGGCGATTGCGTCGATGCCGAGGGACAACGGAGTGGCGCCGGCGACTGCGGGTTCGATCACCTCTCGTTCGATCGTCGCATAATTCGCAGCGCCGCGTTTCAAGGTGTCGCCGTAACCCTTGATTAGCCGCGCGCATTCGACGATTTCGAGCGCGAGCGGAGCGGACTTTGCCGCCGCCGCGCCGACAAGCGCAAGCCAGGCCTCGATGGCTGCCTGTTCTCGGGCAAAGCGATAGCTTCGCGGCCGAAACCGCCGCAGTTTGGCGAGCATGAGGAGACGCAGATAGCCGAAGACCGAATTGGTCTTGATCTGCATGCCCCAGTGGAATTTGTCGATCCATCCTCGACGTTCCGCCGCCGCGATGACCGGCCGAGCGATCCAGGACGGCAGGATCGAGCACATTTCCTCGATGCCGGGCTTGAGGAATTCCACGATCGTCACGGGCTCGCCCGGTCTCGCGTTCATCTGCGAAAAGATCCTTGCCATCCGCTCCGGCGCGATCTTCGCCTCGGCAACACGGATCACGTCCTCGTAGGACATGCGCAGGGCAAGATGGCGTGCGACCTCGCGGGTCAGCTGTCCCCGCGCGCCGCCGCGCGCATCGGCTTCGGCAATCCGGGCGAGGCGATCAAGATAGAGCCGGGCGTAGGCGATGTCCTGATAGGCAACGAGCCGGCGCAGCCCTTCGGCCACGATGCCGGCGGCCGCGCCGAAGCGTTCGAGGTTGATATCCGGCTCCGGGAAGGATGGCGATCGCGAATCGCCGTAGCCAGGACCTCTGCGCGCCTGCGGGGAGAGGTCTCCCGCTTCCCGCAGGCGCGGAGAGGGAGAAGAGCTACCAGGTTCGGCTGCGATTCGGCCCGCCGCCTCTATTCCCGCCCGAAAGCCGCGCAGATTAGCCTCGGATGACTTGCCGGCTCGGATTGCGGCTTCGAACGCCTGGATCGGTATCGGCAGCCGCCCCGACGCGGCGACCGCTCCCAACATCACGGAATTGATCATCGCCTGCGCTGCCGCGGCGACTGCATCCATGTCGAACAGCACATGCGACCGGGCGTTGTTCTCCGCTGCGCCCATCAATTTGACAGTGTCGAAGCGTCCATCGCCCATTGCTATTTTCTCGGCGATGGCGTGGGACCGATGGGTGCTGGCGATCAACAGCGTTCTGTCAGGCGTGACGAAGCCGCCTGCAATCGCGCGACCGGCCTCCAGCAATTCGCTCGCCACCACCATGTCGACATCGCCGCTGCCGGGGGCGAGCGCCAGGATGGGGCGCTTGCCGCCAAGCTCGCGGCATGGCGTCGGATGGACTTCTATATAGTAGGTCGTAGCGCCGGTGCGCTGCGCGACGCCCGGGATTGACGTGCTCTGCACCGGCAGATCGCGACTTGCCGCTGCCGCGATGATCCAGTCGGCGAGCACGCCGCCGCCCTCGCCGCCGAGCGCCGCGATCAGCACCGAGATGGGGCGTGAGCTCATGCGGCGCTCTTCGGGGCGTAGCCGCCCAAAAGAGCGATGATGCGATGCCGCCAAGCGGCGACGGCGCGGTCCCGCCAGTTGGGATTGCGTATCAGCTCGGCGCGGTAGAACGACGGGCACAGCACCGCGGCATGCGCCACCTCACCGCACAATCCGCAACCAACGCAACTGTCGATCACCGTGGTCACCGGATCGGTGCGCAGCGAATCTGGGTTCGGCTTGACCGTAAGCGACGGGCAGCCGGAAAGGCGGATGCAGGAATGGTCGCCGGTGCAGATTTCTTCGTCGACGCCGTAGCGGACGCGGACCACGCGCTCGCCAAGCCTGAGCTTTTGAGCCTCCTCGGCGCGCACCCGGCGCTGGCGCGCGAGTTGGCATTCTCCGTCCGCGATAATGACCTTAAGGCCGCGTTCGGCGGTGCGCATCGCTTCCTTGAGCGTCGCCATCATGGTGGCGACCGAGTAGGTGCGCACCTTGCGCAGCCATTTCACCCCCATTCCGCGCAGCGTTGTTTCCACATCCATGCGGGCCGCCTTGCCGGTGCGCCCTGCAGCGCTCGATGGCATGTATTGCTGGCCTGTCGCCGAGGTGTAGCCGTTCTGCATCACGATGAGGACGCCGTCGCCCTGGTTGAACAGATTGCTGGCAACCCCGGTGATGAGACCGTTATGCCAGAAGCCACCGTCGCCCATCACGGCGATCGCACGCCGGTCCATGTTGGGACCCACCGCGGCGGCGCTCGCGAGCGACATACCGTAGCCGAGGATCGAGTTGCCGAGGCTGAACGGCGGCAGAGTGCCGAATGAGTGGCAGCCGATGTCAGCTGAGATGTGGGTCGGACCAATCTCGCGCTGCGCAAGCTTGATGGCGCTGAACACCGGCCGCTCCGGACAGCCGGTGCAGAACGCCGGTGGCCGCGCCGGCAATTCGCCGAGCGCTGTCGCCACCTTGGAGCGATGGCCGACGATGTCGCGCACCTTCGCGACGATCGCCTCGGGATCGAGCCCGGCGGGCCGCACTTCGGCGAAGAAGGCAGCCAACCCGTTGAGCAGAACCTCGGCGGTATATTCGCCGGCTTTGGGTAACGGGCCCTTGCCGAGCACCCGGGTTTGCAGATCGGCGCGGCGCAGTTCCACGTTGAGCGCATGCTCGATGTATTCGGGGTGGCCTTCCTCGACTACCAGTACGGCGCGCTTGCCAGCGCAGAACGCGCGGAGCTCCTCAGGCACCAGAGGGTAGACCACGTTGAGCACCAGAACCGGTACGCGCGTGGTACCGAAGATATCGGCGAGGCCAAGCCGCTCGAGCGCGCGCAGCACGGAGTTGCTGAGCCCGCCCATAACCACAATGCCAACGTCGTCGCGATCCCCGGGAACGATCTCGTTGAGCTTGCGCTCCCGAATGAACGCCTGCGCAGCCGGCAGGCGGTCTTCGACCTTGAGGCGCTCGTGGATGAACGTCACGGGTGGATGGGCGAGGCGCCCATAATCGAAGCGCGGCGGGCCCGGCAGACGATTAAGTGCGGAATAACGACCCGGCCGGTTGTCGCGCGCGATGAACTCCCCGGTGACATGGCAGGCGCGAATGCGCAGTTCCACCATCACCGGCGCGTGGCTTGCCTCCGACAGCTCGAAGCCCTGTTCGACACAGCGTACGATGGTAGGCAGATCCGGCCGCGGATCGAGGAGCCACATCGATGACTTTATTGCATATGCATAGGAGCGCTCCTGGATGACGCTTGCGCCTTCACCATAGTCCTCGCCGAGGATGATCATGGCGCCGCCAATGACGCCCGGAGACGCCAGGTTTGACAGCGCGTCGGCCGCCACGTTGGTGCCGACGATCGACTTCCAGGTCACGGCGCCGCGCAGCGGATAGTTAATGGAGGCGCCGAGCATGGCGGCGGCCGAGGCTTCGTTGGTGCAGGTTTCGAGATGCACGCCGAGTTCCGCCATCATGTCCTCGGCATCCACCAGAACGTCGAGAAGGTGCGATACCGGCGCGCCCTGGTAGCCGCCGACGTAGCTCACGCCCGACTGCAACAGCGCCTTGGTGACGGCGAGGATGCCTTCCCCGCGAAAAACGGCGCCATCGCCGAGCCGCAGGGCCTCCACTTCGGTTTTGAAGGAACGTTCCATAACAGTCTCACTCACTTTGCCGGGCATTTTCGCACGTCCTGCTGTGAGTGCAATCACCTCACACGAGTATCGCCGCGGGGCTTGTCCCGGGAGGACCCGCGGGTCGTAGAATGGGTTGAGCGTAGCGAAACCCATCAACCGACCGTGCCGCATGCAGGGCCGAGGCGGCGGACGACTCGGAAAAACGGAGGCTGCGCTCACTCAAAGTTCCCCGAGAACAGGGAAATTAACAGGGAATTTCAGAATAATCAGATTGATTCCAACTTTTTTTATCAAAGAATTGGTTGATTATCAAATGGATTCAATATCATGAATAAAATTCCCTGTTCCTCAAAAAACAAGGAATTTGTTTATTAAACAGGGAAAACCGCCCGCATCATGATCCTGTACCTCTCTTTCGTGTGATCATATTCAGCCTTCATCTTTAAGCTTATCATAGTGTTCTAGTTTTGACAAACTAGGTATTATATAAGACCAATTGCTCGGAGGGCACGGGGTCGCTGGGCGTCTATGATGGTTTCGCTGCGTTCAACCCATCCTGCGGACCGCTACATCCGGGCCGGCAGGTAGAGGGCAATGGTCGGAAATGCGATCAGGATGACAAGCCGCACCAGGTCGGTGACGATGAAGGGTAACACGCCCATGAAGATGGTGGCGAAACTGACGTCCTTGACGACACTCTTGATGACGAAGACGTTCATGCCGACCGGCGGATGGATGAGCCCCAGTTCCACCGTCATCACGATGATGACGCCGAACCAGATGGGATCGAAGCCGAGTGCCTTGATGACCGGGAAGATGATCGGGACCGTGAGGATGATCATCGCCATGGCGTCCATCAGGCAGCCCAGCACGAGGTACATGAGCATGATCAGCGCCAGCACGCCGTAGCGTCCAACCCCGAGGCCGGTCAAGAACTCCGTCACCGTCTGCGGGGTCTGAGTGATGGTGAGGAAATAGCCGAACAGCAGGGCGCCGATAAGCACCGTAAACACCGCCGCCGCTGTTCGGGTAGCCTGAAGCAGCGACGCGCGAATATCAGAGAGCGACAGTTGCCGGCGCAGTACCCCGATCAGGAACGCGCCGCCCGCCCCCATGCCTCCTGCCTCCGTCGGAGTGAACAGCCCGCCGTAGAGCCCGCCGATAACAAAAACGAACAGCGCGAGCGGCGCCCAGATGTCGCGCATGGAGGCGAGCCGCTCCGCCGTCTCGGCTCGCTCGCCGGCTGGCAGGAAGCCAGGCCTCAACCATCCGATTGCCGAAACCGTGGTGATGTACATGGCGACGGCGAGAACGCCAGGCAGGATGCCGGCGATGAACAGCTTGCCGATATCCTGCTCGGTGATGATTCCGTAGACCGCCAGCACGGTCGAGGGCGGAAACATGGCGCCAAGCGTGCCGCCCGCCGCAATCACGCCGGCTGCGAAGGATTGTGGATATTTGTAGCGGCGCATCTCCGGGTATGCGACCGTCGAAAACGTCGCCGCCGTCGCAACCGATGAGCCTGAGATCGCCGCAAACGCGGCGCACGCGACGATGGTTGCGATGCCAAGTCCGCCGCGGCGGTGGCCGACAAAGGTGTTGGCAGCGTGGAACAGTTCGCGGCTCATACCCGAGGTGGTGACGAACGCCCCCATCAGCAGGAACATCGGGATCACCCCGAAGGTGTAGTCGGTCACGGTGCGCATCGACGTCTGCCCGACGAGCTTGAGCGCCGGGCCTCCGCCGACCAGATACGCAAACCCCGACACTCCGACGAGGCCCATCGCCATGCCGACCGGCACGCGGAGCAGCATCAAGGCAAACAGCACGATGAAGCCGATGACGGCGACCGCATCGGGGCTCATGGGGCAGGCCCAGGTCGGGTAAGGTAGATCGAATAGTCCGGCTTGGAGACCATGAAGCAGATCGACCTCATCCTGCGGAGCGCGCGCGCCGCAGGATGGATGCACCACCCGGACGCGCTGCCATCATTCGAGACGGGCCGCAAGATGCCGCGCTCCTCAAGACGGGGTCTCGAATGTCTCGCGCGCTCCATCGGGAGGCGTAACGAGCCGGCAATTGGTCCGGCAAGCATCACTCCACCGCCCTCGCCTGAGCTTCGCCGGCCTGCAAGTCCTCGGGGTGGAAGATCAGTCGCCAGGTGCGGATGGCGATGAGTAGCACGGCCGACACGTCGCCCGCCCAGGCAACCGCGAAGAACGGCCAGGTCGGCAGGTGGAGGTCGAGTGTGAGGATATTGTCGTTGCGCGTGGCGATTACTTTGTCGAGCAGCGTGTAGGTCTGCACCGCGACGACGAACAGCAGCACCAGGGTGGCGAATATGTCGATCACGCGCTGCTGGCGCGGCCCGACATTGGCCCAGACCAGATCGACCGTAATATGACCGCCGCGATAGCTCGTCGCCGCAATGCCCCAGAAGATCAGAATGCCGAGCAGGAGCTGGCCGAAGTTGTAGCTGTCGGGAATAGATGTGTTGAAGAAATAACGCAGCAGCACGGAAAGAAAGATATCGGCGGCTACGATTCCGACGAAAAGCGCCGCCACCCATTCGATCGCATCGATGAAGCGGTCCATGCGGTTGCGCATTTTACAAGCGAAACCTTTCAGGCCTCACGCAGGGCGGGGGCAGGGTCCGACGGCGTGGGCAAAATCGCGCCCGAACGTCGCCAAGAGCCCGAAGGTACAGCATGCGATTTTGCCCACCCTACGCGAGGCCGCGCCGCCTCAATATCCTGCATTATATTTCGCGAGCTGGTCCTTCAGTTCCTTCATGGCCACGACCGGATCAACGCCAACCTTACGGACGTTGTCGGCCCAGGTCTTCTCCAGGGGCTCGGCGGCCTTCTTCCATTGCGCGAGCTGAGCTTCTGACAGCGCGTAGACCTCGTGGCCCGCCTCGGCCTTTATCTTGGCGATGCCGTCATGCTCGAATTCGCCCCATGGCCCACCGACCTTGGCAGCGGCTTCGGTGGTGCAATTGTCGTCGATCGCCTTTTTCTGCGTCGCCGACATCTGGTCGTACTTGTCCTTGTTGAAGACGAAGGCGAAGGTGGTGACATAGAGCGGCACGTCCATGTGGAACTTGGTCACCTTGTCGATGCCGAATAGCACCACCGAACCCCACGGGAATGTCACTGCGTCAGCGACGCCCTTTTCCAGGATGTCGCGCACTTCGGGCGCGCTCGATTGAACATTGATGCCGCCAAGCTGGCTCACGAAGGTTCCCATGGTGGCGTGCGCTGGTCGCACCTTCAGACCTCTGATGTCTGCGGGCAGGACGATCTTCTTGTTGGAGTGGAACGAACCCGGGTCGTGAATGAAAGCGAGGCAGAACTTCACGTCCTTCATCTCGCGGGCCGCGTATTTACGATACCACGCGTCGAGCGCCTGGGAGCCGCCTCGCGCGTCTGACATCAGGAACGGAAGCTCGCCTGCTGCGATGATGGGGAAGCGCCCGGGCTGATAGCCGGGATTGACGTAGGTCAGGTCCGCAATACCGTCGCGGGCCATGTCGTAATGGTCGAATGCCTTGCCAAGCTGTTGGGCCGGAAAGACCTTGTATTTGAGGGTTCCGCCGGACGCCTTCTCAACCGCCGCGCCCCAGTCCTCCAATGCCTTCTGCAGCGGGTGATTGGGCGGCACCCAATGCGACAGCTTGAGTTCAAAAACCTTGTCCCGGCTCTGAGCGGTGGCCGGCGCAACCGCCGCCAATGATGCCAGCACCGCCGCGGTTGCGAGCGCGACGCCGCAAACACGATTGAATCGCGGACCCATCGATTTCTCCCTGGGCTTCCTCTGGGGGTTGTCGATTGGCTGCTCCCGGCCCAGCCGGGAGTACCTCCGCTTTTGTTTACCTGACATCCCGTATGCTGTCATCGCCCTCCCGGGATTGGTCCGGGGATTGATCCGCGATGCTGCCTCCTGCTGCCGAACCGAGCCCGCCGCTGTGCACCATTTGATCCTAAACCCGCGACTGCGCGCTGCCTGTGCAACCGGCCCCCAGCAAAGCCGATCTCGCATTCTCAGCCTTTGAGGCGCGAGGTCACCTCCTCCGGTATCGGCATGCCCTTGAGCTTGGCGGGATCAGCCGGGTCGCGGCTGGCCCAGACCCTGGTCTCGTAGCCCTCGACTGCGAGCGTTTCTCCCCTGAGCAGACGATGTTGCATGCGAAAGCTCGACCGCTTGATTTCCACGACCGTCGATTCGATGGTCACCACATCGCCGAATACCGAAGGAATGATGAAGCGCGCGCCGACATCGACCACCGGAATGCCGACGAGGTCGTATTTCTTCAGCATCTGATATTTGTTGAGCCCCAAAGCGCGCAGGAGCAGGGCGTTGGAGCTCGCATCGAAATAGCTGAAATAATTGGGAAAATACACGATCCCGGCGGGATCGCAGTGACCCCACTCCACGGTCACTTGATGGCGGTTTAGGAGCATGCGGTGCCTCCAAGCGAAGGGCGGGTTAGCCGAAAGCGTAACCCACCGCCGGGTGACTGGGATGGCGGATTACTGCGAGTTTATCATCGCCGGCCAGAGGCCGGGGACCGGTGGAGGGCGCAGTAGCGCATTTGCGCCGCAACCCGGCGGATTATGCCGCCCGACCGGCCCTACGGCTACCGCGCCGCCATGCGGATCGCCCCGTCGAGGCGGATCACTTCGCCGTTGAGATAGCGATTCTCGATGATGTGCAAGACGAGGTCGGCATATTGCTCGGGCTTGCCAAGCATTTTCGGAAATGGGATTGCGGCAGCAAGCGAGTCCTGCGCTTGCTGGGGCAAACCACCAACCATCGGGGTGCTGAACAGCCCCGGTGCGATCGCCATCACCCGGATGCCGAATTGGGCAAACTCGCGCGCCGCCGGCAACGTCAGCGACACGACGCCGCCCTTGGAGGCCGCATAGGCAGCCTGGCCGATCTGACCTTCATAGGCGGCGACCGACGCAGTCGAGACGATGACACCGCGCTCGCCGTCATCGAGCGGCGCGAGCGCCTCCATGTCGGCCGCTGCCAGCCGCATGGCGTTGAAAGTGCCGATCAGATTAATCTTAATGACCTTCGCGAAATCGTCGAGCGGCTGGGGTCCATCGCGTCCAACAATGCGCCGCGCTGGACCGATCCCGGCGCAGTTGACCAGAATGCGCGCCGCGCCGTGCCTGCTGCACGCCTCCGCGATCGCCGTGGCGGTAGCGTCCGGGCTCGTTACGTCGCATGCGATGCCGAGCCCCCCGATTCCAGCGGCCACCGAGCGCGCCGCATCGCCGTTGACGTCGAGGATCGCCACCTTGGCGCCGAGGGCAGCGAGCCGTTCGGCGGTGGCGCGTCCGAGGCCGGAACCGCCGCCTGTCACCAGCGCCGCCTGTCCATTTGGATGCATCGGGAATCAATCCGTTAGATGACGGAGATGAGAACCGAGAAGAAGGAGCTTCCTACGCGGTTCTGGGTGCGACGTGCAAGCCGAGCGACGGGGCGGCCATCATTCTGAAGCGGTGGAGCATGCCCGGTCATTGTCGTCGCACTGGGCGGCGAGCGCCGGCAATGGCTCAACGAGGAATGGTGGCGACGTGCCCGCAAAGCCGATTGCCAATCATTGCGCAACTTCGATTGACCGAGGTGGTGGCGTGCGGCAGAGGTGTTGGCGATCGGGGGAGAACAGGCCTACGTCCTCGCGGCCGGCGCCTACCTCGCATATGGCTGGTACTCCTATATAGGGCTCTATCGGGTCGCTGCGGAGTGGCAATTGGAGCACTTCGGCTCCTATTCGGGGAAGCTCACCATCATCGTCCCGCTCCTCGTCCTGCTCATTCCGGGGGCCGTGCTCGCCAAACTGTTCGGCGTGCAGGATCAGCTGCGCAGCGTCGGCTCCGGCGCCGGGTCGCCCGGCACGCTTGCCTTGGTGGGTGTGGCGGCCTTGGCTGTCGCTGCCGGCCGGTATGCCTACTCGAAGTCGACCGCAAAGGTCGACATCGAGAGCATCGATCTCTCGAAGGGCGACACGCCGCGATCCGCGCACGTGGTGATCACCGGTATCGCACGGACTGACTATATCCTCGAGTTCGAGAGGAAGATTGCCGGCACGACGACGCTCGACCGCTATATTCCGCTGACCGCGGCGGCTTGGCGGCGCGGCGAGCCTCTCGTCTTTTCATGAAGACCAACGCCACAGTCTATTTGCCGTCGGGTGGCGGCCGAATGTTCGAGTTCTCGCGAGGGACGCCGCCCTTCCAGATGACGACCGAACCGGGCGTTCTGGTGCATGACGGTCTTCCAGGGCCGCTTGGCGAGCTCTACCGCAAGAACAACATTGCAGTTGCCGCGCCGCCGATCGTACTGGACTTCAGCTCGGGCGCAGACGTGATGCCGTTCTTCGTCACCGCCGGGATCAGCGCAATTTTCGGCTTTTTCATGTTGGTCGCCGCGGCAACAATGACTGTGCGCCGCCCCTGCAGCACACATAACTGTGCTGGCGGGAGCCGCGCGTCGGTGACAAATACGACGGCGGGGCCGACGATGGATCTTGGGCCATGGCCCGCCTTTTGAATCTTGTCATGTGCGAGCATCCGGGCCATCTTGCCGGGCGTCTGTTGCGCTCGAACAGACACGCAGGAAACCAGGGAGACTCGCGATGGGGATCAGAACTGCCGTTGTGGCGGGCACCGCGCTGGCGCTGTCCGGGCTTGCGGCCCAAGCGCTCGAATCCAGCGCCAAGGCTGCCTCGAAACTTTCGGCCAACGCCCTCTGGGAAAAGATCGGCGATTTCTGTGGGATAGGTAAGTGGCACCCCGCAATCGAAAAGTGCGAGCTTTCCGCAGACGGCAAGACGCGCACCTTGTCGTTGAAAGGGGGCGGAACCATTGTCGAAGCATTGGTGAAGATGGATCCGGCCGCCCGCCTCTATACGTATTCCATCGTCAGTGGGCCGCTGCCGGTCGCCAACTACACTTCGACCATCAGCGTGGCCGTCGATGGCGCCGGCTCGACGGTGACATGGGTGGGCAAATACGACGCCAAAGGCGCCAGCGATGCCGACGCCATCAAGACCATCGATGGCGTCTACGACGCCGGCCTCAAGGCGCTGACGGCGAATTGAGCCATAGTGTGCGGCTTCCCTACCCCATCCTGATGCGGGCGGCCTGCGCACCTGCCCGAGGCAAATTGCCCGCTCGAGCCCGGCCATCTCCTGATGGCATCTCAGACATGATTGTTTGTGGGCTCGGCAGGTTCATTGGAAATCGAGCGATTGTTGAAAACGCATGGCATCGACTTCCGCCTGGCCGCCCGCAACAAACGCCTTGCCTTCGATCTGATACAGCCGGTTGTTGTGATGAAACACCGCGACGTAGGAGTAACCACCGTTCGCCCCGGCGATGCCAAGCTGTCGGCCGTAGAACCAGCGGATTCGGTGCTGGATGTCGAACTTGATCAGGCCCCCCTCCGTCATCTTCTTCACCGCGTCGCTCATCAGAGACTCTTCCTGGACTTGGTTACCGGTTTCGGGGACCTGCGCGACCGTCAACGTGAACACGCCAGTATCTTGCATAGTGGAGTAGACGTGCGCGTCGAATGCGCGGCCGTCAGGAGTGTGATAAGCCGCCACCTCGATTTTGGGATCGGTCGGGAAATGGACCGTGAATGAATGCTCGGGAGACTGGTATTCTTTCCACTCGGCTGCTCCGACCGGGCAAGCGAGGATCATCGCGAGGAAGAGTGCACTCAGGCGCATGTAGTCGGGCCCTCCAAAGGTCCAGATGCCCGGTAGCTTACATATTTTGGGCGTCGAAACCAATCAGAGCGAGCGCTGCTGGTTGGCGGCGGTTGCACGGTCGTACGGCGAGGCGCCACGGCCAGGGGCGCTCAACAGCTCAACGGCGCCGTGCCGACCGCGTCCTGCGCGTGTGCATCAAGTGAGAATGCGCGGCCCCGTTTGACGAATTGGCTGTACGCCAGGATGATGATACCAGAGAGGGCAACGCCAGCTATTCGCACAAACCAAAAAAAACGATCGATGGATCTTGCGGATCGACATCGATGCGCTCAGTCAATTCAACCGCGAGAACCGCCTTGGGTGAGAGGCGGCCAACAGACTCGATGCGGCAAAGCGCAAAACGATTCGCGGGAGCGAACATCAAGGTCGCTCCCGTCTGTAGTTTGGCGCGCCCCCGCGGCAGGCGGCCTAGCGCTGCGCCATCTGCTTCTTCACCCATCTGCGGAAATTCAGGGTGTTGGTGTAGCCGCCGTAGACGTTGCCGGCGTCGTCCACCGCGACGGCTTCGAGGCCGTTGACCTCGACCGACTCCAGAATGAACGCCCTGACGACGCCATCCTTGACGCTGCCGATGCGGATGCCGGACTTGTACGGCGGATTAACCTCGTCGGGAGAATTATCGGCCACGTAAAGAACGTCGTTCTTGTCGATGAACAAGCCGCTCGGACGGCCAAACTGCTTCCACTCCAGGAGATACTTTCCGTCCTGGTCAAACACCTGAATGCGGTTATTGGAGCGGTCGGCGACGAAGAGCCGGCCGGCGGAATCCATCGCAAGCCGGTGCGGCGTGTCAAACTCGCCGGGCCCAGTGCCCTTCTTGCCCCATTCCTTGATGTATTTGCCTTCCTTGGTGAACTTCACGATGCGGTCGTTGGTGTTGCCGCCATGCCCGTCGGCGACGAAGATGTCGCCGTTGGGAGCGACCAGGACGTCGGAGGGCGCGTTGAAGGTGTCGGTGGTGGTGCCGGCGACACCGGGCTTGCCCAGGGTCATCAGCAGCTTGCCGTCCTGATCGAACTTCATGACGGTGTGGCCCTTGCCGTTGTTCAAGGCGCGCCCGTCCGTCACCCAGATATTGTTGTCGGGGTCGATGTGCAGCCCATGCGGGTAATTGAACATGCCGCCGCCGAAGCTTTTCACCATCTTGCCGGTCGAATCGAATTTCATGATCGGGTCAAGCTTCGATTTCGAGCAATCGTCCGCGGTCGCGCAGCGGTCGAAGGTCCAGACGCTCTTGCCGTCGCGATCGATGGCGACGCCGACAGCCGCGCCCCATTTGCGCCCGTCGGGGAGCTTTGCCCAGCCGTAGTCAAACTTATAAGGGTTGGGCGCATCGTTGGGGCCGTAAATCTGTTGCGCATAGCTCTTCTGCGCCGAGAGCGCGAACGCCGTAACGACTGCGACGCCAAGCGCCACCGTTACCGCTCTTCCATTCCACATGCTGCGTTCCTCCGATGTTAAGTCTTCGTTCCTCGTCTACCTGCCCGATCGGCTTCAGCTGCTCTGAAGGGATTGAGGCATCGATCAAAGTGACAACTGTGGAGGGACATCCACTAAGCGGCGTCCTCCAATCTTGGTGGAGGGGCGCCCCCCACCATGCTCTGTGAATTCAGCGGGACAATCAACCACGGTCGCGCCAAAAGTGGCTACTCCCGGCGAACCGTCTTGGGCGCGCGCTTTTCCAGGAAATCCCGCAGCCTGCGCTTGGCCTCGGGATCGCCCTGCGCGATCGCCGCCATCAGCGATTCCATCAGCAGGCCGCTGGCGCGGTCCTGCTCGGCGTTGCGAGGGAGGACATGCATGGCGGCGAAGTTGGTCATCGGGGCGTTGCCGGCAATGCGTTCGGCAAGCTCGATCGCCCTTGCAAGCCCGGCGCCCGTTTCGACGAGGTAGTTGGAAAATCCGAGCGGAGCGCCCTCTTCGGCCCCGTAGGTCCGCCCGGTCAGCATCATGTCGATGACGCGGGCGGTGCTGATCAACCTCGGCAGGCGCACTGATCCGCCGCCGCCAAGGAAGATGCCGCGGCTGCCTTCCGGGAGGGCGTAATAGGCCGAGCGCTCGGCCACCCGGATATGGCACGCCGCGGCGAGCTCGAGGCCGCCGCCCACCACGGCGCCATGGAGCACGGCAACCACGGGCACCCGGCCGAACTCGACGCGCTCGAAGGCGCGATGCCATCCTCGCGAATGGGCGATCCCTGCCGCGATGTCGCGCTCGCTCAGCTCGGAGAGGTCGAGGCCGGCGCAGAAATGCTCGCCCTCGCCACAGACGACCACGGCTTTGATGTCGTCGGGGATGGTGGAGAAGAAGTTCTCGATTCCCTGGATGGTCGCGTCGTCGAGCGCATTGCGCTTGTGGGGACGCGACAGGCGCAGGATGCCGACGGCTCCTCGCGGTTCGAACAGTAGCGTCGAAGGAAGGTTGCTAAGCTGTCTCATGTTGCTGTCAGACATTGGCAATTGGCATCTTGATCGAATGAGGTCCTTGCACTGTACCTCGACGAGGGCAAGCGGCGGCCGCCATTTGACCCGCGCTAATCCACCCCGTAAATAGCCCGCCAACAGACCAGTCCGGAAGCGCCCATGTCCGAGTTCATGTCCCTTGCCGACGCCGTGGCGGAGAACGTTCGCGATGGTGACTCAGTGGCGATGGAGGGGTTCACCCATCTCATTCCTCATGCG
>Ga0126376_10001053_pt1 | contig 14557 bp, 15 predicted proteins | sample PanSoiMetPlot_15_FD_92760 | JGI IMG/M metagenome (GOLD analysis project Ga0126376, IMG submission 92760) | Tropical forest soil microbial communities from Panama - MetaG Plot_15 | ecosystem: Environmental > Terrestrial > Soil > Tropical forest > Bulk soil | place: Panama | collected 2016-02-17
ACGTTGATTTGGATCGGCGCAGGGGTAATTGGCGGTCCCAAGCAAATCGTCCAACTATTCGACCAACTTACGATGGCCCCGTAGCGTGGTTGCGCGCGTGCGGTGCTCTAGGCAGCAGTCGGGTTGTGAAACAGCACGCCAATGAACTGTTCTGCAGGCGGAGTGTTTTGCACTTCGCAGAAGAATGAGAAAGCCCCCGTATGACGGAATTATTCGCACCCGAGGCCATTACGGCGCTTTTCCAAGTAGTTATCATCGACGTGGCTCTGGCTGGCGACAATGCCATCGTGGTCGGTATGGCTGCCGCGGGATTACCGCAGGAGCAGCGCGCACGGGCAATTGTGGTTGGCATGATGGGGGCGACGGCGCTGCTCGTCATGTTCGCGGGGATAACCACGCAGCTTCTCAAACTTGTGGGCCTTCTGTTTGCCGGCGGCATTCTCCTTCTCTGGGTGTGCTGGAAAATGTGGCGAGAGCTTCGATCGTCCGTCAAGGAAGAGCAAGAAGCCCTTGAGGCGCTGACCGGGTACGACATCAACGCGGACGGGACGATTGCCGGGTGCGCCCCCCGCAAAACCTTGAGCCAGGCTGCCGGGCAGATCATTATCGCTGACCTCTCGATGTCACTTGACAATGTTCTCGCCGTCGCAGGCGCTGCGCGAGAGCACCCCATCGTTCTGGTTTTCGGCCTGAGCCTGTCGGTTGTTTTGATGGGAATCGCCGCGACCTTCATCGCTCGCGTGCTGCAAAAACACCGCTGGCTGGCGTATATCGGTTTGGCAGTCATTCTTTACGTTGCTGTCGGGATGGTCTACCGGGGCGCGCTCGAATTGCGCCCAATTGCCAGCGCAATGGCTGGCTTTCTTTAGCGGAACGGCGCGCTGAGCCGTGGCGCCTCGTCCCGCAGCCAATGCGGCAGACCTTATCGGCCTGGCGCATCCTCGCAAGTTTTTTTGCCACTGTTCCGGCAAGAACGTAACAAGTTAAGACGGTTGGGCCAGCCGCCGGCGCGGGCGCGCGCCTCGTGGGGTCCGCGAAGTGCGCCCCAGAGCATCGGCCAGCCGATAAACGCGCATGACAGGTCGCTCCCGGAGCCTGACCACCAGCTCCAACTCGCCACCGATCGCCTCCACGTAGCCGCGCAAGGTGGACAGGTACATGTCGGCTTGTTTCTCAATCTTCGATACCGACGGCTGCTTGATCCTCAGTGCAGCAGCGATATCGGTCTGGGCCTTGCCGGCGATCTGGCGCAGCTCGCGCAGGCTCTCGATGTCCTGCTTCAGCTCCTGACAGCGTTTCTCGATCCGCCGCTGCCGTTGCGCCGGCAACGCGGAGATAATTTGGCTGACGGGTCGGCCCATCCTGTCTCTCCTTCGTTGTGCCGCGAGCTAAATAGCCTCCAAGCTATAATCATCAAAATCACGTCCGAGATTGGGAGATCGTTTGTGTCGAATCGCAGCGATTGTTAATTATATAGGAATAGGCCTATAGAATAAAGAGTAAAAATCCTGCGATAGGGCACATTGATGGAGCGGTGCCACTTCGGTTGCCAACGATCATTCTCAATCTTGCCGTAGCCCACGATCGGGGCGTTGCAGGGCGTGCCAGCACCGTATACTGCGCGCATCGACTCAACGCGAGGGGAGGTCGAGGGTGTTCCTGTGGCGCTCCCTCGTTCCGCTGCCGCCCGGCCCCTTCGTGCTTATTCTTTCCGCTGTAGGAACCACGCCGCGCAACGGCATTAGATGCGTCAGGATCGCGCGAGATAGGTCATTCCCTGAGCCGCTTCATATACGCGCCAGAAGGCCGCACACGCACCAACCACGCAGGGGAACCTCAGCCACACATCAGCATTCACCGCCAAGAGACTAACCTATGGAGGCTCCCATGAGGACCACGCTTGTCCTGGAGGGGCTGGCCGTCCTGGCAGCCGTCATTCTTTTGCTCAACGCGAGCTGGCAAAGCGTCGCGAAAAACCCTGAGGAAGACGCGCCGTGATCGGGCGCGGACTCCAGCCTCGCGAGGTTTGTGGCGGCGCAGCCGTGGCTGAGCGGAGCCGCCGCCTGCAGGTGTCCTCGACGACAGCACCGCCCGGGAGCTCTACCATACGCGCGGCGGCGGGCAGTTCGGATCACTCCCGGCCCGGTGCCTCCTTAAACTGCGCGATGGCACGCTCGAACGCGGCGTAGGGGTCGACCGGTTTTGGCGCCGCGAGACCACGCTCGATGAGGCGACGGATGGCCTCCGAGCGTGACGTCTCATTGGCTGAAGCCCATGTGTCGACAGCATAAAGCAACTTGCCAGGCAGGCGTACGCCGACGGACTTCTCCGCTTCGACCGTGATTGAGCGGCCCGCCCGCTTTTGTTCAACAGATGCTTTGCTTCGTGCCATGACATTCGTCTAACATCACAGCCGGCCGGACGGAAGACCCACTTCATCATAGCGGTGGAAATCTCGAATGCCGTGCCGGCGCGACACTTGCGTTTTCTCGATGCAATGCGCAGGGGCTGTCCGCTGCATGGCCTCCGCCGGGTGCTATCCGTGCGCCATCGCGCATAAACGAATCAGAACCGAAGCGGGTCGCTGCCGCGCAACTTCCACGCAAGAGGGGCTCCGAGCAGGAGGCATTCCAAACAGAGGCAATTTTCCATGCATGAGCGCTGGCGCCGCGGCGGCAAAATGCGCTATACGGTCGCCGGCAGGGTGCCGCCGGGTTCACGCAAGGGGGACCCGCTTGGCCTCCTCACCGGGTGGGGCCATCACGCCCCGGACGCGCTCGTAGCTCAGCTGGATAGAGCATCAGACTTCGAATCTGAGGGTCGGGAGTTCGAATCTCTCCGAGCGCGCCAGATAAGCAAATGATTTAAGAAGCTTGCCGAAGAGCTATAGTATTTTCGGCTTCGCTTTGCGTCAGCGCAGTGTCACCAATTGCGGTCCTATGATTTATCTCAATGCAGAATAGATCAGCCTTCGCGATAATGATGTAAGGAGGGACGAGCATGGCGGCCCAAACCGAACAGACTCGCTAAGGTTGGGCCGCCGCTCGAAAGGGTGAGTTATTGATTCAAAGCCCTTCCGACTCATCAGCGGAGCTGGTAGCTCGCTCGTGCGGCGCCAGCAATGGCAATGCTGCATGCCTCCCGGCCCTGTGCCGGTGGGCGGCTGGAGATTCGGCCCGCGCGGCTTCCCACGCATCCGAGCGCTGACGAAGCGATCAAAAAGGGCGCCAAACAATTCGGCGTTCAACATCAAGACACTGATCGCCCCTAGCGGTGTTGACTGCATGCATGCCAAAGGTTCCGCTTAGCCACAAGATTCCGCTTAGCCCGGCATGGCGCCGGGCGCTCGAACTGCTGGCCGAGCGCCGCTGCACTGCCGGAACTGTTCTACTCGCCCACAGCTTCACGCCGGAAATGCTGGAAAGCCTTGTACTCTCCGGGCTCGCGACAACGAATGCCGATATGCTCCAGGCCGGAAATGAGACGATAGCGGATGTGCAAATGAGTCTAACGGACGCCGGATGGCGTGTGCTTTGCAGCTAGCCCCAGCAAGTACCTCAGCGCAGTGATTTTGATCGGTTGAACTAGGTATCAACGTAGCGTCGGCAGCTCGGCTCACCGAACACAGGGGCATTGCGTGTGCCGCCTGAAACACGCAGCATCGACGCCGCACTTCGGTGGAGGCGGCATTTTTGGTTTTCAGCGTCCCCGCACGCAAGGCAGGAGGCTCACATGGACGCAGCAGGGCAACGCAATGCCACCACTCGGCGCAGATTCCTCCACCATGGCGCCACCCTCGCCGGAGCAGTGGCCTTACCGGCCGGCGCTGGCGCGCTCGCCGCGACCCCAAACACGAAGGTGCCTTTTGCCCAGGCGAGCATCGGCTCCGCCGCGTCATCCTCCGCCATCACGGTCAAATCAGCGCGCGTCGCAGGCAGCGCGATCAACTACGCCTATGCGGTGAAGGCGGGGCCGTGGGTGTTCCTCAACGGCCACGAAGCCTTCGATTTCGAGCGCGGACTTGCTGCAGAGGTGGAAGGGCCGCCGGGCAATCGCCTCAGCGGCAGGCCGCCGCTGTGGCGCGAGGCCGATTACCTGCTGCGCCGCATGCGCGCGATTCTCAAGGAATTCGGCACCGATCTGCCCAACGCGGTACGCGTTGACCAGTTCTACACCACTGGCTCGGCTGTATCGGCCTATCACCTTGCGCGCTTCGCAGAATTCGGCAGCTACATCCCACCCAGCACCTCGATCATCATGGAGCGCTGCTTCACGGCGCGCACCAACACCCACACCTCTATGATCGCTGTTGTCCCGGGCCAGGGCTATGACATCGACAAATTCACGCTCCCCGGCCAGGCAATCTCGGCCTCAGGCTACAACCCCGCCGTGGCCGCGAACGATTTCGTCTTCGTCGCCGGCAACATGGCGTTCCGGCCTGACGGCACCTTGGACCCCAAGGTCTATGTCGGGCCAAACCGCAACTGGGGCGGCGAGACCGCGTTGCGTCGCCAGGTGCGCTACGTCATCACGGAACGCCTTGAGCCGTCATTGAAGGCTGCGGGTTCGGCGCTCGAACACAGCCTCAAGGCCCAGGCCTACATCCGCGGCGTCGAGAATTTCCCCGATTTCATGGACGTGTGGTCACAGCATTTTCGCGACATTCCCTGCGCCGTCACGCCGGTGCCGGCGAAGGATTACGCCAACACCGAAGGCATGATCGAGATCAACCTCATCGCGCTCAAAAATGGGGCCAGCCGGCGCAAGCAGGTGATCGCGACCGGCATCCCGGCGGCCGCGACCTACGGGCCTTGCGTGCGTGCGGGCGAACTCGTATTCCCGTCGGGGCTCATCGCAGTCCGGGCGGATGGCAGCGTGCCCGGCGCCGATCAGGCGGGCGCATTCGATGCGCTGAGCCTCGCCGGTCAACTGCAAGGCGCGCTGCTCATGTCCTACATGGATGCAGTCTGCCAGGCTGTTGGCGTTTCCGCTGCGAACGTCGTGCGGGCGCAATATTTCTTGTCCGATATTCGCGATTTTGCCGGCATATCAGCAGCATGGCAGGACCGCTACGGGCGGCAGCCGCACCCGTTTGCCTGCGTGCAAGTCCCCCGCCCGATGCCGGCAACGGGCGCCGTGGCGATCGGCGACTTCTGGGTCTATGCGGGTTGAGGAGTTCTCACGGGATCGGTGGCGCATTACTCAGCCTTGATGCCGGCTTCTTTCACTACCTGCTGCCAGGTCGCGATGTCTCGCACCAAGAACTCGGCCATTTGCTCTGGCGTTCCGCCGCGGGTAACGACGCCTTGGTTCGCGGCGAGTTCGACCACGTGAGGGTCTCGCAGGATCTCGTTGACCACCCTACTATAGCTCTCGATGAGCTCGTGCGGCGTTCCGGCCGGCGCCAAAAGCCCGATCCACAGTTCTGCTTCGAATCCCGCTACGCCTTGCTCGGCAAGAGTCGGCAGGTCCGGAGCCGTGCGCGCCCGCTCTTTGCTGGCAACGCCGAGAATGCGCAACGAACCATTTCTCGCCAGCGGCGCAGCAATGCTGAGCGAAAGAAATCCACCCGCGACGTGGCCGCCGACAATGTCCTGCGTTGCGCCAGCGGAACCTCGGTAGGGCACATGCCTGATGTCAATCTTCGTGATCTGTTTGAATAACTCCATCGCCAGATGGTGCGGGCCCCCGACCCCGGGCGATCCGTAATTCAATTCGCCTCGGTGCAGCCTGGCGTAATCGATGAACTCTTTGAGATTTGTCACTGGCAGGCCAGGATGAACGCATAAGGCGAGTGCACCGGCTCCGACATCGATGATCGGCACGAAGCTTTTGATGGGATCATAGGGAAGAGGGCTGAAGAGGCTTACATTCGTCGTGAACGGATTGCTTGTCATCAGCAGCGTGTGCCCGTCGGGCGCCGCCCTTGCCACCATCTGTGTCCCGATATTGCCGGTAGCGCCCGGCTTGTTGTCGATCACCACGGCCTGATTCCAGCGCTTCTGAAGCTCTTCTCCGACTGTGCGCGCCATGACATCCGGTCCGGTGCCCGGCGAGTAGGGGACGACGATCGTGATCGGGCGGTTCGACCAGCCTTGCGCCGCGGCAGGTGCCACCATCGCTGTGGCGGCAATGGTGCGCAGGCATAAACCGAGCATTCGCCCGATCTTGTGCAGACGATTCACGATTTCCTCCTCGGTTTGAATGCAGCATCATTGACAAGAAATCGGAAGTAATAGTTCTGCCGGTGTATAGCTGCATGCGCTCCGGCGCAACGAGCAACACAAGGACGACGCTCCGCCATGGAAGAATTGTTAGGCTTTCAACCAGCACCGGCAGCCACTTGGAAAGATTGTCCTCCGGTCAATTGGCGCGACCTGCGCGATTGGCTTGATTTGATCGATCGCAACGGCCTGCTGGTCAGGATCAAACAGCCGGTAGATCCTGACCAGGAACTAGCGGCGATAACATTCATGGCGACGCGACGGGAAAACGCCTCAGCCTTGCTGTTCGAGACGCTCGACGGCGATCGCTTCGGCGCTCGCGTGCTCGCCAACATGCTCGGTTCCAGCAAAGAGCGTTATGCGCTCGCGGTCGGTCTTGATCCCGATCTCTCGATAGCGGAAATGATCGCGGCAACCCGCAATATCATGCGCCGGCGCATCGCGCCGGTGCGCGTTCCGGTGGCAATCGCCCGGGTCAACGAAATCATCCTGCGAGAAGACGAGATCGACCTCACCGCATTTCCGGTGCCGAAATTCTGGCCGGGCGACGGTGGCCGCTATGTCGGCACCGGCGACATAACGCTGACCTCGCATCCGGATACCGGACGCATCAATGTCGGGGTCTATCGGCAGATGCTGCATGGGCCTCGACAGATTGGGCTTTATTGTTCGCCAGGCAAACATGGTTTGCTTGACCGCGAAGCATGGTGGGCGCGCGGCGAGCCGTGCGAGGTGGTGGCAGCTTATGGGATTGACCCGGTTCTGTTCATGCTTGGCGCGCAGGTGTTTGGAACAAACGAATCCGAATTCGACGTCGCTGGCGGAATCATGGGGAATGCGGTCGAGTTGACCGACGCCGAACATGTCCGGCTGCCGATACCCGCAAACGCCGAGTTGGTGATCGAGGGCCTCCTGCGGCCCGGCAATCTGGAGCCGGAAGGCCCGCTCGGCGAGTTCACCGGCTACTATGGACGCGAACGTTCGCCCCAGCCCGTCATCGAAGTGAAGGCACTCCATGCGCGCCGGTCGCCGATTCTCACCGCCGCCCTGATGGCGAAATATCCGTCCTGTGAGATTGGAGTACATTACGCCATCATGCGCTCGGCCCGCATTCTCGACGACCTGGAACGGATCGGGGTGCCCGGCGTGGTCGGAGCCTATGCGCATCCAGCCGCGGCGTCAGGTTGGGGTATCGTCGTGGTGGCGATGCAGCAGCAATATGCCGGCCACGCTGCGCAAGTGCTGGCACTCACGGCCCAATGTCCGGCAGCGGCCTATTACACCAAGTGGATCATCGCTGTGGACGACGACATCGATCCCACCAACTTCAACAAGGTGATGTGGGCGCTGAGCACGCGCTGCCATCCAGCCGAAGATATCGACGTGCTACGCAACACCTGGTCGACCGGACTTGACCCCAGTCAATACATCGCCGAACAGCGGCCCTACGGCTCGAAAGCGCTGATCAACGCCTGTAAGCCGCACCGTTATATCAAGCAGTTCCCCCCTTCGACACTGCTGCGGCGCGACGTTTATGAGCGCGTTGCGGCGCGCTGGCCTGAGCTTGGATTCGCGGAGCCGCCCCCCAAGCTCAAGGTGTTTCATCCAGAGTAGTCATGGCAGGGATAGAGACACCGGATACCGTGTGCCGGTGTGCGCCCGAGCGTTGTCACGCAGAGGTGCTCTTTGAACTCGCGAACTGCTAAGACCCGTCAGCCTATGAGGTGTCTGGTTCTGCCCGCGCGGGTCCGGACAACATCCTTGCGTACGGTCAACGAGGCGAGCGTTCACTTTGCGGCCGGAAATCGTAGCGCTCGACATGGATCGCGCTCACGTCACCAAGTTGTTTCGATCGGTGAATGATTGCGGTGCCTTCGGTTCACCCGCCTCCGTGGCGGGTGGCTTCAAATAAGAACCATGTACGCCGCTCAGCTTCGTCGATCCAGATCTCTAGAAGGCTCGCGCTGGCCACATCGCCATGTTCGTCGCAGAGGCCATGCGTTTCGCGCAGATGGGCGGCCAACTGCTTGTTGTCGTCACGCAGCTCAGCGAGCATGTCCAACGGCGTGACAAATTCGGCGTCGTTGTCCAGGACTCGCTGGAGGCGGCCGATATGTCCGACTGAGCGAAGTGTCGTGCCGCCAATCTTGCGGGCACGCTCCGCGAGCGCGTCGGTGGTAGCGAAGATTTGATCGGCCTGTTCGTCCAGGAGAAGATGATAGTCGCGGAAATGGGGCCCAGACATGTGCCAGTGAAAGTTCTTGGTCTTTACATAAAGTGCGAACATGTCGGCGAGCAAAACAGTAAGCGAACCGGATATGTCCCGGGTTGCATTCGCATTGAGGTCCGTCGGCGTTCCGAGCGGAGCTTTCCGCAAGGCCTCTTTATCGCGCACGGTCATCTGTTGACTCCTTTGAATTGTTGGTCAGCATTGGTATCGAAGTGACATGGTGGTTCCTACATCGCTGCGTTGGCCTGAGGGTGAAACCTGCGCACTGCCATAATACCGAGCGCAACGAAAGCCACGAGGACAACGATCTGCGCAATCAAGAAAGGCGGCTCCGATTGAGTTGGCGCCAACGAATGCAAGATTGGTAACTTTGCAAACCCCTGAATGACGCCAACGAAGACGTTCAAGTAAAGCGCCGTGATCGCTGCCCCGATATAGATCCACCGCCAGGGTCCGACGGGCCGGAATGCATAAAGCGCAAGAACAGCGGTAGCGAGCAAAACCAGCGAGAGGATGGCGACTGCGCGCGGCGGATCGAAACCGAACGGCGGCAATGGAAGGCCTGTAACGCTGGTCAGGATCGTCGTGGTGAGAGACACGGCGGTCCAGCCACCGTATGCTCTCCCAGTCACCAAGCCATACAGCACGATGAGGCCGGACGCGATACCGATCAAGCTCAAGAGAACATGGATTTGGAGAAACAAGTCGGTCGGGATTCCCAAAGTCATCGCAGCCTCCTCCAAATTCGGTTGGATTACCACACCTTGATCACCAATACGGCATTGGCCATCCAAGGCACACAGCCTTTGCGCCACAGCCTTTGCGCCCTTTGCGCAATCCCGACGTCGGCACACTCCTCGTCATGGATGCTGCCGGGTAAGCCGAGAATACCACCGCTCATCGTCCCGATCCCTGTCACTTTTTATCGATGAAATCAACAATGGCTGCGGTCGTCTGCTTCGGCTGTTCTTCCATGACCCAGTGGCCAGAGTCGTTAATGACGCCGGCGGTCACTTCGGTGGCGACCAGACGCATAATATCGGCCATTTGTGTTCCGAACGAATGATCGCCGCCCAGCGCCAGCACCGGTAAGGTCAACTTGCCGTTGGCCGCGAGTGCTTTGTTGTCTGTAGCATCCTGAGTGAAAGCCGCGAACTGGTTGAACGCCGAATGCATGGCGCCGGGACGCGCGTAGAGCTGCGCGTAATGGCGTCGCGTCGGGTCGTCGATCGCCTTGGGATTGGCGGACAGCTCGTTCCAGAACCGATCGAGGTAGATGCGTTCGCGGCCCTTGACCAGCCGCTCGACATCCGGACCACGGAAATTGAAGTGCCACAGGGCGGGGCTGCGGATGATGTCGTCCCAAGAGCCAATGCCCGGCAGAGGCGCGTCGATGATCACCCAGCGTGTCACCCGCGTCGGAAATTGGGCCGCGAGAGCATAGCCAACCATGTTGCCGATGTCGTGCGTGACCAGAGCGGCCTGGTCGATCTTCAGCTTATCCATCACCTGCGTGATATCGCGGGCTTGAGTCTTCTTGTCATATCCGCCTTCGGGATGGGACGAGAGACCCATGCCGCGCAGATCAGGAACGATCACGGTATGGTTTTGGACCAGGATCGCGGCCACAGGCGCCCACATGTCTCCGGTATCGCCAAAGCCATGCAACATGACCACGGCCGGCCCCCGTCCGCCAACTCGAACATGGATAATCGCGCCATCTGTCTGGATTTCTTGCGTGTGGAAGCTCGGCGGAAATGGTTGGACACCCGCGAATACTGTTGATGCAAATAGAAGCGCTGCGATCGCAGCCAGCAACATATGCGCTGAGAGGGCGAAGGTTGCTTTCATGTGACGTATTTCCCTCCGCCGGTCCGGCACTGACACAGTAGTCTACTTCCGACATGGCGCTGCCGAAAGGTCGAGCAATCCTATGTCAGAGTATCCCTGCCGCCCTTGCGCGATATTGCATTGAAGGCGCGAAATTTGACGAAACTAACTGGAACCGGCACACGTCCCCTTTCGGCGCTCCATCCCCGGCGCACCAGCGGACCTTATGCTCGACGAGATCATCGAGGCTTCGATTGCCATCGCGTGTGCGATCTTCAAAACTCCACATCGAGTTCCTCCATCTCATCCGGCTCGTTCATGGCAGCCTCGATCCATTCGGCCATATGAGGTATCGCCATGATGGACCGGCAATAAGCGGCGCACATCGGGTCGAGCTTTACGCAATAGGTGAGGAAGCGGATGCAAACCGGTGCGTACATGGCATCGGCAAGGCATGGCTTTGCACCAAACAGGTACGGTCCCTTGGACGCTGCGAGGCAGTCGCGCCAGATCGTCACGATGCGGTCGATATCGGCCTGGGCGCCGGCAAAGACTTTGAATGACGGATAGTGACCCTTCATGTTCATCGGCAAGGCCGAACGAAGATTGAGAAAGCCGGAATGCATTTCGCCCGAGACCGCGCGGCAGAGCGCACGCACTGCGGTGTCCTTGGGTAGCAGGCCGGCCCCGGGAAACAGCTCGTTGAGGTATTCAGCGATGGCCAGTGTATCCCACACCTTGACGGAACCGTTGGTCAGCGACGGCACCAGGAAGGAGGGCGACAACAGCAAAAGCTCGGCCCGCGTGGACGGGTCGTCATGGGGGGCGACCTGCTCCTCGAAATCGAGCCCGGCCATCTTGCATAGTAACCAACCGCGCAGCGACCATGAGCCGTAATTCTTGCTCGCTATAGTCAGCTTGGGCTTCTCCATTCTCGCCATCCCTTAAGTTTTACGTTGTCCAGCCCCGACCGGCGAGTCGAAGAAATATACGATATGTTTCAATAGATTAATGAAGAGTTCGGCACCGGATGTTGGGGGCTGTGTCGCAGTCGTACCGGAAAGTCATGCAAGCCTTCCCGGCCATTTCTTAACGATGCGTAAATTCTTGTCGCACTGCAACAGAAATTAATTTAGCCTTTCATTCCGAAGGGTAACGGATGGGTGGCGACGCGACTTCGCATCCAAAGGATGCAAATGATCTACCAAGTCTATCAGGCGCATGCCGATTTTATGGTCCCGGTGCGAGCTTTGGCGTCCTTGGCTGCAAGCCGAATAGGTCCTCCATTCACCAAAAATCTCGGTATCGTCCGCAATCTCACGGCCGCCTATGAGTTGATTGCGCGTGCCGGACTCACCCACGACCGGCCGCCATTTGACATCGACACCGTCACGGTCGGAAACCGCGAGGTCGCGGTGCGCGAGGAGGCGGCCCACGTTACGCCGTTCGGCACACTCCTGCATTTCAAAAAGGACATCGACATGGCGCAGCCGCGCGTGCTGCTCGTCGCGCCGCTGTCGGGACATTTCGCGACGCTGCTGCGCGCCACCGTGAACACCATACTGGCCGACCATGACGTCTACATCACCGATTGGCACAACGTGCGCGACGTTAAGCTCTCCCGCGGCCAGTTCGGGTTCGACGACTATATCCAGCACCTCATCGACTTTCTCGATACCATCGGACCTGGCGCCCATATCGTGGCGGTATGCCAACCATGTGTCGCTGCGCTCGTCGCCACTGCGGTGATGGCGCAATCACAACATCCGGCGCAGCCGCGCAGCGTAACCCTGATGGCGGGGCCGATCGATGCCCGCGTCAACCCCACCAAGGTCAACGAACTCGCCACCTCCAGGCCGATTTCATGGTTCGAGCAGAACCTGATCGCTACCGTGCCGATGCGGTTTCCGGGCGCATTTCGTCGGGTCTATCCTGGTTTTGTGCAGCTTGCGGCCTTCATGAGCATGAATATCGATCGGCACATCAAGGCCCACAAGGAGCTCTATGAGAACCTCCGCGACGGCGAGATCGAGAAGGCCGAGGTCACCAAAGCCTTCTACGACGAATATTTTGCCGTGCTGGATCTTACGGCCGAGTTCTATCTCGAAACCGTCCGGCTGGTGTTCCAGGAACACGCGCTGCCGCTCGGCAACCTGAAATGGCGCGGCGAGCAGGTGGAACCGCGCGCCATCCGCCGCACCATGCTGCTTACCATCGAGGGCGAGCGCGACGACATCTGTGCGGTCGGCCAAACCATGGCGGCGCACGAACTGTGCAGCGGACTACGGCCGTATCTGCGGCGCCATCACATGCAAGCAGGTGTCGGCCACTATGGCGTGTTCAGCGGCCAACGATGGAGCGGCCAAGTCTATCCGATTTTGCGCAATGTCATCCTCTCCAGCGAGTGATGCGGTCGTCAAGGCATGCTCCGACACAGCGGACCAGCAGCCGAAAGCCGCCGAACCCTTGATCAGCGATCCTCAAGCGCGGCTCGTCTTCGTGCCGCCGGGCCTCAATTCGAAGTTCAAGCCCCCATGCCGATCGAACAGCGTCGGCTCGGCCTCCGTCTGCGCGGCCTCAATAGCGAGCAGCCGGCGCTTGGTGGCGACGCCGCCGGGCGCCGAGAACCCGCCGAACTTCCCGCCGGCCGCCACCACGCGATGGCACGGCACGATGATAGGGCAGGGGTTCCGGCCCATCGCCTCGCCGACGCGGCGCGCGTCCGGCTCGCCGAGTTGCGCCGCGATGGCCCCGTAAGTGAGTGTCGCGCCGGGCTTGATGGTCCGCGCAACCGCGTAGACGCGGCGGTTGAATTCCTGCACGCCGTCGAGGTCGAGCACGATGTCGGCGAGATCGCGGCGCTCGCCGGCGATCGACGCTACGATGCCATCGATCGCGCTCGCGACTTCGTCCGGCGGGGCGGCCGCGCGAGCGTCCGGGTAGCGCCGGACGAGCGCCACCCGAGTCGCTGCGGCATCGCGCCCAGGCAATTGCACGCCCACAACGCCGCGCTCGCTCCATGCGATGGCACAGCAACCGATCGCGGTGTCAAACAAACTGAAAGAGACCACGATTTCCTTGCCGATCTTTGTTTGTTGCCGATCTTTGGCGCCGCCGCTGCGGCGCCGGCACGCCAAAGTTCAGCCCCGCCGACATCGCGTCAGCGTTTGTCTCCGAGCATGCGCTTCGCCCACCAGCCGGCACGGCGGGGCGGGGCGGGATCGGAGGGGGCGGCGGGTGGTTGCACGGGCAAAGGCGGTGCTGTCGTTTCAACCTCGGGAACGGGAGCAACGATCATTGGTGCGGATTGAGGCGCAGCGGCGGCGTTGCCGACCGGGAACGGCGCCGGCTCACGCACGGTTGAGCGCCGTCGCGGCAATTCAGGTTTCGGCGGTGCGACCGGCTCGCCCGCCATTGTGGGGGCGGGCTCCGGCTTGGGCGCTTCGCGGTGGCGGTCGGGATGGTCCGGGGCGACATGGTTGGGCTCGACATGGTCGGGCTCGTGTGATCGCTGGGGCTGCGCCGGTTCGACCGGCGATCCGCCAAAATCGGCGACCGCACGGGCAACTTCCTCATCGATCGGCGGAACGCCATTCTCCGGCGGGCTTATCCCGGCGTCTTCCTCGCGGCGATTGCGCCGACCGCCACGCCGGCCGCGCCGGCGGCGGCGCCGACCGTCGCCATTCCCGTGATCGGTCCTGGCGGCGCCGGCCTCCTCAGTGTCCTCCTCGCCGATGTCGGCCTCGGCATCGCCGCCGGACGGCCCGTCCATCGGCATGCTCTCGTCGTCGGTAGCCGGCAGGTAGGACGGTGGCTGATCGTGCGAGAATGCGTGCAACTCGGCACGCACGGATTCGCCTTCCGGCTCTCCTTCCGGGCCCAGGCCTTCCTCACGTGCTTCCCCGCGCCGGCCACGCCGGCGCCGTCGTCGTCGCCGCCGTCCACCCGCTTCGCCATTCTCGGCGCGCTCCTCGGAGGCTTCGGCGCGCTCGCCCGGCTCGGCGGCATCCGCGTCGACGATCTCGTTGTCCTCGTCCTCTTCGGATTCGATTTCCTCGATCGGTTCCTCGACCTCGACGGCGTCGTCAACGGCGAGCGGGATGGTTGTTGCCTGCGCGGCAAGCGTCCGAGCCTGCTCCAGGGTGTGCACCTGCTCACCTTTCTCAATGATGAACGGCAGTTGGCCGCTAATCGTCTCATCGGCCGCGATGGTCACGGAAATCTGGAAACGGTGCTCCAAGTCGTACAGATGGGCGCGCTTGTGATTGAGCAC
>Ga0126376_10001054_pt1 | contig 14557 bp, 16 predicted proteins | sample PanSoiMetPlot_15_FD_92760 | JGI IMG/M metagenome (GOLD analysis project Ga0126376, IMG submission 92760) | Tropical forest soil microbial communities from Panama - MetaG Plot_15 | ecosystem: Environmental > Terrestrial > Soil > Tropical forest > Bulk soil | place: Panama | collected 2016-02-17
CTTCTTGGCAAAGGTCGGGTTGTGAGCAGCGCCAGCCATTGTCCTGGCCATCTTTGGCGTTGTACTGGGCATTATGCAAAGATCTCCTTTACCGTCATACCAGAGTTAGTTCCAACAGTTCCCGTGGAGGTTGTAGACTTAGCCTGCAAGGCGTAGGTAGTCGCTGACCCGGCGTTAGGACTGTCATAAGCTACGAGCGTAACCATTATCGATTGACCAAACGAGGCAGAAGCGGTATTGTTGGCTGCATAGTTCCCTTGCGGTCCAAACATATTAGTATTATTCGTCGTACCGCGAGAGAGCTGTGTAATTGTTGCAACGGAGTTGTTGCCAAAGCCCATACTAATCTCATGCGTGGATTCAATACGTAATAGATTCGCCGCCGACTGTGGGGTGATAGTGATCCTATTATTGGTAAGAGCAACAAACGTACCGCTAACCGGCGACGTATCGCTAGATGCAATAGTGGTACCAAACTCCTGGACTACATCCCCTGGCTTCTTCTGCCCAGGGCCAAAGGCCTGGCTCTTCGACACCGCCGCAGTCCAAGCGCCAGCTGTTGGTTGGGTGGATTCGAAGTAGCCGACGATGCGGAATGGCTTGGATGTCACTGCCCCATTGGTGTACCAGGTCTGGGCGAGGTTGGAAGCGCCAGAGATTGCGGTGCCAGAGGTAGCAGCGGTTTCGTCCCAGCAAAGTACTTGGCCTGTTCCAAGGCCAGGTGAGCTAAGGGCGTTGTAAACGCCAAGGACCGGCGTGCCAGCATTGTCAAAGATCGCAATCCAGATCCGTGAGGCTTGGCCATTCACGGTCCCAAGGGTAGCGCCATTGGGGATGGTGATTGTGAGCGAGCCGGTGACTGCCCTTACAGTGACTTGGGAGGTAGTAGCAGGCTGGTAGATCACCGGCGAGGTAGCTGAGGGAGCATTGCCAAACTGGTCAGTGACGGTGACAGTAAGAGCACTAGCAGCGACAGAGCAAGCGAAGCCGAAATTGATTGGCGCTTGGGAGCCAAGGTAGCGTTGGTTCTCGATGAACCAGTTAGTGCCATTCGAGCGGATAGCAACAGTGGCGCTATTGGGGACCCCAAGGGCAACCCCAGGGCCCATGCCGAAGAAGCTATCAGTGCCATTGGGAGCGAACGACAAAGCGCCGCCAAGGGCATAGTGGTAGGAGACGTAGCCAGGGGTGACGGAGGCAAGGGCTGGGAGGTTGTAAGTAACCGGGACTGTGGCAAAGTGGACGCTCTGGGCTGACGCGTTGGTTAGGGTCTGGGGCGACGTGCCATCAGTGACCATAGTTGGGAGGACGTTGAGGTTCCCTCCAAAGGACACAAGGCCAACCCCAATCCCAAGGGTGGCAGCAGCACCAAGGCCGAAGGCTGTGCGACCTGCGGCCAAGGTAGCCGCGCCAACCACAGGTGCCATGGCGGATGATATGACACCAGCAGGAGCGGTGGAAACGGCGATGGGGTTGCCGTTTGAATCGAAACCTAGAACAAGGCCAGCCCTTGCTGCGGCGGCAGGGAGAGTTGAAGGCGTTGGATCAGAGACCGCGACCTGAAGGGCACGTGATTGAACTTCCAGAACCTGTTGGGAGACCATCAATTGGTAGTCAGCGGCAGCCTCTACCACAGGCTGGAAGAAGGTGGATTGGTTGGCGATCGAGGTCCCTTGGACAAGCGGAAGCTGGCGAAGGATCGTGAGGGTGGTGCCGAGGGGGATTGGGGTGCCAGAAGGGTTGTAGGTGACCGTGCCTCCAGCTGGCGTTGGGTTGGTGCCAGTGGGAGCATTGATCGTTAGCTGGTACTGCGTGGTCCCAGGGCCTTGAACAAGGGTGGTCTGATTCCCAAGGGCATCGGTGAAGATAACCTGGAGGTCAGCCGCTACCTGCGCCACGGTTCCGTTGGGAAACGCAAAGGCAAACGTGAAGACAGTCGTTGCCCCGTTGCCGGGGAAGATCTGCTTATTGAGGGTTGTGGAGACGGTCATCGGCGGTTCTCTAGTGGATGCACTTCGTGACCGTTGGTGCGGTCGTTACCCACGTCGTGACAGTGCTTTCGTTCGGCCCCAGATCGATGGTGTAATAAGTCGTCGCGTTGACCAACGCCGCGATCTGCTGACCATTCTCCGTGATGGTCGCGGTGTTGGTGGCGGTCTGTTTGTAATAGTGCGTCTCCGGAGTAGCTCCGGCTGTAATAGTGGTTGGGGACGCCCCAAGCGTTGCTGCCGCTGAACAGCCGACCGGATTGAAGCCGGGGTTGTCCCGGATTACGTTGTGCGTTCCAGTGCCGGCGTTAACTACACCTCCAGTCACATTCCCCTGCACGTCATTGCCAATCGCAACGATGAAGTCGCTCGTACCAGCGTTGATGATGATGCCCCAGCCCTGGTTGTTGCCTCCGCTGAAGGAGGCGCCAATGCGATTGCCCTTGATAATGGCGTGGCTTGCGTTTCCTGCAAAGGCAATGCCGTGATTGGTGCCAGCGGCGGTTCCAACAGAGTTGTTCTCTATCAGGCTATTCGTGACCATGTTGTTGACTGGGCCATTCTGGAACAGAATCCCGTTGCCGTTGTTTCCTAGGATCCTCGCATTAACAATCTGCACCTCGCCCTTGTGATTCGTTCCCACCTGAAGGCCATTGCCAGTCAGATTGGAACCTAACCACGGATTTGCAAACATTGCAGAGTTGCCCGCGGAAAGATTCACTGAATCAGTAAAGTTGTGATCGCACTCCAGATCGAAGGAGGAGAAGAACTGTGGAAAGCTCGCCCCAGTGTTAGCGCTATCGGTCATCTGGAAGCAGGAGGCACCATCGATTAGCTCGTTGTTGATTGCCGTCAGCGAGTTGGAAAAACTGTCGTTCTGGATCCAGATCAGGCTGTTGTTCGCAACGAACTTCCAAGTACAGGTGCCGTCGCTGATGGTGTTGGTGAATGCTGTGTCTGGAGTTGATCCAGCGGGCAAGCCGTTGGGGCCAGTACCAGAGCCCAACGATGTGCAACTGGCTGCGGTCTCCTGATAGAGCCTACCGTTGTTGTTGATCACGTTGCCAGAGGCAAACGAAGTACTAATAGCCCAGGTCTTGACGCTACTCGGCGTTGGGGCAGAGACCGGATAGGGGTTGTCGGCATAGACGTGCTCTACAATCGCGCCGAAACTGCCGTTGCCGTTGCTGCCACCGTAAAATATGCCGTTCGTGCCGAGCAGGAAACGTAATCTTGCATTCTCGATCCGGGTACCGGAGGAATCGACGATCGAGATGCCATTCCAGGCGAAGTCAATGCGGATGCGCCACAAGAGGACATCAAAGCCAGGCAGGCCAACTGCGACTTGATAACCAGCAGTCTTACGGACCTTGGGAAAGAAATAGATGTCGGAGATCGTATTGTGCTGGGCTGTGATCGTCATGAAATTGACGGTAGTGTTGGTATCGCGGAGAATTGTTGCCCCAGCGCCAGCTGCACCAAAGGATCCTTCGCCCCTAACGTTGATGCTGTTCACAGTGATGGTAGGGAAGCACGATGCGTCGTAAACGCCTTGGGGAATATAGATCGTCCCACCACCCTGAGCAACAGCCGCGTTGTAGGCATTAGTAAACGGCGTGCAGTTGTCGGTTGAGTCATCAGCAACTGCGCCATAATCGATGACGTTGATAGTTGGATAGCTACAATCCTGCGGCGCTCCTCCAGCAGTCGCGTCACGGCACTTAACTGTATGCGCTGCCATGTTGGCGAGGTTGGAGTTGGCGACGGTGCCAGAAGCGATGCCACTTCCGGTGAGGGCTTGGTAGGCTGGATCAGCGCCAGGGCCATTAGAAACCCAGGGCAAGGCCGATGTGCCAGGGGTAACGATAGCCCAGCCAGCCGCGCCACGTTCAAGTACGCTCCCACGTGTCAGGCCAATAGATTGGTCAATGATTGGAGGAAGCTGGGTGGGTACTGGAACAGTAGTGGAGCCTGTGCCATTGCCAAGGACCTGGCCTGGGGTGAACGTGCCGACGCCGCCGCCAGAGATGGCCTGCTGAACGAACTGATCGCTTGCACAAGCGTTCGAGTTGTCACCAGGCGGCCGAGTGGGGCAGACAACATTCTGGGCCTGGGCGCTAGTTGAACATAGCAGCAGGGCTAGAAGGAGAAGGCGCTTCATCACACGTTGCTCTCCATAATCGTCAAGGGCTGGTTGGTAGAGGAGGCAGCGAAGGCCTGCCACGAACCCTGGATCTCCCCGGTCAGGATCAGCGTGCCACCGGCGAAGATGTGAAAGGTACCGCCAAGGGAGCCAAGGCTTGGGACAAGGGCTTGGCCTTGAGCATTCACCGAGGGAGCGACAAAGATGTCGATTGTCCCAGGCGCATGGAAGGTTAGCGTGGTACGCTGGGGATTGGCTGCCAGCACTTGCAAGGGGCTAGTGCCAAGGGTATTGATGGCCGTGACCTTGCCGCCTGAGGTGGGGCCAATGGTCTGGGCGCCAAGGGCTGAGATCATTTGAGGCTCCTAAAGGCCAGCAGGCTGGGAGGTGATTCCAGAGAGGGACCAAACTCCGTTGGCTTGTTGGGTCCAGTTAAAGACCGGCTTCCTCACGGGAAAGGCCGTCCAATGTTGACGAATAAGGCCCCTTGGCCTTGGGCCAGCGGCGAAATAGGCAGCAATGGCCGCTTGATCGATCGGGTCAACATTGGGCGACGGAACCCAGTGGGCAGGCAACCGTCCGCCGACATCGGCCGTTGTCTGGACCGTGCCGGCGTACAGGTCGTCTCCAAAATCCTCCAGGAGATAGTATTGGGCCACTACAAGCGCCTCTGGGGCTGCTGGACCATTTGCTGAAGCAGCTGGGTGTTCTGCGTCATCAGCTGCGCCATCATGTTCATAGTCTCGCGCATCTCGGAGATCACCGCATCAGCAGGAGCCGCACGCACAGCGCCAACCTGCGTCAAGGCCTCGGCCATCTGGCCTTGGAGATCCGCCAGCATCTTCTCCGCAAAGCTCATCTCCGTGTAGGCCGAGTCCATCGGGTCACGCCATTTGATCCCTGCGGAGAGCTCCTTGGCCTCGTCATCGATGGGCTCCATCCCTGGGGTGGGTGGCCCTTCGAAGATGATGTCGCGGCTCTCGTGCTTGCCATCCGCATGGGCAACGACGATTGCGCCTTCCGCAAAGCTGGCTCCGCCCAGACTCACATGGCCAACACCCGAGGGCTTGTAGTTCCAGTCCGCGGGGTTCTTTGGGTCAAGATGAAGGGGAACTGGGTAGGCCTTTCGCATTTGCCTTCCGGTTTCCCTATCGGTCTCCACCTGCTCCCAGACGGTCCCTGGGACCCTGAGATAGTGGGGTTCGGTTAGTTTCCAACGCATTGAGAGGGCTCCTAGAACTGCGAGAACCAAAGGAGGACCTGTGCAGGGCCCGTTCCGGCAACAGTGACGCAAACGGCGTTGCCGGTGGGAACGCTTAGAGCGGCGAACTCAATGTGGTCCTGCGAAGGGGCATTAGTTGACACGTTAAAGGTCGGCGTCAGCACGACGTTGTTGGTTGCGCAGTTAGCGCCAGTGCCGGTGCTGAACTTGAACGTCGAAGCAGCAGTAGCAGTCACGTGCCAGCCGCAGATCACGACGACCCTACCAGCAACCTCTGTTACGAGCTTGACGGTAGTGCCGGTGGGGATGTCTGCAACAGGTTGCTGTGGAACGTTGTTACAGAGGATCTGGTTGGGTGGGCCTACCTGGGCCTTGCCAGGCGAGGTCACCAGGACAAGGCCAAAGGCCACCCCAAGGGCAAGGCCAATGGCTAGCCCAAGGCCAACCACTTGCCTCTTATGCGCGATGATCCACTCGCCCATTAGTAGCCTCCCGTCCTGACCGGCGGCTTGGGCCCTGACGGCTTAGGCCTTGGCTTCGGTTTCGGTTTTCCTTTTGCCATTCGAATCTCCTATTGCACACGATACCAGGTGGCCTGGGCTTGGTTCCAAATGAAGCGCCCGCAGTTCCCTGCACCCAGGGTGGTAAGGGTGTTGTTGACTGACAGGGTCTGGCCAGTGTTGGCTGCAATGGTCACGGCGTTGGTTGCCCATGCAGCGTTGGTGACGTTGCAGAACCCAATGATGGTGCCGTCGATGACTGGGTTCGGCGGCATGGTGAAGGTCTGGGCAGTGTTGGCAGCATTAATCAGCGCCACCCCACCGTTGACCATCGCAGCAGTGTTGACGGCTCCAGCGAGAGTACCGACGGTAAATGAGGATGGAAACGCCGAGAAGAAGACGTTCGAGTAGCCTGACGAGAGGCGGCCGGTGGTGGTGAAGATGCTGGAGCCGCCGGCTCCACCTTGAGCAATCTCGACAAACTCGCTCCCAAGGAGGCCTTGAGAGGAGATGCTGACTTGGCCTTTGGCAAGGTAGGCCCCGGCGATAATGCCGAGGCCCACCAGCCCACCAAGCGCCAACCGGGGAAGCGGGAGGAACAAGCGCATGGTGATGCTCCTAGTTGAGGATGTTGACACCGGCCGGGTAGCCAGAGGGCACCGAGGCGGTGGAGACGATTTGGTCCCAACGATCGAGGACGGCCCAGGACTTGACGATCATGGCCGATTCGTTGCCGGTTGAGACGTATTGGAGTTGGAGGTACCTTGGAAGGGCTGCACCAGCTGGCGGCCGGGGAAGGTCGATGTCAAGCAGATGAGCACCTACCACAGCGTTGGCGTTTGCGATCACCGGGCCTGAGACGTAGGTGGTGAAAGCGCCAGGCGCACCAGAGCCGTTGTCAGGAGCGCCCTGGACGTTGATCTGGATCGTGGTTCCAGCGCCAGCCACTACAACCTCAGCAAGGATCTTGATCGCCGGGTCATCGCCAATGCCGAGGTCCCTTGCACCAGCACCTGCGGCAACGCCAGGGATGGCAAGGCCGTTAGGATTGGTGGTAGTCTGAAGGCCGATACCGATATCGACGATGTTGGTCGAGGTTGTCGTGCCGGCGTTGGGCATAGCATCGCCCGCGGCAGCAGAGAATTGGAAAAGAAAGTCAAGGATCATAGCTAAGCTCCTTACACCGTAGTCTCGTTGTTGAGGATCGCATCAACCGTTCGGATGGGAATCCCACGGAAGGTCGTCACCGGCTTCCCATCGAACTCCTCGATCCGCAGCAGGACGTTGGTCTTGTTCATCGCCTGAAGGTCGAGATAGGTGCGGATGATGCGGTTGCAGTAGATCACCGTCCGGCCCATGTTGGCCCTGACCTGAGGCGTGTCGGAGGTCTGGATGGTAGCGGCTGAGGCCGGGGCGGTGGGGAGGCGGTAGAGGCCGCGGACCAGGAGGTTGATCAGGTTGGCCGCTGAGACACCAGTCAGCTGGGCGATGTCGATGTTGGGGATGCGGACGACGTAGCGCCAATCCCTGAGGACGTAGCCGATCTCCCACTTGAAGTGGTCACGGTAGGCTTGGTAGGTGTTGCCGCTGGAGTCAAGGACAGGCCACTCGCCCATGTCCCGATGTTGAAGGCCAGTGATCTTGCCCTTGGGGAAGGTCACATGGGCCGTGTCGTTGCCCCAGACGTGGATCCACATCGAGGTCATGGTCGCGGAGGAACCACCGCCAGAGATCACGTTGTTAGCTGTCTGAGAGTTAGCGGTATTGGAGGTTGAGTATCGAGGCGCAAGGCCAGTAAAGCGCTCGGGGTTGATGCCCTGATTTCCATAAATAAGTGTGGCCGCCACCTGCTGCGACATACCTTCAAGGAAGGCCATGACTTCTGACAGGCGGAACTCTTGGGTGTTGCCATTCAGGTCCGCTATGTCCTTATCGATGACCGCATAAGTCTCCAAGTTCCCACACGTATCGACGATCTGGGCTGTGGTTGACTTGGCATTCGGCACGCCTTGGTTGAGGATGCGCCAAGTGGCCTGAGGAAGGCCAGTCCTGACGGTGGTCTTGTGGCCAGTAGGGAGGTTGCCTTCGAGGACGTACATGTCCTCAAGGATCTCGTTGGTCTGCGAAAGGATCTCGATGATCGTCGCGATCTTGTAGCCGTCTTCGAGCCGCTTGGCCCAGTCGGCGTATGTGATGGCAAGTGCGCCACCTGTAACAGCCATTGTTATCTCCTATCTGCTTCGCTCTGAAGGTTGGGGTACATCGCCGCAGCAGGGGACGGTCGAGCAGAGTTGCCCTTCGGTACGCCTCCTACGACGTAGTCAGTGCCCTCGGTTACCTTACTGGCCAAGGCATATAGGACCTTCACAAAGGCCGGGTTGTTGCCCGCGCCGGTCGAGTCCATCGCTTCCTTGAAGTCAGCGGCAAGCTTCGGGTTTTGCAGACCATCAAGGGCCCGATTAACGGTCTGCACCAGAGGACTATCAGGCCCAAAATTTCCATTGCTTCCAACAAGCTTCCCTACCTGGGGGTCATTGCGGAGTTCATCCCGCCAAGCTTGCTGGCGATCGTTCCACCACTTGGTCCCAGCGGCGTTGTGCTCTTCCGCGGACTTGATGGCGTGTTTGGAGTAGAGGTCGACGAGCTTCTGGGCTTGGTCTTGGGAAAGGCCGAGTTCTTTGAAGAGCGGCGCTGCCTCCTCGCTGACCCCAGCGTCAAGCTCATAGCCATCTGGCAGCTTCCAGGTTTCGTACTTCTCCGGAGGGCCTGAGGGCTTAGAGTCCTGTGAAGCTGGCGGGCTCGTCGTTGGGTCCGTCGCCTTCGCCAATCCATCGCCCAGCGCTGTCGTAGTTGCGCTCGTCGTCGTGGTCTGATCGGTCGGTTGGGTAGTCGTCTGGTCGTCCGCCACTTGCAGCCTCCTGTACCATTAAGATGTAAGCCTGAGGACAGGCTCGCATGAGATCCGCCAAAAGTATGAGTCCGATGTTGCGTTGGCCTTCGTTAAAGGCCGTACGATGAGAGTCGTTCGTGAACGAGGTGGTGAAGATTCCACAGCGGCCAAGAAGGGTATGGATGTATCGTCGGCCAGACTCTCTGGACATAAGGGATTGGATGACTGCATCGTCTTCAGCCAAGCGGGCCTTGGCGGCCTTTTCGGCTCGCCTTGCTGCCCTTCGCTCCTCTGGGGATGAGTATGGGTCATGCTGTTGCGCCATTAGCCTGGTAGTCCTGGTGGGGCCCTTGAGCCCATCATCGCATCAAAGGCAGTAAGGCCTTGGCCTACTGGGATCTGGGAGGCGTCAAGGCCAGCCTTGGCCACCTTTGGCGCCGCCTCCACGGCCTGGGCCTGGGCTTGCTGCTGTTGGCGCTGGGCACGGATTTGGGCAACCTGCTCGTCACTGCGCATAATCCGCGGGTCGTTGTTCATCAAGTAGGAGTAGCGCTCGATGGCCTTGTCGATGTCGACCTTGTCCACTGCCCCGGGATCGATTGGAGCAAGGCCACCCACGAATTGGAGCAGGCCTTCGATCCCAGCGGTCTGGGCGGCTTGCTGGGCAAGGGAGAGCATGGAGATGTAGAGGAGGGAAAGCTCTTGGCCTTGGAGCTCTTGAGGAGCTGGTGGGAAAAGGCCACCTCGAGCGCAGATGCCAAAGGTCCTATCGATCGCGGGCTTAAGAAGCTCCAGCTGAAGCCGATGGATCACCGGCCCCAGCATAATCAAGGCCTCGGCCTTCCTGATATTGATCTCCTGTGCTGTCACATTCGAGCGGGTCTGGTACTGCGAGATTGTTTGGAACAAATCGTTGAAGAGGATCATCTTGATCCTCTGCCGGAGGAGTTCGAGGTTCTCCGTCATCGGCTGAAGCTCTGGCCGCCACTGGCCATAGGCAGTCTGCATCCCAGGGTTCGGCTGGCTCATGAGCCCAGCGATGTAGGTGATGCCGCCAGGAAGCAGCTGGGCTGGAGAGTTCTTCAGCTGAAGGTCAGCCAGCATTGGAGGGTTGACTAGCTTGTCAATGCCTTGGGCTTGTCGGCGGACTTGAAGCTGGAGTTGCTTGTTGTCTGGGAGCGCATCCATTGATGGACTACGTCCATAAGGATCATTTGCAACCGTATCCCATCTTGGCGTGACATGAGGAGCTTCATAGAAGCCTCGCTTCTCAAGAAAACCGGGGGCAAAAGAACTTCCACCTTGAGGACTTGCGCTACCACCCCATTCAAAGTACACTTCTCGATACTTAAAGTGGGAAGGGATCCCATACCGCTGGGGCTCGTAGTTGGGCTCGATTCCATGGGCAATCACAAGCTCGCGTGTAAGGCCAGAGCCTTGGTTACGGTAAAGGCTAGCGGTGGAGGCTGAGACATTCTCAAGGCCCCACCGTTCGACGGTTTGCTCGACGGTGTAGGTGAACTCGCGGTAGAAGACGTCGTTGAAGCTGAGTTGCTGGTTACAGTCAGCGTAGAATTCGCCGAAGCAAGGGTTGACGCAGTTGATGACATTGGCCCTGTCCTGGTAGATGATCATCGACGCTGTGCCGAAGATCACAAGGTCGAAGTAGAGGGTGGCAAGGCCTTGGTAGAAGTTGGATTCTTGGAAGACCTGGTAGAGAACCTCCTCTACCTGCCGCAGCCAGACGGCTATGGGGCCTGTTCCGGTGGAGTCAATGCGGCCGTATTGGAGTCGGAACCAGGGGGCGGTGGGGTTAGAGATGCCGTACATGATCCCAGCAGCGAGGTTTCGTGCGGCAAGGGTTGGCGTTGAGTCAAGGATGTGCTGGTTAATAGGTGACCCACGGCCCATCTGGTTAGGGGTGATGATCCACTTGTAGCGTCTGGGGAGGAAGAAGTCTGCAAGTTCTCGAGCATGGACCCACCAAGAGTAGCGGTTGATACGAAGGCCAAGGAGGCGTTGCTCGGCATGGCGGCGAAGACGGAGGTCCACCTCCGCTGGCATCTTGATGCCAAGGGCAACCGCATCGTCCCTGGTGAAGTTAAGCTTGACTGGAGGGGACATCAGAGGTCATTGAGTCCACAGCAGGAGGAGCCAGAGGCTTAGGGGTCTGGCCACGGAGAGCGGATTCGAAGTCTGGGCCCAATCGCCCATGGCGTCGCATCACAGCCAAGGCCATCATGTAGTCAGTCGCAGAGGGTTGGCCTGAGGCTCCATGGAGCGGCACGACCTTTGGGCCTTTAGGCACTTGCATGTTACTGTCCTAGCAGGGTCTTCTGGCCCTTGTTGCCTGGGGCGGTTTGGCCAAGGATGGTAGAGCCAAAGCCAGCCAGGGGCGCGGCTTGAGCCCCAGGGGTCCTAGCACCAGGTGTTTGCTGGGTGATAATCGGTGGCGCCGGGGGCATTGGCGGAGTTGGCGGCGGCGGAGGCGTTGGGGTAGAGATCATGCGACAAGATCCAAGGGGTTGTAGTCGTTCTGCGTCAAGGCGGCGTAGGGATGGTATTCGCCGTGGTCTTGTTGAACTGGGACTTGGTAGCCACCATGACGGGCTGGCTTTGGCTCCAAGGGCATGGCGAAGGTCAGCGCCAAGGCATCGACATCGTCTGGGGAGTCTTTGCCTTCCCGCATCATCACCTCCTTCGAGGTCAGGATGATGGCGTCCTTGTTATTAAACGTATAGGTGATCGAGAGGAGTTGCCGCCTAAGCTCTGGATCATTTGGCAGGGCTCCGGCTCTAATCCAAGAACGCAGAGACCCGTACATTTCTGCTCGCTTGTTCGCATAGACCTCACCCAGCGTGTTCCACTCCGCGGAAGGGTTCGGGCGTCCTCCAAACTGGATATCGAAACAATGGAGTTGCAAATGGCGCACTTGATCGACAACACCTCCACCGATGCCACCTCCGTCGATTAGGATTCCGTCTGCCCTGAGGTCCCGGGACGCGTCTTGGATCTTGAGCGCCAAGTCAACAGTGCTAAGCCCTTGATAGCGTCGTCGCGCAATAGTGCGAGCATCACGACCCCGTCTGGGGAATATGACCGAGAAATTACTTCCGAATCTGGCGACATCAACGCCCAAGGCCAAAGCGCCAAAGGATTCCTCGGGCTCCCGTGCCATTGCGGCGTCGATCTCTGAGGCAACGAAGAACTCCATCTCGCCTTGGGAAGGGAACTCGCCAAGGATGCGGATTTTGACGAAATCGCTCTCGGCTCCGTAGGCCGCGATCCAACGGGCTATCTGGTCCTTGTTGGTGAAAGAAACCGTGCGGTTATCGACTCGGGTGGTCTTCCACGGAGAACCTGGGTCAAAGCACGCTTTGAAGCGCCCAGTGTTACGGGTTGGGTTGCCAAAGACGCACCAGATAATTTGAGTATCTCGGTCAGTGAGAGCACCTTCGGCAACTTCCCAGATGATGTCTGGGATAGCTGAGGCTTCATCGAAAAGGACAAGGATCCTTCTCCCTTGGTTGTGCAGGCCCGCGAAGGCCTCGGTGTTCCTTTCGCTCCAAGGCACCATGTCGATGCGCCAGGTGCGTTCACGGTCACGGTCGGCTGAGTAGAGGGCCGTTGGAGACAGCTTGAACAAGTGCTTAGCGATGAACAAGTTGTACCAACGGCCCAGTTCGGCCCAGGTCTTGGTCCGAAGCTGAGTCTCGGTATTGGCTGTCACCACACCGCGAGTGTCGGTCATGGTGGAGATGGCCCAGAGCATGAGCCAGGAGGAAAGGGCGGATTTGCCGACCCCATGGCCGCTGGCGGTGGCTAGTTGGATGGCTTGGTCAAGGGGAAGGCCATCGCGGACCCGTTCGAGGATCTGGACTTGCCAGCCTTCAGGGCCAGGGGAATTGCGGAGGACTCCTTCGCCCCAAGGGAAAGCGTCGAGGACAAAGGCCAAGGGATCGGAGGAGACCGAGGCCAGCCATTCAAGCACTCGGTCGTCAGCGCTCACTTCTTGATATCCTTCAGGGCTTCAAGGTGCTGGAGGACCTCTAGTTGCCAAGGCGCTGGGGCCAAAGGCCAACCTTCTTCTCCCCAAGGGATGATCGCCAGGACAAAGGCCAAGGGATCCTGGCGAAGCTTTTCTAGATCCATCACTTCCCACCCCTCACCAGAGTGATGACGTTGTCAAGCGTTCCTTTCCTCGCCTCTTGCAGCTTCGCCAACCGTTCCCTGGCCCGGTCGAGCTTCGAGCCAAAGTCGAGATTCATATTCAGGCTCACGGTCTGCTTGGCGATTCCTGAGCGGTCCTGGGAGTTGGCCGCAATGGCAAGCAAGGCCGAGGTCGAGATCTGGTCTGGCACTGTGTCAAGGCGATGGATGATTTCCTCCATGGCCTTCACTTCCGCTGCAACCATTGCGGTGCGCCTGTAGTCGATGAGGGAGGTGATCTCCTCGTCGGTGTCGCCCGCGTAGCTGTCGATTAGCTCGGCGTTGGCGGGGACCAAGCGGAAGTTCCGCACAGTAGGCGGGCTGCGGTTGGTAATCCGCGCGACCTCGGAGTCTTTCAAGCCTCTTGCGAGGAGCTTGGCCATGGTGTGGTGGGCGTGACGAAGGCTTTGGACCCTCGGCTTGCACGAGGCCACCTCTTCCAAGGTCAAGGGCTCAATCGAGAAGATTTCCATCTTCGTCTCTCTGCTGGCAGCGAAGCCGTGGCAAGGTCACCGGCGGCGGCGAGCCAGCGGCAAGGCTGATCTCCGCGTCCCTCCAAGGCCTTCGCTTGACCCGTTCGTGCAGCAAGGCGTAGTTGAACCTCAGTCGATCGTCTTCAGTCACGGACAAAGTCCCTCCTACTCTACCCTCTCACAGCCGGCCCTTTTTGTCAAGCCCTTTATTCGCTTGGCCTGGCCTTTGGCCCTGCGGCATATTGCCGCACCCTGCGAAGCAGTAGGATTTTGGTCCTATTGAGTTTTGGTATATTTTGCGCCCAAGACCTCCCGGCCCCGCGAAAGGGCGGCTTTTGGCCCCCGGGGGCGTCCCTCAATACCCAGCGAAGGCGAGAAGCTGGTCAGCCAAAGGCTCGAAGTCTGGCCCCAAGGGCAGGAATTGCTCAACAATCCCGCTGGCTATGGCTCATCTACGCTCATCCTCCCCTCATCAAGCGCTCAAGACGCTCATCCTTCTCATCACCTCCCACCCCGGGGGTTTTAAAGTTGGCATAGTGTGTTCTTAAAAAAAAAAAAAATTTTAACCCCCTAAGAGAAGATCCCCCCTCGGTCAGAAGACCCGTGTAGAGAGGTGTTGAGGCATTGAGCGGCTTGAGAGGAGGATGAGGAGCGGATGAGGGGAGATGAGCCAAGGCCAGGGCAAGGGGGCGATCACGATTTTGTGATGGGCGATCACGATTTTGTGATTTGCAAAAAGCGCCAGGGAGGCGCATCTATGGGGGGCGGCGCAAAGGCCATTGCGGCCAAGCCGAGAAGGAGCAAGGGCATGAGCACGACCACGATCAGCAATGACGAACTCTATGCTATGATCCAGCAGCTTAAGGCGGAGAACGCCCAACTCAAGGCCGACTTGGCAAAGCCAAAGCAGCGCCTTGTGTTCAAGGTCAGCGAGAAGGGGGCGTTGAGCATCTATGGCATGGGAAGGTATCCAATCACTGCCTATGCTAGCCAATGGGAGCGGATCTTGGAGGTGAAGGAGGAGCTTGAGGCATTCATCAAGGCCAACCAAGCCAGCCTAGCCAGAAAGGCCGACTAGGCAAAGCCAGGGGGAAGCAAGACGCTTCCCCCTCCATTCCATGGGAGAGCAAGA
>Ga0126376_10001055_pt1 | contig 14557 bp, 12 predicted proteins | sample PanSoiMetPlot_15_FD_92760 | JGI IMG/M metagenome (GOLD analysis project Ga0126376, IMG submission 92760) | Tropical forest soil microbial communities from Panama - MetaG Plot_15 | ecosystem: Environmental > Terrestrial > Soil > Tropical forest > Bulk soil | place: Panama | collected 2016-02-17
CCCACTGCCACAAGATCGATTTAATGTTTGGATTATGTCGATGGGGCAGTCATTACCTAAATTGCGGACTAGCTGTCCTGCCATGTGATAGGACAAGCACCGGGGCGATGCCTGTTCCGGAGAGAGCATCGTGCAGCTCATCTTCTACTATGTCGGCTTCATGGCGCTCGGCGATATTGCCGACTATCTCATCGGTCTCGCAGTTGAACGGATTTGGCCGCAGGCGAGTCTGCTGATCTTTTTTTTCCTGTGGATCGCATGGCTGCTGGCCGTGAAGCTGACGGAGCCAGCAACCGGCAGGCGAGCCGCGCGCTGAGATCCGCTTTCTGCTGCTCGATTTTTCCTTGCTGCAGCGCACTCTAAATCTGTATTCACGGCTTCGTCTTGGCCAATTCAATTCCCTTGCGCTTCATGCGAAGCCTCGTCGGGCCTGTGCAAAGCGGGGATGAATGTCGTGCCGCCGTGGAACGACCGGGAAAAATGGGCTAGCGTTTGCCTGCTCGGGCGACCACGCGGGCAAAGAGTAGGGCACGGAGTGTAAGCTCTGCCGCGCCGCCCCACGATGCGCCTCCGGCATGTGGCGCCCGAGCGCCTAGACCTTTGTCGGCAAAGTCGCACGCGGCGCCGGTTTAAACATCGGCGCGGCGTGCGCTCACGTTCAGACGTCCAGCAATTCCTCGTCTGCGAACTCGGCCCGCTCTTGAATGAACTCGAAGCGCGCTTCCGGCCTGTTGCCCATCAACCGTTCAACCGAGCGTTCGGTCGGCTTGCGCTCGTCGTCGACCACCACCACGCGTAACAATGTGCGCTTCTTCGGGTCCATCGTGGTTTCCTTGAGCTGACCCGCCATCATCTCGCCAAGACCTTTGAAGCGGCCGATCTCGACCTTGGCATTGGCATGAAATTCTTTTTTCAAGATCTGATCCTTGTGTTTCTCGTCCCGCGCGTAAAAGTTCCTGCCGCCGTGGCTTAAGCGATAGAGCGGAGGCACGGCGAGGTAGAGATGGCCGTTCTCGATCAGCTTCGGTATTTGCCGATAGAAGAAGGTAATCAATAGCGATGCGATATGGGCGCCGTCGACGTCGGCGTCGGTCATCACGATCACCTTTTCGTAGCGCAAATCCTCATCGCGATAGTGCGCGCCGGTCCCGCAGCCCAGCGCCTGCAGCAGATCGGCGAGCTGCTGGTTCTGCGCCAGCTTATCCTTGCCGGCGGACGCGACGTTGAGAATCTTGCCGCGCAACGGCAGTATCGCTTGGGAAGCGCGATCGCGCGCTTGCTTCGCGGAACCGCCGGCCGAATCCCCCTCGACGATGAAGATCTCGGCGCCCTGTGCGGCGGTATTGGTGCAGTCGGCGAGCTTGCCTGGAAGACGCAGTTTGCGCACCGCGCTCTTGCGCGAGCTCTCCTTCTCCTGCCGACGCCGGATGCGCTCCTCCGCGCGGTCAATTACGAAGTCGAGAAGTTTGTTGGCTTGAGCGGGATTGCCGGCCAACCAGTGGTCGAATGGATCGCGGATCGCGTTCTCGACGATGCGGGTGGCCTCGGCGGTCGCAAGCCGATCTTTTGTCTGGCCTTGGAATTCAGGCTCGCGAATGAACACCGAGACCATACATGCGGCGCCATTCATTACGTCGTCGCCTGTGACCACTGCCGCGCGCTTGCCTTGGCCGACGCGCTCGGCATGGTCTTTGATTCCCTTCAACAGCGCGCTACGCAAGCCGGACTCGTGAGTGCCGCCGTCCGGCGTCGGAATCGTATTGCAGTACGACGACAAGAATCCGTCGCTATCTGCGGTCCACGCGACCGCCCATTGCGCCGCTCCGTGCACGCCGACTTTGCCGGCGCTGCCGGTGAAAATGTCGGGGTGAACCAGGGCCCCCCCATTGATCGCCGTGAACAGATACTCCTTGAGGCCGTCGGCGAAATGGAAGGTGGCCTTTTCCGGAACGTCCTCCAGCCCGCGCAGAAGCTCCTTGGCGCAGGACCAGCGGATCTCGACGCCTCCAAATAAATAGGCCTTCGAGCGAGCCATCTTGAAGACACGTTCCGGCTTGAAATGTGCCTTCGCTCCGAAGATTTCCGGATCGGGCCGGAAGCGCGCCTTGGTGCCCCGCCGGTTCGAAACACGGCCGAGCTTTTGCAATTTGCCTTTCGGCTTGCCGCGCTCGAACACCATCCGGTACAACGTCTGCTCGCGGGCGACCTCGACTTCCATGCGCTCGGACAGGGCGTTCGCGACCGACACGCCGACGCCGTGCAAACCACCCGAGGTTTCGTACACCCGCGAGTCGAACTTTCCGCCCGCATGCAAGGTGCACATGATCACCTCGAGCGCCGATTTGTTCTTGAATTTCGGATGTGGATCGACGGGAATTCCACGCCCATTGTCGGTCACGCTGACGAAGCCGTCGGCCTCCATTTCGACCTCGATGAAACTGGCATGCCCTGCGAGCGCCTCGTCCATGGAGTTGTCGATCACCTCGGCAAACAGATGGTGGAGCGCCTTTTCGTCAGTGCCGCCGATATACATGCCTGGACGGCGGCGCACAGGCTCGAGGCCTTCAAGCACCTCGATGTCGCGGGCGGTGTAGCGGGCCTCCGCTCCCCCAACGGACCTTCCGGCCCGCATCCGCTTGCCGGATACCCGCCGCGCAGTGGTCTCAAGCAGATCCGAGAATAGGTCCTTGCCCGGATTTTGTGCGGCGCTTCTGGCTGTTGCTTTGGCGGTCTTCGGCATGCGTCTCATGATCGATAGGGAGCCAAACGAATCAGGCGTGACTATGCCACGGCCGTGGCAGTGGGCGATGCCTGTATTTGTCTGGAGCAGCCTGATTGCACGGTCTGATATGGTCGAAGCTTGTCATGAATTCAACTTCATGCCGTGGGCTGCCTGTGGGGCGTTCGATACTCGCCCGATCCCTGTTGGTAAGAGTTTAGCCGCTCGCTGATACCCTTTCGGCTTGAACACGTGGACAGCGTCCAGGCGGTCTGGTCTTGTCAAGCAAGCCGCGCTAGATCAACCCGGTAACCGGGCTACCTCCCACATGTTCGACAATCTGGAAGATCACGCCCACCACCTGGTGGAGTTTGTGCGTGTCCATCAGGCGTGGGCGCCGCCCGTCGTTTTTGTACTGGCCTTCGCTGAGTCACTGGCTTTCATTTCGCTTCTCATTCCGGCGTGGGCGGCGCTCGTCGGCATCGGCGTTCTGATCAGCTCTGGTAATCTTACTTTTTGGCCGGTCTGGGTGGCAGGTTCCATCGGCGCCGCCCTCGGCGATTGGCTGTCTTTTTGGATCGGACTCAAAGTCGGCCCAGCGGTTGCGCACATGTGGCCATTGTCGCGCCATCCTGAACTCCTGCCCGAGGGCGAAACATTCGTGAAGCGCTGGGGCGCGCTTGCGATCTTCATCGGCCGCTTCTTTGGCCCGTTGCGGGCTTCGGTCCCGCTGGTCGCCGGCATTTTTCGGATGCCCTGGTTACAATTCCAGGCTGCGAACTTCAGCTCGGCCTTCGTTTGGGCGGCTGTGCTGCTGACGCTGGGGGATGTGGTGGGCAAGCTCCTCAGCTTGGCCTGGAGGTAGGCCGGGACCCAAGCTCCGGCGTCGAACTACGCAGGATGCGGACCTCACAGCTAGCCTGATGACTGCATCACTCGTTGAACTTTCGGATCACTGCGCCCGCGATATTGCAGTAATCATCAGTCCACACCCATTGGTTCGGATCAGGCCGCTCGAGCATCCAATCGCGCGAGTGTGCGAGGGACCCGAAATCCTCCTCGCTGCGCGCCACCGCTGCAACCGTCCCGACGAATTTGTATGGATTGGCCGCCTCGTCCAACTCCGCCTCGTCGCCGACCAGTGTCACGTGCCCGTTGGCTGCCGCGATGCCCGCGACCACCGAGGCGAGCTCGAGGTGCCGGTTCGAGACGTGCATGACCACCATCCCGCGTGGCCTGAGCTTTTTGAGATAGAGCGCCATTGCTTCGCGCGTGAGCAAATGGATCGGTATCGCATCGGAGGAGAAGGCATCGACGACGATGAGGTCATAAGCGCCGTCGGGCGCGTCGACCAGTGTGAGCCGCGCGTCGCCAAGGATGATGGGGACGTCCGGCCGGCATACCCATAAGAAGCTGAACAGATACGGGTCGCGCGCGATCCGCACGATCGCCGGATCGATCTCGTAAAAGTGTATGGTATCGTCCGGCGCGGCGCGGCAGGCCAACGCTCCCGCACCAAGCCCAATGACCGCAAAGCGAATCGGACCATCGACTCTCGCCCGTACCGCCTCGAAGGCTTGCGCAATGGCGGAGCCGTCCCAGTAGTAAAGCAGTAGCTCCGGGGGATCGATCGCCGCTAGCTCACCGTTCGATTCGCGAATGCGCTGGCCGCCGTGCAGCGTGGTACCGTGCTGCAGCAGACGAAATTGGCCATCCCCAGTGTCCAATACCTTACTCACCCCGAAGAAGCTGCGCACGGACATCGCGCCGGCTTCCTCGACGATGGTGTGGTTGGCGAGAAGCACAAAGGCGATGATTGCAGCAAACGGCAGCGGGGCGCGCCACACCGACACAGTTGCGGTCAGGAGTATACCCACAGCCCAGGTGTAGGGGATCGGGTCAACCACGACCGGATAAACCGCACATATAACGAGCCCGCCCACAGCGGTCGCGATGCCGCCGAAGAGCATATAGCGCCGGAAGCGGTCGGCTGGGAGCGCGAGACCCGGCCGACACAGGACCGCGAGCGCGATCAAAATCGGATACTCGGCCACCCAGTTGAACACGTGCGGCGCGATCAATCCTGTCGCGACGCCGCCGATCACACCGCCCGCCGAGATGCAAAGATAGAACGCAGTGAGATGTCTGGCCGGCGGCCTCGTCCGCGCAAGTTCGCCGTGGCACATCAACGCATTGACGAAGAATACCCCAAGGTGCACGGCGACGATCCAGATGATCGTCTTGAGTGGGTCGAAGATGATCACGGCAACGAGTGCCACAACGCACGGCGGTTGCAACGCGACCACGAGCCAATGCGGAATGATCGGCCTGCGCGCAAATGCGATGACGAAGGTCAGCAGGTAGAGCGCGAGCGGAAGCACCCAAAGCAGCGGCACCGCCGCGATATCGATTGAAATGTGCGCGGTCACTGCCACGAGAAGGCCCGCGGGTACTGCCGCGAGTGCAACCCAGAAGGCGACGTCTTTCCAAGTTGGCCGCGCAGATCCGACGTCACCGACAGCCGAAGCGGCGTCTGGCGATCGCCACTGCAGTACGCCGCAGGCGATGAGGAGCACGAGAAGCAGGCAAAAGCCAGCCGACCAAAACCGCGCTTGGTCGCCAAGCCGCACAAAGGGCTCGATAACGGTTGGATACGACACAAGCGCGAGGAAGCTTCCCATATTGCTGGCGGCATAGAGGAAATAAGGGTCTCGCGCGGCGGGATGATCGGTGCGCGCGAACCACGCCTGCAACAAAGGGCTGTTGGCCGCGAGCGCAAAGAACGGAAGCCCGATCGAGACGGCGAACAAGGCGATGAGCCAGAGCGGTTCTGTGCCGGCCGGCGGCCGCTCCCAGCCGCCTGCAATGGCCGGCGGCAGCTCGAAAACAGCGGCGGTCATGACCATGAGATGAAGGGCGACCGATAGGCGGCCCGAAGCACAGCGCGTGAGCCAATGGGCGTAGGCGTAGCCCGCGAGCAGCGCGGTCTGGAAGAATACGATGGCGACCGACCAGACCGACGGCGCCCCGCCAAAACGCGGCAGCACCAACTTCGTGAACATCGGCTGCACCATAAACAAGAGCGCTGCGCTAAGAACGACCGTCGCGAAGAATGTTACCAGCAGCAATGCACGGCTGCGTGAGGCGCGCGAGATCGGTTCGCGGGCTGCTCGACAGACGGTCTCCATATCTCAGGCTTACCCGGTTGCTTTAGTGAGCGAAATAGTTCTCGTTGCCATCTGCGCGCCCATTCCTTTACCGCAGACCGGATCCCCCACGGGACGTTCTCAAGACCCGCCATTGCCATCGGACTCTGCTCCATCGGCAGATCGGGCGCTCTCGAGCAGTGCTTGACGCAGAAGGCGGCGACGTCTATAGCGCGCGCCCATGATGACGATCGCCCACCGCAGGTCTTTCCGCCGTCGCCGCGCTGCCGCGGCATGGGCGCGCTATCGCGTGTGATCGTCGCTCGTGCCGCCGGATGAGGTTCCGCGGCACTTATCCTGATATCTTCCGCCGTATTCTCCTCGTCCGGTCGTCTTCGTCGACTGCGAGAAGGAATGACCCATGCCCCACGTGATAAAGACAAGAGCCAAGATCGGCGTGCTTGGCGCCTCCGGCTATACCGGTGCGGAATTGCTGCGATTCCTGATCCATCATGAGGGCATCGAGATTGCTTTGCTCACCGCCGAGCGCCGCGCCGGCCAGCACATGCGTCAGGTGTTTCCCCAGTTCTCGCCCTATTCGCTGCCGAAGCTTCTGGCGATCGAGAGCGTCGACTGGAATAAAGCCGCGCTTGATCTTGCCTTCTGTGCGCTGCCGCACGCGACTACGCAGAGGGTGATCAAGGCCTTGCTGGCGAGTGCTCCGGGCACCAAGGTAATCGACCTCTCCGCAGACTTTCGCCTCGCCGATCCCGCCGCCTATGCGCGCTGGTACGGAGACGAGCACCATGCCCCGGAACTGCAGAAGGAGGCGGTCTATGGCCTCTCCGAAATCTACCGGAACAGGATTAAATCCGCGCGGCTGGTCGCCAATCCTGGCTGCTATACGACCTGCGCAGAGCTAGCACTCATTCCCCTGTTGAGCGCGAAGGCCATCGATCCCGACGAGATCGTCATTGACGCCAAATCGGGGATGACCGGCGCGGGAAGAGCGGCGAAAGAAGAAAAGCTGTTCTCGGAGGTCTCCGAGGGCTTCCACGCCTATGGCGTCGGCCACCACCGTCATATGGCCGAGCTCGATCAGGAATTCTCCAGGGCCGCGGGGCGTACGGTTACCGTCAGCTTCACGCCGCATCTTGTTCCCATGAACCGCGGAATCTTCTCGACTATCTATGTGCGGGGGCTCGAGACCTCGGCCGAAGGCCTGCATGCGATCTTGTCCAAATCCTACGCGACGGAGCCGTTCGTGCACGTTCTGCCGTTCGGCGAAATGCCGCAGACCCGCCACGTGCGCGGCTCCAATATGATCTTCATCGGACTCGCGAAAGACCGAGTTGGGCACCGGGCAATCATTTGCGCGGCGCTCGACAATCTTACCAAAGGCGCCTCCGGCCAAGCCGTGCAGAACATGAACCTCATGCTCGGCTTTCCCGAGACGCTCGGGCTCGAGCAGGTGGCTTTGTTTCCGTGACGCGAATTGAGGTGCGCGCGTCATCGGACTCGAGCGTGCGCCAGACTGGGTGCGTTTCAGTGCTGCAAAATCTTAGATAGGAAGACCTGGGCGCGCTCGCTGCGCGGCTTACCGAAGAATTCGGCAGTCGGCGCGTCTTCGACGATCTCGCCCCGATCCATGAACACCACGCGATGCGCAACACGGCGCGCAAAGCCCATTTCGTGGGTCACGACCATCATCGTCATCCCTTCCTTGGCGAGTGCTACCATGACGTCGAGCACTTCGTTGATCATCTCAGGATCCAGCGCGGAGGTGGGCTCATCGAACAGCATGGCGATCGGATCCATCGCCAGCGCGCGCGCGATCGCCACACGCTGCTGCTGGCCCCCGGAAAGCTCCCCGGGATATTTGCGGGCATGCGCGCTCAAACCGACGCGATCGAGCAGGCGCATACCTTTTGCCGCCGCTTCACCCTGTTTGCGGCCGAGCACCTTGATCTGCGCGAGTTCGAGATTGCGCATCACGGTGAGGTGAGGGAACAGTTCGAAATGCTGAAAGACCATGCCGATACGCGCGCGCAGTTTCGGCAAATCGGTCTTGGGGTCGTTCACGGAAATGCCGGCAACCGTAATGGAGCCCTCTTGGAACGGCTCGAGACCATTGACGCACTTGATGAGCGTCGATTTACCCGAGCCCGAGGGACCGCAGACCACGACGACTTCGCCCTTCTCGATATGCGTCGAGCAATTCTTCAGCACCTGAAAATTGGGGTACCACTTGCTGACCTTGCTGAGTGTGATCATGGGAGCTCCTCAGCGAATGATCGCAACTCGTCGCTGCAGCCGGCGCACGAGCAGCGAGGCCACGAATGAGATCACGAAATAGACCAACGCGGCGAACAGATACATCTCAACCAAACGCCCGTCGCGTTGGGCTATCTTCGACGCCGCGCCGAGAAAATCCGTGATGGAGAGCACGTAGACCAGCGAGGTGTCCTGGAACAGGACGATGGTTTGGGTAAGCAGCACCGGCAGCATGTTGCGGAACGCCTGCGGCAGCACGATGTAACCCATCGTCTGCAGGTAAGTCATGCCGAGCGCTTGCGCGGCGCCGACTTGGCCGCGCGGGATCGACTGGATGCCCGCGCGCATGATCTCGGCGAAATAAGCGGCCTCGAACAGCGTGAAGGTCACGAGCGAGGAGACGAACGCACCGACTTGAATCGGTTGCGAAGCGCCGGTGACCCACTGACCAATGAAGGGCACCAGGAAATAGAACCAAAAGATCACTAGCACCAAAGGAACCGATCGCATCAAGTTCACGTAGCCGGCGGCGGGCAGCGAGAGCGGGGCAAAGCCGGACAGACGCATCATCGCGAGCAGCGTGCCGAAAAAGATGCCTCCGCAGGTCGCCAGCGCGGTCAGCATCAGCGTGAAGGTCATGCCGTCGTAGAAAAGGTAGGGCAGCGAACGAACGATAACTTCGAAGTCGAAATCCGCGAACATCGAGTTGCTCAGTGCGTCGCTGCAGCCGCGGGTGCGGCGCCGATGAAGCCGGGCACGGCTGAGCGCCGCTCGACCCAGCGCATGCCGAACGTGACGATGATGTTGATTATGATGTAAATGACGGTCGCCGCGGTGAACGCTTCGAACACCTGGAACGAGAATTCCTGCATAGCGCGGGCGCGCGCCGTGAGCTCCATCAGTCCTATAGTGAGCGCGACGGCGCTGTTCTTGATGATGTTGAGAAATTCGGAGGTCAGCGGCGGCAGGATGATGCGATACGCCATCGGCAGCAGCACGTAGATATAGGCCTGCGTGCGCGTCAGCCCCAGCGCGAGCGCGGCCCAACCCTGACCACGCGCGAGACTCAAAATGCCAGCGCGCACCTGTTCGGCAACGCGTGCGGAGGTATAGAAACCGAGCGAGACAACGGCCGTATAGAATGAGGCATCGGGAAGCTGCTTGAGCCAATCGCCCGCCCAGACCGGCAACAGCTCGGGCAACACGAAATACCACAAGAACATCTGCACCAGCAGTGGGATATTGCGAAACACTTCCACATAGGCATTGCCGAGCCGGACCAGCCAGAGATGGGGCGTCGTCCGAATGACGCCGACTAGCGATCCCATACCGAGCGCCAGGCACCACGCGCTGAGCGCGGTTGCGAGCGTCCAGCCGGTGCCGAGGAGAAGCGTCTCTAAATAGGTGTGAACCCCGTCGGGCGACGTCTGAAAAAAGATGCCCCAGTTCCAGTGGTAGTTCACGCTGCCCCCTTGACGCTCGTCAGACGTCGGTGATCAAGGCGGCTGCTCTCGCCTGATCACCGATGTCCAGCTGTCGCTTGCCGATAGCGATCAATACACCGCCGGGTCGCCGCTGTCGGTTGGGTTGGCGATCACCTTCTTGAAGGCGTCGCTCATCGGCACATCGAGGTTGAGGCCCTTGGGCGGGATCGGCTTGAGGAACCACTTGTCGTAGATCGAGTTGATCGCGCCGCTGCGATAGGTGGCGATCATGGCCTCATCCACGACTTTCTTGAATGGGGCGTCGTCACGGCGAAGCATGATGCCATAGGGCTCGACCGAAAGTGCATCGGCAGAGATCACATAATCCTTCGGCGACTTCGATGCGGCGACCAGGCTATAGAGCAGAATATCGTCCATCACGAACGCGGCGGCGCGGCCGGTCTCGACCATGAGAAACGCCTCGGCGTGGTCCTTGGCGGCGAGGATGTTGAGGTTGAGCCCTTTCTGCGCGCCGATCTCGGTGATCTGCTTGATATTCGTCGTGCCGGAAGTCGATACGATGGTCTTACCCTTGAGGTCATCGACCGTTTTCAGGTTGGCCGCTTTCTTCGACACGAAGCGGTTCGCAGTGACGAAATGCGTGATCGTGAACGACACCTGCTTCTGTCGCTCGAGATTATTGGTGGTCGAACCGCATTCGAGGTCCACGGTGCCGTTCGCGATCAGCGGGATACGCGTCGCCGAAGTGACCGGGTTGAGCTTGGCTTCGAGCGTGGGGAGTTTGAGCGAGCTTTTCACCCCATCGACGATGCGCGCGCACAGATCCATGGCATAGCCCACCACTTGCTGCTTATCGTCGTAGTAGGAAAACGGCACCGAGGACTCGCGGTGGCCGAGAGTGATGGCGCCCGAATCCTTGATCTTCTTGAGCGTGCCGGTGAGCTCTTGGCCAAGAGCTGGACCGGCGAAGAAGAGCGCACCCGCGATCATCGAAAGCAGCATTTTGCGATACATTGGAGATCCCTCCTGGTGAACTGACTTAAGCGCGCCCGGTCCGTCCGAACGGGTGACGTCCAGCCCTCAATCCCGGACTTTAACATAGCTTCCCGGCGCGTCCTCCAGCGGCGTGAGCTTTCCGCCGCCGGGCTCGCGCGCCGAAACCTCGGTCGAATCCTGCGCCTTGAGCCACTCGAGCCAATCCGGCCACCAGGAACCCGCATGCTCTTTGGCCTTGGCGAGCCATTTGTCGAGATTGGAGCTGGTCGGCTTGGGCCCGGTCCAATATTGATATTTCATCTTATCTGGGGGGTTGACGACGCCCGCTATGTGGCCCGAGCCGGCCAGCACGAAACGCACAGCCCCACTAAAGAATTTGCTGCCGAGCAAGACCGAACCCGCCGGGGCGATGTGATCCTCGCGTGTGGCTAGATTGTAGATTGGGATAGTCACGTTTTTCAGATCGAGCCTGTTGCCGCCGATGACCATCTCACCTTTGCTGAGTCGATTCTCAAGGTAACAATTGCGCAGGTAGAAGGAATGGTTTGCCGCCGGCATTCGCGTTGCATCCGAGTTCCAGTAAAGCAAGTCAAATGGCGCGGGCTCCTTACCCTTGAGGTAGTTGTTGATGACATAAGGCCAGATCAGATCGTTCGAACGCAGCAGGTTGAAGGCGGTGGCCATCCTCCTGCCTTCGAGGTAGCCGCGCTGGCTCATTTCTCGCTCGCGCGCGGCGATCTGCTCCTCGTCGACAAAGACCTTGAGATCCCCGGCGTGGGTGAAATCGACCTGCGCGGCGAATAGGGTGGCCGAGGCGATACGGTCATCGCGCTTGCTCGCCATGTAGGCGAGCGTCACGGCCAACAGCGTTCCGCCGACGCAATAGCCGACCCCGTTCACCTCGCGCTCGCCGGTGGCCTGTTCGATGACGTCGAGCGCGGCGAGCGGGCCCTCGCGCATGTAATCCTCGAAGCTCTTTTCGGCGAGCCTTGCGTCCGGATTGACCCAGGAGATGACGAATACCGTGAGGCCCTGATCTACGCACCATTTGATGAAGGATTTTTCGGGCGTCAGATCGAGAATATAAAACTTGTTGATCCACGGCGGGACGATCAGCAACGGCCGCTTGAGCGCGGTTGCCGTGGACGGCGCGTACTGGACGAGTTGCATCAGCTCGTTTTCGAAAATGACCCGGCCCGGCGTAAGCGCCAAATTCCGGCCGACCTCGAACATTTCCGACCTGGATTGACGAATCTTGAGGTCGCCTCGCCCGGCCGCGATGTCCTCAGCCAGCATGTGCATGCCGCGTACGAGATTCTCGGCATTCGAAGCCACTGTTTCGCGCAAAAGTTCCGGGTTGGTGAGCACGAAATTGGATGGCGCGATCGCATTCGCTATCTGGCGGATATAGAAATCCGCTTTGTGCCGGGTATGCGGATCGAGCGCTTCAGCGTCGCGCACCAGCCGGTTCGCCCATTGCACTGTCAAGAGATACGCTTGTTTCAGGAAATCAAAGAATTGGTTGTTCGACCATTCCGGATCGGCGAAGCGTTTGTCTCTCGGATCGGGCACGGCGACCGGTTGCACCGGTTCGCCGGCCATGCGCTTGACCGCATTGGCCCATAGGTCGAGATAGGCCTTGCCCAGGCTCGACTGCACTTCGAGGGCGCGCTGCGGATCACGCAGCCAATAATCCGCCACTTGGCCGATCGTTTTCACCACGTCAACGACCTCGGCATACTGGTCGTCGCGGTGGCCTTCTTCGCGCGGCTTCAGATAGGCGGCCAACGCCTTGCCGCCTTCTTCCATCATGCGGGCGATATTGCGGGCGAACTCCTCCGGGTCGGCGGAGCCGCTTTTGATCGGTTCCGATGGGGCTCTCACGGTGACGCCTCAATCGCGGTTCGACGCGGGCCCGCTGGCGGCCTTAACTGGCTTCAGATGGACTTTAGCCATTACTGCTGCAAGACGCATCAGGGGGGTCTTGTTAGGCATGTTGACGCGGTCGCGCAGGGGTCAGGGCGAGACGGGGACCTAACCTTTCTTTGGTCATATTGGGAGGGAATGACCGGCCCTTGAATTACAAACGCTTACGACCCCGTATCTTCGCGCTTTGCCGCGCCCCGTTCGCGGAAGGTTCTGTCCAAATGCAGCACGGCGGCGGAGGCGTTTTCGCGCTGCACCGAGAACCGGCAATAGCGCCCGACGATTGGTTCCGACATTCCGACCATGTCGGCGATCTGCCGGGTGTTAGCTCCGGCCCGCAGCAGCCGCACGCAGGCTGTTGCGCGCAGACCATGCAGCACAAGGCCCGCAAGAGGCCGCAGAGCGGGATTATTGTCGCGCTCGACTATCCAGGCCCATGTGAGCGCCTTGCGCGTCCAGGGAATGCCCGTGGGACGCAGTAGGATGAATCCCAGCCTGCGTTCCCAGGTCGCCATGGCGTCGGCAAGCTCTTGGGTTATGGGAATCCAAATCTGCCGGCCGGTCTTTTGCTGCAAGACGTTGATGCCGGTGAGACCGTTGTAAAGCTCGAGGTCGGTCCACCGCATTTTGACCAAGTCGGAACCGCGCTGCCCGGTATTGGCCGCGAGCGTCACAACTCGCGCAAGTTCCAGTCGCGCATGCGTCTCGGCGAGGCGGACTTGCTCGTCGGTCCATGGCTTATGGCCGTCATGTGACCGCTCGTACTCGATTCCGGTGGTGATCGGTTGACAAAGGAGATCGCGCACGATTGCCCATTTCTCAACCTGGCGGAGCGCGGCGAGCACGGCGGCCTGCTTGCCAGAGCGGCCCGACAGCCCGTCAATGAACGCCTGCACGAGAGCCGGCCGCAGGATATTGACGGAGACTGCCCCTAGCGTGTCGGGCCGGCCAGCAAGACGAAGCTCGCGGCCCCAAGCCTCTTGCGTTGCTGGCGAGTAGCCTTGCCACTTCGCGCTCGCCATGAACGCGCGAATGACCGCAGCGAAGCACTCGTCAGTGACCTTCGCTGCGCGAAACGGCCTGCTTGGTGCCATTTTTGATCCGCTCGGCTAGTTCATCGGGTGATGCCGCAGTGAGTTCCTTAGTCCCGGCAATGTGACGCTCGACTTCTTTCCACGACCACAGGCGTTTGCCCCCCACTTTCTTTGGCTCTGGGAAGAGGCCAAGTCGCACCCAGTTCTCGATCGTGTGCTCGGCGGCGCAGATGTGCGCGGAGAGCGTTGCCAAGTCTTGATAGGGTGGTGGGTAGGGCAGGCTCATTTTTTCTCTGGCTCTTTCGAGGGTATGAAACCTTTTTGTTCAAGCTCGGCCAGGTCGGGGCGGATCGCTGCGAGCAGGTGTTGGCGCAACCGGAGCCCCTCTTCGGTGGTCGGTTTCTCAATCGGAGAACGGACACTCTTGTCTGCCTCCTCCTCCCTCCGTTCGAACAAGCTCTGCCTAAAGCGCCCCATCACCTCATTCATCCGATGGCGCAAGCGGAAGTCTTCTTCGGTTGGCGGCTGGTGCTCGCTTGCAGCAAACTCTTGGGCAAATTCCGCCGCGAGTTGCAAAACATACTCGACCGTCTCAGTGCCCGCCCTCCAGCGCGTTTCTCGGAGCAGCGGCTGCGCGATCTCCATAATTCGTCTGATTGTCGCAGCCTCGGCTCCCGCTAATTGATTAACGATCTCAGTATTGAGGGAAACGTTATTGAGCTTCGCCCGCTGCCTGAGCTGCTTGTGCAGGGGCTTCGGCAACCGGAGGACGAGCTTGACCGCATCTGCCGTTTTACTGGCCATAGAGCCCTCGTGCTCCTGCAAAATAGTATCAGTTTAGTATCTTGTAAAGTGGCATGCAGCGTATTAAATATATCACATTGATACTAAGTGGCAAGAAGGCCCATGGAACACCTAGACGATGCAGTGAAGGTCCTGAATCTGCGCCTGGACGAAGCCTTGCACCGACAGCTCGCGGCCGAGGCGAAGCGCTCCATCCGTAGTCTCAACGGCGAA
>Ga0126376_10001056_pt1 | contig 14553 bp, 16 predicted proteins | sample PanSoiMetPlot_15_FD_92760 | JGI IMG/M metagenome (GOLD analysis project Ga0126376, IMG submission 92760) | Tropical forest soil microbial communities from Panama - MetaG Plot_15 | ecosystem: Environmental > Terrestrial > Soil > Tropical forest > Bulk soil | place: Panama | collected 2016-02-17
AGCGCTGCGCCCACCACTGTTGCCAGTCCAACTGTGATCAATCGATTCATGATTTTCTCCTCTGATACCTGGGTTCAAAAGCTATTCTGGGCGCACGATGCGATTGCCGATCGACTGATGAAAGTCTGTTAACCACAAATACTTCAACGGCGAATACTTGCCGACCGCATGCGCGTTGCCAATGGAGCCGCAAGACGTCGGCACTTCCGGCGGGAAGCAGCCCCCATTTGGACGTTACAACAATTTCCTATGCTACGATAGTACCATATCAGAGATTTATCCCCATGTCGCAAAGCTCATCCCCGTTCCGGTGCCGGCCGGGGTGCGGTAGCCCGGGACATATTCGAACCAGTCGAGGTCGATGCTCTCCGCGGCGCCCGCGACTGCGACCCAGTTGAGGATTTCGGAACTGCCGGCGTGGAGCTTGTTGTGGGGCAGGGTCTGAAGGAAGGCGTAGTCCTTGTCGGACAGCGCCTTTAGGATTGCGCGGTCGAGTTCTTCGTCCACCAGGAAGTGGCTCAAGCCCCCGGAGGCGAGCACGCCCACCCGCGCATCGCCGGGAAAACCATCGACGGCCCGGCGCACGGCTTGACCGAGCTTGTAGCAGCGGCGCGGGCTCGGCTGGTTGGGCGGGAAATAGGTGTTGATGAAGACCGGCACGATCGGGATCGGCGTTTCAGCGTTCATTACTTGGCGATGCACATAGGCCATGGCATGACCTTCGCCCTCGCTGGCGCGCAGTGATTTCGAGCTGGCGAGATCAAACTCGGCTTCCGACAGGGTTTCAATCAGGTGTACGGCGAGCGCCGCATGGACCGGATAGTCGCGCGGCCCGTCCGGCTCGAAGAAACCGGCGCGGTTCTTGATGTACCAGTCGGGCAGATGCGAATATGTGCTGTGCTGGACGTTGCTGTTGCGGATGGTATCGCCATAGTAGATCGCGAACATTGGCCGGCAGTCTTCCAGGTAGCTTTCGTTCTGGTCGTCGCCGAACACGACAAGGGCGTCAAGGGTCGCCGCCCTCACCGCGTCGCGCAGGCGGTGCACCGCCGCGCGGGCAATGTTCTGGCGGGCGACGAGATGTTCCGGAGCCACCTGATGAGCGAGCTCGGGATCGGCTTTTTGCAACAGATCTCCATAGGTGACCGGCCGGCCGTCCTTGTCGCGGTGCGTCATTTTCTGGTCGGTCTCGACAAAGCGCGGCAGCGTCTCATCCGCCGCAAGCAGCATGGGTGTGTGCGACGTGCCAGCCGCAAACACGATCTTCGCCATGAGTGTCTCCGTTCTGTCGCCGTCAGCGGCGTAGCACGCCGGCTTTGATCTCAATCAACATGTACGTTCGCCGCCTTGGCAACTGCCGACCATTTGCGTCCTTCGGCCGCGATAAAGGCGCCGAACTCTGCGGCGGAGACCGGCTTCGAGACCGCGCCGAGATTGCGAATGTTGGCCTGCATCTCGGGTGTGCGCAGGCCCTCGTTGATGGTTGCGTTGAGGAGCTGGATGATCGGTTCCGGCGTACCGGCCGGCGCCACGATGCCGTTGAAGGTCGTGACCTCGTAATCCGGAACGCCGGCCTCGATCATCGTGGGCAGATCATCGGCGAGCGACGTGCGGGTGCGGCTAGTAACGGCGAGTGCCCGCAGCCGCCCTTCCCGGATCAAGGGCAGCAGGACCGTGATGTTCTCGAACGTCATGTCGACCTGAGCGCCGAGCACACCGGTGATGGAGTCGCCCCCGCTCTTGTAAGGCACGCCCACGATGTTCACGCCGGTCGCTGCCTTGAACAGCTCTCCAGTGAGGTGCGGCAGGCCGCCGGCGCCGGTCTGAGCATAGTTGAGTTTGCCGGGATTGGCCTTGGCGTAGGCTATCAGCTCGCGGACGGATTTAACTGCCACCAACGGATGCACCACCAGAATTTGGTAGCTCTCGGAGAATTTGGCGACGGCGGAGAACCGCCTGTTGGGGTCATAGCCGGCGCTGGCCGACACCGCAGGAATCACCGCCAGCACGCTGGTATTGCCGACCAGCAGCGTATAGCCATCAGGCGCCGATGTGGCGACGAAGCGCGCCCCGATCGCGCCGCCAGCGCCCGGCCGGTTCTCGATTACGACCGGTGGGCCGAGCTTGGGCAGGATGTGAGACAACAGCCGCGCCGGAATGTCGGTCGGGCCGCCCGGTGCGGACGGCACAATGAGCCGGATCGTCCGGTCCGGGTAGGTCTGTGCGCATGCGCGGTCGGTCTCGGCAACGACCGTCCACACGACGGCAGCCGCCATGGCAGCAATTGCGGCCACGATGCCCGCTGGCCCGCGCCGGTGTTCGAATTCCTGCATCGGCCCTCCCGCAGCGGAACCAAGGTCTTTTCCGCTGCGGGAAGTTATCATGGAACGCGCCGTATGGCGCCTCCCCCTTGCCGCCATGGGCGGCAAGCTGCGGTTGATCGCAGAATTTCCGAACCGGCAGCCGGTGGCGATCACCCTTGCCGACATCACCGGCTACAAACCGCCCGGACGCGGCCGTGGGACGAAGAAGCGAATGCCGGCAGGAATTCGACGCCCAGCAGCACGTCGCAAAAAGAATGTGGCCCCATAGTCTGAAGCTTGCTCCGGGGCTGGACCTGCAAGAAGACCCGGTATTTGTCGGCGCGCGTTGTATCGCTCAATAGACCGCTCGCACAGGGTCCTGATTGGGCGGGGACGCCTTACGACAACTTGTCGTACCCCTCGCCGAAGCCCTTCAGGCCTAGCGGGAAGCCGATTCCTTCCTCCGGGGTCTGAAATATGAAGAACGTCGCAGTCTGCCCTGTGCGCAACTTGCTAACAAGCGTGTCGTCCATGACGACCTCGGCGTAGCAGCCACGCGGCAGGCAGCGCACGAAGCCTGCCCGGCCCACATCCACGTTGTCGATCTTAAGTCCGAGTCCCGCCGGCAGCAGCACGCCGAGCGGCGCCTGGACCCGCATCAGACGCGATTTTTGGTCCGCGGTCTTGAGCACCAAAACGGTTATGCCGACATTGGCCCGGTCTTCGGCGACGACGCTTTGGAACAGGGCGCACTGTTCGCTTTGGGCGCCCGGCGGGGTTTCGCACCGGATCTGCCAATCGCCATGCACAGACTTCACCGCTCCTTGCGGGAAAGCGGGCGAGGGGAATGTTGCGACGGCAACCTGAAACGCCACAAGAAATCCGGCGATTGCCCTAGCACCAAATCCGGTACCTGTCGGCAGGGCCATTGCTGCTGAATTGCGCGAAACGGCGGTGCTGTGGTGTGGAACCATCATGGTGCCATTCTCCGGTCTGCAGTGGCCTGCCGGGTGATTCGTGGGTGCGGCAACGGTTTTATCCATCTGGCCTAGCCCGGCGGTTGTCCTTGTCAAGCACCGGGAACGGCCGTAACGGTCGCAAAATCATCTCGTCAAGCACATTGCGAGTACGGTGGAATTATGGTTGATGGGGCCTGGGCCTTCCGCTGCGACACACCCCTGAGCGGGAAGTTCCCGCTGCGGCCCGGTCGGAGCCGAAGCCAATTTCGCACCTGCATGCGGAGTTTAGGGCGCCGGTGGGCCGCGCGCGGCTGCCATCCAAGGAGTTGAGACGACGATGCCGGTCTTTTTCCGAACACTAGTTATTGCGGCTCTGGCCGCGGCCGTGCTGCTGCCGGAGGGCACTGCGTTTGCAGGTTTGGGACAGCCCACGCCTTGGCAAATCGGCTTGCAGGAATCGGGCAGTCCCGTGATGGATGACGTGGTCTGGTTTCACTCCTTCCTGTTGTGGATCATCACCGGCATTACGGCGTTCGTCCTGGCGTTACTCGTGATTGTGATAGTGAAGTTCAATGCCAAGGCTAATCCGACGCCGTCGCGAACCACCCACAATACGTTGGTTGAAGTGTTGTGGACCGTGATCCCGGTGGTCATCCTGGTCATTATCGCGCTGCCGTCATTCCGCATCCTGTTCATCCAGCTCAACACGCCGCCGGCGGACCTCACCATCAAAGCGACCGGGGTTACCTGGGAATGGAAATACCACTATCCGGACAACGGCGATTTCGAGTTCGATTCTCTGATCCAGCCCGATAAGGATCTGAAGCCCGGCCAACCGAGGCTTCTTTCGGTCGATAACGAGATGGTCGTTCCGGTCAACAAGGTGGTCCGGGTGCAGGTGACGGGTTTTGACGTAATCCACTCCTTTACGGTGCCGTCATTCGGCATCAAAATCGACGCCATTCCGGGACGCTTGAATGAAACCTGGTTCAAGGCGACCAAGGAAGGCTGGTATTACGGCCAGTGCTCGGAGCTGTGCGGCAAGGACCATGCCTTTATGCCGATCGCCGTCCGGGTGGTCAGCGAGGCGGAATTCTCCACCTGGGTCGAGGAGGCCAAGAAGAAGTTCGCCGCCAACGGCATTCCAACCAACGTCGCAACCGCCAACCTTGCGGCCGAGTAAGCCCGGCCAGCCTGCGATTGCATCGCAACGGCCGCGCGATAACGGAACCTGAGGATCAAGACAGATGGATACCCACGCGACAGCGCACGAAACTCACGAGGGCGACCATGGCCATCCGAACGGTTGGCGGCGCTTCCTCTATTCGACCAATCACAAGGACATCGGCACGATGTACCTGGTCTTCGCCATTTTTGCCGGTGTGATCGGCGCGATGATGTCGATAGCCATGCGGATGGAGTTGCAGGACCCCGGCCTGCAGTTTTTCCATGATACCCAGACCTATAACGTGTTCGTCACCGCGCACGGCCTGATCATGATCTTCTTCATGGTGATGCCAGCGATGATCGGCGGGTTCGGCAACTGGATCGTGCCGCTGATGATCGGGGCGCCAGACATGGCGTTCCCGCGCATGAACAATATCTCGTTTTGGTTTCTTCCAGCCTCGTTTGCGCTGCTGATCACCTCGATGTTTGTCGAAGGCGCGTCCGGCACCAACGGCGTCGGTGCCGGGTGGACGATCTATACGCCGCTGTCGTCCATCACCGGGCATCCCGGGCCGGCGGTTGATTTCGCTATCCTGTCGCTGCACCTTGCGGGCGCCTCCTCGATCACCGGCGCCATCAACTTCATCACCACGATTTTGAACATGCGGGCGCCGGGCATGACGCTGCACAAGATGCCGCTGTTCGTGTGGTCGATCCTGGTGACGGTGTTCCTGTTGTTGCTCGCCATGCCCGTCCTGGCTGGCGCCATCACCATGCTGCTGACCGATCGCAACTTCGGCACCGCGTTCTTTGATCCCAACTACGGCGGCGATCCACTGCTGTTTCAGCACCTGTTCTGGTTCTTCGGTCACCCGGAGGTCTACATCCTGATCGTGCCGGGGTTCGGCATGGTGAGCCAAGTCGTCGCCACGTTCAGCAAGAAGCCAGTGTTCGGTTATCTCGGCATGGCCTATGCGATGGTGGCGATCGGCGTGATCGGCTTCGTAGTGTGGGCGCACCACATGTACACGGTCGGCATGTCGAGCGGCGCTCAGGCCTATTTCGTCGCCGCAACCATGGTGATCGCGGTGCCGACCGGCGTGAAAATCTTCTCCTGGATCGCCACCATGTGGGGCGGCTCCATCGAGTTCAAGACGCCGATGTTATGGGCGATCGGGTTCATCTTCCTGTTCACAATCGGCGGCGTCACCGGCGTGGTGTTGGCGAATGCTGCGGTCGATCGGCTGCTGCAGGACACCTATTACGTGGTCGCGCACTTCCACTATGTGCTGTCGCTCGGCGCCGTCTTCACCGTCTTCGCGGGTTGGTACTACTGGTTCCCGAAGATCACGGGCTACATGTACGAAGACTGGATTGGACGACTGCACTTCTGGGTCACGTTCGTGGGCGTGAACATGGTGTTCTTCCCGCAGCACTTTCTCGGCCTTGCCGGTATGCCGCGCCGCTACGTCGACTACCCGGATGCGTACCACGGCTGGAACCTGGTGTCCTCGCTTGGGTCGTATATCGCAGGCATCGGCGTGGTGATCTTCTTCTATGGAATGGTGCGCGCCTTCATGCGCAAGGAGAAGGCGGCCAACAATCCGTGGGGGCCGGGCGCGACCACGCTCGAATGGACCCTGCCGTCGCCTCCGCCGTTCCATCAGTTCGACGTGCTGCCACGAATCAGGTGAAGCACCTTATTTCGATCAAACTTGCCGATGCAGCCATGGCCGCATCGGGTCTCACAGGCCGACATAGCTACCGTATGACAGACATCGCCGCCGATCAGAACCCCGAAACCGCAGTCTTCGCCATCAGCGAAGCCTCAGTCGGCGACTATGTTGCGCTGATGAAACCGCGGGTGATGTCACTTGTGGTGTTTACCGCGCTCGTCGGCCTCATGGTGGCGCCAAGCTATCTGCATCCGGTGCTGGGCTTCGCGGCGCTGCTTTGCATCGCGATCGGGGCCGGTGCCGCTGGCGCGCTCAACATGTGGTTCGATGCCGATGTCGACGCTGTGATGTCGCGAACCGCGCGGCGGCCGATACCGGCTGGGCGGGTTCTGCCTCGGGAGGCGCTGGCCTTCGGCATGACGCTGGCGTTCGGCTCGGTCGCGGTGCTGGGCCTTGTCGCTAATTGGCTGGCTGCCACGCTCCTTGCCTTTACGATCTTTTTCTACGTGGCGATCTACACCATGCGGCTCAAGCGCGCTACGCCGCAAAACATCGTCATCGGCGGCGCTGCGGGAGCGTTCCCGCCGGTGATCGGCTGGACCGCTGCCGAGGGAACGATCGGGCTCGAGCCGGTGCTCATGTTCCTCATCATATTTTTCTGGACGCCACCTCACTTCTGGGCGCTGTCACTGTGGCGCGCCGATGACTATGCCCGCGCCGGAATTCCGATGCTGCCCGTGGTTGCCGGCTATCCGGAGACGCGGCGACAGATTTTGCTTTATTCGATGGTGCTGGCTCCGGTCGGCGCATCGCCGTGGCTGCTCGGTTATTCCGGCCCTCTTTACGGCGTGACCGCGATGGTGGCCGGTGCTGTGATGATCTGGCTCTCCTTTCGGATCAAGGTCTTAGGCGACGCTGACGAGGGGGATCGTACCGCCAAACGGCTGTTCGGCGTTTCCATCCTCTATCTCTTCGTGTTGTTCGCAGTGCTCCTGATCGATGACCGGCTGGGCGCCCCCGGCCGTGGCCTGTTGTGAGGAGCAAGATGCCGGCATGGACAACAACAAGGACAGCGAGAAAGGCATTGTGCTCACCGAGGAGCAGAAGCGCCGCCGTCGCGCCCGATCGATCGCCATCGCGGTTGTGCTCGGAGCGCTGGTGCTTCTGTTCTACGTGGTTACCATCGTCAAGCTTGGCCCGGGCGTGCTGCGGCGGCCGCTGTAGGACGGATGTCAGATGACAGATAACAGACGACAGACGACAGATGACGGAGGACGTGCCACGCCCGGCACGGTCCAGCATCCGGGATCCAGTATCCGGCATCCGTCCTCTGACATCGCGGTCGCGACGGCCTGCGGGGTGTTCGTGGCATTCATGGTCGGTATGGCGTATGCGGCGGTGCCGCTCTACAGCTGGTTCTGCAGAACGACGGGCTTCGGCGGCGTTCCGCAGATTGTCAGCGTAGCGCCGGCGCAAATCTCCGACCGCAAGATCGCGGTGCGGTTTGACACCAATGTGAGTGCCGGATTGCCGTGGCGGTTCGAGCCGGAGCGCACCTCGATCGACGTCAAGCTCGGCGAGGTTGTGACGGTCTATTACACGGTGACCAACCTGTCGGCGCGAGAAACCGCCGGACAGGCGGCCTATAACGTAACGCCGCCTACCGCTGGCGGCTATTTTGCCAAGATCAACTGCTTTTGCTTTACGGAGCAAAGGCTTGCGCCCGGCGAGCGGCGTGAGATGGCGGTCGTATTCTATGTGGATCCCATTCTGACGCAGGATTCCGACCAGGACGATCTCAATACAATTACGCTGTCCTATACATTCTTTCCGCTGCGGCCGCCGCGGGCGGGCGTCGCGGACGGCTCACTCCAGGCGGAGCGAAAAATCTAGGGTCATAACAGGGCGCCGGCGCCATGGCACCGCGCCGAAGCACAAAGACGGAGACGGAGAAGGAAATGGCCGACGCGCACGCGAAACCTCAGCACGACTACCACTTGGTTGATCCCAGCCCATGGCCGGCGGTCGGCTCGGTGTCGGCCTTCCTCATGGCGGTCGGCGCGATCACATGGATGCACCACTCCTTCGCAGCCGCCCCGTACTTGTTCGGCGTCGGCGTCATCGGGGTGCTCTACACCATGTTGTCATGGTGGCGTGACGTGGTCGAAGAGGCCGAGCATGGCGGCCATCACACCCGCGTGGTGCAGCTCTCCCATCGCTATGGCATGATCCTGTTCATTGCCTCCGAGGTGATGTTTTTTGTGGCCTGGTTTTGGGCCTATTTTTCCACAGCGCTGTTCCCGGCAGACATCCACCAAGTGATGCGTGGTGACTTTATTGGCCATGTGTGGCCGCCGAAGGGGATCGAGACCTTCAACCCGTGGCACCTGCCGCTGCTCAATACGCTTATTCTGTTGACATCAGGCACCACGGTGACCTGGGCGCATCATGGGTTGCTGCATGATGACCGGGACAGTCTCAAATGGGGCCTTGTGCTCACCATTGCGCTCGGCATCTCGTTCACCTCCATTCAAGCCTACGAATATATGCACGCGCCGTTCCACTTTTCGGGCAACATCTACGGCGCGACGTTCTTCATGGCGACGGGCTTCCACGGATTCCATGTCATCATCGGTTCGATCTTCCTGACCGTATGCCTGATCCGCGCCCTGGCTGGCCAATTCACGTCGAAGCAACATATCGGGTTCGAGTTCGCCGCCTGGTACTGGCATTTCGTCGACGTGGTATGGCTGTTCCTGTTTGCCTGCATATATGTGTGGGGCGCAAGTCCGTCGCAGGCCGCCGGGCATTGATTGCGCCCATCTTTTCCGGAGAGGGGGCGGCGCATGCCGCCCTTTTCCGTTTTGGTGAGGCTCTCATGACGGATCAAGGCTCCCATTCACCGGTCTCTCCGCTGTTCGCCGGGCTTATGTGCCGTTGCCCGCGTTGCGGCAAAGGCAAGCTGTTCCGTGGCTTTCTTGGCTTGCCGGCACATTGCGAGGCGTGCGGGCTTGACTACGCCTTCATCGATGCCGGCGATGGGCCGGCGGTATTCATCATTTTCTTGTCGGGATTCATCGTGGTGGGGGGCGCATTGATCGTGGAGGCGCTGTACCAGCCGCCGTTCTGGCTCCATGCCGCGCTGTGGGGCCCGCTGATCCTGCTCACTACGCTCGGGCCGTTGCGTCCCATGAAGGGCCTGTTGATCGCGCTCCAGTATCACCACAAGGCCGCCGAGGGGCGGCTTGAACGCAAGCCGGGTGCATAATGGGGGGCGGCGCAGCAACCGGGAGTTGGCGTCACGGCGTGCTGGTGCCGAGTCTGGCAGCCGGGGTAGCGCTTGTTGTCTTGATTTCGCTCGGGCTATGGCAATTGGATCGCAAAGCCTGGAAGGAGGAACTAATCGCAACCCTCGAGCAGCGCCTGTCAGCGCCGCCAGTCGCGCTGCCGCCATCCACCGAATGGCCACGGCTTACCGCCGCGCAGGATGAATTCCTTCGTGTCGCCATGACGGCGGAGCTTCTCAACGACGGCGAAGCCTTGGTCTATACCGGCGGCTCGACCTTGCGCGAAGCTGGCGGGGGCCAGGGCTATTGGGTATTCACACCGGCGCGTCTCGCGGACGGTGTGTTTGTCATGGTGAACCGCGGCTTCGTGCCGGACAGCAAACGGGATCCTGCGGCCCGCCCGGAGGGTCAGGTCGCGGGCCCGACTGGCATGGTCGGCGTGCTGCGTTGGCCTGAGAAGCCCGGCCTGTTCACGCCGGCCGGCGATCCGGCCCACAACATCTGGTTCGCCCGCGATTCCACCGCCATGGCGGCCGCCAAGGGCATCAGCGTCGCTCCCTTCTACGTCGAATTGGAAAGCCCCGAACCGCCCCGCGGCCTGCCCCATGCGGGCCGCCTGCGACCGAACCTGCCCAACAATCACCTCGGCTATGCCCTCACTTGGCTCGGCCTTGCAGCCGTATTGGCCGGCGTTTACGCGACTTGGCTGTTCGGTAGCTGGCGGAAGCGGGATGGCGTTGTTATGAGCGGTATGTAGGTGGCCCTTGAAGAAATCACAAAGCTTCGTCCGGCGCCGCCGCGTGTATGGCGAGCGCATGGACGCCGGATCTGAGCTCGCCAGCGAGCGTCTCATTGATCATGCGATGGCGGGCTATCCGGCTCTTCCCCCGGAATGCATCAGCCACGATATAGACCCTGAAATGCGTTTCCCCACCCGGCCGATGTCCGGCGTGCCCTTCATGGTGATGGGATTCGTCAAGCACCTTCAAGCTCGACGGGGCGAAGGTTTCAGTCAGCTTCCTTGAAATGGTTTCTTGTACACCCATCGGGTCTCTCGTGCTAAGAGCGTTAATGGCGGCTTTACGATCGCGTCAATCGGACCTCGACGTCGACGCGAAACACGTCTCAGCAAGTCTGTCAAGCTTGCGCAACGACCTGAATCGTCCGCATAATAAGCGATGAAGTTCGACTCACCTTTGTATGATCGCATCCGGGTCAAGCCTGGCGAGGATCGCCGGCTGCGGGCCGAGCGGCCATGTTGCGACTGGCCGAACTGCACCGAGTTGGCAAGCCACCGGGCGCCGAAAGGTCGTAATCGGGAGCATGAATACTGGCGGTTCTGCCTCCATCACGTCCGCGAATACAATCAGTCCTACAATTTTTTTGCCGGCATGAGCGACGATGCGGTCGCGCGCTTTCAGAAGGACGCGCTCACCGGACATCTTCCGACTTGGCGGATCGGCATGATCGGCGGCAAAGGCCGCGCCAAGGGAAAGGTCGGCCGGTTGTTTGACGAGGGCCTCGGCTCCGCGGATCCGTTCGATATCCTGCGGGAGTTAGGCGGTCCGCGCGCCGGGGCGGCACAATCTCGCGCCGAGGCCGAGCGGCGCACCGTGCGCAACGCCGAGCGCAAGGCGCTTCACGCGCTCGGGCTGGAGGATGGTGCGGCTGGCCCTGACATCAAGGCGCGTTTCAAGGAATTGGTGAAACGCCATCATCCCGATGCCAATGGCGGCGATCGCGCGTCGGAAGACAAGCTGCGCGAGATTATCGAGGCCTATAATTATCTCAAGAAGACGGGATTCCGTTGATTTGGTCGGAGGACCGATGACTGCCGTAACCGAACTTGCCGCGCCATTGCCGGATATCAAGGTATCCGTCCGGCAACTGTTCGGCTTCGATACCGACATGGAGATACCGGCCTATGCGAAGCCGGACGATCACGTACCCGACATCGATTCCGACTATCGGTTCGATCGTCCGACCACGCTTGCGATTCTCGCCGGGTTCGCCCGCAATCGCCGCGTCATCGTGACTGGATATCACGGCACCGGAAAATCGACCCATATCGAGCAGGTGGCGGCGCGGCTCAACTGGCCGTGTGTGCGCGTCAATCTCGACAGCCATATCAGCCGTATCGACCTTATTGGCAAGGACGCGATCGTGATCCGCGACGGCCAGCAGGTCACTGAGTTTCGCGACGGAATTCTGCCGTGGGCGTATCAGCACAATGTCGCGCTGGTATTCGACGAATACGATGCCGGCCGCCCCGATGTCATGTTCGTGATACAGCGCGTGCTGGAGTCCTCGGGTCGGCTCACCCTGCTCGACCAGAGCCGGGTGATCAAGCCGCATCCGGCGTTCCGGCTGTTCGCAACCGCCAACACGGTGGGTCTCGGCGACACCTCGGGCCTCTATCACGGAACCCAGCAGATCAACCAGGCCCAGATGGACCGGTGGTCGATCGTCACCACACTGAATTATCTGCCTCACGACAACGAGGTTGAGATCGTGCTCGCCAAGGCACGGCACTACCGCACCGATGCGGGCCGCGATATCGTCAACAAGATGGTGCGGGTCGCCGACCTCACCCGCAATGCCTTCATGAACGGCGATCTCTCAACCGTAATGAGCCCGCGCACGGTCATCACCTGGGCGGAGAATGCCGATATCTTCAGGGATATCGGATTTGCGTTCCGGCTGACCTTCCTTAACAAATGCGACGAGCTTGAACGTCCCCTCGTGGCCGAATTCTACCAGCGCTGCTTCGGTCAGGAATTGCCCGAGTCGTCGGTGAACGTAGCGCTGAGTTGAGATGTAGAGGAGAGACGAAAATGGTCACTTATGTTGTTCAAGACCCGGCACCCGGCGCTCGATAGCGAAAAGCCGCTCCTCAACTTGGCGACGGTATGTCGACCTAAAACGCTTTCGCCGAATGGGCCTGACGGAGGCTTTCGATGCGCTGTTTGAGTTCTTCGTGGTTTCCGGTCAACCCTGTCATCCAACTTGCGATGCAGCGCAAATATCGTACCGCGGATTTCTCGAAGCAGTTGAAGAGTGTGGTTCACAGACGAATTCATTAGTTTTTTCCAGGTCGTTTGTGTCGGTGACGAGCGCCGGACGATATTCACCCGCGCCGTTCGAGAGCAGAAATGCGTTGCTCAAGGGCGGAAATCCGCTCTTCGAACTCGGCGGTCGCATAACGGCCCAAAATGCTTTCTCCCAGCATGGCCTGCTGCAAACTATTGAATCGCTCCTGGATTTGCGCAAAGGACTTATCGGTCTTCGCACCGAATTCCCTGAACTCCTCGCGGAATTCACGCAACACGCGCAGGGTGTGGTTGACGGGTGCAGCCATTGGAAAATCCTCTGTCGAACTGTTAGATATAGGCTCTACCCTTAGCGGAATAAAGTACCGGCTCGGCTCTGTCCCTCAACATTTTATGTCGTTCAAAACACCTCATGTCCTCCAACATCAAACCCAAGCCCCCGGCCAAGGAAGCTCCGAACGAGCCGTTCAAGCGCGCCGTGACCGGGTGTCTGCGCGCCATTGCGCGCCGGCCCGAGCTTGAGGTTGCGTTCGCGGCCGAGCGGCCCGGGGTGGCGGGCGGCAAGGCGCGGCTGCCGGAGCCGCCGCGCAAGCTGACGGCCGCTGATGCCGCGATCGTGCGCGGTCATGCGGATGCGATTGCATTGCGGATGGCGTGTCACAACGAAGCGATCCATCGCCGCCTGCTGCCCGGTAATCAGCAGGGGCGCGCAGTCTTCGAGGCGGTCGAGCAGGCCCGGGTCGAGGCGATAGGGGCGCGACGCATGCAGGGGGTGGCCAAGAATCTTGCTGCCATGCTGGACGACAAGTTCCATCGCGGCAAATTCGAAGAGGTCACAGATCGCGCCGACGCGCCGATCGAGGAGGCGCTCGCCATGCTGGTGCGCGAGCGCCTCACCGGCCAGGCGCCGCCACCGGCCGCGCAGCGCTTAGTGGAGCTCTGGCGAAGCTGGATCGAAGGTCGCGCCGGTCGCGATCTCGACCGTCTCGAAGACATGATCGAGGACCAGCGCAAGTTCGGCGACGCCGTCCACGATCTTTTGGATTCGCTCGACATGGGCGATGACCGCGGCAATGAGGACGACGAGGACGACAGCGACGAGAGCAACGAGGACGGGCGCCAGGACGAGAAGGGCGACGACGGGGAATCGTCCGAGTCCGAGGACAGTCAGCGCATGAGCCTCGAGCAGGCAGACGCGTCAACCGAGGATCTTCCCGACAGTGCCGCCGAGGCGACCGACGCGCTGAACGCCGACTTGCCCGACGATTCCGAAATGGGCGATTCCGAAAACCCCGCCGAGCCGTGGCGCCCGCGCCACGGCGGCAAGAACGAACCCCGCGGCCCCGACTACAAGCCCTTTATTACCAGGTTCGACGAGACCGTGGCGGCAGAAGACCTGTGCGAGCTGGAAGAGCTCGATCGCCTGCGCGGTTATCTCGACAAGCAACTCGCCCACCTGCAGGGCGTGGTGGCGCGGCTCGCGAACCGCCTGCAGCGCCGCCTGATGGCGCAGCAGAGCCGCTCGTGGGAATTCGATCTGGAAGAGGGGTTGCTCGATCCGGCCCGGCTCTCGCGCGTCATCATCGATCCCATGCACCCGTTGTCGTTCAAGCGCGAGAAGGACACCAATTTCCGCGACACCGTGGTGACGCTCCTGCTCGACAATTCCGGCTCGATGCGCGGCCGTCCGATTACGGTGGCGGCGACCTGCGCCGATATTTTGGCGCGCACGCTTGAGCGCTGCGGGGTGAAGGTGGAGATTCTTGGCTTCACCACCCGGGCCTGGAAGGGCGGCCAGTCGCGCGAGGCCTGGCTGGCGGCAAACAAGCCCAGCAATCCGGGCCGTCTCAACGACCTGCGGCACATTATCTACAAGTCCGCCGACGCGCCATGGCGGCGTGCGCGGCGCAATCTCGGGTTGATGATGCGGGAAGGGTTGCTCAAGGAGAATATCGATGGCGAGGCGCTGGATTGGGCTCACAAGCGCCTGTTGGGGCGCACCGAACAGCGCAAGATCCTGATGATGATCTCGGACGGCGCGCCGGTCGATGATTCCACGCTCTCGGTCAATGCCGGTAACTATCTGGAGCGCCATTTGCGCTGGGTCATCG
>Ga0126376_10001059_pt1 | contig 14541 bp, 8 predicted proteins | sample PanSoiMetPlot_15_FD_92760 | JGI IMG/M metagenome (GOLD analysis project Ga0126376, IMG submission 92760) | Tropical forest soil microbial communities from Panama - MetaG Plot_15 | ecosystem: Environmental > Terrestrial > Soil > Tropical forest > Bulk soil | place: Panama | collected 2016-02-17
AAGGCCTTCAAGGAACTGGAAGGCATCCGGACAAAGCTCGAGAAACACTTCAAGGATGTTCAGGACTTCGAATTCACGATTCAAGACAGCAAAGTATTCATGCTGCAAACGCGCAATGGCAAACGCACGGGTCTCGCTGCAGTGCGCTTCGCCATCGAAATGGAAAAAGAGAAACTCATCGATTGGAAGACAGCCGTCCGGCGCGTTCCAGCCGACCAACTCGATCAGGTTCTCGCTCCTGTGTTCGACCGCAAGGCGGTTGCCGCTGCGAAGTCTATCGCCAAAGGCTTGCCTGCCGGTCCAGGAGCCGCCACGGGCCGCATGTACCTCAATGCCGACCGGGCCGTTCAGGCTGCAGAGCGCGGGGAGAAGGTTCTTCTTGTCCGCAACGAGACCTCTCCCGAAGACTTGCGCGGCATGATCGCTGCCGAAGGTATCCTCACTGCGAAGGGTGGTGTTAGTTCGCACGCTGCACTTGTTGCACGGCAAATGGGCAAAGTTTGCGTATGCGGCGCGGCAGCTCTGCAAATCGATTATGGCTCCAAAACAATGGCCGTCGACGGGACTACCTACAAGGAAGGAGACTACCTCTCGATCAACGGCACGGCCGGCGAAGTCTACGAGGGCCAAATCCCGACAGCCGCTTCAGAAATCGTTCAAGTGCTTATCGAGAAATCTCTTGAGCCGGCAAAGAGCCAGACCTATCAAAACTTCAAGAAGCTCATGGACTGGTGCTCCAAAGCTACCCGCATGAATGTCCGCACCAACGCCGACACTCCGGAGCAGACCGCACACGCCGTCGCGTTCGGGGCCAGTGGCATCGGACTTTGCCGTACCGAACATATGTTCTTTGAAGGCAATCGCATTGACTCTATGCGTGAAATGATTCTTGCCGACACTAAGGAACACCGTCAGCAGGCGCTCGCGAAAATTCTTCCGTATCAGAGGGAAGACTTCATCGGAATGTTTAGAGAGCTCGCTGGGCGCCCCGCTACGATCCGTTTCCTCGATCCGCCGCTCCATGAATTCCTGCCGCACGAGGGTACTGCCCAGAATGATCTCGCGAAAAAAATGGGCGTGCCGGTCGAGAAGATCAAGCAGAGAGTTAAGGAATTACATGAATTCAATCCTATGCTCGGTTTCCGTGGCTGCCGTCTAGGCATCGTTTATTCGGAAATCTCTGAAATGCAATCTCGCGCAGTGTTCGAAGCTGCGGCAGAAGTGCAAAAATCAGGAGTTAAAGTGAATCCTGAAATCATGATTCCGCTCGTCGGCTTCAAGAAGGAACTCGACCTCCAGGTCGAAGTTGTCCATCGAGTTGCTGCCGAGGTGATGAAAGAGAAGAACGTCAAGCTGAACTACCTCGTCGGCACGATGATTGAAGTGCCGCGCGGCGCGCTTACCGCCGACGAGATCGCGCAGACCGCTGAGTTTTTCAGCTTTGGCACGAACGACCTCACACAAACAACGCTCGGCATGAGCCGCGACGATTCCGGCTCCTTCCTAGGTCCTTACCAGGAACTCGAGATCGTAAAGAAAAACCCGTTTGCCACGGTCGATCAGTCAGGAGTCGGCCAGCTGATGGAAGTTGCCGTCGCCAAGGGACGAAAGACGCGCCCCGAGATCAAACTTGGAATCTGCGGCGAACACGGTGGTGATCCCGACAGCGTTAAGTTCTGTCACCGCATTGGGCTCACTTACGTCAGTTGCTCGCCTTTCCGAGTACCGGTCGCACGACTCGCCGCAGCTCAGGCGATGGTTGAAGAAGAACAAACCCCGAAAGCAATCAAGGACAAGAAAAAGAAGTAACGACAAGCAGAGGGTTGAGTTAAAGTTAAACTTGAAGCTGCCGATGTCAGGTCAAATCCTGAGTCGGCAGCTTTTAATTCTTCAAAAACGCACTTCAAGTTTTACTTTATATCGCGATTTCATTCTACAACCCCGGGCAACTCTTTCAATTCATGTTTTAAACTCGATCGCGTATGTCTTCTCCACTCCTTAATCTACGCGTCATCCTGGTTGCCCCGCGAAATCCGCTCAACATTGGTGCCGCAGCGCGCGCGATGAGCAACTTTGGGTTCACGCAACTGCGTGTGGTGAATCCGTATGAAGTCGCATTTCGAGATGCAAAGTCAGCTGTCGGCGCATCACCCGTACTCTTGAACGCGCAAGAGTTTTCGAACGTCGCCGAAGCTGTTGCCGATTGTTCGATGGTCGTGGGCACGACAGCAATCCGGCATCGGCAATTGCAGCAACCCGTTAAGGTTCTTGCAAAGGGCGCGTACTCTATTCGCGGAAAGTTGCACAGGGCGGGGGTGGCGATTCTCTTTGGTTCCGAAAAGTGGGGGCTTTCAAACGATGCCTTGAGCCATTGCCACTGGGTCCTGCACATTCCCACGCGCGAAGAGCACCAATCGATGAATCTCGGGCAGGCCGTAGCCATCTGTCTATACGAACTCGTGCGAGCAAGAAACCTATCGTCTCCAGTTAATTCCGGAAAGCCGGCCACAGCAGGCATGGTCGAACGAATTACCGAGGCCTTGCTTGCCGCTCTTCAGGAAAGCGAATACATCAATCCAAAGACTGGCCATTTGGCGGAGGGAAAACTGCGGCGCCTGGTAAGAAGGCTGAATTTGCAAGAGTCCGACGCTGAAGTGCTCCTGGGAATGTTTCACAAGATTCGCTGGAAGCTAGGGCAGGCAAACAAAGCGAAAACGTAAACAGCGTTACGTCGGCATTTTGAAGAAGAAATACATTCCGAAAAAAAAGAAAATCAAATCCGGCGACCAGCCCGCAAGGAGCGGAGGCAATTGTCCGACTCCGCCCATCGCTTCCAGCAATGCGGCAGCAGCCCAGTAGCCAATCGCGATTCCCACGCCAAGCGCAACGCCACCGAGAGCTCCCCGCATTCCAACAAGCAATGCAAACGGGATCGCGAGCAGCATGCTGACCGGGGCAATGACTGGGTAAGCCAGTTTTTTGTGCCACTGCACCCGAAGTGCAGAAACATCAAATCCCGCACGCTGCAGGCCGTCTATGTAGAGCCGCAGTTCATCCCAGCTCATCTGAAATGCCTGCAGCACTTGCCGATTAAAGTAGGACGGAGGCTCCTTCAATTCGTCCAGCGCCGTGGCGCCAAATTGCTGGTAGTTGGAAACGGCACTTTCATTAAAATCGCGAATCCAGCCATTTTCGAGGATCCAGCGTTTTTGGTCCGGAGACCAATGAGCGCGCGACGCGAAAACTCGCCGCTTGATGTGAAACGTCGCAGGATCCAGTTCGACCACGGAAAGTCCGCCGAAGAGATTCTGCCCGGGATCGAAAAGGTCGTAATTGTAGATTTTTGAATTCTCTCCAAAGATCCAGCGCTGCGGACGTGTGTACGTCTGCGCGGGACGACCTTTGATCTGGTTGCGCAGAGCGTCCTGCTGTTGATTGGCGTAGGGAAGATAAGTGTCGTCTAGCAAGACCATTACGACCGCTAGCGCGAGGCCGGCCAGCAGGAGCGGCACGGCCAGACGATAGAGGCTGATGCCGCTCGCTTTGCAAGCGACGACTTCGTTGTTCTTGCTCATCACTCCGAGAGTGACAAGCACAGCGACCAGCGCTGCAAGGGGCGCGAGCTGATAGGCAAGATACGGCGCAAGATAGCTGAAATACTTCACGACGACGAGAAACGCAATCCGGTGGCGGGCAATATCATCCAGCAATTCGAAGAACGTGAAAGTTTCAAAAAGGAAAATGAATGTGACCATGAGTAGGAAAAAATAAGAAAAAAAGCGGCGAAGAAGATAGAGATCCATCAGGCGAGGGAAGCTATTGCTCTGCTGGTATTGTCCGCCGTTTTCCCGCGAGCCGTTTTGCGAGCGCGCCACAGAAACCTCTCGTGCCCTGACAGCTTTGCGGCGACGCAGAAGCCTGCCCCAACTTTTCCAACGCGAGAAAAGTGTCAGCCAACCACGATCTCCTCGAAGCTGTTCCATGCGCGGCAAAAGGATCAGTCCGAGCAAACCAAGCGTTAAATTGGCAATCCAAATGCCCGCCGGAACGGACACTGCGCCCTGTCTCGCGAGACCCGCGCCGAAAACGAAAAGCAAGTAGTAGGAGGCGATCAGCAAGACCGCGAGGAGTGTGCCCGCAGCGCGGCCTCCACGGCGCGGTTGCGAACCCAGCGGCACCGCCACAAGCGCAAAGAAAATACAGGCAAAAGGAAACGCGACGCGCTTGTGAAACTCAACGCGAGCTTCGCGCCAGCCTGGGCCATTGTCAGACCAGAGTTGGAATAACGATCGCTCTTGGTTGCTGAGCGACCGCTCTTTCGAGGGAAGCAGTCCGGTCACTTCAATCGGCAGGTCGCTTTGGCCGAATTGCGTCACCGCATAATGGTTGGGATCCAGCCGGTTGAACTCGTGTGTGGCTCCGCCCTGCAGATGCAGCTCCAACTTGCCGAGTTGCGGCTCGGCAATTACAATCGCGTTTTCCGCCAGGGTCAGCTGAGAACTGTTTTCGTCCCCGGCTTCCGCCAGAAACACACCGTGCCACTGTGTACCGCTCGCGGAGACGTCATTAACATAAAGCACTGTCTTGGGAAAGCGCTCGTCGAAAACACGAGGCTGCACCTGAAAGGAAACTTGATTCGCGATGAGGTCGGCTTCAATGGTGCGAAATGTCCCTAACGCAAAAGGTCCGGCCCAGAGCGTCATGCAGGCGGTGATCAGAACTCCCGTCAGCGCGAGAACCGCGACGGGAAGCAGAATCCGCCGCCGGCCGATGCCGAGGGCAGTCAGTGCAATGATTTCGCTGTCTGCCGACATCCGGCCGAGACCTAGCAGCACACCGACGAGAATGGCCATGGGGCCGGTGAATGTCAGGACTCCAGGGAACAGGCAGAGAAAGAGCTTAGCCAATTGCACGCCCGACCCCGAATGCCGGACAAGCAATTCCATGAGGCGGACGAGTTGAGGAACAAAAAAGACAAACGTGAACACAACGAGGCCCAAGAGCGCATGGCGAAAAATCTCGCGAAAGATGTAGCGATCCAGGATGCGCATGAGGCAAAGGCAAAGTGTAGCATGGGGCAGGGACGGCCATCGATGCGGTGCATGCGATGAATAAGGTCAACCTGGTTTTGTTGTGGCACATGCACCAGCCGCAGTACCGTGACCCGGAAACGGGACGGTACGTGCTCCCCTGGACGCGTTTGCACGCGCTCAAAGATTACTGGGGCATGGTGAAAATCCTAGAGGAGTTTCCCAAGTTTCACGCGACGTTCAACGTCGTGCCTTCGCTCGGTTTGCAGTTGGAAGAATACGCGAGCGGCAAATTTCACGAGCCGTGGTTTGATCTCGCATTCAAGAACGCGGAGCAATTGGCGCGCGAAGACAAAACGGAAATCTTAGCGCGCGCATTTCAGGTAAATCACGAACGATCGCTCTCGCGCTGGCCAAGATTTGCTGAATTGTACGAATGGTCGCGGCCCGCGGGAGGGGCACAGGCAATTGTAACCTTTACTCCGCGCGACTGGCGCGATCTTCAGCTGCTTTCTCAGCTGGCTTGGATGGACGAAGAGTGGATTGCGCGTGACGCCGATGTGAACCGGCTTTCAGCCCGCGGGAAGAATTACTCGGAATCCGACAAGGCGATTCTAAAAGCAAAGCAGCTTGAATTCTTGAAACTTGTTCTGCCGGTTTACAAAGAAGCCGCCGCTCGCGGGCAGGTCGAATTGAGCACCACGCCTTTTTATCACCCCATCCTTCCTTTGATCTGTGATTCGGATATTGCGCGCGTTGCAAATCCGTCGACTCCTCTGCCGAGGAGGGCCTACCGGCATCCGGAAGATGCGCGCGAACAATTGCGCCGCGCGCGTGAGTACCATGAGCGAGTTTTCGGCGTTCCTCCCACGGGTTTGTGGCCCTCTGAAGGTTCGGTCTCGGACCAAGCCCTGACGATTGCTGCGGAAGAGGGCTTCAGGTGGTTCGGGACGGATGAAGGTGTTCTCGGCCGCACGCTAAACATCGGATTCTTTCGCGATTCAAGCGGGCTGCCCGCAAATTCCGAACGTTTGTACACACCGTGGAAAATTCATGTTGGAGGTCAAACCATCACAGGGTTTTTCCGCGACCATCACATCTCCGATTTGATCGGGTTCGTGTACAGCCGCATGGATTGGAAAGCCGCAGCCGCAGACCTGCACGGAAGATTGCGAACCTTGGGTGAACGCGTTTCGAACAAGAACCCGCTGACGGTTTGCCTGTTTCTCGATGGAGAAAATGCCTGGGAATATTTCCCGGGCAATGGAAGGGAATTTCTCCGCGAATTCTACCGGCGCATTCAGGGAGATGCAGATTTCAGTGCTTTAACGGTCAGTGAGGCAATCGATGCAGCGGGTGAAATTCCGCAAAACAACGGAATTTTTCCGGCTTCCTGGATTAACGCGAATTTCGATGTTTGGATTGGCCATAGCGAGGACGTCGCGGCTTGGGAGCTTTTGTGGGACGCGCGGGAAGCGTATATGCGCGCGGAGGCCACGCACAAAGAAGGCCGTGAAGGTGCGCCAACCTCCGAAGCGCTCGCCACTGCGAAAGAATCTCTTCTGGCTGCAGAAGGCAGCGACTGGTGCTGGTGGTACGGTCCGGAACACAGCACGGCCAACGACGCGGAATTTGACGCGCTCTATCGCAAGCATTTGACTGGTATTTACGTTGCCCTTGGCCAGATTGCTCCCGACGATCTGGCCAAGCCGATCAAGAAGCTGCCGGAGCATGCTCTGCACATTCCGCCATCCGAGTCGCTGAAGATCAAAGTGGACGGCAGAGAAACGTCCTATTTCGAATGGCTCGGCGCAGGCCTCTACTCTCCCGAGCGGCGCAGGGGTGCCATGCACGGCCGCACCTACCACCTGCGCGAGTTGCGTTACGGTTTCGATCAACAGCGGTTCTTCCTACGGCTCGATTGTTTTGCCAATGCCATCGCCGAACTGGAGTCGCTCGAATTCCGATTGACAATTCAGGCTGCGGACGAGCTGACGATCATCGCAAAAGTCGAAAGCGGAAGGTTGGCGGAGTTTTCTGTGGAGCAGTCGCATATCTGCCTTTTGGCGCCGGCACGAGTCGTGGAAGTCGCGTTCGCCAATATCCTGGAAGTGGCTGTACAGAAGGAGATTTGTCTAGTCCGTGGTGCTCAGAGATTGCGAGTCGGCGTCGCTCTTTGGCATGGTGGCTTGCCCGTGGATGTCCTTCCAGCAGAAGGCTATTTGGACGTGCAGTTAGGCGAGGAGAATTTTGCCTGGCCGATTGAACCCGTTGCCTAGCTGCAATCCGGCAGGGAATCAAAACAACTTGACCGCAATTTCGCGCGGGTTTTCTCCGACGGGAATCATTGTCAGGAGCGCAGTCGTTCGATCTAAGCTGATGCGTACGACGCTGAGGTCTCCGGAGCCTTCGCTGAGAACAAGCAGGAGCCGCGGCTTATCGCCCGGGTCGAAAGTCAGGGCGCCCGGCGTGCGGCCTGCGGGGACGGGAGGGCTCAGCCGGCGGCTCACAATGTCCAGCGAGACAATGGTTCCTGCCGCCGAGTCGGAAATGTAGAGCGTCGCGGCGTCAGCAAGCAACGCGGCCCGCGCGGGGGAAGAACCTAGAACGATGTAATCGCCAACTTCGTGCGTCCAGGTATTGATTGCCTGCAGGCCGTGCGAGTCCGGCGACAAAACGAAAAGCTCGCCTCCATCGGGCTTCAGAATCATTTGGGAGGGTTTTCCCGCCAACTCAAGATTTGCGACGAGCACTGATCGCTTCAGGTCCACAACCGAGATTCTGTTCTCAGAACGGCTCATGACGAACGCGACGGAGCTATCGGGAAGAACGGCCAAGTCATCAGGATTCGGAATTACGGGCACCGTCGTGCGATGAAGCAATGTCTTTACATCATGAATGCCTAGCGAAGCATCGCCGTGATTGAGGACGAGGATAGACTTCCCGTCAGGCGTGATTCGCGCAAGAACCGGCTGCGCACCGGTGGCCGCCCGCGTCGTAATTTTCTTTGACGCGCAATCGATGGCTAAGAGCGCGTTCGCTCCGTTCGAGGTTGTATATACGAGTTTTCCGTCGGGCGAAAAATCGATGGTGTAAGGCATGCCGCCTGTGGAAATTTTCGCGCTGATTTGATTTGTTGGAGCATCCAAGACCCAGACGTAGCCTCCCGCTGGGCTTACGCCCCAAATTTCTTTTTGCAAAGGATGCGGCCGAAGTTCCCCCGCCTCGGGCCCTACTGCGACGCGAGTAACCGTGGAATTCTTGACGAGGTCCACCACAGCAACGGCTCCACCGGCTGTGCTGACGTACGCCATGCTATGCAAATCGGGTCGTAGAAACGAAGGCCGGTGCTCTCGCAGCAGAACAACGAGGATGCCCACGGAAAGGAGGACCACCGAAAAAGTTAAACGAAATTTGGGGATTTGATTCATGAACGTTCAAATTTTTGCATGGACGGAAATTCAGTTCACGACGCGATGCAAAACCGCGGCGATTTGCCGTACTTCTTCGCTGAGTTCCGCAAACTCTTCCGGGAGAATGGATTGCATTCCATCGGAGAGCGCCCTCTCCGGGTCGTGATGGACCTCAACTAGCAGCCCGTCGGCGCCGACTGCAACTGCCGCGCGTGATAGCGGTAGAACTTTATGCCGCTTGCCTGTGCCGTGGCTCGGGTCGACGAGAATCGGCAAATGGCTTCGCTTTTTCACCGCAGGGACAACGGCGAGATCCAAAGTATTTCTTGAGAAATCCGAAAACGTGCGCACGCCCCGCTCACAAAGCATCACGTTGTAATTGCCCTCGCTCAAAATGTATTCGGCAGCCATCAAGAATTCGTCCAGCGTCGCGGACATACCTCTCTTCAGCAGAACCGGCTTCTTCGAACGTCCAGCTCGCTTGAGCAATGAAAAGTTCTGCATATTTCGCGCGCCAATCTGGATCACGTCGGCGTATTCTTCGACCAAATCCAGGCTCTCGTTGTCGATCGCTTCCGTGATAATTCCGAATCCGTGCGCCTTGCGAACCTTTGCGAGGATTTTCAGCCCCTCCTCGCCGAGTCCCTGAAAGCTGTAAGGAGAGGTCCTCGGCTTGTACGCCCCGCCACGAAAAAGCCGAACGCCCGTCGACCTTAAACGTTCGCCGACAGTCATGCATTGCTCTTCGGTCTCTACGGCACACGGCCCCGCGACAAGAGCCAAATGATTCCCGCCGATGAGCACTTCTCCCGCTGGCGCCGGGATTCGTAGGACCGTGTCCTCTTCCTTCGCATCGCGGCTGACAAGCTTGTACGGCTTGCTAACGGGGATGCACTCAACGACGCCCGCCATGGATTCGAGAACGCCGAGGTCCACCGAGCCCTTGTTGCCAGTGATACCAATTGCGGTTCGCAGCGATCCCGGAATGGGATGCGCCTTCAGCCCCAGGCTTTCAATTCGCTCGCATACCGCGCGTATCTGCTCCTCGGTGGCATGCGACTGCATAACGATCAGCATAGATTGATCTTCCTCAATTCGCTGAAACTCTCAGTGTACTTCGGCGAATTTGCCGCTGCAAATTGGTGGCTGTTGTACGACCGGCGACATGACCGTGGCGCGCGCCGGACATGCTGCAACGTTCCTGAACAGCGAAAAAGTTCTCGTCACCGGCGGCACTTCTGATGCCAACGAGGCTGCTGTTGGAACCGCCGAGCTATATGATCCCGCAACCGGAACGTTTACAGCCACGACCGGCAACATGACGGTCGCACGCGTATCTCATACGGCCACGCTGCTCAAGGACGGCAAAGTGCTCGTCACCGGCGGAGACAAAATCTTCTTTAACGGAGTTCCTAACGCAAACATCCAGGCATTGATTTCAGCCGATGCAGCAACGTTTGCGGCTACTGGCGATATGACTGCCGCGCGCGAGTCGCACATTGCAACTTTGCTGAGTGGCGGCAAAGTGCTCATCACAGGCGGAAGCAGTGGAGCGTTGGGCAACACTTCTGCGCCAACACCCACGGTATATATCAGTGCGGAATTGTTCGATCCATCCACGGGCCATTTCACCGCAACGGGCAGCATGACCGATTCTCGCGATTATCACGCTGCAGTATTGCTCAGCACTGGAAAAGTCCTAGTCTCTGGCGGTGCGAACCTGGCCGGCTTCCTCCAGTCTGCCGACCTTTTTGATGCAAATGCCGGAACCTCTGCGACAACTGGGAAAATGATGGCGTCCGCTTCTATCATGATGCGACCTTGCTGAACGATGGAACCGTTCTGGTTAGCGGTGGATCAGACAGCGCCAGCAGGGCGCTTGCGAGTGCGGAAATCTACGATCCAACCGCCGGAACCTTCGCGACGACGGGAAACATGAACCATGAGCGCGTCTGGCATACCTCGACGCCACTCCAGGGCGGCAAAGTCTTGGTAACAGGGGGCGCGGACAATGGTTCAGGCCCCATGGCGACTGCTGAGATTTATCAATAGAAGACAATAAACGGCGGGAAGGTGATTCATTAGCACAGCAAAATGCCTCAAGCGTTCTTTTTACTGGTCATCATCTGGATGCGACGGCCTCCCGAGCAATCCTTGATCAATTGAGCCAGGCGCTTTTCGCGGGTTTCTGGCTTAGCCGCGCTGACAATCCACCATGTGGTGACACGTTGATACCAAGGTGCTTGCGACTTGAAGAATTCCCAAGCCTTCGGTTTCGAGCGAAACAGTTTTTCCTGTGCCCGGCTTAGCTTGCTGGTTTTCTGCTCATAGGAATATCGCTCTGCCCGCTTCTCATCTCGCGCTTCGAATAGCCGCAGCCCCTCTAGCTTCATCCGCTTCAATTTGATCAGCTCGTGCACGCGCCGGATGTTGACGATGCTCCAGTTACTCTTGGTTTTGCGGGGCGTAAAGCGGATCGTGTAGGCGCCTGGTCCTAAACTCTTTCGCACTCCGTCAATCCAGCCATGGCACAGCGCCTCGTCAAGCGCTTCGGGATAGGTGATGCTCTTCTTTCCAGTTCCCAAGCGGCGAAAGCCCACCCACAATTCAACTGCCTTCTTGCCATTCTCGGCCAGCCAGCTGCGGAAGCTTAGTGCATCCTCAAAGTGTTTGAGATTTTTGACTTCCATCAATGCCCCGGCAGAGTTGACCTGCTCTCCAAAACGAATTTGGCGATTATGCTAGAATAGAGTGTTATCCACACATTGGAATTTTAGCCAGAGCATGACAGAAGAAACCCAGATTATAGACACGCCATTCGACCCGGAAGACGAGTATCGCCCCGAACCTGAACCGGAACCCCAGGCTCCTGCATGGATGGATGGCAGCCTGCGCATTGGCATCCACACTTCCATCGCCAAAAGTTACGTTGATGCCCTCGAATCGGCGCGGAAGCTCGGCTGCAACGCACTCCAAGTCTTCTCCGCAAGCCCGCGGATGTGGGCGGGCGCAGTCCGCATCCCCGAAACGGACGCTGCGGCCTTTCGCGCCCGGCGCACGGAACTGGCTCTCGGTCCTCTCGTTATCCACGCCAATTACCTGATCAACCTTGCCGCGTCACAGCCCATGCTGCGCACGCGCTCTATTCAAGCGTTTCATGAGGAACTCGTGCGGGGCATCGCGCTCGGCGCCGATTTCGTCGTCGTGCACCCTGGCTCACGTGGGGAAGGTGCCTCGCGGAATGCGATCGCTACCATAATCGAAAGTATTAAACAGGCAGCAAAACGCGTTCCTCTCGGGAATCTGCGCATTCTCGTCGAGAATACTGCGGGCATGGGCACAGCAGTTGGCTCATCTCTCGAAGAAGTGGCCGACATCCTCGCTGGCCTCTCCGAACTCAACGCAGGTGCATGCCTCGATACTGCGCACCTCTTTGCTGCAGGCTACGACATCAGTTCCGAAAAAGGGCTCGGGCAAATCATCGAGCACATTGACAAGACCATCGGCCTTGACAACGTTCCGGTCTTCCACATCAACGATTCCAAGATTCCCCTCGGTGGCCGCGTAGATCGCCACGAACACGTCGGCGAAGGCAAGATTGGCGCGCCTGCATTCGGCCGCATTCTTAAGCATCCGCGGCTCAGCTCGGCGCCACCTGCGGGCATCCTCGGCCGCGCTTTCCTGTTGGAAACGCCCATTGACGATCCCGGGGACGACCGCCGTAACATCGCCAAACTCTGGGAGCTTGCCGGTCTTGAGGAGGTCGCGCCGGCCTACGACAAGGGCTACTCGATGCTGACAAACGCGCTCAAGAAGAAGCTCGTCGCGCACAAGAATGAAATCAGGAAGCGGGCAAAAGCTGCTACCGCGCACAAGAAAGCGAAATCCCGGGGCAAAGGATAACCGCGAGTGGCGGAGTACAACCCACAGTCCATCGAAGCCAAATGGCAGAAGCGATGGGAAGACGCGCGCGTCTTTGAAACCGAAGCCGACTCCGCAAAACCAAAATATTACGTCCTCGAAATGCTGCCGTATCCCTCCGGGACGCTGCACATGGGCCACATGCGCAACTACGCCATCGGCGACGTCGTCGCCCGCGTAAAGCGCATGCGCGGCTTCAACGTGATTCACCCCATGGGCTGGGACGCCTTCGGCCTTCCTGCCGAAAACGCAGCCATCAAAAACAAAACGCATCCGCGCGTGTGGACCAACAACAACATCGCCGAATTTCAGCGCACGCTGCGCCGCTTCGGTTTCAGCTACGACTGGCGCCGCGAAATCTCCACCTGTGAGCCGGAATACTACCGCTGGAACCAATGGTTCTTCCTGCGCATGCTCGAAAAAAGGCTTGCGTACCGCAAAAAGAGCCGCGTCAACTGGTGCCCCAAATGCTGCACTGTCCTCGCAAACGAACAGGTCATTAACGGCGGCTATTGCTGGCGCCACGAGGACACACTCGTGGAAGCCCGCGAAATCGAGCAGTGGTTTCTCAAAACCACCGCCTATTCGGATCAACTACTCGACGATCTAAAACAACTCGAAGGCGGCTGGCCGGAGCGCGTTGTCACCATGCAGCGCAACTGGATCGGCAAATCCCAGGGCGCAAAAGTGGAATTCGCTGTCGCCGATGTGCCTGGGCTCGATTCGATAGAAGTCTTCACAACGCGCATTGATACGATCTTCGGCGCAACAGTGATGATCCTCGCCCCGAATCACCATGCCGTCGCCAGACTGCTGGAAGGCTCACCCGTTCGCCATCACGCCGAAGCGATGCTTGCCCGGCTCAAAAGAAGTTCTGTCAAAACGGAAGACGTTGCGACTGCCGAAAAAGAAGGCTTCTTTACCGGCCGACACGTAATTAACCCCTTCAATGGCGAAAAGCTTCAGATTTGGGTAGGAAACTTCGTTTTGATGGAGTACGGCACGGGCGCAATTATGGCCGTGCCCGCGCATGATGGACGCGACTTCGAATTTTGCAAGAAATACGGTCTGCCGATTCGCGTTGTAGTTCAGCCGCTCGATGGCAGAGCGCTCGACGGCGCAACAATAACCGAGCCATTCGAAGAACACCAGCAAGGCAAACTTGTGAACTCGGGCCCCTATAACGGCCTTTCTCCTGACGAGGCCATTACGAAAATGGGCGCCGACGCCGAGGAAAAGGGCTTTGGCAAGCGCGAAACGATTTTTCGCCTGCGTGATTGGGGCATTTCCCGCCAGCGGTACTGGGGCACTCCGATCCCCGTAATTTATTGCCCGAAGGACGGCCTTGTTCCCGTGCCAGACAAGGATTTGCCCGTTTTACTTCCACCGAACCCCAATCTAACGGGCGAAGGGGAATCGCCGCTCGCGACCACGCCTGAATTCGTGAACACGACCTGCCCGAAGTGCGGTGGCCCAGCCCGCCGTGAAACTGACACGATGGACACGTTTGTCGATTCGTCCTGGTATTTCTACCGCTACTGCGATCCGCACAACGACAAGGCGCCGTTCGATTCCACGAAAGCCGCCTATTGGTTTCCGATTGACCAGTACATCGGCGGCATCACGCACGCGATTCTCCACCTGCTTTACTCGCGCTTCTGGTGCAAAGTGATGCGCGACATCGGCCTCGTCAAGCACGATGAGCCAATTTCGCGTCTCTTCACGCAGGGTATGGTTCTGCGCGGCGGCGTGGCGATGTCCAAATCACGTGGCAACGTCGTCGGTGCGTACGAAATGGCGGAAAAATTCGGCGCCGACACCGGCCGTCTGTACACCCTCTTCGCGGCCCCTCCCGAAAAAGACCTCGAATGGAGCGAGGAAAGTATTGAAGGCGCTTGGCGCTTCCTTAACCGCGTTTTTCGCGCGGTTGATCGCCACGCCGAAGCCATTCGCGGTGTAACTCGCGCGAAGTACGAAAGTGCATCTCTAAACGAAAAGGAAAGAACGCTGCTTCGCAAAGCCCATCAAACCCTGCGGCGCGTTACTTCTGATTTCGAAACGCGCTGGCATTTCAATTCCGCGATTGCCCTTATCATGGAGCTAACCAACGAAATCTATGCGGCCGAACCTCTCGAAAGCTCAGTTCGCCCCGAAGTCCGCAGGGAAGTGCTCGAACT
>Ga0126376_10001060_pt1 | contig 14539 bp, 5 predicted proteins | sample PanSoiMetPlot_15_FD_92760 | JGI IMG/M metagenome (GOLD analysis project Ga0126376, IMG submission 92760) | Tropical forest soil microbial communities from Panama - MetaG Plot_15 | ecosystem: Environmental > Terrestrial > Soil > Tropical forest > Bulk soil | place: Panama | collected 2016-02-17
TGGCAGCTCAGGGTGGGTCCGGCACTTACTCGTGGACGGTAGCTTCTGGCTCGCTGCCCGCAGGCCTGAATCTGGCTTCGAATGGGTCCATTTCGGGAAGTCCGGGGGCAGGGGCTACGACGCAAACCTTTACTGTGCAGGTGATCGATTCGCTCAACGCTACCGCGAGCCAGCAGTTTACGATCACGATCAATCCGCAGGTGGCCATCGCTACGCCTTTGCCGGCTAGTCTGCTGGCCAACATCGGCGGCAATTTCAGTCTGCCGTTGCAGACCAGCGCAGGAACTGGTATTGCGCCCTTCACGTGGGCTGTTGCTAATGGTTCCACTCTGCCATCCTGGTTGATCCTCTCCAGCGGCGGCGTGCTTTCGGCTACGCAAGTGCCGACCACCGCCAACACCGCACAGTTCACTGTGAAAGTCACGGACTCGGCCAATGTCACAGCTTCGCTCCAGTTGACGGTGACCGTTGCCGTCAAAATCGTCAGTACAACCCTGCCGAGCGCGGAACAGACGCAAGCTGCCTACACAGCAACTCTGGCGGCTCAAGGAGGTTCGGGCACGTATTCGTGGACAGTGGCTTCCGGTACGCTGCCTGCTGGCCTGAATCTGGCAGCTAACGGATCCATTTCGGGAAGCCCCCAGGCAGGTGCTACGACCCAGACCTTTACCGTCCAGGCGAGCGATACTGCAAATCCGGCAAACACAAGCACGAGCCAGCCGCTCACTCTCTCAATCAATTCAAAGGTGGCCATTGCTGAGCCTTCGCCCGCGAGCCTGGCGCTGACCCTTGGCAGCAGCTTTAACCTCACCTTGCAGACCAGCCCAGGTACTGGCGTTGCGCCGTTCACATGGTCTCTGGCAAACGGTTCCACTCTGCCTCCCTGGTTGAGCCTCTCCGCCGCGGGAGTGCTCTCGGCTGCTCAAGTACCAGCCAACGCTAACAGTGCGCAATTCACTGTCCAGGTGACAGACTCCGCCAACGTCACAGCTTCCCTCACGCTGAGCGTGACCGTTCCCTTCAAGATCGTCACCACATCATTGCCCAGCGGGGAACCGACGCAAGCCTCCTATAGTGCCTCCCTGACAGCACAAGGTGGTTCAGGCGTTTACTCGTGGACAGTGACCGCCGGCTCTCTGCCGGCAGGCTTGAATCTCGCAGCCAATGGATCCATTTCGGGAAGCCCGGCGGCGGGTGCTACCACGCAGACCTTTACCGTGCAGGTGACCGATTCGCTCAACGCCACGGCGAGCCAGCAGTTTACGATCACGGTCAATCCTCAGGTAGCCATCGCTCCACCTTCACTGCAAGACTTGCTAGCCAATATCGGCAGCGGTTTCAGCCTGCCGTTGCAGACCGCCGCAGGAACTGGCGTTGGGCCGTTCACATGGTCTGTGGCCAACGGTTCCACTCTGCCATCCTGGTTGAACCTCTCCAGCAGCGGCGTGCTTTCGGCGGCGCAAGTGCCGACTACCGCCAACACCGCACAATTCACAGTACAGGTGACTGACTCAGCCAATGTCACCGCCTCCCTCCAGCTGACCGTGACGGTTGCGATCAAGATCGTGACCGCATCGCTGCCTATCGGGGAACAGACGCAAACGGCGTATAACTCGTCCCTTGGAGCCCAGGGCGGTTCTGGCGGTTACACCTGGACTGTGACCTCAGGCACATTGCCCGCAGGCCTGAATCTGGCAGCCAACGGATCCATTTCGGGAAGCCCGGCGGCAAATGCCACGACCCAGACCTTTACCGTGAAGGTCCTTGATTCAGCCAATGCAAGTACGAGCCAGCAGTTTACGATTACGATCAGTCCACAGCTGGCCATCGATGCGCCCCTGCCAGCGAGCCTGGCGGCGAGTATCGGTAGCAATTTCAACCTCGCCCTGCAGCCCACCCAGGGGACCGGCATTGGGCCATTCACATGGGCTCTGGCCAATGGTTCCACCCTGCCTTCGTGGCTCAGTCTTTCGAGCGGAGGCATTCTTTCCGCTACGCAGGTTCCGACTAACGCCAACACCGCACAATTCACCGTGCAGGTAACAGACTCGGTCAACGTGGTGGCTTCGCTCCCACTGACCGTAACGGTCGCAGGTGCCTTCAACGTGAGTGGGAACGTCACGCTGATTAACGGCGGAGGCCCGCCGGTGGGATTGGCCGGAGTAGTCGTGACTCTCGCCAACAGTGGCAGCACCACGAACCTCACCGTCAACACCGTAGCTGACGGAAGTTTCACCGTACCGAATGTTCCTAATGGCACATATACGGCAACTCTGCAGTTCCCGCCGGCGCCCAGCTCAGCCTTTTTACCAGCGAGCGCGAACATCACCAACACGAACGGAACTTTAAGGATCAATGTCAACAACAGCGATCTGACGGGCGTCAATTTCAATGCTGCCCTGGGCTTTACCGTTTCGGGAAAACTCTCTTACGGTGGAAGGAACCAGGACTTGAATCCAGCTTTCATTAGCTTGCAACCTGTGAACTGCAATAATTGCCCTGTCCCAGGCACAAGTGCTCAAACTCCACACCCTCCGGCCACTCCGGGCGGTCCGTTTCCAACTTCTCCATTCGTTATCAACGGTGTGCCGCCAGGAACCTATACTTTGCGGGCATGGTCGGATCATTACGCGTATGGCGTACCAAACGCGATTGACCCGGTGGGAACGGCCGCGGCGCCAGTGACCGTCTCCCTGGCAACCGGAAATGTCACCGGCGCCGCAGTCACAATGAATGATCCCACCACAACTCCAAACTTAGTTTCTAGTCCTCTCACCAAAGCTTACCCGATCGAATCTGGTGCGATCATCCAATACCAGCCGATCGTCTTCAACGGCGTGGAGCAGGCTGCGGTCTACACCTTGCAGTGGGCTTCGACCAGCATTACGGATTGTGAAGCAGGCACGGAGGGTGGCTACATGATTATTGACCCGAATACCGGGGATGGAAACCCGCTCGCGGCCGGTGGCGGAAGAACTGTGATTCTGGACAGCAACAATCCCGGCAGCCCGGCCTTAATTAGTCCTCTTGTAGATCGCCAGTCGTACTACTTCTGCATGCAGGGATGGAGGGTGAATCCCGGGGTGGGAAGCTTAACCCCTAGCTCATGGAGCGTCGTCAATCCACCAGTAACAATTGGTCCTCCGACCGGGAGCAGCGGAACGAACACGGTCTCCGGGAATGTCATCATTCCGGACGGCCCACAACCGAACGGTCCTCTCTATGCCGGTGGCTACGATACAAAGACAGGCAAGATCTACAGTGACGTCAACCAAGGCCCGCTGGTAACGGCTTCCCAAGGTGGGAATCCTTACAGCGTCTCCGGAGTTCCAACCGGCACATCCTGCTTCATGTTCGCGATGATAGATCAGGACATGAACGGCCTGATCACTCCCAGCAATCCGAAGCAAAGTGGACCGCAAAGCGGCGACATTTACAACACCAACACTCAGAATCCTGCCACGATCACAATAGGCGGGAATACAGTTCAAGACATTGACCTGACACCATTCGTCAATAACAACGCCTCCACAGTCGCGACGGAACACGTTCGGGCAACAGATGCGAGCAGCAACACGCAAGAGACCTATAACCTGAAGCTTCTGGTCGCCCCACTCTTTGGTCTGCCATCGCAGGTCACACTGCTCTCAGGACCGAACGTAATCGCGCCAGCCGACTTCGCCATCTGCTCTAACTGCGGCGCGCAAAGCGAATTCAACATCTCCCTCAACACCAATGGCGTTCGACCTCAGGTTGACGATACCTACACTCTTGAAATCACATACAGCGATGTAACGATTCCGGCGGATTTCGTGATGTTGAAAGTCACTGGAGTGTCCGATGCATTCGCCACCTCTTTAGTGGCTAATGGATCGGCACCGGGAGGAACAACAACGCCGACGTTTAGCTGGGTCGATCCTCCCAATGCCGGCAACTATGGGTATCAGTTCCTCTTGTCGGATTCGAACGCGAAGCCAATTTGGCAGATACCAGGCGCTAACGCATTCTTTGACATCTTCCCGAGCTCGATCACGCAAGTGCCCTGGTCCACCACTAAAGACCCAACCAATGCGTCTAACCCGCCGTCCGTAACCACGCTCACGGTCGGAGCGACCTACACCTGGTCGATCGCAGTCCAAGACACTGACGGCAATTCAGCGAAGACGCAGGTCACGTTCGTCCCGTAGGGAAAGCAAGACACGGATTACAGCAAAACCACGAGGATTCGCACGGATTTGTCCGATTTCCGTCGCGTGAGGATAACCCTGGCGTGATCCGGAGCGTCGCTTCGTAACACTCAGCTTCATAAGCTCTCGGAAGTCTTTGTGAAATCCATGCAGTCTCCGTGTGATCCGTGTCTTGTTTGTTTTTTCAAAAGCCTGTGATGAGACAGACTAGTACTTTTTCTTTCTTCTCCGCACTGCTCGCAATGCTCGCCATTTGCGGCTGCGGCGGCAGTGGCTACTTGTTGAACACAACTCCGATCGTCGTTGGAGTAAAGTCCAGCGCTACCGCCATTGATCAGTCTCAGCAGGTATCGTTGACGGCTACAGTCACTAATGCGCCAGGAAATGATGCCTCCGGAGTCACATGGGGAACTCCAACGTGCTCGGCACCCCCGTGCGGCACATTGTCGAATGTGACGTCCACTGGAGCGACGTACAGCCCCCCATCTACGCTCGCCGCAATGCTAAGCGTCACGGTGACGGCGACATCGATCAAGGACCCGACTCAGTCGGGAAGCACAACATTTCTCGTTGCTCCTAACCCTGTGGTCACCACTACTTCGGTTGCGGCGCCTGCGACCATCGGCTCTCCCTACGCCCTTCAGTTGATAAGCGGTGGAACACCGCCATACATACTGCAATTCTCCGGTTCCGGGAGCAGTTCGGCGAGTTCGATTCCTGGCATGCAGGTTGCGTCTGCTTTTTCCGGCGCAGCGAATGGAGGCAGCTGCACTGGATTACCTTCCTGGCTGACCTTCAACCAGAACACAGGCGTGCTCTCGGCGGTGAACGGCGCAATTCCGAGCACTGCCACCGATTTTGTCTGTACGGTAACAGTTAAAGACAATCTCGGCGTCGCTTCGGCAGGTGTGACCGTACGCATTCTTGTGCCGATGGTTATTACCACAACCTCACTGCCCGCAACGGAACAAACACAGCCCGCTTACAACGCTAGTCTCACGGGGATGGGCGGATCAGGCGTTTACTCCTGGAGCGTCTTGGGATCCCTTCCCTCTGGGTTAGCTCTCAACTCAAACACCGGTGTAATCTCCGGAACCGTCGGCGCCAGTGCCACGACGCAAAAGTTCACGATCCAGGTGACAGGGTCTGAGAATGACGCTCCTGTTACTCAAGATTTCACGATCGCAGTTGCGCCTCGCCTTGCTGTCGCTGCGCTGTCCGCATCAGACCTGACCTTCAACATCAGCAGCGGGCGCAGCTTGTCCTTGCAGACCGTCGCGGGAACGGGAGTTGGGCCTTTCCACTGGACAGCGGCATCGCCTCTGCCGTCATGGTTGAAGCTTTCCGATGACGGAAAGCTTTCGGCAACTGCAGTGCCCGACAGCGCAACCACATCGCAGATTACCGTGCAGGTGAGCGATTCCTTCAATCTTGCTGCTTCCGCCCCTTTGAACATAACCGTTCCGATACTTATAACTACGGCGTCTCTTCCCAGTGCGGAACAACTGCAGCCGACTTATGCCGGCACACTCAAGGCGGCAGGAGGATCGGGGACTTACTCTTGGAGCGTTGACAGTGGTTCGCTGCCTGCCGGACTTAGTCTGAACGCTGGAACTGGCGTGATCTCCGGCGCTCCCGCTTTGACGGCGACTGAGCAGAACTTCGTGATCCGCGTAGCGGATTCCACCGGAGTGTCCGTGAGCCAAACGTACACGATCTCCATAAATCCGCAAGTTGCGATCGTTGCACCGCCGGCATCCAACCTCGTTGCCAATATACGAAGCAGCTACAGCCTCACGCTACAAATAGCCGCCGGAACGGGAGTTGCGCCTTTTATCTGGAGCGCACCTGCCCTCCCACCGTGGCTGAATCTCTCGAGCGCGGGCGTGCTTTCCGCCTTGAACGACGTCCCCGCGACCGCAACCACACAATCGATTACGGTTCAGGTGAAAGATGCCGCCAATGTTGTCGCCACGGTGCCTTTGACCGTCACGGTGCCGATCATTATCGGACCGTCGTCGCCGCTGCCGAAGGCCGATCAGTCTCAAGCGAATTACAGCGTCGGCCTGACAGCTATCGGCGGCACGGGCACTTATTCCTCATGGAACGTAGTTGCTGGCGCTCTGCCCTCCGGGCTGACCATCAACCCGAGCACTGGACTGATATCCGGCGCTCTGGCCGGCAATGCTGCCTCACAGACTTTCACCGCGCAGGTATTGGATTCGAGCAATGCCACCGGCAGCCAAAACTACACTATTACCGTAAATCCAGCGCTCGTCGTGAGCACAACTTCGCTTCCCGATGGAGCGGTGAACAACCCATACACGCAAACATTGTCGCCGTCGGGCGGCACGCCACCATACGGCAACTGGCAGGTTGCAAGCGGATCCCTGCCAACGAACGTTTTTCTCGATTCCGCAACGGGAACGCTCTCATCCGGAACCGGGACGGTACAGTGCCCCGGCGGCGCTTTCAACTTTTCCGTGACCGTTCAGGATTCGCTAGACAACACAAGTGCGCCCCAGCCGTTGAGTGTCAAGATGACCACAACGCCGCTTGCCATTACCACGACTTCAATCGCCAGCTATGCTCAAGGGTTGCCTTATAGTCAGCAATTGCAATTCACCGGAAGCGCCTGCGGAGCGACAGTCACTTGGAGTGTGGCGAGTGGATCACTGCCTGCATGGCTCACCCTGTCGCCAAGTGGACTGCTGAGCGGGACACCGGGTCCAAACGACTCAGGCTCGGTCGACATTGTGGTTCAGGCAACAGATGGGGTGACCAAAGATACAAAGACGCTGACGCTCGCGTTCTCGGCGGTCTTCAAGGTGAGCGGAAAAATCTCTCTGGTCAACGGAGGCGGTCCGCTCCAAGGAGCCACTGTTTCGCTAGGTCCACTCACGGCGACTACTGACAGCGGTGGGAACTTCAGTATCAGTACGGGAAACGGTACGCATACAATTACGCCTTCCTTGACCGGACCGAACTCAGTCTTCATCCCGGCCAGTTCGAGCATTACGAACACTAACGGCGTCTTTGCGATTACCGTGAACGGTGCCAATCTGGAGAACGTGAACTTCAACGCCCAATTGGGATATACAGTCTCCGGAGAGGTGACCTATGCCGGCAAAATCACTCCGCAGAACCAGAACGAAATCTTCATTCGACTGGAGCCGACCGGCTGCAGTGACTGTTCGGTTTTAGGAACGAGAGTTCCGAAGCCCAGGTTCAACACGAGCTCCAAATTCAGTCTCCAGGGAGTGCCACCGGGTACGTACTCCGTGCAAGCATTTATGGACTTCGCAGGATACGGCATTCAGAACGCAATCGACCCGTCCGGTGCTTCGGCCAGCCCAATAACGGTATCCACTTCTAACGGCAACGTCACCAATGTTGCGGTGACGATCAACGATGCAGTTGTAGCACCTGTGTTCCCGACCGATCCGGCTCCCCAATTCAGAGTCAGCGCGATCGTCGATAATGGAACTTTCCAGGCCGGAACGAACCAGGGTGTCATCGTTGAATACCAGCCAATAATGCTGAATAACGTGGAACAGGCTGAGTTTTACACCCTGCAGTGGGCACCATCTGTAGATCCACCCGACAGCAGTTGTGAATCCGCGCCTGAGGGAGGACTCACGTTCGGAGACTTCGCGGGTGACATCGGAGATCCAATTACTGCGGGCAGCGGTCGAATCGTGATTTTGGACCAGCTAAATCAATCGGATCCTTTGAACACGTTTCTTCCGCAAGCTCAGCCCTTCCAGAACATCAATGCGCCGTACACGTTCTGCATGCGGGCAATCGCCGCAACTCCGACCGGAGGCGCCTTACAAAGTCTGTGGACTACTCTTGACAGAGCCGTGATTCCTATTACAGGCCAGCCGACCGCACCAGCCCCTGGGACCAATGCAGTGACTGTTAACGTAACGATTCCGGATTCTGTGACGCCTTCCGGTCCACTGTATGTGGGTTGCTATGACTTAGGTAGTAGAAAAGTTTACGCCGTGAGCGATGAAACTGTGGCGTTGGGAATAACCGGAACGATGCAGTACGTTATCAACGGTGTTCCTACCGGCGCTCAGTGCCTCGTGTTCGCGAGCATCGATAACGATAACAACGGCCTCATCACTCCTGCGAATCCAACGCAACTCCCCCTAAATGGATTTCCTATAGCGGATCTTTCGAATACAAGGCAGAACGCAAACCCGATTCTGATAACCGGGAATACGACTGTAGGTCTGGACCTCACACCATTTGCACAAAACAGCGCCGCAAGCGTCACAACGCAACACACTCAAGTCACAGCAAATGGCAACACGCAGGATTTCTATGATCTGATCTTTAACGTGAGGCCGCTCCTCAACCTACCGGTTAAAGTAACGCTTCTTTCGGGTCCGAACGTGGTTGCCCCCATGGATTTCGCCTTATGTGAAGCCTGTGGGTATAAAAGCGAGTTCAATGTCGTGCTGAGCACTTTCGGTGCTCGCCCTCAAGTCGGAGATAGGTATGTGCTTCAGATTTCATATCCCGAGGACCTGCCCGCGGGGGTGATTCTACCTGACCAACTCACGGTAACAGTGACTGGCGTGTCGGACGCCTTCCCCGCCAGTCTGTCGCTGGTAGGAACCGCACCGAGCAATACCCCCACATTCAGTTGGAGTGATCCTGGCAACGCAGATAGCTACACATATCAGTTCGCGCTGTGGGATTCGAGCGGAATTCCCATATGGCAAATCCCGGGTCCGAACTCGCTTTTGACCGGCTTCCCCAGCTCCATCACAAGTGTGCCCTGGTCAACGACAACCGATCCCACCGGCGACTCGAATCCTCCGAGCGTGAGCAGCCTTACCAGCGGCTCAACTTACACCTGGGCAGTGAGAGCTTTGGATAATCATGGCAACTCTGCGCAGACACAGGTAGACATCACCGTGCCCTAGAAGCGTTCCATATTGGAACGAACAATTCCCTGGTGGTTCCCTGTTCGAGTTTGCCTTGTTTCTACGAAAGAGCGGCAGTCCATTGCGGGGCCAGGAGTTAATCCTGATTCCCTACTTTCCCTGCAAGGTTCCCTGTCCTTCGACGAATTTCGCGATTTTTGGGCAGAAATTGGAGCGTTTCAGAACAAACTCTTCACAACGCCCTGTTCTTCTCGCTTTTTTCCTGAATCCGGCTACTCATTTCGTCGGCAAACTGTTTAGATCCCCAAGCAACCAGCTGGACCGTTGATCGCATGCTCTCCTTGAGATTCGGCAGGTATAACCGGAGCAGTTCCGGTTCCAGAGGTTACGCGCTACTCGGCATCCTCTTCATGCTTACGGTGCTAATCGTCGCTATGGGAGCTGCCACGCCGGGAATCAAGACTCAAATACAACGAAATCGCGAGACGGAGATGATCCACCGCGGCATCCAGTATTCCCGGGCTATCAAGCGGTTTTACGCCAAGTTCGGACGATATCCTACGTCGCTGGAGCAGCTGGAGAACACCGATAACATTCGCTTCCTGCGCAAAGAATATAGGGATCCTATGGCAGCCGGCGGCCAGTGGCGTCTGCTACACGTGGGCGATGTCGCGATGAACTTGCAGAGTGTCGGAATTCCAGCGCCCGCGATGACCAGCGCTCCCGGAAATGCAGGCCCGGTAGATGGACAACCTGCATTCCGAGAATCGCCAGGAACTCAGGCTGGCTCGAGTGGAACTTTCGCAGGTACGGCAGCTGGTTCTGGCGCGGCAGCGACAAGCTCCCGCGCAACTAGCGGAATTTCAGGCGGAGCCTCAGCTACTACGAACAACGGTATGAAGACGATTGACGCCGGCGCTGTGATAGGCGTGGTCAGCACCAGTGAGGAGCAAGGGATGCACGCCTTTAACGACAAGAGCCGCTACAGCCAGTGGTACTTCATTTATGACCCCACGCTGGACAACGGCGCGTTAATCACGCGACCGTACACCGGCACAAGCTTCAAGAGTGCAGGTTTTGCTACGCAAACTCCACAGAAAATTACACCGCTCGTACCAAACCAGTCGACTGATTCCTCGCCACCAGAACAATCTGAAGTACCGAAGCAATAAGCCCTTAATTCGAGGTAATCCGCTTCCAGAGAGTCAACATGAGTTCAATTCCCCGGAAACACCTTATTGGTACCCTCACGTTCTTCTCCTGCGTCTTGCTGCTTCTCGGCTGTGGAAGTACGAATAACAGCCCAGCAATCAGCAGTATGGCGTCGCCCTCGCCACAACTGCTAAGTACGAGCTCGTGGAGCAACTCTGGAGGAACAGACCAGTCATTAACTGCTACGCGAATCGCACTCTCTAATCAAACTTGTCTTACTTGCCTTGGTATGCCACGCCCACCGGCGTGCACGCTTCATTCCGGGAATACTCCCATGTCCTTCACAGTAGAACCTTCTGCGACATGGTTCGACATTTCACCAGTCTCGGGCACCATCGCCCCGAACGCCTCTGCCGACATCAGTATTTCCGCCATCTACGCAAGTACACTAACCAGCAGTAACAACAAGGGCACAGTCATTGTCCGGGCCCCGGGATATGCAGACAACACTCAGCTAAGCTTTACGCTCTCTTGTGGAATCTACGGAACCGGCATTCCGATTCCTGGCGTTGATCCCACCGATATTTCTCAGGACGCGTGTCATATTTCCTTAGTTTGTCCCCCATGTTCGACGAATACCGGCGGAAACACTGTTTACAACATCACGTCTGCAATTCGTGTCGGCGGCGCTTCCCTGTATCAGCTTTCTACAAATGCCAACCTTCCCGCCCAAACGCAGATCATAATTTCTGGTCTTGACGATAATTCCTTTAACGGGACCTATGTCATCTCATCAGTGCCACTGGCAGGTCAATTTGTCATTGCACAACCGCTCTTACCCGATGCCGCAAGTGGAACAGGCACTGCATATGTTCCAGAAAAGGTCAGTTGCCCCTGGTAACAATGCCAGCACGAACGTATCAAATAGAGAAGGGGAAGCGTTCATTCTGAGATCGCATTTGCAGAATTAACTGATTAAATAACCGTAGGATTTTTGCTAAGTCCCCGTGTGCGCTATTGAGCTGCTAAAACGCCCACGGGGATTTTCTTTTTTGCCGGATGTCGTCCCTGACGCGATCCATTTCACTGCACATCGCTCTAAGCATCAACTAGTAGGTGGTTGGAAAGATTGGCTGCCCCAGGGATTCGAACCCCGATCTGCTGAGTAACTGAGTGGCTATTCACGCGATAGCTTCATTGTTAGTCGCTACTTCGCATCGAAAAGCACGAATGACTTCCTCCTACGAGGTCCTAGATAGGGTGATGGACAAGCGACACTAGGTTCCGGCAGCGGGCACTTTTAATTCCGCAACCGCAGTTGGCAAAGTGAAATGAAACGTTGCCCCCCCGAGCATCGTTCGCTGTCCGGTAACTTCTACTCACCGAGCTTGCGATCGAGCACAAGCTGATAGCAGCTCGCTTAGGCCATTGCGGGAGCTGCATTCAGTGTCCAGAAATAAAATCCCTGATCCATTCTTCAGATTACTAAATGGGGAAAACCGCTCATTGAAGTCTCGAGGTTGCTGCGGATGGACAAAGTTTTCTAATAGAGCCCTTGGTGCGTCTTGATTTCTCCGATGTGAAATCGGCGTTCCCAGAAAAGGAACTTATTACTCGTCCAACCGATTGGATGCAGACACACGGCCGTACCATAAGCCTGAATCCTTAAGCGTGCGCTTCTGGTCCCGGTAGTCCACATAGATCAGTCCATAGCGCTCGCAGTGGCCATTGGCCCACTCGAAATTATCGAGAAGACTCCAGGCATGAAATGAGCGAACCCGTGCTCCATCGGCAATTGCTCGTGCAAGCTCAGCAAGTTCCTGGCGAAAGAATTCGATTCGCCGTACATCTGGTATGCGGCCATTTTCTTTTTCGTATGGCCCATCGAGATAGCCGCAACCGCTCTCGGTGATCTCGATAATCGGGTGGTCGTATTCCCGCGAAATTTGAGTCACCAGATCGTAGATGCCGCGGGGCCACACTTCGAGGCCGGATTCAGTGAGCGGTCCCTCAGTTGGCATGACCCCGCGAAAGCGAGTATAGGGATCGCGTCCACCCGCAGAGTCAGCCTCTATTTCAGTGCCGCCAAAGTTTCCGCCTCCGAAAGAGCTCGCTTTACTGGCGTCCGAAACCACACGGCGCGTGTAGTAATGGAAACCCACCCAGTCGAGCGGCGCGTGCATAAGTTTCTCGTCGCCAGGCTTGAAACCCATCACTTCGTACGGCGGCTCTCCCACGAAGGCTTTGGGATACCGACCATGCATCGCCGCCTCCAAGAAGAACACGTTATTCATGGCATGGTACCGAGCGGCAGCTGCGCGGTCGGCTTCTGAATCCGTCTTTGGATATGCCGGACACATGCCATACGCGCTTCCTACCGTAGCGTTCGAAGACGCAGCTTTGATTGAGCGTAGCGCCTCTGCCTGAGCAAGAGTGACTGTGTGCACCGCTTTGAGAAAGTCGGCATAATTTGTGTGCCCCGGTGGAAAAGCTCCCACGCCGTAGCCCATGTACGTGAACGACCAAGGCATGTTGAATGGCGCCCAAACAGTGATACGGTCGCCCAGATATTTGGCCAGAATTCCTGCATACTCGGCGTAGTAGCCGGCTAAGTCGCGGTTTGGCCAGCCTCCACGATCTTCCAGCGCTTGCGGTAGGTCCCAATGATAGATAGTGCAAAAGGGACGGATCCCATTTTCGAGCATCGCGTCGACGAGTCGGCTGTAGTGGTCTATCCCCTTGACGTTGGGCGCACCCGTGCCTGAAGGCTGAATGCGAGGCCATGAGATAGAAAAGCGATAGCTTTTCTGGTTGATACGTTTTGCCAGTGCCATGTCTTGCGGATAAAGGTGGTACTGGTTACAGGCGACATCTCCGGTTGTCCCACCTTTTACTTTGCCAATGGTGTGAACGAACCTGTCCCAAATTGATTCGCCCTTGCCATCCTCATTCCATGCACCTTCAACCTGGTACGCGGCTGTGGCCGTGCCCCAGAGAAACCCGTTTGGGAACCGCGCCTTGTGAATAGCAGATGAAGGAATAGAACCCGGAACCTGGTCTGCTGAAACGGGGGTGCCTACTGCGATACCTTGATCCCTGAGCAGCATGCAACCGGCCGCTGCAAGGGAACTGGTAACAAATTGTCGACGGTTCAACTATTTTTCCTCGGGCCGAGGAAGAGCTTACTCTCGCCAATTCGCGGCTGTCGAGGGCGGAGCAATTGAACCGTAATGGCGCATCAGCATCGGCTTAAGAACTTAATGATCGCAGCTTGCTCGCTTGGCTCTCTCCAAACACAGCCTTGTCACGATATGAAATATCGAGCCATAACCCGCAGCGCAATAGCAGATGCAGAGCAGGCTCTCGGCGACCGTGTGAACTTCGGAGAGGTCGATTTAGCAACGGACGCGTGTGGACGGGGTTCGATCCGCCCCGCCAATGTAGCCAGATCGATACCGAGAGGTCGGCTCGTAGAACTCCACATTGCTCCAGGATGACGGGCTACTCGGAACTTGTCGCCGGAAAATTCCCATTTCCGAATAGCTACCACTCGTTTACGAATCAATCCGCTGTCTGGAATCCCTAGTTCTCGTGTCCCAGCCACTCGACCGGCTTCCCGTGGAAGCCGGATCGGGCCAGCAACTGGTCTTTGCTGCCGGGCCAAAGTTGTAAGCGAACTTCGGCGATGCTGTCTGCTGGCTCGAAGCGAAGCCAGGCAAGCGGCGTGTTATGAGTGGCGGCGTCTCCAGCCACCGCCATCACGCGCTCGAAGCGTGCACGATCCACGTTCGACAAATACTGCCACACGATGGCGTGGTAGACCACGGTTGCCACGCCAGGAGGGCCATCGGCGAGCGCGCTCTCGACCCAATCGGGCGCGTTGCCTTGGTCCACGTGGGCAGGTACACGGCGAGCCACATCGATAGCCGCCGCAAGCTGGCGAAGGCGCTCCACCTGATCCGGCCATACATACGACTGTAAACTTAGGCGCCCTTCCTCCGTGCCTGGGTCAATCGGTGAAGCATCGCAGCCGCGGCGCTCTAGAATCTTCGCAGCCACGTCGAAACGCGGATGCTTACCGCCAAACACGCCTGTGATGCGTACCGGTGAATGAGCATCGCCCCAACCCTCGTGGCCTGCTTCGTACCGGTATTGGTCCCAGCGAAGGATCAAGCCGCCGGCAGCTCCGACCTCCAAGAGGCGCAGCGGAAGACGGGTTTGCCTGACGACCTCAAGAAATCCACCCAGCAGCGCCGCGCAGCGACCCACTTCATTCGTCTGTACGGGGCGATGAACTAA
>Ga0126376_10001062_pt1 | contig 14537 bp, 13 predicted proteins | sample PanSoiMetPlot_15_FD_92760 | JGI IMG/M metagenome (GOLD analysis project Ga0126376, IMG submission 92760) | Tropical forest soil microbial communities from Panama - MetaG Plot_15 | ecosystem: Environmental > Terrestrial > Soil > Tropical forest > Bulk soil | place: Panama | collected 2016-02-17
CGTTGACGATCTGTTCCTGTGCAACCTGTGGATTGCGAGTGATCAGGTGATTCATGTACGCGGACATTCCGCCGACCGCGACGTTCTCCATGTGAACACTAATCATCTCGATGAGTAGCGACTCAGGATCGCGCTCGTCGTGTATCCCTCGCTCCTGGTGTTCCTCGCGCCCGAGTTTCGCCTTGCCGAGAATCGAGAAGTGCTGCATCGCCACTTCGGGGCCGAGTCCGGGATACTTTCTGACAAATGCGGCCACGTTGTCGATCAACGTACCAGCCAGACTCTGGAAAAACTTTTGATCAATAAAGGCGGCGAGGTTTTTGGTAGCGCCCGTAGCTCCGAAAAGACCGGTGAAGATGACGTCGATCGGACCGATTTTGCCGCTCACTATGTCGGATTCCGGTACGCTGCCGCGAATCATGAACGATCTGATGTCGAGGGTGATGTTGGTGCCGTTGCAGTCGACCGGCGTGTGATGCAGCACTGGATTGGCGATGATGCCGGTCGAGGCCGGCATGGTCGCAAAGAACCCGAGGGTGGTGGCAATCGTCTTTTCACCGAGTTCTTCCGCCTTGGCAATCGCCTGTTTTACGGGATTATATTCAGGCGGCGGTGGGATCACCGCGAGTGTCTTGTCCGTCGAATCTTCTTCCATGGGTTAGGCCGAATTCCTTTTTTGGTCTAAGAATAGCGATTCTTGCGCGTGGCAACAACTTGCGACGGAATTTGTAGACTAATCGCTTCAAGCAAAGTATATTTACGCCGCTCTATTCTAAGTCTGCATTTAAGTCTGCTTTCTCACGAGTAATCATCAGAGCCAGAGATTCTGACTATGCCAAACCCCTCACTAATCGCTACTCTTTTTGATCCTCCTGCAACGGACGGAGCGGATTTGACTGCGCTGCCGGCTGCGGTGGACTGGTTGGAAGTGCGCGCGGATCGTGTCGGCGACATCGATCCTGAATGGTTGCGCAACCACTTCAAGGGCCGCCTGCTCTACGCGTTGAGATCCGAGAAGGACGGAGCCCTGAATCGTGCGGAGCGTCTGAAAACTGCGGCTCGCTTCTACGATTGCATCGAGATCGAAGCCGTAACAGATGCGTCTGACGAACTGTTGCGAGCGATTCCAGCCGAGAAACGGATGCTGTCGTGGTATGGAAGTGCCGGCGACCTCCGGGAGCTAAATGATTGTTTCGGCCCGCTCTCGTCCATTACTGCCAATCTTTAGAAGCTGGTTAACACCGCGCAAACAATCGCCGAAGAGTTTCTGCCGCTGTCGCTGCTGAAGACTTTGAACCGCACGGACACGATTGCTTTTGCGAATGGAACAGTCGGTTTTTGGAATAGTCTGGTGGCGCTGAACCTGGGTGCGCCAGCCATCTTCGGACGTGTTGCTGGAGCGTCGCCGGCTGAGATGGAACCAACGATCGGCAAGTTGATTGCTGATTATGGTCTTCCCGAGCTCAGGCACACGAAAGAGCTGTTCGCAATTATTGGAAATCCCATCTTTCATTCACTCTCGCCGCGTTTGCACAATGCTTCGTATCGCGCGCTGAACATTCCGGCCCTCTTTGTGCCTTTGCGCGTCGATTCATTCGCTGAGTTCTGGCGTGAGTTTGTGCTTTCGCGAAAGCTGGAGACGCTCGGACTGCCGCTTAACGGCATGACCGTCGCTTCACCGCACAAGGAAGAAGCAGTGCTGACCGCAAAGCAGGTAAGCGGGATGGCGCGCCAGATTGAAGCTGCCAACATCCTCGTCAGAAATAACGGCTGGTGGATTGCAGATACGACTGATCCAGATGTGGTCTATACTGCGAGCCGCGATCGCAGTGTTAAGGTCAAAGAGAAACGGGCCGCGGTCATCGGCTGTGGCGGCGCGGGGCGCGCAATCGCAGCGGCACTGGTTAAATCAGGGGCGGGTGTAACGCTGATCAATCGCGGAGCGGAGCGCGGCGAGCATGCCGCAGCTTTACTCGGTTTGCCTTATATTCCGTTGCGCGATTTCGATGCTGAGGGTTACGACATCGTCGTCAACGCCACGCCCGTCGGACGCGACACCGACGAGGTGCCTTTCGAGCTCGAGAAATTGAGCGACGAGGCGGTCGTAATCGATCTCGTCTATGGTTCGCGGCCGACGCCTTTAGTCGGCACGACACGAGCACGCCGGCAGCTCGCCATCGACGGCCGCGACGTGCTCGTCACACAGGTGACTCGGCAGTTCTACCTGATGACAGGAAAGGAAATGTCGACGACTTTAGCCCGTGAAATACTATTGTAGGGGCGGCACTCCGTGGCCGCCCGTCGTGGGATAGTTATCGATCCAGGAGTTAAATAACGGGCGCCAACAGAGTGGCGCCCCTACAGTTCGCCGTAAAAGCGCCCAATCCATGATCAGCACCGATACAAAGAGCGATGCCTATAGTCAGCTAGATCTGACCACTGATCAACAGGATCTCATCAACCGCGTTACCGTACTCGCGCGCGAGAACTTCGCTCCGCGCGCGGCTGAATACGATCGCACCGCCACCTTCCCCGCCGAAGACTTTGACGATCTGTTCCGCACCGGCCTGCTCGCTCCAGTCGTGCCGAAAGAATACGGCGGCTACGGTCTGGGTCCATACACCGGCGACGTCTTCACGCTCTGGATGATGACCAAGGAAATCGCACGCGCAGATATGTCGCTCGCGCGCTGTTGGGAAGGTCACGTCAACTCGCTGGTACTGCTCGACGGCATGTCGACTGAAGAACAGAAATCACGTTGGTTCAAAGGCATCGTCGAACGCGGCGAAAAGTGGGTCGCGTGGAGCGGTGAGCCGCAGGCTCGCAAGCCGGATGAGGTGGTTCGCTTCGGCACTACGGTCGAGAAAGTTGACGGTGGTTACATCGTCGACGGCAATAAAGCGTTTGCGACCAGTGCGGGCGGCGCGCAGTGGGCCATACTGCTCGTCAACACTGCCGGACCGGGCGGAGTACGTCATATAGATGCGACGAGTATAGACACAGTGTTGATGATGGCGTGCAATCTGTCCGATCCAAGCGTAGAGATTGATACGTCGTGGTGGGATCCAATCGGTATGCGAGCAACAGCCAGCCACCGGGTCCACTTTCGCAACACGTTCATTCCCGACGAAGATCTCATCGGTTATCCCGGGCAGTATTTAAAAGAAGGCTGGCAGACTTGCTTTATCCCGCATTATGCCGCGACGTTCCTGGGCGCCGCCGAAGCTGCATACGATTACGCGCTCAACTACATCACCACGCAAAAGAAGATTCACGATCCGTACGTGCAGCACCATATCGGGCAGATGTCTGTGAACGTTGAGACTGCGCATTTGTGGCTGAGACATGTGGCGCGCTTGTGGGAAACGGGCCGTTATCTCGAAGCTCAGATCGCCGGCAGTCGTGCGCGACACGTGGTCGAGCACCTTGCGGAGGACACAGTGAAGCAGTGCATTCGTGCGTGTGGCGCACGTTGCCTGATACGTCCGAGCAGTCTCGAGCGAGTTTATCGAGATTTATCTTTTTACGTCCGGCACGATAACGACGATCAGATTCTGGCGACGATTGGTAAATCGATCCTGGGACTGACGCACGATCCGTCGTTCTACAAACCGTGATTTGAATTTCTTCTCTGTGTCTCTGCGTCTCTGTGTTTTTCCCGGCAAATAACCACAGAGACACGGGCACAGAGAAATCTAAAACGATGCTGAGTCAAAAACGCAGGTACAATCTTCAAATCTGGGCGCTCGGTCTTGGTTACTACCTCGCTTACACACCTTATAGCGGCTTGACGAAGGCCCTATCGACCGGACTACTGCCGGGTACTCATGGACCAATCCAGGGTCCGGTGCTGCTGCCCATCTCTGCGATCGCGACTGTCGTCGGAATGCTGGGATTCATTACGGTGATGGGTTGGTGGAAATATGCCGGACGGCGCGAATTCTATGGGATTAAGATTCCCTTCCCGCGGCGACTCACTTTTCTTTCGGGAGTCTGCATGGCGACCATCATGGGCACCACCACGCTCGCGTTTACTTTCGGCGGGCTCTCGATCGTACTCGTGCTGGTATTGCTGCGCGGCGGCACACTCATTATCGCGCCGATAGTGGACCGTATTGTTGGCCGTCGCGTGCGCTGGTTCTCGTGGGCTGCGATGCTGATCAGTCTGACGGCCGTGCTGGTGGCGCTGAGTGACGCCTCGACCTACACAGTGACGATCGCCGCAATGATTGACGTGATCGCTTACCTCGCGGCGTATTTTTTCAAGTTTCAGTTTATGAGCCGCCTGGCGAAGTCAGATGAGCGAACGGCGACTTTGCGTTATTTTGTGGAAGAGCAGATGGTCGCGTCTCCGCTGCTGGTTGTTGTTCTAATCGTGTTGGCATTGATTGGCAGCGGCGACGTAATGACAGGATTTCGCATTGGCCTCACGACGTTTGTCACCACACCTGGTGCATTCTTCGCCGCCCTCGTGGGATTCTGCTATGCCGCGCTTTGCATCTGCACGACTCTGATCTTTCTCGACCGACGCGAAAACACTTTCTGTGTGCCGATGCATTGCGGATCGAGCATGCTTTCGGGATTTACGGCCACGGCGATTCTTGCTTTCTTTTACCATCAAAGCTCGCTGTCAGCAGCGCAGAGCATCAGTGCCGGCTTCATCATAGTTGCGCTCGGATTTCTATCACCACTGCATCACTTCGATCGTTACTGGGTGAAAATCAAACGGGCATTCGGATTCGCGCCCGCGTTGCAGCCACAACGACTGTTACTGTTCGTGTGTAGTGGCAACACCTGTCGCTCGCCGATGGCGGCCGCGATTGCAAATGCTGAAGTCGCTGAACGGCTGGGCATTCCGTTTCATGCAATCGAGACTGTGAACGTGCGGGCGCTGAGCGCGGGTGTGTCGGCACGAGTGGGTGCGCCGCTAACTCCGGAAGCAGCAGAGGTGTTGCAATCGTTGAGTGTTCCCGTGCAGCCTCATGCGGCGCGCAACCTGACGCCTGAGCTTGCTGCCGAAGCGGAGTTGATTTTTTGCATGACCAGCGCGCATCGTAAAGCTGTGATTGAAATGATTCCGGCAGTCGCAGGAAAGACATACTGTCTCAGCTCGGAAGCCGATATCGATGATCCGATTGGCAAAGGTACGGCTGCTTACGTTGATTGCGCCCGGGAGATTCGGAGATTGGTACGTTTAAGATTAAACGAGATCGGGATTGCTGGTAATCCCGTGAATGTTTGAGCAATTGTTTTGACAGGATAGACAAGATTTTCATGATGTACAGGATTAAAAATGTGGTCTATAGCAATCTATACCGGTACTTCGCCTTTCACACTTAAACCATCTCAGCCCGTCCTGACTCGAGATCATGTAACCGACATTTCCGCTGACTTCGTGGCCGATCCATTTATGCTGCGCCGCGATCACACCTGGCACTTGTTCTTCGAAGTGCAGCACAGTCAAACACAACTCGGAGAAATCGGCCTTGCCACCAGCGACGACGCCCACACATGGACTTACCAAAGCATCGTCCTACGCGAACCATTTCACCTTTCGTACCCATACGTCTTCGAGTGGCAGGGCAACTATTACATGATTCCCGAGACACTCAACGCCGGCGCGGTTTGCTTGTACAAAGCTCTCGACTTTCCGTACAACTGGTCGCGTGTCGCCCGATTGATTGAAGGCCAACTCGCCGATCCGTCGATCGTTCGCTTTGAGGATCACTGGTGGCTGTTTGCCTGCTCCACGCCTTACCAGCACGACACGCTGCGGCTCTACTTCGCTTCTGAACTCGCGGGCCCATGGACTGAGCATCCACAGAGTCCATTGATACAAAACGACAATTGCCGCGCCCGGCCGGCCGGAAGGATTATTCAGTTTGACAATCGTCTTTTTCGCTTCGCACAAGACTGCGTTCCCCAATATGGATCGAGCGTCAGGGCCTTTGAGATCTCAAATTTGCATGAACACACTTACGCTGAGGTCGAATACGATCGAAACCCTGTTCTCAAAGCGGCCGGAACGGGTTGGAACGCATCGGGAATGCACCACATCGACGCACATGAGCAAGCACCCGGCCACTGGCTCGCCTGCGTCGACGGCACTCGTCCTTTGAATCAATCTGTGTAATCTGTGTAATCTGTGGATGCTATCCATGTCATTAAGAATCGCAATACTTCTTCTTACGTTACTCGTCGGCGGAGCCTCTCTGAGTGTGTACTCACAGCGGAAAACCACGGACACATCACAAACCTACACACAGGAAGGGATCTCTGTAGATTTCAGTGTTGCTGGACAAGGCAAGAAAGGTGAGCCGGTAGCGGGGACAGAGGCTACGGTGCGATTCAAGATCGTCGATGCTAACGGTCGAGCACTCAGCAGTCTTCGTCCGGCTGCCTGGATTGATCGTCGGGCTGCGGGACAGATAACTGATGCGCGCCAGTGTCACGAAAAGATTCAATCGTTTCTACAGCCGGCTTTTAATAGACGGCCGGAAATGAGTCTCAATGCCTATTACATTTTGGCCCTCAACAAAGAGCCGAATATTTCAGTCATTGATCCGCTGTCAGGTTTTGGCGGTAGTAAGCTGTATACGCTCGTTCCGCTGCTCGAGTCAGGGGAAGACTGGGCCATGAGCAGTGATAAAAAACATCTCTATGTTTCAATGCCCGCGGCAAACAGAGTGGCGGTGATCGATACAGGCTCGTGGAAAGTCTTGTCAAATATCGACGCCGGTGCGAAGCCGACGCGTGCTGTTCTGCAAAACGACAACAAATACCTGTGGGTGAGTAATGAGGCGACTGAACCACAGAACGGCGGCGTTACCGTAATAGATACTTCGTCGGGGAAAGTCGCAGCAACTATCAAGACGGGCAGCGGCCCTCACGAGATCACTTTTACACAGAACGACAGCGCCGCATTCGTTACAAACAAGGCAGACGGAACACTGTCAGTCATCGACGTGCGCAAGCTCGCGTTGATTAAAAACATCCCCGTCAGAGCACTGCCTACTTCTGTCGCTTTTTCTCCACTCAGCCGAACGCTGTATGTAGCCAATGAAGGCGATGGGACAATCGTCGCCGTTGATGGGCAGCGATTCGAGATCACGGCGCGGATGCAAGCCGAGCCGGGATTACGATCGGTTCGCATAGATCCCGATCATCGTTTCGGGTTCGCAGTGAATTCCGCGAAGAATACGGTTTACATCTTCGACACCGCTTCAAATCGTGTGCTGCACGTTGTGCCGGTCGACCCTGCGCCTGACCAGATAACTTTCACCAGTCAATTTGCTTATGTGCGGAGTGCGGGCAGCGAATTCGTCAGCATGATTAAGCTCTCAAACATCGCGAAGGAAGCGGCAGTGACACGGTTTCCGGCCGGCGAAAAAGCACCAAAACAGTCGCCTGCTCGCTCGCCGGCAGACGCTATCGTGTCAGCACCTGAAGATGGATCGGTGTTAGTAGCGAATCCAGCCGATCAAATGATCTATTACTACTCTGAGGGCATGGCTGCCCCGATGGGGAGTTTTCAAAACTATCGACGCGATCCCAAAGCTGTGCTGGTGCTCGATAACAGTCTGGTCGAAACGGATCGCGGCGTGTACTCCACCGTGATCAGGTTCAATGGAGCCGGAGACTACGACGTAGCATTTCTATTGGACTCACCTCGCGTGGTGAATTGTTTCAACTTGAAAGTCGCTCCGGATCCGAATCGACCGAACGACACGGTAGCGACGTTGAAGATCGAGCCCTTGTTGAAAGAAACGACGGCTCGCGTCGGCTCCAGTTTCAATCTGCGTTTCAAGGTGACGTATTCGGGTCCTGGTCCGGCGAATCCGAAGTTAGAGGATATCGGCGTGCTTGTTTTTCTCGCGCCCGGTATCTGGCAGTATCGGGATGTGGCCAAGCCGCTGGGCGGGGGTGTTTACGAGATAAATTTTGTGCCGCCGCAGCCGGGCATTTATTATGTTTACTTCCAGTGTCCTTCGCTGGAAATTAGCTATAACCAAATACGACCCATGACGATTGAAGCAGTAAAAAGCTGATTCCTCTGTGACTCTGGGCCTCCGTGGTTTGTACCACAGAGGCACAGAGACACAGAGAGTGCACATTAGGAGTATTAATTATGACTGTCAGCCGTGTGATGACAATTGCAATTCTGTGTTTCGCTTTCCTGGGCACTCAACAACCAGCAACCGAGTCGCAATCGCCGGCTCAGAAGTATTTCACTGACGTCGAGTTGACGAATCAGAATGGCGAAAAGATGAGGCTCTATAGCGATCTCCTGAAAGGCAAGGTCGTCATAATCAATTCTTTCTTCGCGACCTGTCAGGGCAGTTGTTTACCAATGAATCGAAATCTGGAAAAAGTGCAGGAGGCTTTAGGCGAGCGGATCGGCAAGGATGTTTACATATTGTCGATAAGCGTCGATCCAACCGTTGATACACCTACTAATCTCAAAGAATATGCGAAGAAACTTCACGCCAGGCCGGGCTGGTATTTTCTTACTGGACCAAAAGAAAATGTGGATTTCGCGCTGAAGAAACTGGGCCAGTTTGTCTCTGATAAGCAGGACCACCTGAATATCTTCATCATCGGTAACGAGCCCACCGGATTATGGAAGAAAGCGTTCGGACTTGCTAAGAGTGAAGAGCTGGTGAAAGTGGTCGAGAGTGTCGTTAACGATAAACCGCAAACCAACCAGTGATCTGTGAGTAAACGTCTGATTTTTGGCTTCGCCGTTATCTTTTTGCTGCTTCACCCCTTCGTCTGTGCCCAGGGACAAAACCCACCAAACCGTTCTGAAGACGACGTTGTGCGCATCAACACAACGCTCGTGCTGCTCCCCGTTAAAGTAAGGGACCATCACCAGAAGTTCGTTGCGACTCTGAGGCAGGATCAGTTCCAGATCTACGAAGACGGGGTCCAACAGGATATCAAGTACTTCGAGCCACCCATCTTGCCGAATGATCAGCGGACCGATGACTCATTAAAACCGCTGACGGTTGCCTTGATGCTCGACGTGAGTGACTCGACCGAATTCAAACTGCAACAGATTCGCAGTACTGCCCTCGCGTTCGTCGATCTGCTCCGTCCCGTCGATCGCGTTATGGTGATTGCTTTTGATAACGGCGTACGAGTACTCACTGAGGCCACTATGGATCGCAATGTTGTGCGCCAGGCTATCCTAAAAACTCGCGGCGGCGGCGGCACAAGTCTTTACAGAGCAGTCGATCTAACGATCGGAAAGTTAAACCGGCTCGGAGGGCGTAAGGCAATTGTGCTGTTGACTGACGGAGTTGATACCTCGAGCAAAGGAGTGACTTCCGATAGCAACGTCCGCATGGCCGAACAGTCCTATGTTTCGATCTATCCGATTCAATACAACACCTATGGTGACTTCGCCGACAATCCTGCCCGGGAGACGTATAGTGTTGGAGCGTTTGGCAAGACCGGCCATGTCACCAGGAACGGCGAGCCGGCCAGTGAAGCTTACAAGCGAGCTACGCTCTACCTGCGCTTGCTCGCCGATAAAACGAGCGGTTATTTCCAATATGCCGACAGCACAAAAAACCTCGCGCTATCTTTTGGCCGTATTGCTGCAAACCTGCGACAACAGTACACGATTGGATATTACCCAAAGAACAAAACTGCTGACGCCAAGCCAAGGCGAATCAGAGTAGAGGTCGCGGTGCCCGAGGTCCGTGTCGAGACCCGCAAGAGCTACATCTACAAACCGATGGATGATTAAATTGGGGAGTCTTCGTTTGCCTTCTCGTTTATGACTGCCCAAATACCAGCCGCCAGAAACGTTTCACCCAGGAAAAACATATTACTTAGTTAGACATTTTGCTGTAGTTCCAGGTCTACGTGAACTTTTTGGGCCTTTTCGTCAACGAGTCTCGGCGTGCATCACCGGCACCCGCTTCACCGGAGCGATCATTAGCTCCACGTTAGGAGAATCCCAATGAACCACCACACACTATTAGCCCCTGCCCGGCGAAGACTTCTGCGTTGTGCGATAGGTTTGCTGATACCAGCAACGTTCATTACCGGAGTGCTTGTTTCACCTCTGGTAACACCTCTCTTAATACGTTCAGGCGCAGTGTCAGAAGCCGCCGTTTTCCAGGCCGGAGATTTGACAGGAGCGTGGACCGCGGATGATGGAGGCACCTACTATGTGCGGCAAATCGACAATGCCATTTGGTGGATCGGTTTAGATGGAACAGATGGAAGGAACTTTTCGAATGTCTTTCGCGGGACCATAACAGGCGATTTTATAACCGGCAATTGGTCTGATGTGCCCAGGGGAAGGGCCATGAGCAACGGTATTTTGGCAATACAAGTTGTCCATACCGAGCGTGGGGTGGAACTCCGTAAGAGAAGGGAGACGGGCGGTTTTGGGGGGACAACATGGTCTAGAACCACAGTTAACCCGAGGCCCACGCCCAGTCAGCAGCCGGCCTCGAATCCACGCAGAATCCTGGACGACGGCACAGTTGAGATTCGCGAGGCAGACGGTACGGTGCGCAAGTATCATCCTGATGGCAGTCAGACCATCATTTTTCCAGACGGCCGAACGCAGAGGGCAGTCCCGATGCAGATACGAGCAGCGACGCCACCGCTTGCACTATTATCCGGTTCTAACCTGAAGCCCTGGTTAGAAGCTCACAATCAGGGTCTTCTTTCCATTATCCAGAGCCTGTTACCGTCGGCGGAGCGGGAGAGTTCGATTAGGGCTCTTACAAATGCAGAAAGCGGTAAGAGCTTGTATGAACAGATCGATTTTCGAACTGGAGCTATTCATAGGCTAAGAAATAACTAGGGAGAAGACAATGAAGCATTTCGCTTTTGTCCTATTACTAGTCTTGGGATTTACACCAGTCTTATTTGCTCAGCAAGCGAAGCCCAGCGTTGAGACACCCAAAGAACAATCGGATCCTGCGAAGCGTCTCGACCAGTACATTGAAGAGTATCAACAGAAAAAAGCTGCGGCCTCAGCGTCGCCGGGTGGACAACTTACGCCGCCGAAAGATTTTGGCGGGGAGGTCCGGCCTGAGGCGGAACTTTTTGTGATCATGGATAAGCTACAGCAATTCGATGAGCCGAGCAGAGCCAAGGTACTAGCTTCTTTCAACGAGTATCTCGACTATCGTATTTCGGGCTACCAGCATCGCAGGGAAGTTTTTAAGTGGCAGCTCTATTCCTCGAAGATCACATTTTATGTGGTGATCTTCCTGGTGTTAGCGGGAGTTTATTTTTCGGGAATTCAGTTTCATCGTTCGCTCGGGCAGAAGCGACCGAAGGTTGCAGCAGGCAAAGAGGGTACTGAGGTCGTTTCGACAGAGAAAGACGAAGTCACCGAGATCACCGCCTCGATCAAAGGGATAAGAGTGAGCTCGCCGGTTTTGGGCGTTCTTATTCTTGTGATCTCGCTGGCATTCTTTTATCTCTATTTGGCATACGTTTACCCCATTCAAGAGACGTTCTGAAGCAAGAGGCTCGTGAGCTGACGAGCCTCTCACTTCTGTTCCTTGTTACGTGAAGCCTACAACTCGATAAATCGTACCGGTCTACGGCTTTACCTGTACGTTGCCGGATTCGATTGGTATCTGCGGGAAATCATCAGCACCAATAAACTGGCAAGTACTCGGCTCGACCACATTATCAAAGAAAACTTCGCTGATCGTGTCGTTGCCGGCACCTGGTTCACCGTTGTCAAAAACGGTAAAGAAGGCTGCGTCAAACTCATCGTTGAAAACCGGATCACTTGTTTTCCTGATCGAGGCCCCGAAACTGGCTCGGTTTCCGACAACTTTAAGACAGGTGATGTCGAACTGGGCATCGTACTTCGGGTCAAAGGACGGATTGTGAAGTACCCCACTTCCCTGAACGCTGCCATCCGGCATTTGCCTGGCACTGAAGGAAAACTGTCTCCTGACAGTTTTACCATTCGTATTCTGCAGCAGGACAGTTCCATGGCCTGAGGCCGATGATCGAAGTGCGGCAGCCGACGTCCGCCGCAGCATAGTGGTGGCAGCCATGGCTGTTATTAACAACCCGGCAAAGAGAAACATTTTAATAAGTTTCATGGTTGTCTCCTTAATGATCTGAATATTCCTAGTGTGAGAAGGCGCAAGGATAGGAGTGATCAAAGGGCGTGGACCACATCCCCACCGTCACGGTGGGTCGCACAGCCGACCGTGAGTACTTCCTTGTGGTAAAGCGGCCAGAATTTACTAGAGTTCGAAATTGCCTGTCAATGGATGTGCTACACATCGGAATCGCTTTTGATCCCGTTGACACATGAAATCTCTCTATCTATAGTCGATGCAGCAATGCGAAAGTGGCTTACATCGGTGGCGCTGACGATCGTCATGTTGACTGGCGTCGTAGGAGTAAACGCGCACCAACGAGAAGGTTCGTGTCCGATGTCGAAGCTGCCTGATTGTTGCAAGAAAGCTCGACGCCACGGGCCGGAAGCTTCAATGGCACGGCTGTGCTGCAACCTCAATTGTTCCGAACCGGGCAGCACTGGAAACAGTTCATCGAGTTTTTCGACGCAACAGTTATCGAGCGTGAATACTCCCGCTATCCTGAATGCTGCGCAATTTAGTTTCAGGATTGTATTTCGTCGGCAGCCACGGCAAATTCATCTTCACGATTCAAATCCCAGGTACATCACGCATCTCGCGCTCCTGATCTAGATCCACCAGGGCCGTAGTGTGTCTTTTATCCGGTGATCTCGCATTTGTTTGCTCATTGTGAGTGAGCCAAGCGAGACCGCATGGCCGCATTGATCTAATCGGAGAGAAGAGATGAAAAAGAAAGCAGCTCTGATTGTTTTTGGTTTGGTCCTTGTCTTTGGCGGCGCAACTCGCTCTGCTGCGCAGGTGAAACGAGTGCAGATGCACATCGCGGGCTATCTGTGCGGCAATTGAGTGTACAACATTCAGAAGGCCGTGAGCCGTCTGGACTACGCACCAAAATTGAAAGAGATCGAAGTTACTGATATTCAAAAGGGTCTTGGTGTATTCACGCCAAAACCGGATAAGCCGGTTTCATTCGCCGCTCTGAAAGCGACACTGAAAAGCGCTGGTTACGTTTTGGACGCAGCCGATATAACTGTGGCCGGTACGTTGAACAAGGAGGGTGACGTCTGGATTATTACAGTAAAACCCTCCGAGCAGAAGTTTGTTTTGGAAGGCCCAAACGTCCAGAACATAGTGACAGAGGCAGAGCCTGGATCACCCATTGAGATCACAGGCCGTTGGAAAACCGTGGGAGAGCGAACCGACGCTCGCGAAGTGATTACACCGGCACAACGGAAGCAAGCCTTCAATCTGCGAACAATTGATGCTCCTTACGTCGCCCAATTTATTCCTGAGAAGTTTGCACCCAACGAAAACAGCGATACGTCCCTCGATGCAGACCTCGCCTCTGACGTGGCGAAACCTGTTGCTCCCATTCGCGTCACCTCACCAGGACTTACAGTTTTCAAAGGAGGCGCAATTACACCGCGCCTCTATTTGATTCGTCAGAGTTTGGGAACGCTAAAAGTGAATCGTCAGATGGTTGATGTGAGCATGTCTTATACTCCGTCGCCTCATTTACAACTGGAAGTTGAGGTTCCGATCTCTCGAACGTCATTTCACAATGCAAACGAGTCTGGATCGGGTGTTGGTCCAGGCAACGTTACAGCATGGGGCAAATACCGTTTCTTTCGTCAGGTCAAGACCTACGGTGACCGGCAAGCGGCGGCGAGATTTGGTTTGGAGTTGCCTACTGGAAAGAAAGACGCTCCGAGTCAAACCCAAATCAATGTACCAGCGTTCGTCAGACAGCAACTCACACCGATCAATGGCGGACTATCGACTCACTTCGATCTGGCGTACTCCCAAGCCGGTGGGCGAATTATTTTTGGCGGAAATGCCGAGTCCATTTTTCGCACGGAACGGGACGGTTTTCGCATCGGACACGAACAGAGATTAAACACTGATCTCGAATACGTCCTGCTGCCACGCGAGTATCAGAAGCCCGGCGGCGAACTGTTTCTGATTCTGGAAACAACCTTTGTTCATCGGGGAAGGGGCCGCCTAAACAGCGCGCCTGTGGCCGGCAGCAAAGCGACTGAGTATTACCTTGCGCCAGGCCTTCAATACGCAGCGCGTCCCCGTTTCGTCGTGGAAGGTAGTGTGCAGTTTCCGGTCCTGCGCAACACTGGTCCTTTCATACTGCGAACAGATGTCAATGTTTTGCTTGGGGTTAAATATCTGTTTTGAAGAACAAAAGCCTGCGAACAGTGTTCGTCTACACACCCTGAGAGGCTTTGCACGAGAAGTCTCTTTTTAAACTTCTTCTCTGTGCAACAGAGCAATCAGACTTTTCGTGCAAAGCTGCTTGTTCTTGTTCTGGCTTTGCCCGAAAAGTCCTGTTCTGTCATTTGAGGTTCTTTGCTCCGTAGGAGCAATATGTTTATAGCCTCAAGTCGTCCCTCATTGTTCCGCTCCGTAGGAGCGGCATATAAATCGAAG
>Ga0126376_10001063_pt1 | contig 14532 bp, 14 predicted proteins | sample PanSoiMetPlot_15_FD_92760 | JGI IMG/M metagenome (GOLD analysis project Ga0126376, IMG submission 92760) | Tropical forest soil microbial communities from Panama - MetaG Plot_15 | ecosystem: Environmental > Terrestrial > Soil > Tropical forest > Bulk soil | place: Panama | collected 2016-02-17
CGAGCGAAAGCGCACCCTTTACACCCTCGTCGATCCTAGTTCGCCCCCATCAGATGCCGCCACGGGGTAGCGGCATGTGGTGGAGGCGCCGGGTACTGCCCCCGGGTCCGATAGGCTTATTGCGATGACCATTTATCGCCATAGCCGGACGAATCCGGCATCCCTAATATAGGAAAACTTGGCCCCAAAAAAAAGCTTCCCCATGCGCGGCCTCCCGGCCACACGTGGGCCGGGATCGCAACCGACCTTTGCCGCGAGAAATCCGCCTTGGAAAGTCAATCTTCTCAGCCTCAAAGCCCGCTGCCTTCAACCCCAGGTGGGCTACTGCTCGGTCAGCCCGCTTACCGAGCCCTGACACCGTGGGGCGGCGGCTGGGCGATCCTGGCGGCGGGGCTCATCACCCTCGCCGGCATTCTGGCGGCGACCTTGTTCGGCTTCATCGAGCTTGGCCGTTCCGGCGCCCAAGGCGCCGCGGTGTCGCGGCATGGACGCGACGCGATGGCAACGCTCTTGGTGTGGCAGGCCACCACCATCGTCTTGACCGTGTCGGCGAGCACGCTGTTCGGCGGCCGCATTCGCGACGTGCTGGCATTGCGCACGCCGGCGGCCGGCGCCACCGTCTATGGTTCCGCCATTCTCGCCATGATTGCCTTCCAGATTGTGGTGAGCATCGTTCAGTTCTTTTTCGTGTCCGGCGACATGTTCATCGATTTGCGCCCCTTTGTGGAACTTGCCATCGGCCCCAACTGGGCGCTGGCCCTGATCGTCATCGGCATCGGCGCGCCGCTGTCAGAAGAACTGCTGTTTCGCGGCTTTTTGCTGTCGGCGCTGGCTAAGACCCGCGCCGGCTTTACCGGCGCGGCGCTGGTGACCACCAGCCTGTGGACGGCGTTGCATGTCAACTACTCGCTGCTCGGCATTGTCGAGGTGTTCAGTATCGGGCTGTTCTTTTGCTGGATGCTCTGGCGCACCGGCAGCCTCACGGTGCCGATCTTTTGCCATGCCCTCTATAACGCGCTGATCGTGTGCCTGCTGCGCTTCGTCACCCTGCCCGGTGCGCCGGTTGGCTAGCGGCGGAATCGCGCTAGAGTGAGCACATGCAGGCCTATCTCGACCTCCTGCGGCACGTACGCCAGGACGGCCGTCGCAAGCACGATCGCACCGGTACCGGGACGCTCAGCGTGTTCGGCCACCAGATGCGCTTCGATCTGGACGCGGGGTTTCCGCTCATCACCACCAAGCGACTGCACCTGAAGTCGATCATCTACGAGCTGTTGTGGTTCTTGCGCGGCGACACCAACATCGAATACCTCAACGCCCACGGCGTCAGCATCTGGGACGAGTGGGCGGACGCCGCCGGTGAGCTTGGCCCGGTCTACGGCCAGCAATGGCGGTCATGGCAAGCGCCCGGCGGGGACAGCATCGATCAGATTGCGCAGCTGGTCGAAGCCCTGAAGACCAATCCGGACAGCCGCCGCCTGATCGTGTCGGCCTGGAACCCCGCCGACATCGCGCGCATGGCCTTGCCACCGTGCCACTGCCTGTTCCAGTTCTATGTCATCGATGGCCGCCTCTCCTGCCAGCTCTACCAGCGCTCCGCCGACGTGTTCCTCGGTGTGCCCTTCAATATTGCCAGTTACGCGCTTTTGACCATGATGCTGGCGCAGGTCAGCGGCTATGCGCCCGGCGACTTCGTGCACACCTTGGGCGATGCCCATCTCTACCTCAACCACCTTGAGCAGGCCGACGAGCAGCTTGAGCGAACGCCACGGCCGTTGCCTAAGCTCAGCCTCAATGCCGCCGTGCGCTCGATCTTCGACTTCGGCTACGAGGACTTCACGCTGACCGGCTATCAGCCCTACCCGCCGATCAAGGCCGAGGTCGCCGTGTGAACGACAGGGTACGCATCGTTTTTGTCGTCGCCGCCGGCAGCAACGGCGTGATCGGCCGCGACGGCGCGCTGCCCTGGCAGTTGCCCTCTGACCTCAAGCGCTTCCGTGCCCTGACGCTCGGCAAGCCCGTCATCATGGGCCGCAAGACCTTCGAGTCGATCGGCAAGCCGCTCGACGGCCGCGATAATATCGTGCTGAGCCGCCGGCCCGGTTTTGCCGCCCCGGGCGCGCATATCGTGCGCGACATCGCCTCGGCGATCGCCTTGGGCCGCCGCCTGGCGCTGGCGCGCGGCACCGACGAGGTCGCCGTCATCGGCGGCGCCGAGGTGTTCGCCGCCGCCCTCACCGTCACCGACCGCATCTATCTGACAAGGGTTGATGCCGCACCCGACGGCGAGACCCGCCTGCCGGCGCTGTCCCCCGAGGTCTGGCGGGAGACGGCGCGCGCGCCGATGCCCAGGGGACCGCGCGATCAATATGCCGCGGATTTCATCGTCTTGGAGCGTAACAAAAGTTAATCTTCCCCACCGTTGGCTCTAGGGTGCCGGTGCCCCCATATGGCACAAGGCCGGGGCGATTTGCGCCAAGTGGGACTGTGCCCTATAAGCGACCAGCACGCGGATTTCCTTTGCAGCAGCGGGTGATGGCGGTGGGCGGTTTCGGTGGAATTGCCGAGGCCTGCTCGTTTAGCCACAGCCCCGCGGAGACGAGACCGGAGAGGCAAGCTCGATGCCTTGGAGCAACCAGAGTGGTGGCGGCGGCGGCCGCCGAGGGGGCGGAGGAGGACCGTGGGGGCAGGGCCCGTCGGGCGGCGGTCCGCATCATCAACCCGACCTCGAAGAAATCCTCAAGCGCAGCCAGGATAAAATCAAGCAGGTGATCCCGGGCGGCGGCTCCGGGCTACCTGGATCGTTGGTGTTCCTGATCGCGGTGTTCGTGGCGGCGGCGCTGGCCTTTTACGCTTTCACCTTTCGGGTCAATGCCGACGAGCTGGGCATCGTCATGTTCTTCGGCAAGCCAACGCGGGCGGAGCCGCCGGGCCTGCACTTCCGCCTTCCTTATCCGATCGAGGAGGTACGGCTGCCCAAGGTGACGCAGCAGCGCATCATCGAGGTCGGCATGCGGTCAGGCAGCGGTACACGTGGCTTTGGCGGCGGCCTCCGCGACGTGCCGGAAGAAAGCCTGATCCTGACCGGTGATGAGAATATCGTCGACGTCGACTTCGTGGTGTTCTGGCGCATCAAGGATGCGCGCGACTATCTGTTCAACATTCAGAACCCCGAGGTGACGGTGAAGGAGGTGGCCGAGAGCGCCATGCGCGAGGTCATCGGCCAGTCCAACATTCAGCCGATCCTCACCGAAGCGCGCCAGAAGACCGAGCAGGCGGTGCAAAAGCTGATGCAGAGCCTGCTCGACGCCTACGGCGCCGGGGTCCGCGTCGACCAGGTGCAACTGCAGAAGGTGGATCCGCCGACGCAGGTGATCGATGCCTTCCGCGACGTGCAGGCGGCGCGCGCCGACATGGAGCGGCTGCAGAACGAAGCCTTCGCCTACGCCAACCGGGTGGTGCCGGAGGCGCGCGGCGAGGCAGAACGCATTCTGCAAGGGGCCAAGGCCTACAAGGAACAGTCGGTGGCCGACGCCAACGGCCAAACCGCCCGCTTCCTCAAGGTCTACGAGGAATACAAGAAGGCGCCCGACGTCACCCGCAAGCGCATGTATCTGGAAACCATGGAGCGGGTGCTGGGCGGCACCGACAAGATCATTCTCGACAGCAAGGCCGGGCAGGGGGTGGTCCCGTTCCTGCCGCTCGACCCGGCGCAAAAGCGCAAGGACAAGGAAAAGGATAAGGAGTAGCCGCAAATGCTGCGAGCGCTGGCTGCCTTCTTGGTTGTGGTCCTCGGCTTTGCCGCGGTCGTGGCCTACTTCGCGTTCTTCGTCGTGCACGTCAACGAGCAGGCGATCGTGCTGGAATTCGGCAAACCGGTACGCATCATCAACGAGCCTGGTCTGTTCTTCAAGATTCCCTTCGTGCAGACCGTCGACTACTTCGATAAGCGCATCCTCGACATCGACACCGCCCCGCAGGAAGTGACGGCGTCCGATCAAAAGCGCATCGTCGTCGACACCTTCGCCCGTTACCGCATCACCGACCCGCTGCTGTTCTATCAAACCATTCGCGATGAGCGAAATGTGCGCTCGCGGCTGGGGCCGATCACGGAATCGGCGCTGCGGCGGGTGTTGGGCGCGGCAACCTTCCAGGACGTGGTGCGCGACAAGCGCGAGCAGCTGATGAAGCAGATCGCCAACCAGGTCAACGAGGAAGGCAAGGAATTCGGCCTGCAGGTGGTCGACGTGCGCATCAAGCGCGCCGATTTGCCGGAGCAGAACTCCAAGAACATCTACGATCGCATGCGCGCCGAGCGTCAGCGCGAGGCCGCCGAGTTCCGCGCCGAAGGTTCGGCCGGAGGCAACCGCATCCGCGCCAATGCCGACCGCGAAGTCACCATCATCAAGGCCGAGGCGAGCCGCGAGGGCGAACGCCTGCGCGGCGAGGGCGATGCTCAGCGCAACGCCATCTTTGCCGACGCCTACAACCGCGATCCCGACTTCTTTGCCTTCTATCGCAGCATGCAGGCCTACGAGACCGGCATTAAGCCGGGTGACACCCGCATGCTGCTGGCGCCGGACAGCGAGTTCTTCAGGTATTTCAACAACCCCGCAACCAATGCCAACCCGCCGCAACAGGGAGTCCAACCCAAGCAATGAGCGACCTTCTCGTTGCCGTTGGCTTGGTTATGGTGATCGAGGGTCTACTTTGGGCCGTCGCCCCACAGGTGGGGCTTCGGCTCTTGACGGCAGCGCAGCAAATGTCGGATCAGGCGCTACGCGCGGCGGGTGCCGCGGCGGTAGCCGCCGGCGTGGTCCTGGTTTGGTTGGTGCGGGGGTGAGGGGCGGCGGCGCCAAGCGCGTTGCCAGGCTTTGGATTTTTCGCACGGATCGATAGGTTTGTCGGCGAGCGGTGAGGAGACAGTGGCCATGAGCCGGCGTATGGCAGCACAAGAGGCACGGGTGAACGGCAATCCACGACGGCGGCGCGGCAAGGCGATGTTAAGCCTGCTCTGCGGCGGCGGTTTCGTTGCGGCAACGTTGGCGGTGCTGTTGCCGCCGGCCGCGGCGCAGATGCGCAACGGTCCAACCAGCGTGGCCCCGGTCGCCGAAAAGCTGATCGATGCCGTCGTCAACATTTCCACCAGCCAGACCATGAAGGGGCCGGAGGGGGTACCGCTGCCGCGGGTGCCAAAGGGCGCACCATTTGAGGAATTCTTCGAGGATTTCTTCAACCGGCGCGGCGGCCGCTCGCCGGCCGATCGCAAGGTCTCCTCGCTGGGCTCGGGCTTTGTCGTCGACGGCAAGGAAGGCCTGGTGGTCACCAACAACCACGTGATCGAGGGCGCCGACGAGATCATCGTCAATTTCCACGACGGCAGTAAGCTCAAGGTTGACCAGGTGTTGGGCAAGGATACCAAGACCGACCTGGCTCTGCTCAAGGTGACGCCCAAGAAGACGCTCCCCGCCGTGGCGTTCGGCGCCTCGGGCACGATGCGGGTCGGCGATTGGGTGATGGCGATCGGTAACCCGTTCGGGCTCGGCGGCTCGGTGACGGTTGGCATCATCTCGGCCAAGGCCCGCGATATCAATTCCGGCCCGTACGACGACTTCCTGCAGACCGATGCGGCCATCAACAAGGGCAACTCCGGCGGGCCGCTGTTCAATATGGACGGCGAGGTGATCGGCGTGAACACGGCGATCATTTCGCCAACCGGCGGTTCGATCGGCATCGGCTTCGCGGTGCCCTCGGACACGGCGGTGTCGGTGATCGACCAGTTGCGGCAATTCGGCGAGACGCGGCGGGGTTGGCTCGGCGTCAAGATCCAGTCGATTACCGACGAGCTGGCCGATACCCTCGGCGTGCAGGACAACACCGGGGCGCTGGTAGCGAGCGTCACCGGCGACAGCCCCGCGGCCAAGGCCGGGATTCAGGACGGCGACATCATCCTCAAATTCGACGGCAAGGAAGTGAGCAACATGCGCGGGCTGCCGCGCATCGTGGCCCAGACCCCGATCGGCAAGGAGGTCGATGTCGAGATCCTGCGCAAGGGCCAGAAAATGAACCTGCGCGTGGCCGTGGCCCGGCTGGTTGAGGACGAGGACGCCGCCAAGGCCGCCGCCGTTCCCAAGGAGGCGCCCAAGAGCAAGGGCGGCAAGAAGGGCGGCAAGGACAAGGACAGCGGCAGCAAGCCGGGGAGCTCGGTCATTGGGCTGGTGCTGGCGCCCTTGAGCGACGACTTGCGCGAGAAGAATGGCCTTGGCAAGGACGTCAAGGGCGTGATCGTGCTGGAGGTCGATCCGGCGAGCCCGGCCGCCGAAAAGGGCATCAAGGTCGGCGACGTGATCGTGGAAGTGGCGCAGGATGCCGTGAGCTCGGTTGAGGACATCAGCAAGGGCATCGACAAGGTGAAAAAGGCCGGACGCAAGGCCGTGCTGTTGCGCCTCGAGAGCGGCAAGGGTGGCGGCTTGCGCTTCGTCGCCATCCCGGTGGAGTGAATGGTGCCGGCATCCTGGCGGGGTTTGCGCCAGCATTTGAGCCACGTGGATTGAAGCCAGCGGACCGGGAGGTAGCGTGCCCGAGCGCCACAGCCTTTTCGACACCTTCGCCGATCAGATCGCACCGGTGCACGCCGATGGCTACAAGTTCCTGGCTATCGCCGCCGGCCTGACCCTGCTCTGCTTTCTGATCTGGTCGCCGCTCGGCTGGCTCGGGGCGCTGGTGACGGCGGGCATCGCCTACTTCTTCCGTGACCCCGCCCGCGTCACGCCGCTGCGCGATGGCTTGGTGATCGCCCCGGGCGACGGCAAGATCGCGGCGATCGAACGCGTGCTGCCACCCGCCGAACTCGGACTAGGCGACAGCCAGCGGCTGCGGATCTCGATCTTCCTGTCGATTTTCGACGTGCACATCAATCGCGCTCCGGTGGCGGGGCGGATCCTTCGTTCCGTGTACGTGCAGGGCAGTTTCATTAACGCGGCCGCCGACAAGGCGAGCGAGCTCAACGAGCGCCGCGCCACCGTGATCGTCACCGCCGACGCCGCCGAGATCGCGGTGGTGCAGATCGCCGGCCTCATTGCCCGTCGCATCGTCAGCTTCGTCAGGGAGGGCGAGAGCGTCGGCACCGGTCAGCGTATCGGTCTCATCCGCTTCGGCTCGCGGGTCGACGTCTACCTCCCGCCCGGACGCGGGGCGCTGGTGGCGGTCGGGCAGCGCGCGATCGGTGGCGAGACGGTGCTCGCCGATCTCAAGTCGCTCGAACCCGAACGCGAGGCGCGGCTGCAATGAGTTGGCGAGCGCCGAGCTAAGAGTGAGACCCATGGATCCCTTCCTGCCGAAACTCGAAGATGCCGAACGCCGCCGCCGCGGTCGGCTGCTGTTTCGTCACAACAAGATCCCGGTGCGGATGCTGCTGCCCAATTTCTTCACCTTGCTCAGCTTGTGCGCCGGGCTGACGGCGATCCGCATGGCAATCGAACAGCGCTACGAGCTGGCCATTACGCTGGTGGTCATTGCCGCGCTGCTCGATGGCGTCGACGGCCGGCTGGCACGCGCGCTCAAGGCACAGTCGAAGTTCGGGGCCGAGCTCGACAGCCTGGCCGACTTCGTCAATTTCGGCGTCGCCCCGGCGGTGATCGTGTTTATCTGGGGGCTCGGCACCTTGCGCGGCCTGGGCTGGATCTCGGTGCTGGTGTTCGCGCTGGCGATGGGATTGAGGCTGGCGCGCTTCAATGCCATGCTCGACGTGGACCGGCCCAAGTGGCAAGGCAACTACTTTACCGGAATGCCGGCGCCGGCCGGCGCCATCAACGTCCTGCTACCGCTCTATCTCGACGGCCTCAATCTGTTCGATGTGCGCCTGTGGCCGGTGGGGATTGCCTGCTACACGCTCGCCATGGCCTTGCTGTTGGTGTCGAGCATCCCGACCTTTTCCGGCAAGCTGTTGGGCGAGCGCATCGCCCGCGAATACGTGCTGCCGGTGTTCGTCGCCGCGGCGGCGCTGGTGGCGCTGCTGGTGACCTATCCCTACGAGACCCTAACGGTGCTCAGCGTCATCTACCTGGGCACCATCCCATTGAGCTACCGTCGCTATCAGCAGCATCTGCAGCAAGCCACGCTGGCAACGCCGGCACCGGAGGTTGAGCTGCCCGGCGAAGCCCACCCGGTCGGTACGCCGGCCGGCGAGACCAAGCACTGATGAAGGGCGCCAACCGTTGCGGCCCGCGCTAGCGGGTCTCATCCGGCGCGCGGTTATAGATGTCGTCGGCGCGCACGATATCGTCTTCGCCCAGGTAGCTGCCGATCTGCACCTCGATCAGCTCAAGCGGCGTCTTGCCGGGATTTTCCAGCCGGTGCCATTGCGTGGCGACGATGTAGACCGACTCATTCTCGCGCACGAGCCGCTCTTCACCACCGATGCTGACTTTGGCGGTGCCCTGCACCACCACCCAGTGTTCGGAGCGATGATGGTGCATCTGCATGGACAGCTTGGCACCGGGCTTGATGTGCAGCAGCTTCACCTGGAAACGCGGGCCGACGTTGAGGGAGGCAAAGTACCCCCACGGACGGTAGTTGCGGACGTGCTGTTCGTGCTCCTTGCGGTTCGCCGCACGCAACCGCGCGACCAGGCCACCGACGTCTTGCGCCTTGGCGCGGTCGGCCACCAGCAGGGCGTCGGCGGTGTCGACGATGATCAGGTCTTGCACGCCAATGGTGGAGACGAGCGCGCGCTGCGATCGCACGTAGCAGTTGGCCGTGTCCTCGAGCAGGGCGTCGCCCATGACCGCATTGCCCTGCCCGTCGCGCGCCGCCAGATCCCACAGCGACGACCAGGAGCCGACATCGCTCCAGCCAAACTCGACCGGCATTACGGCGGCGGCGTCGGTGCGCTCCATCACGGCGTAATCGATGGAGATGCTGGGGGCTTGCGCGAACGCCTCCGGGGCAAGCCGCAGGAAGGCCAAGTCGGTTTTGGCGCCGCTGACGGCGGCGCGCACCGCCTCCAGCACGGCCGGCGCCAGGCGGGACAGTTCGGCAAGCAGGGTGCCGACGCGCATCACGAAAATGCCGCTGTTCCACGCGTAGTCGCCGGCTGCCAGATACTCGGTGGCGGTCTGGCGGTTGGGCTTTTCGGCGAACGCGGCGACCTTGAAGACGTTGTCAAAGCCGGGCAGCGGCGCCCCGCGCCGGATGTAGCCGTAGCCCGTGTGGGGCGCGTCGGGCTTGATTCCGAACAGCACCAGCTTGCCGGTGGCGGCGACCTCGGCGGCAGCACGCACGGCGGCAAGGAATGCGGCGCGATCCTTGATCACATGGTCGGAGGGCATCACCACCAAAATGCCATCGCCGCCATCGCCGTCCACGTCGGCTTCCACGATCAGGGCCGCCGCCGCGATCGCCGGCGCGGTATTGCGTGCCAACGGCTCCAGCACAATGGCGCTGGGCATCACACCGGCGAGGCCGGCCTCCTCCTGCACCAGAAAGCGGTGGTCGCTATTGCAGACGATGATCGGCGGCGCGAAACCGGGTTCGGCCGCCGTCCGCTGCAGGGTCGCAGCCAACAGGCAGGGACCCTCATCGGCGAGCGAGCGAATGAATTGCTTGGGGTACATGGCGCGCGACAGCGGCCACAGGCGGGTGCCTGCGCCCCCGGACAAGAGCACCGGATAAATCTGCCCCATGGCCGCACCTACTCCATCTCGCCCGCACCATTATCAGCGTCGATACTGGGGCGGCAAGCCCGGCCGCGAAACGCCCCCCAGCGCGAGATGTAGCCAATGGCGAAGGGCCAATCAGACGCGCCGGGAGGGCGGCCACCCCGGCGGCAGACGACGCCCCCGCCAGCGCTGCAACGACCGTACGCATCGGCCGAGCGGTTCTTGAGCGCAACCGCCCTGGGCGTTCGATCCCACAACGCGCACGCCACGTGGTTGGCTGCCTGGCGAGATCAGGATCAGCCCCGCGCAAGCACGTGGCGCAGCCGACGTCGCTCGTCAGTCGCGTGCTTCATCGGTTTAAGCTTTGAACCCGCGTGCGGCCCCGCAAGTTTTGTTGAGGTGCTCCGCACTCAAGGGGGTCGCACCACCTTTGACATCACGTTCAAAGTCTCAATCTGCAGCCCAGCGGTCGAACCGAGCGATACCAGCCGGCAGGTCGCGTGACAGCGAGCTGAGCGCAAGCGCCGCGCCCCACGGAAGGCCTTGCCGTCTGGAATTGGCGGATCCGATGCCTCGGCGCGATCGGAGCGATGCCATATCGATCGGTAATGGCAGTGACACCGGGTCAGGTATCGGTCGCCCATCCGGGCCGTGTCGCCCGATGGTTGGTCATTGCCTCAGCGATGTGCGGCGCACAAAGACCTTTATGGCTTTCCCCTGCGGCATCGCGTCGGCGCTCGACACCCAGCGCCACCCAATGCCTGATGTCGTGGACCATCCGATGTGGCGAGGGGCTTGCCACCGGAGGCTCGGATTGGCGCTCGCGTCAGTTGACGGCAAAAGCAAAAATCCACCGCAACACAATGGCTTACCGCCTCTCTGTGCTGTCGTGCCCAGGCCCGCAAAGGCCACTTCACTTGAGGTGACGACCGGGCTGGTTGGAGGTCCAATCCGCCCTGCGCGCGCTGCCGTCACGCCGGCGTTCCCCGTTGGAGCCTCGGCTTGCTGGCGCAAGGGCCAGGTGCTAAGGGGACATCAAGTCGTCAGATAACCCTTAAGAATCAAGCCAGAACCCTTGGCTGTAGCGAGGTTCTCATGCCGCTGCGAATTGGCGATATCGCACCCGATTTCGAGGCCGACACCACGGACGGCCGCATTCGCTTCCACGCCTGGATCGGCGATGCCTGGGCGGTGTTGTTCTCCCACCCCAAGGATTTCACGCCGGTGTGCACCACCGAACTGGGCTACATGGCCAAGATCAAGCCCGAATTCGACCAGCGGGGCGTCAAGATCATTGGCATCAGCGTCGATCCCATCGATCGGCACGTCGCCTGGGCGGCGGACATCAAGGAAACGCAAGGCTACGCCCCCAATTTCCCCATGATCGGGGACCCCGAACTCAAGGTCTCAAAGTTGTATGGCATGCTGCCGGCCGAGGCGGCAGGCACCAGCGAAGGCCGCACCCCCGCCGACAATCAGACCGTGCGCAACGTCTTTGTCATTGGCCCCGACAAGACGGTCAAGCTCGTGCTCGTCTATCCGATGACCACCGGCCGCAACTTCGACGAGGTCCTGCGCGTGATCGATTCCTTGCAATTGACCGCCAAACACAAGGTGTCGACCCCCGCCAACTGGATCGCCGGCGAGGACGTCATCATCTCGGGCTCGGTCACCGACGCGGAGGCCCGCAAGACCTACCCTGACGGTTGGAAGGCGCCCAAGCCCTATATCCGCATCGTGCCACAGCCGCGCTAGGCGTTCGACCAACCGTTAACAGCGGCCAAAGGAGGGGTGGCCCCCAGCATTCAATCGGCAGCGCGGCACTCCCCCGGCAATGCGCGAGAATGCGCTGGCATGCCAAGATGTTTGGCATGCGCGAGAAAACTGACCACGCGACAGGGTTGTGATAGAATAAAGCCTATGCAATCCGCGCGGAGGTTGCGATGATTTTCCGCCAGCTGTTCGACAGCGTGTCCAGCACCTATAGCTACCTCATTGCCAGCCGCCGTGGCGGCGAGGCCTTGATCATCGATCCTGTCCTGGAAAAGGTCGACCGCTATCTGCAGCTCGTGCGCGAGCTCGATCTCAAGCTGGTCAAGGCGGTCGATACCCACATCCATGCCGATCACATCACCGGGCTCGGCGCCCTGCGCGACCGCACGCGCTGCATCACGGTGATGGGTGAGCACGCCAAGGTCGACGTGGTGTCGATGCGCGTCGGCGAAGGCGACAAAATCACCATCGAGGGGGTGGCGCTCGACGTCATGTACACGCCCGGCCACACCGATGATTCCTATAGCTTTCTCATGCGCGATCGCGTCTTTACCGGCGACACCTTGCTGATCCGGGGAACCGGTCGCACCGATTTTCAGAATGGCAGCGCCCGCGCCCAGTACGATTCGCTGTTTGGCAAGCTGCTCAAGTTGCCCGAGGAGACCATGGTGTTTCCGGCCCACGACTATAAGGGCGACATGGTCTCCACCATCGGCGAAGAAAGGCGCTTCAACCCGCGCTTGCAGGTCACATCCGTCGACGAATACGTCGATCTGATGAGCAAGCTCAAGCTGCCAAACCCGAAAATGATGGACGTCGCGGTCCCGGCCAATCTGCGCCAGGGTCTGGCCCAGGACGAGGTGGCGCGCAAAGGTTGGGCGCTGACGGCCACCGAGGCCATGGCGTTGATCGATGCCGCCAACGTCGCGCTCGTCGACCTGCGTGAGCCCAGCGAGCGGGAAAAATCCGGATCGATCCCGGGGGCGCTGCATGCCCCCTATCCCGAACTCGAACGCAATATTCGCCGCGGCGGCGTCCTGAACGAGCTTGCCTGCGCCACCGGCAAGCGCATCGTGTTCTACTGTGCCTACGGCGAACGTTCGGCGATGGCCGTGCAGGCGGCCCAGGCCGCCGGGATCGGCTCGGCCTGCCATATCCAGGGCGGCATCGCCGCCTGGCGCGACATCCGTGGCCCCCTCACCTAGCTCCTGCTGACGTTGAGCAAGCGACGCCGGGGAACGCACGCGGGGTGGGCGCCCCGGGAGGCGGTTGTGCTGGGCTCCACAGTCAGCGCGACGCAATAAACCCTAGGTCGGCGCCACCCCGCCGGGGTGGCGCCGCTATCCTTAGGGTTCCGCGTCGTAAAGCCGGCCGCTCGTTAGTGCCGGGTTTGCTTTTGAAGCTTCGCCATCTCGTCTTTGAGCTTCAGCTTCTCGAGTTTCAGTCGGGTAATCTCGAGGTCGTCGGCGCCTGGCCGAGCCAAGGCCTCTTGGATCTTCATTTCCAGAAGCCGGTGCTTTTCAGAAAGCTCAGCGAGATGTGCCGCAAGCGTCATCTTGCCCTCCGGGGAATGGTTGAAGGGATTCCAGTGTGACATGATTGCGACGACTTGTCTAACCGTCGCCGACGGCTTGTCACCGCACCGCGGCACCCCGTTGACGGGATGCCGCGGCAACCATCCCCAGCCCATGGAACCTTGCACCCGTGGGCTTTTTGCCTTTGACACAAGGGCTTGCCTGCGAGGCCAGGTCAGCGATAAGAATATGTCATTGACAGTGCAGGCGGCTTTCCCGGTTGGAGTGCCAGACGGCAGATGCAGCGACCGGACGAGCGCGAATTGCGCGCGCTTTTGGCGCGCCTGAGGGCCGAGCATCGCGATCTCGACGTTGAGATCGTGGCGCAGGAGGAGTTGGCGTCCGCCGATCAACTGCTGATCAAGCGGTTAAAGAAGAAGAAGCTGGCGCTCAAGGATCGCATCCAGGCTGTCGAGGACCAGCTGCTGCCGGACATCATCGCTTGAGCGCCCTTGCAATTTCCCTCGGGGAATTGGGCTGGGTGTGCTTGCCATGGCGCGGACTTCAGTCCAAAGAGCAGCGGCAAGGATATTGCCAACGGTTAGCTTGATGGCGCGGCAGGCCAAGATCGGCATCATCATGGGTAGTCTGTCGGACTGGCCCACCATGAAGCATGCGGCCGAGGTTCTGGATGAACTCGAGGTCGGCTACGAAGCCAAGGTGATCTCGGCCCACCGCACACCCGACCGTCTCTATCAGTACGCCAAAAGCGCCAAGGCGCGCGGGCTGTTGGTGATCATCGCCGGCGCTGGCGGCGCCGCGCATCTGCCCGGCATGACCGCGTCGATGACCACATTGCCGGTGCTGGGCGTGCCGATCGCAAGCAAGGCGCTCTCGGGCCAGGACAGTCTGTTGTCGATCGTGCAGATGCCAGCCGGCGTGCCGGTCGGCACCTTGGCCATCGGCGAGCCTGGCGCCACCAACGCCGGCGTGCTCGCCGCCCAGATCCTGGCACTCGAGGACACGGCGTTGGCGCAGCGACTGGAGGTGCTGCGCGCCAAGCAGACCGCGTCCGTCCCAGAGGCGCCGAGGGACGATGCCTGACGGCCATTTGCGCGCCCCGCTTCCACCGGGCTCGACCATCGGCATTCTCGGCAGCGGCCAGCTCGGTCGCATGCTGGCGACAGCGGCGGCGCGGCTTGGGCTCAAGACGCACATTTACTGCGAGCAAAGCGGCCCGGCGTTCGACGTTGCCACCCATACCACGCTAGCGCCGTTCGCCGACAAAGCAGCGCTTGCCGGCTTCGCCGGCCGCGTCGATGTGGTGACCTACGAATTCGAGAACGTGCCGCTCGAGACCGCCGGATACCTCGCCGGCCTGGTGCCCGTACGCCCGGGCGCCAAGGCGCTCGAGGTGGCGCAGGACCGGCTCGCCGAGAAGACCTTCTTGACCGGGCTCGGCATACCCGTGGCACCGTTTCAGGCAGCGGACACGGCCCGCGAAGTCGAAAGCGCCCTGGCGGCGATGGCGGCCGCCGCGATCCTGAAGACCCGCCGCTTCGGCTATGACGGCAAGGGCCAAGTGA
>Ga0126376_10001064_pt1 | contig 14531 bp, 10 predicted proteins | sample PanSoiMetPlot_15_FD_92760 | JGI IMG/M metagenome (GOLD analysis project Ga0126376, IMG submission 92760) | Tropical forest soil microbial communities from Panama - MetaG Plot_15 | ecosystem: Environmental > Terrestrial > Soil > Tropical forest > Bulk soil | place: Panama | collected 2016-02-17
CGGCGCTGACGATTACCTCGCCAAGCCATTTAGCCCACGCGAGCTTGAGTATCGTGTTGAAGCGTTGTTACGCCGCGGTGGAGCAGTGCCTCCGGAGCAGGACGGCGAGCGCATCGAAGTCGGCGATCTCGTCATCGACAAGCGGCGCCATGAAGTGCTGCGAAACGGCTTTCGGGTTGATCTCACGCCGCTGGAGTTTCAGATTCTCGAGCTGCTGGCTTCAGAGCCTGGACGTGCCTGGTCCAGAAATGCTTTGCTCGATCGAGTTTGGAGCACTGACTACGAAGGCTATCAGCGCAATATCGATCCGCATATCAATCGTCTGCGTAAGAAGCTGGAGACGGATCCGAAGAATCCGCGCTACGTACTGACGGTGCGTGGCGTTGGTTACAAACTGAACGAGATTCCCTAATCGCGATGCTGTGGTGGGTTGGTTCAGGGCTGATACTTCTCTGGATTGTCCTGAGACTATTAGCCCCACGCGGCTGGATCCCCATGTTGTTGCTGTCGGGAATCTGTTGCCTCATCATCCAGTTTGCCGCTTATCGGAAGACAAAAGCGGCGGATAAACGCGGATAATCAAATAAGAAGTCTTGCCACAAAGAAGCATAAAACTCACAGAAATCTCTTTTGTGACTCTTGTGCCTTTTTGTGGCACATCTTGACCTCTCCTATTCATTCGGCAACAATGCGCCTGTTTATGGCATCAAGAGCATTGTAGGTCTAGCCAACTTTTCCAGATTTAAGAACCAGGAGTTGTTTAGCCATGAATTTCCGCCGCTTTGTTTGTGCACTCACCGTTTGTCTATTGACTGTCTCTATTGCAGTTGCCCAGCAGGATGTTGAACGCAAAACCGTCGCGATCACTTACCCGCTGGATGAGACCGTGGCGGTCAAGTTTCGCGGCACGACTCTCTTACCACGGCTGAAGGGTGAAGCTAAAGTAAAACGCGCCGGACGTCGCGGCACGCGTGTGGAGCTGAGCATCGAAGACTTACCGCGTGCGTCTGAGCTCGGCGGCATCTATACAACTTATGTCCTCTGGGCCATCTCACCCGACGGGCACGTCGACAATCTGGGCGAGATCAAACGCAGCGGCAGTACCTTCGTCAACTCAAAACTCGACGTCACTACACCACTTCAGTCCTTCGCCCTTATCTTAACGGCCGAGCCACATTTCCTGATGAAAGTTCCGAGCCGTATGGTCGTGATGGAAAACCTTCCGCCGCAACGACCGAACGGCAGCCAGGTTGAAACTGTGGATGTGCGCTATATCGGGAACTCGAGCGACTACTTTCGCACTGCTCAGGTCCCTGAAATCGCCGATCGCGATTACCGGCAGACTCCTGTGTCGCTGCTGGGAGCGCGCCAGGCTGTGAACCTCGCGAAGTACGCGGGTGCATCAGAAGACGCGCAGGCCGAACTGCAGACTGCGGAAGATCATCTTCAGGCGGCAGAAAAAGCATGGCGCTTGAATCAGCCCGTCGTGGAAGTCGATCTCGAAGCGCGCCGGGCAACGTCGGCAGGCGCGCACGCAGAGGAAGTTGCGGTAGCGCGACGTGCGGCGCGCAAGAGTCGTGAAGAGATTCGTAGACGCGATGAGGCTGTGCGTACTGCGGAGGAGAGTGCCGAATCTTCGCAGCGTGAAGTGGCCCAACTCCGGGCTGCCCTGGAAAAGGAACAACGTGCACGCGAGCTGGCTGAACGTGATTTGGGTACAGCCAACGATCAGCTTCGTGAGAAGCGCGTCGAGATCGCTCAGCTTCGTGACGAGATTGCGACGTTGCGTTCGGAAGGCGATGACGCAAAGTTAAAACTGGCACGGCTCGAAGGCGAGAAGCAGGCTGAGACGGCGCGCATCGAAGCAGAGCGCAAAGTGGCGGAGCGTCGCACTGCGGAAGCGAATCTGAAGGAGACGCTCGCTAAATACGGCACGCTAAAAGAAACGGCAACTGGTTTTCGTCTGGTGTTGCCGGAAACAATCTGGACCAACGCACGCGCCGCGACACTATCTGCTGCTTCGGCTGCGAAGCTTGAACCGCTCGCGGCCCTGCTCGCAAGCAATCCTGATTACCAGATACTGATCGAGGCTTATACGGACAATAAAGGTAACGAAGTCACATTGCAGCAACTGACCCAGGAGCGAGCCCGGCTGTTGTCGGAACGTTTTCAGTCAGCGGGTGTCGATCCAGTGCGCATTCAGGCTAACGGCATGGGCGCCTCGAATCCAGTGGCTCCCAACACGACGCTTGCCGGACAGAAAAAGAACCGCCGCGTTGAGATCACGTTTACCTCGCCACTGAGAAATACGGCCGCGAATTAGAGCAGTGCTCAAGGATGTTTTTGTAGGGGTGGCACTCCGTGGCCACCCCTTGGATTGAACGAAGGGGTGGCCACGGAGTGCCATCCCTACAAAAAATGTCCCCACTTGACCCGCTCGAAATACTACAAGTCATCGGCTATAGCATCGGCGCGCTGTTGCCGCTCTGGATGCTGTTCCAACTTGTCACCCACCGCAGCAAGTTAACCAATATCGAGCGGATACTCGCGGCGCTCGCCCTCACGATGGGTGGGTGGCACACCAGCAACCTCGTCATCACTCTTCACGCTCTTTTCGATCTCGGCCCTGACACCTGGACCACGCTGCTACGCCTCGCTGATACCATCGCCGTCATCAGCATCACTTTTGCCTACTCGTTTCTGCTTCATGGTCACCTACATCTCTGGGCCAACGCACAGGGACGGACATTGAATAGAAGCGAGCATGTTCGCGTCTATCTCTCTTACATACCAACGCTCTTTCTTCTGATCGCGGTGCCGCGTCTCTGGACGGGCGATTACGAGCCGATGCTCACGAAGCTGTCGTCCTTCGTACTTCCATTCGCGTGCTGGGTTGCGTATGTGCTTGGCCTGATTGCTTTGACTGAGCTGCTGATTGCGAGGAAGAGCAGGAACCGCAGTGAGAAGCGAATCATGCGCACGCTGGCGGTGTCGTTCATAGGCGTCGGCATTGTGATATTCGCGGCGCTCGCAGCGGGTGTGGGCGAGGGAACGAGGGCCGGGCTTTACCTAAAGACGATTGCCAATCTTGGATCGCTGGTTCCTTCAGTTTTATTGGCTTACTACATCTACCGGTATCGCTATCTCGAGATCATCATCGAAGAGAGCCTGGTCGTGTTGACGTTTGCCATGGTGGTGCTGACGGTCTACCTCTTCGGCATTCGCACAATCGGCGACTGGATGACACAACGATATGGAATCAGACCCGGACTCGTTGAAGCACTTTTGATCCTGGCGCTGGCGCTCATTGCCGCGCCATTACGAGGGTGGTTGGCCCAACGCTTCCATAAGCTGTTTTCGCGTGAAGCAGCGCTCTACAAGGAAATCGTGGCGCGCATTGGCTCTTACGCCGGCCAGTACAAGGATCTTTCCGATCTGCTGCACTTCGTGGAAGAGCGCACGACCGGCGCGCTCGGCTTGCGCCGGCTAAAAATCGTCGCCGGTGATTCAGACGTTGAGCCGTGGGTAACGCAGATGCTTGAAAAGTCAAAACAGGATAGTTGGGAGCCGGTTGAAGATGATCCCGTGTTGACTGACCACGGGTTCAAGATCGCTTACCCGTTACGTCGGGAAGATAAAGTCGAAGGATTGTTGGCGGTCGATGCGGCGTCCGCGAGCTTAACTTCTGATGCGCGCTCAATAATCGGATTGCTTGCCGATCAGGTAGCAATTGCCATCGATGATTCGCGTCTGCTTGAAGAGAATCTCCGGCTGGAAAGGGAACTCGCGGAGCGAGAGCGTTTGGCGTCACTCGGACGCATGGCGGCAACGGTAGCGCATGAGATCAAGAATCCACTGTCAGCCATCAAGTCGATTGCGCAAGTGATGCGAGAGGATGAGGGTTTGCGGAATGAGTATGAGCGCGACCTCGGGTTGATTGTGGGCGAAACTGATCGACTGAGCCAGAGCGTCACGCAGTTGCTGAGCTTTGCGCGGAAGGAGAGTCCTGCGGGACAGCCGCTGAGTGTCGAGGAGCTGGTGCGCTCGGTGGTCGATCTCTTTCGAGCGAGTGCGAAGGAGCAGGGGATTACGCTTGTTTGCGAAGTCAAGGTTGATGCGGAGCTGGCGGGGAGGTCTGTTTCTGCATTGCGAGATGCTTTGTCGAACTTGTTACTCAACGCGCTACAGGCGACACCGCAAGGTGGAAGGGTGGAGCTGGTTGCGACGAGTTCTGATGGTGAGTTGATGGTGAGCGTGCAGGATAGTGGTTCTGGTGTGCCGGCTGATTTACGAGAAAGAATTTGGGAGCCGTTCTTTACGACGAGGCAGCGTGGGACGGGATTGGGGCTGGCGATCGTGCGCAAGCGTGTGCAGGAGGTCGGGGGAACGGCGGTGTTGGATGTGAACAGGAATGGGAAGGGCGCGTTGTTCCAATTGAGAGTTCCGATTTAAGCGAAAGCCGTTAGACAGGATTTGCAAGATTTTGCAGGATAGACAAGATTCTTATCTTGTACATCATGAAACATCTTGTGCATCCTGTCTAAACGGAACTTTGTTATTGAGCGTGCGTGTAGGTGTTGACCTTGTGAACTTCTCGAAGGAGACGACCCGCAATGAAGAAGCAAAAGTTGATACTGCTCGGGCTGTGCGCCATGTTGTGCCTCATGGCCGCGAATGTCCACGCTCAAAACCCGGATCCTGACGAACCCAACCTCGACACGCAACTCTACCTAATCGTAGGGACCAACCAGGACGTCGACGACTCGAAACTCCCTGCCTCGCTGGAACCTGTCGTCAGGCAGTTGCGTGCCAGTCTGCCTTTCAAGAACTACCGGCTCGCCGCCACTTTGATCAATCGCGTGAAGAATGAAGGCCGCCTGGATCTAAGCTGGATCGGTGGACCACTCGCATCCGCATCGAGCGCTGCTGTACCAAGTGCAGCTTCACCAGTAGCCCCGAGCTTTAGCCAGTTCAAAGTCCGGCAAGTCAAGCTTGTGCGTAACAGTGAAAACCAGCCAGTAGTACAAATGCTTGGTTTCAACTTCGGCGCCCGCATTCCGATCCAAACGCCTAGCCCAGTCGCTGCCAGCGGGGGTGGGTTCCCGACAATCAACTACGAGAACACAGGCGTCTCGACCGACATCAGCATGCGCGAAGGCGAACCCGTAATCGTCGGCACACTAAATATTGGCCCATCCGGCGACGCCATCATCCTCGTCGTCTCCGCAAAGAGAACGGCCAAGTAAGCCGCTCGATCTTTGGCACGCAATGCGCTAGGAGTTTAGGGCCACACGGCCCTAAACTACTCGAAAGTGAGAAAAGACGCGTTGCGATTGATGATTGTTGACGACGAGGAAGCCGCACGCTATGGCATGCGGCGCGCCCTCACGACTTTCGGTTACAACATCACCGAAGCCGGTTCCGCCGAAGCTGCCCGAGCCTTATTGAAACAACACGAGCCCGACCTGCTGCTCCTCGATGTAAACCTTCCGGGAATGAGCGGGCTCGATTTTCTCCGCGAAATCAAAAGCTTAAACGGTAATGCGCCGCTCGTGATCATCGTCACCGCGCACGGCTCCGAACGGATGGCTGTCGAAGCAGTTAAAGCCGGGGCGCATGACTATCTTTCCAAACCATTCGAAGTCGACGATCTGCGGCTCGTTATCAAAAACGCTGCGGAAACAGTTCAACTTCGCCGCGAGAATTACTCGCTGCGGCGGCGCATAGAAGTTGAACGCTCGCAGCGGGGCGCACTCATCGGTAACTCCGACGCGATGCAGAAAGTGCGCGCCATGATTGAAAAGGTCGCAGAGACTGACGCGACAGTGCTGGTACGCGGCGAGTCGGGCACGGGCAAAGAGCTCGTCGCGCGTGAGCTGCACGAGCGCAACAGCGTGCGCCGCAACGCGTCGTTTGTTGCCGTCAACTGCGCGGCACTGCCTTCCGAGTTAATCGAGTCGGAACTCTTCGGTCATGAAAAGGGTGCATTTACAGGCGCGGCGGCGCGGCGGGAAGGGAAGTTTGAGCAGGCGGACGGCGGCACGCTGTTTCTGGATGAGATCGGCGACATGAGCTCAAACGTGCAGGCAAAACTGCTTCGTGCGCTTGAGGAACGGCGGATCGAGCGTCTCGGCGCAAACGATTCGATTCCAGTCGACGTGCGCATCGTGAGTGCAACGCACCGGCCGCTCGAACAGGAGATCACGAACGGTAACTTTCGTGCGGATCTCTTTTATCGCCTGCGTGTCGTGACAGTCGAGATCGCTCCGCTGCGCGAGCGCCGCGAAGATATTCCGCTGTTGGTCGAGACTTTCACGCGCCTGGCGGCAGAGCGCTATGAATTGCCGCAACGCTCGCTCAGCCAGGCGGCTCTGCGCCGTTTGATGGAATACAACTGGCCGGGAAACGTGCGTGAGCTCAAGAATACGATTGATCGCGCCGTGATCATGGCCGAAGGCGACGAGATCGCGCCGAAGGATTTGCCGGATGAAATCACGGCAGGCATGCCCACGAGCGTTATTGTCGATGGCGACGATCCTGAAGCGGACGGTTTGAGAGTGCCGTTTACGGCTGATTTTCGCGAAGACCGCAGAGAGTTTGAGCGGCGTTATATCAAGCGCTGTCTGGAGTACACTCAGGGCAACGTCACGCGCGCGGCGGAGATCCTGGATATGCACCGGCAGTCATTACAGCATAAACTGAGACAACTGGGTCTCGGCCGCCGCTACGTCTCAGTGGGGGGTGAGACGCAGGATAATCCTGACAGTTGACGGATTTACATTTTTTCTTTTGTGCTTTTTTGTGGGCTAAAACTATGAAGGCAAAACTTGATGCAATCATTCAACGTGAACAGGCTGAGTACCTGGACCAACTGCTGACTCAGAACGATCCTCTGCTTGCAGAGATGGAGGTGTACGCGGCGGAGCATCGTGTGCCGATTGCCGATCGCGAGGTTGCTCGCTTTATCGAGATCACAGCACGCTCAACTGGTGCTCGCAAGGCCTTAGAAATCGGGATGGCGATTGGGTATTCAGTGGTCCACCTGGCGCGCGGCATGGGTGAAGACAGCGTCGTGGTTACAATCGAACCGAGCGACGAGATGATTCGTGCCGCCACGGGTTACCTGAAGCGTGCGGGTTTATTGGATCGGGTAAAGATTGAACGAGGCAAAGCTCTTGAAGTGATGCCCACGCTTAAAGAGACGTTTGACTTGTTGTTCATCGATGCGGTGAAGGAAGAGTACGCGCGCTATCTCGATCTCGGTTTGCCGCGACTACGCAGTGGTGGGGTGGTGATTGTCGATAACCTGCTTTGGGGTGGAAAGGTTGCGGGTGATGATACGGAGAGCTCGACTGTCGCGTTGCGAGAGTTTAATAGGTACTTTATTAACCATCCGCAACTTATTGCTGAGGTGTTACCTGTTGGAGACGGGCTCGGTTATGCGGTTAAGCTTTAGACAGGATTTACAGGACTTTACAGGATGGACAAGATAAATCCTGTTCATCCTGCAAAATCTTGTAAATCCTGTTCCACGTCTTTCTTCCCCAATTATCTTGATTAACCTTTCTCACGCGTGCTAACTTCCGCCTCATGAGTGACAAGTTAAGACAGATCGTTGGACTCGTCTTGCTGGCAGCGCTGGCCGGTTCTACTTATTCATGCACCGTTGCCTCGAGTAACGAAGAGTTTTTCGGCTCCACAACTCCACCCGCACGAAATATCCTTCGCTACGTCACCGGCGACGAGCCTGAATCACTCGATCCAGCCATCAGCAACGGCCAACCTGAAGCACGAATTTACATGGCGCTCTACGAGGGTCTGGTTGAATACAACGGCAAAACACTCGCGCCCGATCCTGCCCTCGCCGAACGCTGGCGCATCAATAACGATTCATCGGAATACACTTTCTACTTGCGCCACAACGGCCGCTGGTCTAACGGCGATCCAATCGATGCTAACGACTTTGTCTACAGTTTTCGACGCGCACTCGCCAAAGAAACTGCCTCTCGCAACGCTTATTTGACGTACACTCTGAAATACGCTCAGGCTTACAACGAACAGGCAGTATTTGTCCGCGATCCAGCGACGGGCCAGTTTCTTCTGGCTAAAGATTTCGACGACAGTTTTCCTGCTGAGCCGCTCAGCAGCAGTCCCATTGATGGGGCCAAAGGTGAATACCCTTCAGGCACGGAAGGACCAGCGCCCGAGACGCCGTTTCATCGACAGATGCATACGCCTACGCGACTCACGTTGCCCGGCAACGAAAAGGCGCGTGTAAAGATGCTTGATGCGAATCCGAAATTGAAGGCCGCGGTTACCGGCAAGGAGTTCGTGCCGGTGACCGGTAAGGACGTCGGGATTGAAGCGGTCGACAAATATACCGTGCGAATTTATCTGGTCCAACCAGCACCGTTCTTCTTAGGACTGCTTGCGCATCAGGTGTTTCGCATTGTGCCTCAGCAGGTCGTAGAAAAGTATAAAGAGGCGTGGACACAACCGGAACATATCGTCACCTGTGGTCCATTCAAGGTGAAATTCTGGCGACCTTACGACAAATTGGTGGTGGAACGCGATCCGATGTACTGGGACGCAGCCAACGTCAAGCTTGACGAGATCGATTTCTACCCGAGTTCTGACAATCCGACAATCATGAACCTCTACAAAGTCGGAGAAGTTGATGCGGTCTTAAATCACACCGTGCCGAATGCCTGGCTGGACGTGGTAAAAGAGAAGAAAGATTACATGAATGGAGTCGAGGCATCGATCGATTATCTCCTCATCAACACAACGAAGCCGCCAATGAATGACGTACGCGTGCGAAAGGCATTCAATCTCGCAATTGACAAGGACGCATGGGCCGCCTGGCGCCGGATTGTGAAGCCGCTGACTGCGTTTACTCCCGAAGGAATATTCCCCGGATACCCACAGCCAAAAGGCGAACAGTTCAACACCGAGGAGGCACGGCGGTTGCTCGGCGAGGCCGGCTATCCGGTAGTGAAGAAGAGTGATGGTAGTTACTCGTGTCCCAAGTTTCCGGTGGACCAGGTCGAATACATCTATAACACTCAGGAATCAAACAAAGCGATGGCCGAGTGGATGCAGGCGCAGTGGAAACAGAATCTCGGCATCACGATAAGTTTGCGAAACATGGACTGGAAGACCTTTCTGAACGCAAGAGCAAAGCTCGACTATAAAGGTTTTGCTCGCGGCGCATGGTCCGCCGATTATATGGATCCGTTTACGTTCCTGAGTCTCTTTTATACCGGGGGCGAGAATGGCACCGGCTGGCAGGATCCCAAATACGTGGCGATGCTTGACGAAGCCAACAGCACACTCGACAACAAGAAGCGATACGAGTTGTTGGCCCAGGCTGAAAAATACATGATCGACGCGCAACCAGTTATTCCGATCGACACAGGTTCAGTCAACTGGGTCAAGAAGCCGTATGTAAAAGGAATGTACCCGAATGCTGGTTCACTGTTTCCGTGGAAGTATGTTTACATCGAACGCGACCAGGCCAAGTGGGATTACGGGACCCCGAGTATGGCCGCAGATTAGGCGCGCTAAGAGAGCATGCTTCGTTTCATAGTCAGACGTCTTCTAGTCACGATTCCAACGATTCTTGTCGTGATTACTATCACCTGGGGCTTGATCAAGCTGGCCCCCGGTAACTTCTACTCCGGTGAGAAGAAGTTGCCACCCGCCATCGAGAAGAGCATCCGCGAAAAGTACGGCTTAGACAAACCCTGGTATCAACAATACGGCAAGACAATGTGGGGTATTCTTCGCCACTTTGACTTCGGTACGTCTCTCAGGTTCGAAGGTCAATCCGTAAATACGATCATCCGTCGTTCATTGCCGGTTTCAGCGGCGGTCGGACTACTCGCTTATCTGCTGGCTCTGATCGTCGGCATCACTACCGGATCCGTTGCGGCACTCAAGCAAAACTCCAGGTGGGATTACAGTTCGATGGCGCTCGCGATGCTTGGTATTTCCGTACCAAACTTCGTGCTTGGTCCGATTCTCGTGCTCGTCTTTTCTCTTGGTCTTTATTGGTTGCCACCGTCGCGCTGGGGCGGCTTTCCCAGTCGCAATCTTATTCTGCCAGTGCTGACCTTATCCGCTATCTACACAGCTTACATCGCGCGCCTCACGCGCGCAGGCATGTTGGAGGTGTTGCGTTCAGATTACATTCGCACTGCGAGGGCAAAAGGTTTGAGTGAGCGAGACGTCGTCATCCGGCATGCGTTACGTGGTGGGTTGATGCCGGTGGTCTCTTTCACTGGTCCAGCGTTGGCCTTCTTGTTAACGGGAACTGTAGTGGTGGAAAGGATTTTCGCGCTGCCCGGTTTGGGAAATTATTTTATTCAAGCTGCACTTAATCGCGACGAACCCCTGATCATCGGCATCGTTGCATTTATTGCGATAACACTCTTGTTGATGAATCTGTTGGTTGATATCGCGTATGCGTATCTGGATCCGCGGGTGCGGTATCAGTAACGCTCGAAATTTGTGCTTTGTGCTTGGTTCTTTGTAAAAACAAAAGCACAAAGTACAAAGGACCAGGCACAAAAAGATGGCGATCGAAGATAAACCAGATCCTGACGAACTGATCCACATCCCACCGGAGATGGCGGTCGCGGAAGCTGATGTGCGGTCGGTGGAAGGCGACGAGTTTGTTCGCGGCACGTCGTTGTGGCGCGATGCGTGGCGACGGCTGTTAAAAAATAAGCTGGCAGTCTTTGGGTTAATTGTCGTCGGAATTGTAACTTTGGCATCCATCATTGGACCGACCGTTATCCACCGGACCTTTGGGTTTACGCCTGATTACATTCCGACCAATGACATCAAACTGATCAGATCATTTCCGCCGTTTACAGGTCCTGACGGAAAATTCTCGTGGGCCCATCCGATGGGAACGGATAATGCCGGCCGCGATCAACTGGCACGTGTTCTTCAGGGCGGACAGATTTCGTTGTTCGTCGGAATCATCGCGACGTTGGTGTCGTTACTGATTGGCGTTAGTTACGGGGCAATTGCGGGTTATGTTGGAGGTCGAGTCGATAATGTGATGATGCGCGTTGTCGATGTGCTCTATTCGCTACCGTATATCATCATCGTTATCGTACTGCTCTCAATGTTTCGCAGCCAGACGCCGCGAGGTCAGTTGATCTTGCTTTTTGTGGCGCTTGGTTCGATTTCATGGTTGACAATGGCGCGGATAGTTCGCGGGCAGGTGTTATCGTTGAAGAATCAGGAATTCGTGCTGGCAGCGCGAGCGACTGGCGTTTCGAATACACGAATCATCTTTCGACATTTAGTCCCGAACACGCTGGGTCCGGTAATCGTCTACGCCACGCTGACCATTCCGCAGATCATGTTGACTGAAGCCTTTCTTTCATTTCTCGGTGTTGGCGTACAGGCGCCACTGGCATCGTGGGGCAGCCTGGCGGCGGATGGGATTCAGAATATCGCTATCTTTCCGTGGCAACTGATCTTTCCTGGCGTGACGATGGCGCTGACGCTTTTTTCGTTGAATTTTCTTGGTGATGGGTTGAGGGACGCGCTCGATCCGCAGATGCGCACAACTTAGAACTTAGTTAGACAGGATTTGTAAATCCTGTCCAATGAATTGACTCTATGACCGGGACCGACGGCAATCTTTTAGAAGTCAAAAACCTCCGCACCTACTTCGAAACCGAAGACGGCACCGTTAAAGCCGTCGACGGCATCTCTTTTCAGCTCAAACGCGGAGAGACTCTCGGCATCGTCGGCGAGTCAGGCTCAGGCAAGTCCGTCACAAACCTTTCGATCATCCGTCTCATTCCCGAGCCTCCGGGAAAGATCGTTGCCGGTGAAGTGATCTTCAACGGCAACGACCTGCTGCTTCTGCCCAACGAAGCCATTCGCAAGATCCGCGGCCGCCGCATCGCGATGATCTTTCAGGACCCGATGACCTCACTCAATCCCTTCATGAAGATCTCCAAACAGTTAATGGAGATGACTCAACTGCATCTGGGCCACACAAAAGCCCAGGCTCGCGATCACGCCATTCGCATGCTTGAAACAGTCGGCATCCCCGACGCACGCACGCGCGCTGATAATTACCCACACGAGTTTTCCGGCGGCATGCGCCAGCGCGTGATGATCGCGATGGTGCTCTCGTGTGAACCCGAACTGCTAATTGCCGACGAGCCAACAACCGCTCTCGACGTCACGATCCAGGCGCAGATCCTCGAGCTCATCAAGAAACTAAAAAGCGAAACCGGAACCAGCGTCATCCTGATAACTCACGACCTCGGCGTCGTCGCCGGTATGACAGACCACGTGATCGTGATGTACGCAGGAAAGATTTTCGAACAGGCTCGCACTGCCGAGCTCTTTTCTTTACCTGGAAACCCGTACACGAAAGGCCTGCTTCGTTCCGTTCCCGATCCAACCGCCGAACAGGGCAAGCTTTACCAGATTCCGGGATTGCCGCCGGATGTCGCACACCTGAGACCCGGCTGTCCTTTTGCGCCGCGTTGCGATCGCGTCGAAGAGATCTGTCGCCGAGAGTTTCCGCCGTTCGTACAACTCAACGCCGATCACTATTCACTCTGCCACTTCGCGCGTGAAGTCTACAGCGAGTCGGGCGGTACACCATTATGAGCACAAACGGATCATCACTGCTCTCGATCAGAGATCTGAAAGTACACTTCGATCTCGGCGGCGGTGGACCAATCGACAAATTGTTCGGCACCAATCCGGTCAGGCGCGTCGTCAAGGCAGTTGACGGCGTGTCACTCGACATCTATGAGCGTGAGACGCTCGGACTCGTCGGCGAATCCGGCTGCGGGAAATCGACACTTGGGCGCGCAATACTTCGCCTCACTGAACCCACTGACGGTCAGGTGTTCTATCGCGATCGAGATCTCGCACACCTCTCACAGAGACAGTTGCGCGAGCAGCGTCGGCATCTTCAGATAATTTTTCAGGATCCTTATGCTTCATTGAATCCACGAATGACTGTCGGTCAGATCGTTGGTGAACCACTCGAGACGTATCGTTTAGCACGAGGCAGGGAAGCAGAGCAGCGTGTGCAGGAGTTACTGGAAACAGTCGGCCTCAGCAAACGTTTTATCAAGCGATACCCGCATGAGTTTTCCGGTGGACAACGGCAGCGCATCGGCATTGCTCGCGCGCTTGCAGTCGATCCGGACTTCATCGTTGCGGATGAACCCATTTCCGCTCTCGACGTTTCCATTCAGGCGCAGATCATGAACCTGCTGGATAAGCTGCGTCGCGAGAAGAACCTCACGTACCTATTCATCTCCCACGACCTGCGCGCCATCAGGCACGTCTCGGATCGAGTGGCAGTGATGTATCTGGGTAAGCTTGTGGAGATAGCTGACGCGAAGACCATCTACCACGAACCGTTGATGCCTTACACCAAAGCTCTGATCTCCGCGGTGCCCGTTCCTGATCCTCAGGTGGAAGCGACGCGGCAGCGTATAATGCTGGAAGGCGACGTGCCATCGCCGATAAATCCCCCGTCCGGCTGCCGGTTTCATACGCGTTGTCCGTATGCGATTGACGCGTGCAAGGAGGTGGTTCCTCAGTTGGTCGAAATCAAGCCGGCGCATTTTGCGGCTTGCATCAGGATTAGTCCGGCACAACCTCATATCGAGACCGTCGCTCCCGGCGCCGCGCCCGGCCTCGAAGATTAGCCACAAAAAGGCACAAAATTTAGCCGCAAAAAGGCACAAAAGTCACAAAAACAGATATCTGAAGATTTTTCTTGACCGCTCTCTTTCATTTACTATTTTTTGTGCCCTTTTGCGGCTATTAATCATTTAAGCACTTAGGGAAGTGCCCAGATCGATGGTTAAAAAGTCCCCCATTGCCCTGACTCCTCAGGAACATCGTGAGAACGCCCCGGCATCCTGGCCGGAGACCCAGGATTCGCTCGCGGAATCTGCGGCGCTGGCCTTGTTGCTTGTTGACGGTCACCAGCCACCCGCACTGGTAGTGTCAAATAACAACTCCATCTGCCACACCTTCCAGCATTCACCAGAGCACGTCGGGCTTTGCGATTCTTATTGCGGTGTTGCGCATTCGCGAGCAGTGAAGGCCGGCGGACAGATCGAATACAAGTGTCACGCCGGACTCTCGTGTTTCGCGAAGCCGGTAGATATCGGCGGCAAACGAAACCTGGCGGTGATCGGTGGAAGAGCTTTCGTAAAGGGTTCGGATTATCAACAATTCGTAGAACGCTTTCGCACCGGCGATTTGCAGAGCATCGCGACTGAAGAAGTTTTCGCAAACATTCTCTTCTCCGAACCGCAGAGACTTGACGAGCTGGCAGATCGAGTCGAGCGGGCCGCGCATCGACTATCAGCAGCTTCATCGAACGGCTCGGGACCGCATCACACACCGAAGCCTGAAGCTGCCGAGACAGGGACACAGCAGAGAACTGAACTCAGCAGTACTCCTGCACCAGCCAAAGCGAACCAGGATCTCGAACTTGAAATTCAACGCCTGCGCAATGA
>Ga0126376_10001065_pt1 | contig 14521 bp, 9 predicted proteins | sample PanSoiMetPlot_15_FD_92760 | JGI IMG/M metagenome (GOLD analysis project Ga0126376, IMG submission 92760) | Tropical forest soil microbial communities from Panama - MetaG Plot_15 | ecosystem: Environmental > Terrestrial > Soil > Tropical forest > Bulk soil | place: Panama | collected 2016-02-17
CCGCCCCTTCCTGCGTTTTTTCGCGTGTGGGGAAGACCTTTCGCACGAATCTCCGGACGCGCCGGTGCCGGAAGAGGTTGTGGCAGGTGCAGAACCGTTTCTCGTCATTGGCGCAATCGCCGGCGGTTAAAGCATCTCTTAGTCGGCGTCGCCTTCGAGGCAAATCCAGTAGCTCAGTTCATCTCTCGCCAGCGTTCTGAGCGGGTTCTGTACGAGCAGCAAAGCCTTCGAAGCAACCTCTGTTTGAATGCCATCTCGCCCGATCACGGTCGCAGAGCGAACACCTCGGACCGGCGCTCCCGTTATCGGGTTTAGGATGTGACTCAGCCGCTCTCCTTGGATGACGAATCCCCGCTCCGTGGTTCCGGAAGTCGAGACCGCTTCGCCCGGCGCAAGCAACAATATTTCCTCAATGCCCTCAACACCGCTCTTGTTGGAAGGTTTCAGAATTGCCAGCGGCCACCTATCAACTCGACCGGAAAACGTGTCCCGCCCTTCGCTCAGGGCGAAGCCCACATTGACGTTTGTAGCGTAGATCGAACTCCTTCCTAAATTCACCAACGCAGAAACTGCCCCCGACTCTTCCAAGACTCTACCGACCTTTTCAGCCGCGTATCCCTTCGCGATGCCGCCAAAGTCGAGCCGTATGCCGGAGACGAGAAATTGAATTGAGTTATTGGTCCCATTGAGGCTGATTTTTGACGGGTCCGACAGAGTGCGCGCTTGTTCAATTTCGTTTCTGGTCGGCCAACGTTCTTCGCTTTCGCAGCGTCTCCACAAGTCGTCCAATGGTCCAACCGCGAAGTTTACTGCTCCGTTCGTTTGGCTTGCCGCCTGCGTTGCGATCTGAGCCATCTCAAGAAATTCATGGCTGACGCTTGTATACGCGTCGACAGCCTTGCGGTTTACTTGGCTCAGCTCGCTGTCTTCACGATACGCGCTGAAGATCTGTTCAATTCGCTCCAGCTCTTGGAACCCCTTGCCGAACAAACTCCGCGCCTCGCTCGCATCGAAACACCAGGCGCATATTTCGCAGTGAGTGCCCATCGCGTAGCGTGTTTGTCGGTACAGCCCAATCGGCCCGGCAGTGGTGGCAGTCATCGCAATCGGCTTGAGCTCGCCGGGCAGAGCAAAATCGCGCGCCGCGCCAAGCTTGTATCGCGCTTCACCCGGATACAAAGCATCCAGCAACAGCAACGCTCGCTTCACTCCTCGTGCCACCGCTTTCGAGCTCAGCGTCGCTCCTGTGTAATTGATAATGTCTTCATCAACGCGAATTGCGCTCTTTGCTGTTTTGCCGCGAAACTGGTTGAGAAATCGCTTTTCCTTCACTTCCCAGCCGCGATTCTCGCGAAACTCCATGATCACCACCTCGGACACTTTGCCTTCGGGACTCATGCCAACCATGAACGTAATCGGTTCACTCTTCCCGATTTCGTTCATCACAACCGCGTATTTAGCGGCCTTTCCATCCTGCGCTGCGATAAAGAACGTCACCGAGGTTTCCGGAAAGCGCAATCCACTTGCCTCTTCCAAACGCTTTCGCAGAGACGGATCGAGCGTCTTTTGTTCCCGCCGCAAGGCTGTCTTGTCGCCCAGCACAGCCCCGAGCGCCTGCGACTCCGTTAGGTACACCTCCGCCGACGCAGGAACAGCCCAGGCGGCAATCGCAGCCGCCGTCAACGAGAGCGCTTTGTTATAGTTCGCCCCATTCATGCGAAGTGTGCCAGTCTAACGGTCTTGCTTCGTCGTTTCCTAAAACACATAAGCTACCGATCCGGTGAACCCACTCTTCCCGTAGTCTCGGAAGGGAAGCGGATCGACTCCAAATTCCCCGCCGTTGATGCTCCCCGGCACGTCGGGCACCCTTCCAAACGTATGGTTGAACACATAATTCAGTTTGAAAATCACACTGGGAGAGGGCGCGATATTGAGTCCCAAGGTCGACCGCGACTCATTCAAATAGAAATCGGAAAGCGTTCGATCACGCCTGACGGCCTCGAACCGCACCACCGGCATCAAGTAGGCTCCTTCGTCAAACTTCTCCCGGTTCTTAAAAATTCCCCGAAAGAACTTGTATCCGGATTCCACATAAAAACCATCCTGCCCGGGCGAGGTTTGCGCGACGTAGTTGCCCAGCGCCGCAACAGATAAAGGATTGTTTGCGTCGAATACCGGTGGCGGCGAGCTCTTCCGTTCGATTCCTGCGCCCACAATGTTCGACCGGCCGTATTCTCCGTTCAAAACAAAGGGCCCTCGTTGATACGAGGCGTCAAAGAATACGATCGTTGCCGATTTCTTTCGATCATCTTGGTTTGTGAACATTCCGGCATAAGTTGAAACGCCAAATTCCAGCCCCAAAATGGGTGAGAAACCGATGCGCCCCGCTACCGCCTTACTGTTTCTGGTTGCTTGAAAAGCGATCGATCCGGGCTCAGCCGCGGAAGATTGTCCATAAATTCGCGAAAAAGGAGTTGCCTCTCCGTCGGTGTTTGTGGCTTGGAATCCGTTCACCGCGTCTGCTTCGTAAGAGAGTTTCATTTCATGCGGCAACCGGAAAATTCCACGCACTCCTATTCCCGCATCGCGATACGCGGTCGGCACGATGTATTGGTTGATGAGTGGCCGCAGCGTCAGAATATTCAGATTCGAATCGTGAAACGTATTGAAACGTCCGACGGGCGGCACGATGATTCCGGCGCGAAAATCAAATTCCGGCTTCACCCGCCAGCTCAGAAACGCCTGTTCCACGTCAATTTCATGTGCGCCAAGCTCATATTCAATTTCGGAGTTCAACGTGATGTTCTGTTTTTGCGAAAGCACCGCCGCGATTCCCAGCACAAATCGTGTGCTTTGAAACGTGTCGCTTCCGCCGCCATCCGCTCGTTCGTTTAATGCAGGCGTGCGAAACTGAAAATCTCCGTAACCGCCAACAGCCACCCGCTCGGTGCGCAACAAATCTCCCGCGCCGGACAGATCGCCGCCGTGCTGCTTTGTGGCCATCGCAACACTCGCATCCGTCGTGCGCCCAGTGTATTGATCGGTCCCTGCTTCCGCCGCCCTCTTTGTCTTTGTATCTTGAACAGGAGAAGTTGCGCCGGGTTGAACATTCGTCGTCGCTCCGAGCGTTGATTCCCCGACCGACGCGCTCACAGGCTCCTCGGCGCCGGCCGTGCGTTCCTTCAAAAGCGTTTCCAGCCGTTTCACGCTCCGCTGCAGTTCCCTCACTTCTTGCCGTAATTGCCTGACTTCGCTCTCTGTCGTCGCTGTTTCTTGGGCTCGGACGATGTTCCCACTGCAAAGCACAACCGAGCACACCAACATAGGCAGGAACCAGGACCTTTTTCTGCGTCCGACCTTGAGCCTTTCCCATTTCTGCGTTCGGACTACGCTGGCAGCATTGCAATTACGTGCGGACATCCATTCCTCCCCGTTAGTGCTTACTTGGTTCTCTCCGCTAGAACGAAGGACCGAAAGTTCCCCGCGAATCGCTTCGTCTAACAGTGCGCCTTCGAATGATTGTTGGCGCTCAATTCGCACCTTCCGAATTGTTGTCGTCCATCGTCATCGCCTGCGTTTGGCGCCGCTTTCCGAAATACATCACGACGCCGGTCAGCAGTAGCGTTAGCCAAGCCAATGTGGCCACATCCAGAACAACTGTCCCCGTTGTTCCCAGCAAGCGTCCCGAGTGCAGGTCTGTAACAAAAATGTCCGCCCTCACCCCGGCGTCGCCATCCTGTGGTCGGTAGCTGGTTGGCAGCACTGCACGAGAAATAGTCTTCTCATCCAACCGAAATAGGGAAGCATGCTGCAGCAGTAATCCGCTCCCAATCAGCACCAGCAGATTCACCGACGAAACAATTCCGATAAAGGCGTGTAACCGCCGCGACCACGCTCGCCGCAACGGCCGGTTCTCCGAATTGCCTCTTGACGACACTTGCTGCCTCCTCCGGGCGCAATCCTAGTTGCAAGTTACTTGCAACTAATTAGCGAGCGCTTAGACTATGCCTTCCTGCCCTGAACGCAAACTTGTTTGCAGTAAATTGCGACCTGAAAGTGTTAGACGGTATTATATACGACTGAATTGGTCCTATTACAACCCTTTTCTACTCAGTGTGTAACGCGCTCTCGCACTTGGCCAAACCCTGCCGTGCTTCCTTTGGACCTGCCGTTCGGTAAACGCGCGGGATTTCGGCCCGGCTGATGGCCTGTCAATGAATCTTCATTCCCATACGGATCACTTCGGCAAGATGCAGTGTTTTGCGCCCAGTGGCCTGCTCGATCTGTTCACGGCAACTGAAGCCGTCTGCCAAAATCAGCGTTTCTTCGGTCGTTTCGCGTACTTTGGGCAGCAGAACGCGTTCTCCGCACGCCTGCGAAATCTCATACTTCTCCTGTTCGTAACCGAACGCGCCTGCCATTCCGCAACAGCCCGCTTCCAAAACTTCGTAACGCACACCGAGCCTCTCCAGGATTGCTTTGTCACACTTCAATCGCAGAATCGCCTTGTGATGACAATGCCCCTGCACAATCGCGGCTCGGTTCAATTGTGGCAGATCGAATTGTGGCGCGTGCTTCACGAGAAACTCCGCCAGCGTCATCGTCAAACTTGCCAGCCGCTTTGCCTCGTCACGCTGCGGAAACAGATCCAGCAGCTCATCTCGAAATACCGAACAGCAGCTAGGCTCCAGCACCACTATCGGCACACCCTTCGCGATCGGTTCTTGCAGCGCTGCTAACACTTTCTCCAGATATGCTTTCGCCATGTCCAGAAACCCGTGGTCGTATAGCGGCCGCCCGCAACACAATTTCACTTCGGGAATGGTCACCGTGAATCCTGCCATGCTTAGCACTTCCGCGGCGGCTTGCAGTGTTTCCGGCCGAAAATGGTTGTTAAAAGTGTCCGGCCACAACAAAACGGTTCGCTGGTGCGGCTCCGGCACGGTGCTTCTCCGAAACGTAGCTCGAAATGTCTTGCTTGCGAATTGCGGCAGCGTCCGCTCCTTCGCAATTCCCAGTGCCTTTTTGATCAGCCCGCCAACGCCAGGCATTCTTGCGAATCCATTGGCCACCCACGGAGCAACGCTCGCCAGTCGCGCCCATTTATCAACCCAGCCGAAGACGAATGCCTTCAGCGGTCGGATCCGCCCTTCCCAGTAATGCGAAAAAAACTCCGCTTTATATGTCGCGATGTCCACATTCACTGGGCAATCGCCCTTGCATCCCTTGCACGAGAGACAAAGGTCCAGTGCCTCTTTGACCTCTTCACTCTTCCACGCCTCAGGCATCACTTCGCCACGCGTCATCTCCCACAGCAGATGCGCCCGTCCTCGCGTCGAATGTCTTTCCTCGCTCGTCACCATGAAACTCGGACACATTGTGTCTTGATCGCCGTGTCCTGAAGCGCGCCGGCATTTTCCGACGCCGACGCATCGCTCCACCGCCTGCACAAAACGCCCACCGTCCGATGCGAATGCAAAATGCGTCGCCGTACCCTGCAATTTCGGCGGTAGCGACAGCCGCAAGTTTTCATCAATCCGGTAGGGGTCTACGATCTTTCCCGGATTCATCTTTCCATCCGGATCCCAAATCGCCTTGAACTCACGAAAAGCCTGCACCAATTCCGCGCCGAACATTTTTGGTAGAAACTCTGCGCGCGCTTGTCCGTCGCCATGCTCTCCAGAAAGCGAACCGCCGTACCTCACGCACAAATCCGCCGCCTCTTCTATAAACGCGCGCCATTTCTTCACTCCAGCCGCCGTCGCCAGATCGAACGTGACGCGATTGTGCACACATCCATGCCCGAAATGCCCGTACATGGAAGCCTTGTATTCGTATTTGTCAAACAACGCCTGCAGCTCTCGTAAATACGCTCCCAGTTTCTCCGGAGCTACCGCCGAGTCTTCCCAACCCTCCCAACTCGGCGGCTCGCCCGGAACATACGAGTTTGCTCCCAGCCCCGATTCGCGAATCGACCACACCTTCTTCTGTTCTTCTGCCGAAAGGATGAGTCGAGAACTTACTCCGGGCCGCCCCGCCACGGCTTGCAAGAATGTTTGTGCCTGGGCTTCTGCTTCTTCAATTCTGTCCGCGCCAAATTCCACGAATAACCAGCCCCGCCCTTCCGGAAGTAGCGGCAGATATTCCCCCTGCAGCAGGTTCTTCTTCAGGATGTTCTGCGTCGTGACCGTGTCGAATCCTTCTAGTCCGATCGGCCCGTAGCTGACCACTTCCGCTGTGGCGTCCGCCGCCCCAAAAATGTCCGGGTATCCCAGCACAACTAGCGCGCGCGCCAGCTTTCCTTCAATCAGTTTTACCTTTGCCTGAAGTATGGTGACGCAAGTCGACTCTGTTCCCACCAATGCACGAGCCAAATTGAAGTCCCCGTTCTCGCCGGGCAAAAGCTCATCGAGGTTGTATCCGGACACCCGTCGCGGAATCTTCACATAACGCTCTCGAATCAACGCCTCGTACTTGTGCCGCAGCGCGGCCAACCTCGAATAAATGTCACCGATGCGCCCGCCACCGGCAATCTTTCTCGCGAGTTCCGCTTCGGAAGTCTCCCCCACCGTCAATCGCGTTCCGTCGTAGAGCAAGATCTCCAGCTCCAGAACGTTTTCCACAGTTTTTCCCGCCATTTGCGAATGTACGCCGCACGAATTGTTTCCAATCATTCCGCCGAAGGTGCAATGCGTATGCGAAGCCGGATCCGGCCCCCAAGTCAGCCCATCTGGCGCCGCAGCATCGCGCAGTTGATCGCACACAACTCCCGGTTGCACTCGCGCATATCGTTCTCGCGAATTCAGTTCCAAAATTCGATTTAAATGTCTCGTCCAGTCGAGCACCACCGCCGCGTTGCAGCACTGGCCCGATAAGCTCGTTCCACCGCCTCGAGAAAAAATCGGCGCTCCGAACTCCCGGCAAACCTCCATCGCCGCGATCACGTCCTCAATCGTCCGCGGGATCACGACGCCAATCGGCACTTGCCGGTAATTCGAACCGTCCATGGCATAGAGCGCGCGCGTTCCGGCCTTGAAACTCACCGAACCCGCAACCTGTCTCCGCAACTTCTCCGCCAGTCTTTTCGTATCCATCGAACCCTGCGTCCTTTAGTCGGCGCAGTCAGAGTGTACTCTAGGCCTCTCTATCTGCCTTCGATTCTTGGACTTATTGTCACCTCACAAAATCCTTATGAACCGTTCACCACTTTATTAGGTCATTGCCTTCATTCTGCTTTGGTTTACATGAGGCGGAAATGACGGACATTGTCTTCGCACTAGCTACCCTTGTCTTCTTTTTCTTGTCGGCTCTCTACGTCCAGGCTTGCGACCGTCTGAGATAGCGAAAGGACTACAATGCTCGGCCAAGTCGTTTTAGTGGTGTTGTGTATCGCTCTGTTTGGCTACCTTCTCGCAGCTCTGTTGTGGCCGGAGAAATTTTGATCATGTCAGCCGTCGGCGTCTTTCAAATCTTCCTGTTTCTGGCTGTCATTCTTCTCCTGACGAAGCCGATCGGCGCGTTTCTCGCTCGCGCCTTCTTCAAAGAAAAAACCCTCCTTGATCCCCTCTGTCGACCGGTCGAGCGCCTCATCTACCGTCTCTGTGAGATCGACGAATCCAGGGAAATGAACTGGAAGGAATACGGCTTCGCCATGCTCCTTTTCAGCGGCGTCTCGTTGCTCGTCCTCTACGTCATCGAACGCGCACAGCACTTTACCTTTGGACCGCTCAATCCTCACAGATTCCCGGGCATCTCCCCCGCTCTTGCTTGGAACACCGCTGTCAGTTTCACCTCCAACACCAACTGGCAAGCCTATGTTCCCGAAACCACCATGAGCTACTTCACGCAAATGGCCGGCCTCGCCTATCACAATTTTGTCTCTGCCGCCGTCGGCATCGCTCTTGCCATCGCGCTCATTCGAGGCATTGCCCGCGTGAGCGCAAAAACCATCGGCAATTTTTGGGTTGACGTCACTCGCGCCACGCTCTGGGTTCTACTACCCGCCTGCTTCGTGATCGCGCTTGTCCTCGTTTCTCAGGGCGTCATCCAGAATTTTCACTCATATCAGCCGGTGTATCCCTTGGACTCCTCCGCAGGCCAGCAAGTCATCCCGCAGGGGCCAGTCGCTTCCCAGGAAGCCATCAAGGAACTCGGCACGAACGGCGGTGGTTTTTTTAACGCCAACAGCGCGCACCCTTACGAAAATCCCACGCCCTTCACCAATTTTCTTCAGCTCATTCTGATCTTCGTCATTCCCAGCGGCCTTACTTATACGCTTGGCCGCATGACCCGCTCTCCGCGTCACGGCTGGGCCGTTTGGGGCGCCATGGCTTCACTCTTCCTCGCCGCAGTCTTTGCCATCTACGCCGCTGAGTCCCGTGCAACTCCTGCCCTGAAGGCTGCCACGCCCGCCGCCGCCGGCAATCTCGAGGGCAAAGAAACTCGGTTCGGCGTCGTTGGCTCATCGCTGTTCGCTACCGTCACGACCGACGCCAGTTGCGGCGCCGTAAACTCCATGCACGATTCCTACACTCCGCTCGGCGGCATGGTCCCTCTCATCAATATTCTTCTCGGCGAGGTTGTGTTCGGCGGTGTTGGTTCCGGGCTTTACGGCATGATCGTCTTCGTCATCATCACCGTTTTTCTTGCTGGCCTGATGGTCGGGCGCACGCCCGAATACCTCGGCAAGAAAATCGAAGCTTACGACGTAAAGATGGCCATGCTTTCCATCCTCGTTTTTCCCGTAACCGTGCTCAGTTTTGCAGCAATCGCGTCCGTCACAGGTTTTGGTGAGGCCGGCATCACCAATCCCGGTCCGCATGGTCTCACGCAAATCCTCTACGCCTACACTTCCGCTGCCGGCAACAACGGCTCTGCTTTCGCGGGTATCAACGCAAACACAAGCTGGTACAACTCCTCGCTCGCCGTCGCCATGCTTCTCGGCCGCTTCTTTGCGGTGATTCCGATTCTTGCCATCGCCGGAAATCTTGCTCAGAAGAAATCTGTCGCTGAATCCGCCGGCACCTTTCCCGTCACCACGCCGCTCTTCTCGACGCTCCTTGTCTCCACCATCCTCATCGTCGGCGCTCTCACGTTCTTTCCCGTTCTGAGCCTCGGCCCGATTCTCGAGCATCTGCAAATGGCCGCTAGAAAGCTCTTCTGAAAGATATCGCCCTGTGAAACCCATGCCAAAGAAAACCGAACTCTCCCCGCTGATTTGGCGCGCCGTCTTCGAATCGTTCGTGAAGCTCGATCCGCGCATTCTTTATAAAAATCCGGTCATGTTCGTCGTCGAAATTGGGGCCGTCGTCACCACCGTTGATCTTATCCACGGCCTCGCGAAACACATTCCCGGCTTTGGCTTCAGCTTACAAATCACGCTCTGGCTCTGGTTCACCGCTTTTTTCGCCAATTTTGCCGAAGCCATGGCCGAAGGGCGCGGCAAGGCTCAAGCGGAAACGCTCCGCAAAGCTCGTTCCGAAACGCTCGCTCGCCGTCTCATCTCTGGTGGCACAGAAGAGAAAGTGCCTGGCTCAAAACTCAAAGCAGGCGACATCGTTGTCGTCAGTGCCGGAGAAATGATTCCCAGCGACGGCGAAATTATCGAAGGCATCGCCTCGGTCGACGAGTCCGCCATCACCGGCGAATCCGCTCCCGTCATTCGCGAAGCCGGCGGCGATCGCTCGGCCGTCACTGGTGGCACCCGTGTTCTCTCTGACGAAATCAAGATCCACATCACCGCCAATCCCGGGCAGACGTTCCTCGATCGCATGATTCGGCTCGTCGAAGGTGCCGAGCGTCAAAAAACTCCTAACGAAATTGCTCTCAACATTCTTCTTGCCGGACTTACGATTCTCTTCCTTCTTGCAGTCGTCACGCTTCAGCCTTTTGCGATCTATTCTTCCGCGCCGCAAAACGTTTTCGTTCTCACCGCGCTTCTCGTTTGCCTCATCCCGACCACCATCGGCGGTCTTCTCTCCGCCATCGGCATCGCCGGCATGGATCGCCTTCTTCGCCGTAACGTTCTCGCCATGTCCGGACGCGCCGTGGAAGCCGCCGGCGACGTCGACATTCTCCTCCTCGACAAGACCGGCACTATTACTCTCGGTAATCGCGCCGCGACCCATTTCTTCCCCGCGCCGGATGTGGACGAATCTCATCTCGCCGACGCCGCGCAACTCTCTTCTCTCGCCGATGAAACCCCCGAAGGCCGCTCCATCGTCGTCCTTGCTAAGGAACGCTACAACCTCCGCGGTCGCGATCTCTCCGCGCATCACGCCGCCTTCCACCCTTTTTCGGCGCAAACGCGTATGTCCGGCGTTGATATCGACGGCCGCGAAATCCGCAAAGGCGCGCGCGAGGCTATCGCTCGTCACATCAACGAGCGCGGCCAGAGCATTCCCGATGAAATTCAGCACATCGCCCAGGAAATTTCCAGTTCCGGCGGTACCCCCTTGCTGGTCGCGGAAAATCGTCGCGTACTTGGCGTCATCGCTCTCACGGACATCGTCAAGGGCGGCATGCGCGAACGGTTCGATCATCTTCGCGCTATGGGCATTCGCACCATGATGATCACCGGCGACAATCCGCTCACCGCTGCTGCGATTGCCCGTCAAGCCGGCGTGGATGATTTTCTCGCGGAAGCAAAGCCCGAAGACAAGATGGCTCTGATCAAGCGCGAACAAGCGAAAGGCCGCCTCGTCGCGATGACCGGCGACGGTACCAATGACGCTCCCGCCCTAGCGCAAGCCGACGTCGGCGTCGCCATGAACACCGGCACGCAAGCCGCAAAAGAAGCCGGCAACATGGTCGATCTCGATTCGAATCCCACCAAACTCATCGAAATCGTCGAAATCGGCAAGCAACTCCTCATCACGCGCGGCGCACTCACGACCTTCTCTGTCGCGAATGATGTCGCCAAGTATTTCGCCATCATTCCCGCCATGTTCGCCGTGGCCCTTCCGCAGCTCGGCGTTCTCAACGTCATGCGCCTGGCCACGCCACAATCCGCCATTCTCTCGGCCGTCATTTTCAATGCGCTCATCATCGTCGCACTCATACCGCTCGCACTGCGCGGAGTGCGCTATCGTCCGGTCGGCGCTGCCGCCCTGCTTCGAAGAAACCTTTTTGTTTATGGCTTGGGCGGCGTCGTCGCACCGTTTGCCGGGATCAAATTCATCGACGTTATTATTCGCGCGCTTCACTTGGCTTAGAGGTGAGTATGTTGAAACAGCTCAAAGTCGCCATCTCGTTCACCATCGTGACGACGATTCTCACTGGCGTTCTTTATCCGCTCGCTGTCACCGGCGTTGCGAGACTTCTCTTTCCGAATCCAGCCAACGGCAGCCTGATTACGACAAACGGAAAAATCGTCGGCTCAAAACTCATCGGCCAGCCTTTCACTTCGCCGGCCTACTTTCATCCGCGCCCTTCCGCCGCCGGCTCTGGTTACGACGCCCTCGCCTCCGGCGGCTCCAATCTCGGCCCCACCAATCGCGCGCTCGCGGCGCGTATTCGGTCGGACGCCGCCGCCCTCCGCGCCGAAAATCCGAACACGCCCATTCCCGCCGATCTGCTCACAACGTCCGCTTCTGGCCTCGACCCCGATATTTCTCCGGAAGCGGCTCTGTTTCAAATCCCGCGCATCGTCAAAGCACGCTCCATTTCCGAATCCGGCCTCCGCGCGCTCGTCCAAGCGCACGTCATCCAGCGCCAGTTCGGTTTCCTCGGCGAACCTCGTGTCAATGTTCTGGAATTAAATCTAGCCCTCGACGCCGCCTACCCGCGCCACTAAAGAACGCCGTCATTTCGAACGGAATAAGCCAACGCCTTGTCTTTCCGATTGTGAGAAATCTCTCCTTGGATCGAAAATCTGGCAAGGATGCCGAATGAGGAGTTCCGGCAATGCGTCACTCCGCTCCACCGCTCTCCGCCTTTTTCTCCTTCGGCGGCTGGAATCTATATCCCACCCACGGCTCCGTTAAAACCAACTTCGGTTTAGCCGGGTCGCTTTCAATTTTCTTTCTGAGCTGATTGATCATCACCCGCAAATATTCCGGTTCGTCCCCGTAATCTGGTCCCCATACCACTTGCAGCAATCTCCTGTGCGTGAGCGGCTTTCCCGCGCTCGCAATCAATTGCCTCAACAACTCGAATTCTTTCGGCGTCAAATGCACTTCTTTCCCCTGCGCCGTCACTCGTCGCGTCTCAAAATCCACGGTCAATGCCTTCGATTCAAAATTCGTCAGCTTTGCCTGCGCCCCGCGCCGCCGCAGCGCTGCTCGCAGCCGCGCCAGTAGCTCCTGCATCCCAAAGGGCTTCACCACGTAGTCGTCCGCGCCCGCGTCCAGCGCCAGCACCTTGTCTCGCTCCGCATTGCGTACGGTCAGCATCAGAATCGGTACATCCGAGTGCCGCCGGATTTCCTGGCAGGTTGCGAGTCCGGTCATTCCCGGCATATTCACGTCCAGCAAAATCGCGTCCGGCGGCGACGTCCGAATGGAATCCAGAGCCTCCTCGCCTGTGCCGGCTTCGAAAATCGTGTAGCCTTCCGCTGAAAGCGCCGTCCGCAGTACGCGCCGCACTTGCTGCGCATCGTCCACGATCAAAATCTTCGCGCTGCTCATCGTCCTTCGCTCGCGTTCCACACCACGGGCAGCGTAAACGAAAACACGGACCCGTGTCCCACTTGGCTCGTCATGCTGATCGTCCCGCCGTGCGCCTCCACAATCGCTCGCGCGATCGAAAGTCCCATCCCGGTTCCCTGCACCACTGCTCTCTGGTCCTTCCCGCGGTAAAATTTGTCAAAAATCAACCCTTGCTCCAGCGTGTCGATTCCCGGCCCCTGATCCGCCACGCTGAAGATTACGCTGTTCCCGTTCAGTTCCGCGCTCACCGTGACCGGTTTGTCTTTTGTCGAGTACAAATTTGCGTTGTCCAACAGCTGTACCAGAACTTCCTTCGCCCTCACCAGGTCCGCGCGCACCTTGGGCAGACCATCCTGCACTTGGATCTTTACGTCCCGCCCCAGAAGCGCGTGTTTGCAAGAATCCATCGCTGCATTCACGACGGAGCGAGCTGCGACCGCCGCAAACTCGAGTTCGACTTCGCCTGCTTCGAGCCGCGCCATCTCTGACGCATCTTCGATCAGCCGGTTCAGCCGGTCGCACTCCTCATCCATGATTTGCAGAAGTTCCTGGCCCTGTTCCGCATTTGGCCGCCGCTCCGAAAGCAGCGACGTGACCGACGCCTTGATCGAAGTCAGTGGCGTGCGAAAGTTATGTGTGATCGAATCAAGCAGCGCCGACTTCAATCGCTCTCCTTGCCGGTCCGCTTCCGTTTTGCTCAGCTGTTCGACCGCTCGCGCCCGTTCGATGGCGACGCCGAGCAATGTTCCTACTGCCTCGAGCGTTTGCCGCGTGACCCGTGCTCCCGAAATTCCAAAACTCCCGATCGGCCGCATCCCTAGTCGAATCGGCGCGTAACTGAAGCTCTTCGCCGCGTCAATGAGCGGCTCTTCGCGCTCGTAAGTCGTCCTCAGTTGTTCTTCTTCCAATTGCAACGTCCCGAATCCGGAACGATAGAATTTTTGTTTTTCCGCCAGGTACACGCTCGCGGCGCCCGCCTCGAACGATTCCACCATGTAGTTCGGAATCGCGTTCAGCAATTGAATGACATTCCCCTCGCCCAGCAGTTTCTGGCTGAAGGTGTAAAGCTGCTCGATCTCCCGCCGTCTGCGATGCGCTGCGTCCGCTTCTCTCCGGATTCGGCTCGAAAGCCGGCTGCCGAAGATGGCCGTCACCAGAAACGCGGCTAGCGCCACCCAGTTCTGCGGGTCCGCCACCGTCAATCGTCCCACCGGCGGCAAGAAAAAGTAGTTGAATGCCAGCATCGCCGCCACGGACATCAGCGCCGAGACCGCCATCCCCCACGCCGCGGAAACTGCTAAAATCGCCATGAGAAACGACAGCGCCACCGTCGTTTGGTTGACGTTCGTAATCGCCTTTCGGTAAAACGCCGTGATGGCCGCTACGATCAGGAGCGCCGCGATCGCCTGATAGACTCGTTGTTTGCCGTTGCGCTGCACGCCAGAAGTCTATCGCAATCGCGTTAGCAATTCGTAAGCTCGGGAATTTTCGCCCGGGAGACGCGTTGTGCCTAAAAAACCGGAAGACTGGCTCGAAATCGCTTCTCCCGCCGAGAAAGCCAAAGGCAGTTTCAAGCTCTTTCTTGGCTACGCTCCCGGTGTCGGTAAAACCTTCGGCATGCTTAGTGAAGCCATTCGACGTCACGCACGCGGCGAAGATGTCGTGATCGGCATCGTCGAAACTCATGGCCGCAAAGGCATTGAAGAGCTCACCTCGCAACTCGAAGCCGTTTCTCGCCGGAAGATCGAGTACAAAGGCACACTCTTTGAAGAAATGGACGTCGATGCGATCCTCGCGCGGAAACCCGCTGTCGTTCTCGTGGACGAACTCGCGCACACCAACATCCCCGGCAGCAAGCACCGCAAACGCTACGA
>Ga0126376_10001067_pt1 | contig 14512 bp, 9 predicted proteins | sample PanSoiMetPlot_15_FD_92760 | JGI IMG/M metagenome (GOLD analysis project Ga0126376, IMG submission 92760) | Tropical forest soil microbial communities from Panama - MetaG Plot_15 | ecosystem: Environmental > Terrestrial > Soil > Tropical forest > Bulk soil | place: Panama | collected 2016-02-17
CTTCGAGGACGTGAAGTGTTTCGGCTCACCACGGATCTCCCAGATGCCGCGGTCCGGCTCCCGCCAGTGCTCCAGGGCATGTTCCACCTGCTGCCGCACGACCTGCCAGATCCGCTCGTCCAGCCGGTCTCGCGACTTGGTGTGCAGGTAGACCGATTCGAGCACGGTGCCCCACACATCGTTTTGCCGCTGCTGGTAGGCGGCATTGCCGATCCGCACCGGCCGCGCGTCCTGATAGCCCTGCAGGTGGTCGAGGATTCGCTCGGCGAGGTCCGGGGCGCCGTCGATGCCATAGACGATCTGGAGGTTGCCGCCGTCACGTTCGGCCAGGTCAGCTATGAACGCGAAGTAGTCGTTGGCTTCCCAGTCGAAGCCGAGGGTGTACAGGCCCCAGAGCGCGAACGTGGCGTCGCGGATCCAGCTATAGCGGTAGTCCCAGTTCCGCTCGCCGCGCGGGGTCTCGGGCAGGGACGTGGTGGCCGCCGCCGCGATGGCACCGGTCGGGGCGAACGACAGGCCCTTGAGGGTCAGCGCGCTCCTGGCCAGATGGCTGCGCCAGCGGTGGTCGGGGAAGTTGCCCCGGGCCAGCCAGTGCTGCCAATGGTGCGCCGTCCACACCAGGCGCTTGTAGGCCTGCTTGTAGCTCTTCGGTGGAACCCTGCTGCCCCAAGACAGCGCGCAGAACCGGGTGTCCCCTTCCCGCAGCAAGGTCCGCCCGCGCGCCAGCGAACCCTCGATGCCGAACCGGATGTCCGAGGTGAGGGTCACCGGCAGATGGTCCTCGCCGCCGCTGGCGACCGCCTCGTGATAGCCCTCGTTGGGACGGCTCCACCGCGCCCGCTGCATCCCGTAGCCGAACACCGGCTCGCAGTCCAGCGCGAGCTGCACCGAACCCTGCACGCAGCGCACGATGCGCAGCAGTATGTGCTCGGCGTCATAGTCAGTCGGCGGCCTGATGTGCCGCGTGCGGCCCGGGTGCTCGTGCCGCCAGGGCCCCATCACCAGGCAGTCGCGCACGACGATCCAGCCCTCGCCGCAATCCCAGCTGGTCTCCAGCACCATCGTCCCGGGCAGGTAGCGCCGGTCGGCCGGCACCTCGACGTCTTCCGGGCCGAACCGGAACGACCCCGCGCTCCGGTCCAAGATGGCACCGAACAGGCTTGGGCTGTCCATCCTGGGCAGGCACATCCATTCGATGGCGCCGCTCGGCGCGACCAGCGCCGTCACCTCGCAGTCGGACAGGAACCCGTAGTCCGCGATCGGCGGGTAGGCCGAGAACTCACCCGTCCTGCTGATCAGCCCCGGCTCGGGGGGGTTCGGCCCGGGTGCCTCAGGCTCGCCATCCGCCATCCGAGTTCCCCCTGTTGCTGCAGGTATGTCAGATAGCTACCCAGTGTCCGCCAATGCACCGGCCAGTGCCACCACCAAAGTCCTACCTCCCGTCGTCGCCCAGATGCTCGAGCATGACCTCGTGGTGGTGCAATACCGCCGCCTGCGCCCGGCTGGCGTCACCGGCCGCGACCGCGTCGCAGATCGCCTGATGAATTTCCAGCAATACGGACGCCCCGGAACCCGCCAGCCACCCGGGCTCGGTCTCCGTGCGGACCCAGAGCTCGTGTTCCCGGCTGAGCACCGCCGTGTGCACGCCCTCGTACAGGGCGGTCAGGTACGCGTTGCCCGCGGCCCGGACGACGTTCGCATGGAACACGGTGTCGGCGGCGATCCAGGCCGCCGCGCTGCCGGTGGCACCGGCCAGGCGGCGCAGGCTGCCGCGCAGGTCCGCGGCCTTGCCGCGCTGGGCGGCGTGCACCGCGCCCAGGGTTTCCAGCCACAGCCGTAGTTCGGCGAGGTCGTCAAGCGGCCCCTGGTCGAGGTCGAGCATGAGGCTGACCGACGCAGCGACCATGGCCTGCGGCCGGCGCAGCACGTAGGCGCCCGAGCCCTGGCGGATATCGACCAGGCCCATCAGCGACAACATCCGCAGCGCCTGGCTCACCATGGGGCGGCTGACACCGAACAGCTCGCCCAGGTCGCGCTCGGGGGGAAGCCGGTCACCCTCGGCCAGGCGCTCGCGGGTGATCAGGACCCGGATCTGGTCGGCCACCTGCTCCGAGACCCGCCGCGAGGAGACCGGCTGGATCCCGGCCAGGTCGGCGGCTGGCCGGCGGTCCGCCATCGGTACCCCGCTTCCCCACTTCCCAGCCCGGCCGGGCTCGGGCAGAATTGGCATAGCCACTTTACCAATGGAGGTCGCGATCCCCAGCGCGAGCGAGCCGGCGCTGCGCAGGCTGGCCACGGCGATCCGGTGGCGCGCCGTCGCGATGGTGGCGCCACTGGGATTCGGCTACCTGGGACAGGCCCTATCGGCCGCCGAGCAGTACGCCGCCGTCTACGGCGCGGCGTACCGGCCCGGGATCGACCGGGTGGTCTGCTCGCCGGGCCACTACGTCATCGCGGCCTACGCCGTGGCCGCGGAAACCGGCCTGATCGACGAGGCGGCCCTGGCCGGTTACGGACGGAACGGGTCGCCGCTGGAAGCGATCGGCACCGAGCGCAGCCCGGTTCCCGAGTACACCTGCGGCTCGCTGGGGCAGGGCCTGTCCGCGGCGGCGGGTTTTGCGCTGGGCGACCGCCTGGCACGGCGGGGCGATGCCCGCACGTTCGCGTTCCTCAGCGACGGCGAACTCCAGGAGGGCCAGGTCTGGGAGGCGGCGATGTTCGCCGGCCATCACCGGCTGGCCCAGCTCACCGTCCTGCTCGACGCGAACAACTCGCAGGTCGACGGGCCGGTGGACAGCATCACCACGATCGAGCCGGTGGCCGCGAAATGGCAGGCGTTTGGGTGGGACGCGGCCGATCTGGACGGGCACGACGTCGCGGCGATCGCGGCCGCGCTCGCCGGGCCCGCCAGCCGCCCCCGCGTGCTCGTCTGCCGCACCTCGACCCGGCATGGGCTGGCCTGCCTGCCGCCCGACGCGGACGGGCACTTCATCAAGCTGCCCGCGGACCTCGCCGCGGCGGCTTCCGCCGAACTCAGCGCCCGTCTCACCGCCGAAGCGGCCGTCGATGGCTGAGAACGCCGTGCTGAGCCCGCCGTACCGCACGGCGCTCAAGCCCTATGGCCGCGCCCTGGTGGAGCTGGCCCGCCGGCGCCCGGAGATCGTATGCCTGTCCGGGGACCTGACCCGGCAGTGCGAGGTCGACCTGTTCCAGGCGGAGTTCGGCGACCGGTTCATCCATGCGGGCATGGCCGAGGCCAACATGATCGGCGTGGCCGGTGCGCTGGCCCGGCAGGGGCTGATGCCGTTCGTGCACTCGTTCGGCGTGTTCGCCACGCGCCGCCCGCTGGACCAGATCGTCAACGCCGTGGCCTACCCACGGCTACCGGTGCGGATCGTGGGCTTCATGCCCGGCGTCTCCAGCCCTGGCGGGCCCAGCCACCAGGCGATCGAGGACGTCGCGCTGATGCGCGCGATACCGGGCATGACGGTTATCGACGTCGCCGACGCGACCGAGACGGCCCTGGTGGTTGCCGCCATGGCCGACGTGCCCGGCCCGGTCTACCTGCGGCTCAAGCGCGGCGAGATCCCGGTGATCTTCCCCGCGGATCACCGGCTGTCGCTGGACCGCGCCCAGGTGCTGGAGTGGCGCGGCGAGGAGATCGGCGGCGGCGCGCAGACGACGGGCGGTGCGGGAACCGAGGGTGGTGGGGTGACCCGCGGTGGCGCACAAACCTCGGGCGGCGGGGTGACCGGCGGCGGCGCGCAGATCGCCGGGGCGGCCGTCACCGAAGGCGGCGGGCACACCGCGGGCGGCGCGGTCACCCGGGGCGGCGCGCAGATCGCCGGCTTGGCCGACACCGGTGGCGGCGGGGTCAGCGCCGGGGGCGGCGTGAGCCGGGGCGGAGCTGGGATCCGCGGCGAGGCGTGGACTTCGGTTTCCGGCGCAGCCGGACCCTCCGACGTGGCTCTGCTCGTCAGTGGCATGATGACCGCCCCTGCGCTCGCTGCGGCCCGCGTCCTGCAGGCCGCCGGTGCCGTCACCGTTGTGGTCAATATTCCCGTTATCAAGCCCCTAGACACCGCCACGGTCCTGGCAATTGCTGCCGCCAGCAAGGCCGTCGTCACCGCGGAAAACCACTCGATCATCGGCGGCCTGGGCTCCGCCGTCGCGGAAACCCTGGCCGAGGCCGGCCTGGGCCGCCCGCTGCGCCGCATCGGCCTGGCCGACACCTTCGCCGAAGGCGCCCGCGATGCTCCGTACCTGTTCACCAAGTACGGCTTGTCGACCCAGCACATCGTGAACATGGTGTGGTCCGTGCTAGATCGCCGTGGGCCCGCCCCTCACGTGCCTCCCCCCTCAGCTGATGCCGGCGAGTACGCACCCGTGTGAAGGGATGGGGCGAAGCAGTGCGTGTAGAGCGAAGCGCAGCGGAGCGAAGCGCGCGTAGTCCCCACCGCGACCGCGCCCCACGGAGGTGAGATTTAAACGCGACAAGTGGTTCCTAGGTAATGGGATCCTGAGGAGGAGTCATGGTCCAGAATTACGACGCCACGGCTAGGCCCGTGCCGATCGCGTCACCGGGCGCGACCTTGGGGACGGACTGGGAGCAGCGGGTTGATTTTGCCCGGCTCAGGAGCGAGCGGGCCGGGAAGGTTCGGGATGCGCTGGCGCGGTCTGAGCTCGGTTCCCTGATCTTGTTCGACATGAACAATATCCGGTATGTGACTGCTACGCACATCGGGAACTGGGCACGGGACAAGCTGTTCCGGTGCTGCCTGGTCATGCGTGGGTGTGAGCCGATCCTGTGGGATATCGGGTCGGCGGCGCGCACGCACCGGATGTTCGCACCATGGAATGCCAGAGAGAACTGGCGGGCCGGGATTTCCAGCTGGCGCGGGTCGATTCCGGAGGAGGTGGGGGTCGAGCGCGGCAACGCCCGGCGGCTGGCCGGTATCCTGCGTGACCACGGCCTGGACGGCGACCCGGTCGGGGTGGACGTGGTGGAACTTCCGGTGCTGCGCGCGCTGGAGGCTGAGGGCCTGCAGATTACCGACGGGCACGGTTTCATGCAGGATATCCGGGCCATCAAGACCGCCGACGAGATCGCGCTGCTCGACCATTCTGCCGCCCTTGTGGACGGCGCCTACGACGAGCTGTACCGGTACCTTCGCTCGGGCATCAGGGAAAACGCCTGCGTCGCGCTGGTGACCGGTTACCTGTATGAGAACGGCTCGGAAGAGGTGGAGGCGGTCAACTCGATTTCCGGCGAGCGGTGCAGCCCGCATCCCCATGTGTTCTCCGACCGCCTGATCCGGCCCGGGGACACCGCCTACTTCGACATTATCCACTCGTTCAACGGGTACCGGACCTGCTATTACCGGACGCTCAACGTTGGCAGCGCGGACCGGCAGCAGCGCGCGGCGTACCGGCGGGCCCGCGAGTTCATGGACAACGCGATCTCCGAGATCCGCCCGGGGGCTACCTCCGCCGACGTGGTGCGCCATTTTCCCGCGGCCACGGAGTTCGGCTTCGCCGACGAGGAGGAGGCGTTCGGCTTGCAGTACTGCCACGGGCTGGGCCTGTCGAACTGGGAGCGGCCGCTGATGAGCCGCTACCACTCGGTCGAGCATCCGGTCGAGTTGACGGAGGGCATGGTGTTCGCCATCGAGACGTACTGGCCGACCCCGGACGGGTCGGCGGCGGCCCGGATCGAGGAGGAGGTGGTCGTCACCCCGGGCGGCTGCGAACTGCTGACCAGGTTCCCGGCCGACCAGTTGTACGTGGCCGGCACCCGCCTGTTCACCGGCGCGTGACCGCGTCAGGGTGACCCGGGCGGGACGTAGACGGCGCCGTGCTCGACCGCCTGGTAGATCTCCATGCCCAGCGGGCGGCGCCGCTCCTCGGCGAGGTGACCGAGCAGCCCCGCCGTCCGTGCCAGCAGCGCGAACCCGCGCAGCAGTTCGGCCGGCAGCCCGAGGTCGGCCAGCGCCGCGCCGCAGGTACCCGCCCCGTTCAGCGGCAGGGTGCGGCCGAGAACCTGCGGGTGGACCCGGCCGATCGCCTCGAACAGGCGCAGGTGCGGGCCGTGGGTGCCCGCTTCCTCGGCGATGCTGATCAGCGCCGGGGTGCGCGGGTCGGTGACCTTGTGCACCGGGTGCCCGAGGCCGGGGACGAGCCGCCGCTCCTCGCGCGCCCGCCGCACCGCGGCCAGCGCGAGGGCGTCGAAGGCCGCGTCGTCACCGGGCGGCTCGGCGGCCCCGGCGAGGGTTTCGGCCAGGAAGCGGCCGGCGTCCTCGGTTACGCCGAGGAACCGGGAACCACCGCCCAGCAGCCCCGCGGCCAGCGCCCCCTGGACCGATTCGGGCGCGCTGAGGTAGGTGAGCCGGGCGGCGATGGCCGTCGGGGTGAAGCCGTGGTCGGCCAGCGCGACCAGCACGGCCTCGAACACCCGGACGTGGCCCGGCGCCGGGCGCCGCTGGGTCACCAGCCACAGCGCCAGTTCCCCGAAACCGACCTTGCCCATCAGGCCGGTGGCGAGGTCCTGGCCGAGCAAGGTGATGCTGTCGGCGTCCGAGGTGCCGAGCGACGTGGGGAAGCGGGGCGCCGGTTCGGTCATGGGCTCGTCCCTCTCTGCGTAGGCCCATGCCACGGCACCGGGCCGGGCGGGGCGGCGAGCCAGACGCGGATCTGGTCGCCATGCTGGTCCAGCGCCGGCGGGGGCAGTGGGTAGCTCGGCGGCGTCGCGGAGAAGTCGACCGGGTGCCGGACGGTCGGTACGCCGTCGGCGCCCTCGCCCGCGGTGGCGACCGACCGCAGCCCGATGCCGCGGGCGAACTCGACCCCGGCGTCCACCGTGTTGATCGGGCCGCACGGCACGCCCGCGGCGATCAGCAGGTCGAACCATTCCGCCGAGGGCCTGGCCGCCAGCAGCCCGGCCAGCAGCGGCCGGAGTTCCGCCCGATGCGCGGTGCGGTCGCCGGTGGTGGCGAACCGAGGGTCGTCGGCAAGCTGCGGGGCACCGATCACCTCGCACAGGCGGCGAAACTGCCGGTCGTTTCCTGCCGTGACGATGAGTTCGCCGTCCGCGGTGGGCAGCGGTTCATACGGTGTCAGGCTGGGATGGGAGTTGCCCATCCGGAACGGGACCACTCCCCCGGCGACGTAGGCGCTGGTCTGGTTCACCATCCCGGACAGCGCCGAGCCGAGCAGGGTGGCCTCGACGTGCTGCCCCTCGCCGGTGGCCGTCCGGTGGTGCAGCGCGGCCAGGATCGCGATGGCCGTGTGCAGGCCGGTCATCACGTCAACCACGGAGATGCCCGCGCGCTGCGGCGGGCCGTCGGCCTCGCCGGTCAGGCTCATCAGGCCCGACACGGCCTGTGCCATCAGATCGTATCCCGGCAGGTGGGCCCCGCCGGTGGTGCCGAACCCGGTGATGGAGGCGTAGACGATGCCGGGGTTGGCCGCGCGGACCGCGTCGTAGTCCAGGCCGTACCGCGCCAGCCCGCCCGGCTTGAAGTTCTGCACCATGATGTCGGCCCGGCGGGCGAGTTCGGCGGCGCCGGCGCGGCCCGCGGGGTCCTTGAGGTCAAGCACGACCGACCGCTTGTTCCGGTTGATCGCGAGGTAGTAGGTGGCCACGCCGTCCCTGGTCGGCGGGACCCAGCCGCGGGTGTCGTCCCCGGCGGGGCTCTCCACCTTGATCACGTCCGCGCCCAGGTCGGCCAGCAGCATCGTGCAGTACGGGCCGGCCAGGACCCGGGAGAAGTCGGCGACCAGCAGGCCCGCCAGCGGGCCGGGACGCTTGGCTTCCTCAGCCATGCTCAAGTCGGGCGGTAGTACAGGACATCACCGTGGCGGTCGGTGGCCACGCAGAAGGTCGAACTCGCACAGCTAAGCGTATTGATGGCGGCGGCGCCGTTTATCACGGTGACGGATGACCACTTACCATCCCGGTAGGTCACCACCCCGCCGGCGCTGTTGGTGGCCACGCAGAAGTCCCGGACCGGGCAGGAGACCGTGAGCACGGTGCTGGGCACGGGGCCGACGTGCCAGTTCCCGTGGTTGAGGATCGCGGCGTTACCGGAGTCGTCCACCGCCATGCAGAACGTGGCCGTGGCGCAGGACACCGCGGTGAACGAATGGCCGACGTCGATCGCGTCGAGACCGGTCCACGACGTGCCGTTGAAGGTGTAGACGGCGCCGCCGTCGTCCACGGCTACGCAGAAACTGGCGTTCGGACAGGACACGCCGGTCAGGCCGCCGCCGCTGGTGTCTACGCTGAACGACCGCCAGCCACGGGGGGTTTCGGCGTACGCCGCGCCCCTGCTGTCGCTGGCCATGCAGAACGTCGCGGTGGGACAGGAGAGCCCGGTGAACGTGCCGGTACCGGTGTTCACCAAGCCCGGGCTGCTCCATACCCCGTTGCGAAGCCCGAATGCGTGGCCAGAGTGGTCCAGCGCGACACATCTGGTGGCGGCGGCGCAGGAGATCGCCACCAGCCCGCCCGCGGGATCGGTAACCGCGCGGCTCCACCCGGCCGGCGGGGTGGACGACAGCACCCTGCCGCTGGTGTCGGCCGCGTAGCAGGCCGAGGGGGTGGGGCAGGAGACCGCGGTGATGACGGCGTCAGCGCGCAGGCCCTGCACTGGGATCGGAGCGGTCCATCCCGGCTGGGCCGAGGTGACGGACGGCGCCGGGGATGTGGTCCCGGTGCTGGCCGCCGGGGTCGCGCTGACCTTGGCGACCGGCGGGGCCAGCGGCGCGGTCAGCCGGGCCGCGTAGTGGCGGTGCAGGGCGATGGCGCCGACGGTGCCGCCCACGACGACCGCGGCCACGAGCAGCACGATCGCGATAATCCGGACGTGGCGGGACTGCTGGGGCTCGGGTTCGGTCTGCAGCCCGGGTTCTCCGGCCAAGGGGGGGCCGTCGTCGTGATGCACGCCGCCGTCCGGGCCGGGCGCGTGCCGCGGTTTCGTGCTGCTCCGCCAGGTGCGTGCGGCCGTATCCCGCGGGATCGTGAACCGTAGGTCGGGCGGCATGGTGGTGCCGGTGGCCCCGCCGTTTGCTGCCTGTGGGGGCGCTGCCTGTGGGGGCGCCGTTGGCGGGGCCAGCGTCGGCGGGGCGACCGTCGGCGGAGCCACCGTCGCCGGGGCAGCCTGCGCCGGGGCAGCCTTCGGCACGGGCGGGGCTGGCTTCGGCGCAGGTGGCGAGGGCTTCGGCGCAGGTGGCGGGGGCTTCGGCGCGGGAGGGGCGGGCGGGGCAGCCTCGGGCGCGGGCGGGGCGAGAGCCTCTGCCAGCGGGAGAGGCTCGGGGACGGGCTCGGGCTCCGGGACGGGCTCGGGCTCCGGGACGGGCTCGGGCTCCGGGGCGGGCTTCGCCGGGGCGGCCGGGGCGCCCCGCGCGGGCGCGTCTACGAGGGCGACCGCCGTCGTGGGCAGGCCCGGCCCGCGGACATCCTCGTCGCCGCTGGCGATGAAGTCGGCGAACGAACCGCTGCTGTAATCCATCGTGGGCGAGGCCGCAGGAGCCATCGCGGGCCGTTCGGCGGAGAGCGGCAGCAGTTCGCCGCACGTTCCGCAAAAAAGCGTGCCCGCACCGTTGGCATGACCTTGGCTGCAGAAGTACCTCAGGTCATCACCGCAAACCTCGCAGGATTCCATTCCGGGGGAGACGGAATGTCCCAGCGCGCAACTCGACACCGTGTCCCGCCCTCGCTCACCACGTCCCGGTTGGAAATGGTAGGGCAGATACCGGCGGCCGGCGGCGCGGTTGGGCAAGGTGACACCAGTTCGGGTCAGGGTCTGCCCACGGCGCCCGGCCGGGCTCGGCTTCCCGGTCAGCACTCGATGACGTTGACCGCCAGGCCGCCGCGGGCGGTCTCCTTGTACTTGTCCTTCATGTCCGCGCCGGTTTCCCGGAGGGTCTTGATCGCCTTGTCCAGCGACACGTGGTGCGTGCCATCGCCCCGGACCGCCATCCGAGCCGCGGTGATGGCCTTGACCGAGGCGATGGCGTTGCGCTCGATGCACGGGATCTGGACCAGCCCGCCCACCGGGTCGCAGGTGAGGCCGAGGTTGTGCTCGACCCCGATCTCCGCGGCGTTCTCCACCTGCTCCGGGGTCCCGCCGAGCACCTCGGCGAGCCCGGCCGCGGCCATCGAGCAGGCCGAGCCGACCTCGCCCTGGCAGCCGACTTCGGCGCCGGAGATCGAGGCGTTCTGCTTGAACAACGCCCCGATCGCGGCGGCGGTGAGCAGGAAAGCGACCACGCCGTCGTCGTTCGCGCCCGGCACGAACGTGACGTAATAGTGGAGCACCGCCGGGATGATCCCGGCCGCGCCGTTGGTCGGCGCGGTGACCACCCGCCCGCCCGACGCGTTCTGCTCGTTGACGGCGAGCGCGTAGAGCGTGACCCACTCCATGGCGTACAGCGGGTCGGCCAGGTCGCCGGTACGTTCCAGCGTCTCGCGCAGGCCCTTGGCCCGCCGGCGGACCTTGAGCCCGCCGGGCAGCACCCCGTCCGCCTGGCTGCCCGCCTCGACGCACTCCTGCATCACCCGCCAGATGCGCAGCAGGCCGGCCCGGACCGCCGCCTCGTCCCTGCGTACCACCTCGTTGGCCATCATCACGCCGCTGATGGGCAGGCCCGATTTCTGGGTGTGGGCGAGCAGTTCCGCGCCGCTGTCGAAGGGGTACGGCACCGGCGTCGCGTCCGGCTCGATCCGCGGTGCGCCGCGTTCGTCCTCGCCGAGGACAAAGCCGCCGCCGATGGAGTAGTAGGTGCGTTCGAGAAGGCTCTCGCCCCGGCCGTCCAGGGCGGCGAAGAGCATCGCGTTGGAGTGGAACGGGAGCCGCTTGCGGCGGTGCAGCACGATGTCGGAGTCGGGGTCGAAGGCGATCTCGCGCCCCCCTGGCAGCGTGATCCGGCCGGTCTCGCGGACCCGGGCCACCAACGGCTCGGCGGCCACCGGGTCCACCGTCTCCGGGTGCTCACCGATGAGGCCGAGCACAACAGCCTTGACGCTGCCGTGGCCGTGCCCGGTGGCGCCGAGCGAGCCGAACAACTCCACCCGCAGCCCCGCCACCCGGGTCTCCTCGGCGGCCAGCGACTCGGTGAACATCCCTGCCGCCCGCATCGGCCCGACGGTATGTGAGCTCGACGGGCCGATGCCTATCTTGAACAGGTCAAACGCGCTGATTGACATGGCCCGGCTCCCCTCTCTGCGGCACTGGTCGCACTGCCGCGTTCTTGCCAGCACTAGGGTGCGGAAACGCCACGTACTCGTTCCCCGGACGGGTCGAACGGCGGGCGCAGCGAGACCGTCACGGCCTGGATCTCACCGCCCACGTTCACCTGGTAGGAACCGGTGCGCACGAACTCCGGCGTGACCGGGTCACCGGCCGGATCCCAGATGTAGGCCAGGCCCACCGTGACGCCGAGCGCTTCCCCCCAGGCGGCCGAGGTCACCTGCCCCACGGCCAGGCCGTCTCGCAACACAAGCTCGCCGCCCCACATGATCGTCTGCCGGTCGCTGGCGACCAGGGAGACCAGCCGCCGCCGCGGGCCGTCCGCCCTGGCCTTCTCCACCGCTTCCCTGCCGAGAAAGCTTATGTCGGTGCGGAGCTTGCAGGCGAACCCGAGCCCGGCCTCCACCGGCCCGTAGTCGGGGGTCAGCTCCCGCCCGTAGGCGCGGTAGCCCTTCTCCAGGCGCATCGACTCGATCGCGTAGTACCCGGCGTTGACCAGCCCGAACTCACGCCCGGCGCGGGTCAGCAGTTCGAACACGCCGACCGCGAACTCGCACGGCACGTACAGCTCCCAGCCCAGCTCACCGACGTAGGTGATCCTGGTCGCCCGGACGGTGAAGTAGCCGAGGGTGATCTGCCTGCTGGCCCGGAACGGAAAGGCCTCGTCGGACAGGTCGGCGTCGGACAGCGAGGCGAGCAGGTCGCGCGACCGCGGCCCCATCACCCCGAACACCGCGTACGCAGAGGTCACATCGACCAGCGAGGCCCGGGCACCCGGGGGCATCCGCGTGGTGATGTGGTGCTTGTCGCGTTCGGTGGTTGCCGCGCTGCTGATCAGCAGGTAGTCCAGCTCCGAAATCCGGGTCACGGTCAGGTCGGACTCGTAGGTGCCCCGTTCGTTCAGCATGCCGGTATAAACCGTCCACCCGGGCTCGACGGCCACGTCCGCGGTGCACAGCCACTGCAGCGCCCGCTCGGCGTCCGGCCCGGTGAGCAGGTACTTGGAGAACGAGGTCTGGTCGAACAACGCCACGTCCCGGCGCGCGGCCCGCTGTTCCGCCGCGCAGGCGGGCAGCCAGTTCTGCGCCCCCCAGGAGTACTCGATGACCGGCTGGCCCCCCGGCTGCGCGAAGAAGTTTGGGCGCTCCCACCCCATCCGGCTGCCGAAACAGGCGCCGGCGCCTGCCAGCAGGTGGTGCACCGGCGAGCGGCGGAACGGCCGGGCCGTGGCCAGCTCACGGTTCGGCCACGGCAGCGCGTAGTGCAGCCCGAGGATCTCGCCGACCCGGTCGCGCAGCCACCGGTTGTTCCCGTGGAACCGGGCGAAGCGCCGGATATCGGAGGCGGTCAGGTCGATGCCGGGGTCTCCGGTGAGGATCCACTGCGCCAGCGCCTGGCCGGCGCCGCCCGCGGAGGCAATGCCGACCGAGTTGAACCCGGCCGCGACGAAGAAGTTGCGGCACTCCGGCGCCTCGCCGATGAGGAACTGGTTGTCCGGGGTGAAGCTCTCCGGGCCGTTGTACATCTTCTTGATCCCGGCCGTGCGGAGCGCGGGCACCCGGAGCTGCGCCTGGTCGGCCAGCAGCGAGAAATGGTCCCAGTCCTCGGGCAGCAGCTGGAACTCGAACGGGTGCGGCAGGGCGTCGGGGGCGGCCCACGGCTTGGCGTTGGGCTCGAACCCGCCCACGACCAGCCCGCCCACCTCCTCCTTGAAGTAGGTGTAGCCATCCGGGTCGCGCAGGATCGGCAGGTCGCGGTGGACCCCCTCGATCGGCTCGGTCACCACGTAGAAGTGCTCGCACGAATGCAGCGGCACCGTCACCCCACACCACGCGCCCACCTGCTTGGCCCACTGGCCGGCGCAGTTGACCACGATCTCGGCCTCGACGTCGCCGCGCGCGGTGCGGACCCCCGTAACCGCACCGCGCGCGGTCTGGACGCCGGTGACCCTGGTGCGTTCGGCGATCACCACGCCCGCGTCCCTGGCACCCTTGGCCAGGGCGTAGGTAAGGTCGGCGGGGTTGGCCTTGCCGTCGTCGGGCAGCCAGGCCGCCCCGCACAGGCCGGTCACATCCATCGCCGGCCACAGTTCACCCGCCCGCTCCGGGGAGATGATCTCGCACGCCAGGCCGTACGCTTCCGCCGTGGCGGCCGTCCGCCGCAGCTGGGCCAGGCGCTCCGGGGTCCGCGCGACGATGACGCCGCCGCAGCGGGCGAACCCGGTGTCCAGGCCCACCTCCCCGGCCAGCCGGGAGTACAGCTCGGTGGAGTACTGGACCAGCCGGGTCCCGCTCTCCGAGGCGCGCAACTGGCCGACGAGGCCGGCCGCGTGCCAGGTGGTCCCGCAGGAGAGCTGGCCCTGTTCCAGCAGCAGGACGTCGCGGCAGCCCGCCACGGCCAGGTGGTAGGCGACGCTGGTCCCGATCACGCCCCCGCCGATGATCACGACGCGTGCCCGCTGCGGCAGGTCAGCCATCGATTGCCTAGTCCGCACGTTGCACGTCCTCCAGGAGCTGACCGAAGTCACGGCTGGTGAAGCCCTGCGCCGCGCCCTCGAAGCGTTCCATCGCCCAGGCCCAGAAATCGAAGTCCAGCGGGCTGGTCGCGTGCTGGATCGCGCCCCACAGCGTCCAGCCGTACTTGCCCATCAGCCCGAGGATCCGAGCCCTGGCGATCTTGTTCCGCAGCGGCGTTCCGTAGTACCCGGCGATCAGCGCGGCCAAGGCGTCCATAGACAGGCCGCACTCGCCCCAGATGTTGCCCAGCTCGAAACAGGGGTCGTTGTTGCCCGAGTACTCGTAGTCGATCAGCCAGATCCGCTCCCCGTCGTCGATGAAGTTGGCGGCGAGCAGGTCGTTGTTGCAGGGGACGGTCGCGGTCTGGCGGGCCGCTAGGGCCGCGCGGGCGGCGGCAACGTGTTCCATCAGGTCGTCGTAGCCAGCGGGGATGGCGAACCCGTGCTCGGCCGCCACGGCCCGGTAGCGCCGCTGGATGGTGAACATGTCGAAGTCGCCCAGGAACCTCGGGCCGTCGTGCAGCAGGCGGCAGGCCCGGGCGATCCGGCCGATGTTCGCGGGATCGGTCACGTCGGCGTTGCCGAACGTGCGCCCCTCGATGTAGCCGAGCACCAGCAGGCTGTCCTCGGGCTGGTAGGCCACCACCGGGGCGCCGACCCCGGCCCGGGCCGCGGCCACCGAGTTGTGATGCTCATGGTCCCGGTTGATCGCCAGCATGTCGCCGCGGGACCAGACCCGGGCCACGAA
>Ga0126376_10001068_pt1 | contig 14509 bp, 15 predicted proteins | sample PanSoiMetPlot_15_FD_92760 | JGI IMG/M metagenome (GOLD analysis project Ga0126376, IMG submission 92760) | Tropical forest soil microbial communities from Panama - MetaG Plot_15 | ecosystem: Environmental > Terrestrial > Soil > Tropical forest > Bulk soil | place: Panama | collected 2016-02-17
CCTTCTGCTTCTGCACGAACCTAAGTTCCTCCTCCCGAACAGCAACACCCGAGACGCGAGAAAGACGGCCCGCGAAATCCACCTTACTGGGTGCAAATGCATAGAGGAGAATACCGATGACCGTCAGAGTAACGACAAACGTTAGTGTTGTGATTAGCCAGATCATTTCTCTCGTCCTGCTCCCTAGACTTCGAAGTGGATAATCTTCCACAAAATCGCGGAACCAATTACCTGCATGACTGCAGCCGTACCGAGGATATAGGGCCCTTTCGGATCCTCAAAAAGCACTTTCATATACGCCGGGTTAATCGCGGTCAGGGCAAACGCCATGAAAATAGGCAGCACAATCAGAATGCCGGCTGTCAGTCGCCCTTGTGCTGTCCTTACCTGGACTTCCCGATAGATCCTGAAGCGATCGCGGATGACGCGTGCCAGTCCGTCCAGAATTTCAGCAAGGTTGCCACCAGTTTCCTTCTGGATCAGCAAGGCCGTTACGAAGAAACGGACGTCAATCAGAGGCACTCGCTCCGACAGGTTAAGTAGCGCGTCTCGGAGCGGCTAACCGAAATTCTGCTCCTCAAATGTCGTGCGAAATTCTCCCGCGAGAGGTTCGGCACACTCTTTCGCGATCATTTCCACGCCTGTAGTGAAAGCATGACCTGCACGAACTGCGCGGCCCAGGAGGTCGAGGGCCTCGGGGAACCGTTCCTCAAACTGGCGGAAGCGTCGCCGTCGCTTCCAGGCAACCGCCAAAAACGGTATTGCCGTGACGGCAAAACCAATGGGTACGGAAATATATTCCTTGCGGAAAAACAGTCCGGCCAGGAGATTACTCCCAACGCCCATCACCGCACTCAGAAGAAGGATCTTTGCCGGTTTGGTTCTTAATCCTGCCTGCGAAAGAAATTCCTGGAACTTGGATGACCAGGACCACTGCAGCATCATGCGGTGGATCAGTGGAACACTGCTCAGCATTTCGTCTCGAACCAATTTGAGACTCTGAGAGACATCGCCACGCCGTTCCGCTTTGCGGACCGCGTTCATGCGCTTACGAATTTGTTCTTGAGCGCCATCGGCGCCGGCGAATAGCCACACGCCGAAGATCAGTGAGGCCACGACCAGGAAAGTGAGCAAAAAAATGAGTATCGCCATATTTTGCCTTGTCTCAACGTATCGGAGCGGCCTCAAACATCGAGGCCGGTAAATGGATTCCTGTGACCACAAGACGCTCTGCAAACTTTGGCCGCACTCCTGTCGCAACAAAGTCGCCGAGTACGTCCCCGTTCTCCCGAACGCCGCGCTTCCGGTAAGCGAAGATATCCTGCATGGTGACCACGTTCCCTTCCATGCCCGTAATTTCCGCGATGCTGACGATCTTGCGTGTGCCGTCGCTCATACGGCTGACCTGCACTACCACGTCAAGGGCGGACGAAATCTGCCGCCGTATAGCCGTCTCGGGAATACTGAGATTTGCCATTGCGACCATCGTTTCCAGGCGGCTCAACGCGTCCCGCGGTGTGTTTGCGTGAATCGTAGTCAGGGAGCCATCGTGTCCGGTATTCATGGCTTGCAGCATGTCCAACGCTTCTTCGCCGCGCACCTCACCTACGATGATTCGATCCGGGCGCATACGCAGGGCATTGATCACAAGTTGTCTCTGATGAATTGCACCCTTCCCCTCGATGTTGGGTGGCCGCGTTTCCAGCCGAACAACGTGTTCCTGATTCAGCTGAAGTTCGGCGGCATCTTCGATCGTGACGATGCGTTCCCGATTGGAGATGTAAGAGGAAAGCACATTCAAGAAGGTGGTCTTGCCGGCGCCAGTGCCTCCTGAAATGAGCACATTGAGTCTCGCCTTTACGCACCCGCGGAGCAGCTCCACCATCGATGGCGTAAGTGAGTTATTGCTCAGAAGGTCGTCGGCCGTGAGGCGGTCTCTTCCGAAACGCCGTATCGACAGGCACGGACCGTCGACCGATAGAGGTGGAATGATGGCATTGACGCGCGAACCGTCGGCGAGCCGCGCATCCACCATCGGAGAGGATTCGTCCACTCGCCTGCCGATCGCAGAGACGATTCTATCGATAATGCCCATCAGGTGGACATCATCGCGGAACTGCACCGGCGTTAGCTCGAGCAATCCCTTTCGCTCTACATAAACGCGCTTATAGGTGTTGACGAGGATGTCGCACACCGATGAATCCGCAAGCAAAGGCTCAAGTGGACCGAGGCCAAATACTTCGTCCAGCACTTCCTGCACCACACGCTCTCTCTCTTGCAGGTTCATGGGTGTGGATTCGGCGAGGACAAGAGATTCGAGAAGCTGGCTGACCTCGCGGCGGACATCTTCCCGGTTGGCCTCGGTCAGCCGATCGAGATTCAGCTTTTGAATCAGCTTGCGGTGGACCGCTGCCTTAACAGATCCAAAGTCTGTCCGCGGAATCGGATTGACGATGGGAGCCATTTTTTGGTTCACCTCTTAGTCTGGAAAGAAAAAAGGCCTGACAATGACCCCTTCTTATCCCTGACCCTTGTTTCAATTCCTACCAATTGCCCCGCCACCTGGCGGTAGCGATCGTTCAGGAGGTTGTTGTGGTTTTCCTGAAGCGGCGTACCCAGGTTCATGGCGTGGCTGGCCTTGCGAAAATCGTTGGGGAAACAGGCAAACACAGGCTGGTTTAGCAGTTTCTCGATACTCTTGAGAATTTCGTCATCGCCCTTGTGCCAACGGTTGATGACAACCCGGGCGCGATTCGGTTCGATGCCGAAGCCTTTGAGAGCCATCAAGCGGCGTTCCAGCGTCCATAGCGCGGGGACATTGGCCTCCGCCACAATCAAAATCAGGCGAGCCAGGCGCAGAATTGAACTCCACTCCGAAGAGAACTGTGACCCTATGTCCGCAAGGACGATGTCAAAGGAATTCTGGGCGACGTTTACCACGCGATCGAGCCGGGTAACATCGATGGATTGCCACTCCTCGGGCTGCGTTACCCCGCCGAGAAGCTCGAGCTTAGTCTTGTGTGCCGTAAGTAGGCCCGCCAGGAAATGACTGTCTAAGCGATCCAGATTCTCAACCGTATCCCGCAGACCAAAGCGATGATGAAGATCAAGCAAGAGATGGGCATTGCCGAGCGGCCGTGCGAAGTCCAGCAGCGCGGTGCGCTTATGGGCAAAACTGGAAAGCTGAACCCCGAGATTCACTGCTACCGTGGTAGTGCCCACTCCACCTTTGGCGCCCATGATCACGATGAGTTTGTCGTTGGCAACAAGTTCGTGGTTGCGCAGATCTTTTGCGATACGCTGCAGGAGCTCGCGCAGGACAGCTTCTTCAATCGGTTTAGTGATAAAGTCCTGCACGCCGCTCCTCATGGCCTCGAGCAGAAGTTGAGGATTGGGTGGAACAGCCGAACAGGCAATCATCTTGATGGCCGGCCGAGCCCTGCGCAGCTGGGAAGCGAACTGCAGAAACGGCTCGGGGTTGCGGTTCAAATCAAGAAAGACAACATCCGGAAGTGGTTCGCCGTCCTCAGGCAGTCTCTCTGCGGGAATAGTCCAGTTTTTTACCGACTTGATTTTGCCAGTCTGCTCCAAGCTGGCCAAAAGCTGCGCCGAGCTCGCTGGATCACTGCTGGCAATCGCCGCCTTAAGCATTTGAACTAGTTCCTTCTCCCTTTTGATCTTTCGGCCATGTGCTCGCGTCCCGCTGGTCAGGCGATCTCCATTCACTTGGAGCCGGAGGCTTTGGGCTGATCCTTATGATCTGAATCCAGGAAAGGAACGGGGAATGCCGGACCGTGTGGTTCCTGGCCATGATTCAAGGGCTTGACAATTATGGGTGTCACAACCACAAGCAGTTCATCTTTGCTCCTCTGAAACGATTTGCTCTGGAAGAGCTTGCCAAGAACCGGCACATCCCCTATCCAGGGAATCTTTTCTAGTTGCTGCGTAACTCGATTGTCCACGAGGCCGGCGATGGCGAAGCTCTGGCCGTCCGCCAGATTCATTTCCGACTCCACGCGCCGGGTAGAAAGCGCTGGTACGGTATAGCCCTGGAGTGTAAGTGCGTTGGCGTAATCCAGTGAACTGACTTCGGGTTTTACCTTGAGGTGAATTTGACCCTCGGGAGTGAATGTCGGGACAAAGTTCAAACGAACGCCGAATTCCTTGAACTGGATAGTGATCGTTGCATAACTGCCGGAACCCCCGACAGACTGCGGCACCGGATAGGGGAATTCCCCGCCCGCCAGGAAGCTTGCTTCTTTCCCTGATTCGGTCAGCAGATTCGGTTCCGCCAAAATCTGAAACAGTTTCTGGTCTTGCAGGGCTTTTATGGTCGCGGCCAGATTGATATCCGGCCGGAACAGGAAGACGTTCAGCAGGTCACTTAGTCCAAACTGTGTTGCCCCGTTGTTTTGGTTGACGAGCTGAGGTGGTGCAAATTGTTGGGTGGAAATTGAACCTATGTTTTTGGCTCCCGGTAAGCTGATGAAATTAATACCGAATTGATTCAGGGCGTTGCGATCCACTTCAGCAAAACGCACCTGCAAGAGAATCTCACCTGCCGGCGGCGCGGGAACTTGCATCATGCTCGTAACCTTTGGCGCCACACCCTTCACCACTTCCAGGATCTTGTCGGCGACGGTGGATGAGGAAGCGTTGCCGGTGAGAATGACCACGTCTTTCGATGTGTCAATGCGCACATTTTCCGTAGGAAACACTTCGTGAATCTTTTGGCTCAGACCCAAAACGTCGATATCGACGGACACTTCGAAGGCCTGGCTCTGGTCGGCTTCGTCCCAGAGCATTAGAGAGACGCCGCCGGGTTTCCTGCCATTGACCAGCACCTGAGAGGGACTCACGACGATAGCTTCGGCAATTTCTGGATCAGCAAGCGAAACTCGCTTGATTCGCGTGGGGGAAGAGATTACCAGCGAGCGGCCGACCAGCAGATGGAGTGTTTGCGGCTCGCTGGCCTGTTGATCAGGATTTGCATTCTGCTCCCCGCGCTCCTGCACAATGGGAGCGGCAAGCGGTGATTGCCCGCACGCATTTGGAGCATGGAGCATAAGCACTGTTAGGGCAAGCATGATGAGCAAGTTCATTCTGTGAGAATGCTCAAAGTTTGGTGACATGGGATTCCTTTATTGATTCGTGGCTACCGGAAACGATTTGTTCTCGCGTTTGGCCCCGGCGATGACCTCGACCACATAAGATTGCGGTGGCGGTGGAGCTGCCTGCCGCTTGGAAGTGCTCACGTGTGGGGCCGGAAAGCCGCCGGGAGGCGCAAAAAGGACCGCTTCGAGCACGGGTGGCGGATCATTTTTCTTCGTGTCGATCGTATTGCGAAGAGCCAGCTGGATCTTCCCTTCGGTGCTGCCCATGGCCAGTTTGGTCGCTTCGTCTGGAGTAACCAAAAGTGTTATGACCGGAACGTTTTGTGGTTTCCCTTCCCGGTCCTGCTCGACTTTCTGACCAGCCGCCAGCACGCGCACATTTTCAAGAATGGTGCGCGTGATGTTCTCATCGTTGTTGGTATGACCAGATCCGCCCAGTCTTCCGGTGACGAGAACATCCACCATCGTCCCCGGCGTTACAAAGCCGGCCACGCCCACAACATCATTGACGGCCACGGAAATGGCACGCATTCCCTCCGGGATCGTCGCTGGTAGACCTGCGCCGGCCTCCTTTGGTGCAAGCTTGGTTTCCAAAATCGGCTCATTTTCTGCCACCGGGGTAATAAGCGCTCTGTTCACGCAGTCCTCGAGGCGCGTGAACATCCCGACCACCGGTTGATTCGAAGGCCAGGAGATAACTCGCAAATTGGTGGGGTCCAGCCTCGCTCCGAGTGGTAGAGGGCCCGCGGCTACGACAAGGGGTTGCGACTCCACAGCCTTCACAACGGAGGCCCGTTTGAATTGGTGATACACAAAGCTGCTGAATAGCAGGGCTATCACAATCGCAACGCCGAGCCCAACCAGCAGTCGATTGACATTCATGTTAGTTCCTTTCCTTCAATACAAATCCGTCATTCTCGAATCGTCTTCTAGGCAACCCACCGTGCCGCGCAAAAACAGATCAGCGTGGCCGCGGCAACGGCGACGCCGAAGGGAAGCTTCAGGGAAGAAGGGTTGTCGAGGGAAAGTTGTGCATTCGTTTTGAGGCCGAACGCAAAAAAACCGCGGACAAGGACAACCATGTTCCGCAATGTCTCACTGACGCGATGGGCACGAATGATCTGAATCGTGGCCATCAATCCGGCAAAGAAGATACTCCCGAAGAATACGAACAGAAAAAGCATTGGACCAAGAAATGCACCCACGGCTCCCATTAACTTCCAGTCGCCCGCACCCAACACTCGAATCAAGACTGGAGCAAAGAGCAGGACCAGAGCCAGGCCTGCTCCCTCCAGCGCATAAAGAGCCCCGTGCAAACCGCTCAATGCGGCATGCAGAGCCACACCAAGAAACAGACCCGGCACAGTCAGCCAATTCGGAATGCGACGCGCACGCCAATCCAGCAAAGCTGCTGAGAGCGTTAGTGCCAGAGTCGGAACCCAGATGATTTGCGCGTGCATGCCGTTCATCTCCCAACTGCGTCGCGTTTCCTGTTGCAACCTACAAACACTTGCGACATCCCTCTGCCCTAGGTAAGGGTGGTTGAAGCATTGCCGAAAATAGTATTCAGCGCAGTCGCCAGTCCTTGTAGTGAAGCCACCAGGGCAAGGGAGATCAGGGTTAGCAACAAGGCGTACTCGGTCAAGTCCTGCCCTTCTTCTTCCTTCCAAAGCCTTACGATCAAACGTTTCATGCTCGTTCCTCCGATTCGAAACTCGTACATCTCTACCAACAGCATTCCGGGGCCTCGAGGCCGCCACAAAGCTATGCGCTTTACAGCGGCCTCTGTGCGGCCGGATCCATTGTCTTGCCCCCGAAAAAAATTAGGTGAGGGTGGTTGCGGCATTGCCAAATACGGTGGCGATGTCCGTGGCAAGAGTCTTGAGGGCCCCGACGAGCGCAAGGGAAATCAGGACCAACAGGAGAGCATATTCCGTCAGGTCCTGGCCTTCCTCTTCCTTCCATAGGCGCATCAGAACGTTCTTCATTGCGTTTCCTTTCTTCGATCTAGATAGGACGGTGCAGGGAAGACCCGCCCTGACGGGGAGTTCTGCATGTTGATCGCCATTTCTGTGCGCAATTAAGCAGCTCCTATGTGCTTGAATCTGCGGTCTCTCTGCTCACTCAGGTCCTCCTTGCATGTCGGTCGAAAGGCAAGTCACCCGAATGGTCACCTTTTGTTTACGTTGGATACGGCTGAGAGAGATTTTGGGAAAGCGACGAGTCACCCAGAATGTACAGGGCATGGACAAGAGAGAAGCTGCCTGTGGAGCAAACTGCCAAACCACATTGGTTATGCGGCAGCTCCACCGCATACGCAGTGCTGCCGAGCATGACTACGATGCCGGCATCGCAAGGGACGAGACAACTGCTGTACAGACTCTAGGGGTTTTGCACCAATCGCACGGGGATAAGGCTCCCGCCGCCGCCGCTTATTACGCCGCCGCCGGCGTTGTTTCCGCCGCCGGCGCCAGAGCACGTGTTCCCGCCGCTGGTATTGCCGCAGGTTGTTGCGCCTACGATTACCGCATCGATATTGTCGAAGTTTCCTTGATGTTGAATGTCTTCAATGAAGAGTTGCATGTACCCCACTACGGAAACCACGCCCCCGCCCGGCTGCATGGTTCCGTCATACACAGGCACCGATACCAATGCTGAGCTCTGCGTGATCGTGGCCCCGCTTTGCGCAAACGGATTGCCCGATCCGGCGGTAATCGTACACGATCCACTGCTGCAACTGATGGAGTCAACTGCGCTGCCGCCGCTGGCATTGCAGCCCTTGCCACCATACGCGATTAGGTTGCACACCGCTTTATCGTTCGGTCCGACCTTAAATCCATTCAGCGTACAAAGCTGCGTTCCACACGTGATTTGATTTGTCGCACACTGCGTGACACTCTGGGCCCAACTCGTAGAACCCTGCCCACCGGTGCAACTCGGCGCGGTCACGTCGAATGCGACTTCCAGCCACTGGCTGGGGACCGCTTGCTGGTTGCCGGAGGTCTGCAAGTGCAGTTGCCACGCTTCACCAACGATGGAATTGCCATTCGCCAAGGTATTGCCTTGAAAAAAGTAACCCGCGGGCGTCGGGCAATTCGGGTTGAGAGTAGCGAGGTGATTTGGATCGCAATTTGGCACAAAGAAGGGCTTCAGGCAACTGGCGCAAAACGTCACGTTCGCGCCGGCTGGATTGTAGGCCTCAGCTGTGGCCTTCGCCGAAATGGCCGCGCCGGCCGAAAGGGGCAGAAAGAAAGTGTGCGCGGGTGCTTGCACCGTCACGGTGATAAGCGGGTCGGTCGTCGTGCCTCCCCCCGCAGTGAAGGCCGTCGACGAAATCGTAGGGGTCTGTCCAAACACCAGGTTCTGCTGAACCGCTTGAGTGGCTTGCGCCGTGGCAGTAGCCTCAACGGGCGAGGTGAGACAACTCGAGTCGAGCGAGCAGCCCTGCGTGAAAACCATTGCGCCCGCTAGGGCACCGGAGTCCGCGGCCCGCTGCGCTTCGCTTCTCTGGACATATAGTGCCGCCAAGTCGATCGATAACGCGGCCGCCGCCAGAATCAGGGCCAACGAGAGTGCAACCAGAACCAGAGTTGCACCCTGTTCGGGATTGCGGGCTTTTCCCCGTTGGAAAGTCAGGTTTCTCACTGAAACCCTCCTAGTCGCGGACCAGCGAAGCATCGTTCACGACTCGAATCGAGCATCTAGTTCACGTCAGCAGGTTCGGCATAATCGCGTCGGTCGTCAGTGTCGTCGGCAGGGTAGTGGTGCTTCCCGATGCCAGAAATGACAGCAATGTGCCCATTGTGTATTGGTTCGGATACGTCAGCGTCACCCGAGCCACTCCTATGGTCGGCCCACTCCCGACTGGCACCCTTTGTTCAATTTTGAGGGTAGCGCCTGCGCAACCAGTGCCGGACGCCGTAAATTGCCACGCGAACGAGCCAACCGAGCTGCCAGTCGTGCTGAAGGTGCATTGTGGATTGACACCGGCACTCTGCAGATAGTTGGAAACGGATTCAACCGCTGCGGCGACGCAACTGCCGTTCGCACAGTTACTCAACGTACCGTAATCGGCATACTCGCCCGCTGCCGTCCGCGCGCCCTCCCGGGCTGCGTTGTTGAGGATCTGCTTTAAGTTGTAAGAACCGCTGAATTGTGAAACCGCCACGGCCATGACCAATAAGATCGGGAGTCCAATCGCAAATTCCACAAGTTGCGCACCACGGCAATCGCCCAGCATCCGAGACCAATTCGCGGCCATCCAGCGGGAAACGGTGTTTTTGCGACTCATTCCTCCTCCTCCCTCACTCCTGCCTCATTCTCACGGTTGTCGATAGGGTGATGTTCTGATTGAAGGTCACAAAAGGAATCGCCATTTGAAAGGGATAATTGAAACTGACGATCACCCCGTACTCCGGGGGCGTGGTCGCTGGGTTGAGCACCACTCCATTCTGGTAGCAAATGGCTGGGGCGGACCCGTAGCACGTGCCGCCGCACGTACCGCATGAGACTTGCGTTGGATCCAGACTCGAGGCCACTAGCGACGCCTGAACCGTCGCGGCGACAGTGGCAATGCTTGGATACTGGCCCCCACAAGCGGAGCAAGTTGGTGCAACCGCGATACGCGCACCCTCCCGCGCCGCTCGCGTCATCGTTTCGTAGATGTTGTAAGCCCGCGCAAAGTAGAAAATCCCCAGCAACAACATCAACAAGACCGGCAACACAAAGGCCATCTCCACCAACTCGGCACCGGTTTGGTCATCCCGGAAACGGGACCGTTGGCTAAACCGCCTTTGCTTCCTGAAAACCGTCTTCATTTGGAGACACCGTGCGCTCCACCGAGCGTCTGCTTCTTAATATTGCAGTTTCCCTTCCAAACTCAGTTTTTCTCCCGCAATTGATGAAATTCTTCCAAAACAGAAAATGGCGTGCGAACAGTCTCTACTCTTTCCCCAAGCTCATGAATCTTCGTGACTTCCAGGTTGCCGAGCAATGTCCCCGCGCGCGCCAAGTGTGTTACCTTTTCCGGCTTGAGACCCATCAAGCGGCAAGCCGTGGCGTCCACCGCCACCGGATCGTCACCAAAAATGAGAACCCCCGCGGCCTTCGGTGTCCCTTGAATCGGCCCGTTTCCTTCCATGCCGACAATGCCGTCGATGATGGCAAAGTCGGGTCGGACCAACGCGTTAATGTCCAGTATCGAGTTGTCAATTCCTGCCCAATGCAAAACGTTCTTCGGCCAACCGTAGCAAGCTCCGGGAACGACGCCGAACATGTTCTTGAGGGAAAGCGTGACACCCGCCCAGTGATGCGTTTTGAGCTTGGCCAAGGAAACCAGAAAATCAACGCCAAGCACCGTCTTTGGCAGGAAGAGTTCTTTCAGCTGCGTGGCGCGTGTGGCCAGCGGCACGCGCACAACATCATCAAGGTTCAAATCACGAAAGATGCTTGCAAGGGGCCCGGTAAATTCTCGCAGCTTAACCGATTGCAGAATTGCTTCCGTGTCGCGGTCCATGGCCGGTCCATCGCCGATGAACACAGCAGACGCGCCCAGGCGCAAGAAGCTTTCACGAGTTGCGGCGATGACTGCGGGATGCGTGTTCATGATGCCCAACGGATCAAACCCAACGAGATTGGGTTTGAGCAAAACGGTCTTCCCGCGGACCCGCATCTGGAATTGCCCGAGGCTCTCCAGAATGATCGCTCCCAAATCCCGCTGGTAATTCAGAGCGCGGCGGATGAGCACGCGCGACGCCGGACGCTGGAACGACGGAATAAGCTGCGCACTCCGCTGGTTCATGCTGCTCCTTCCGGCAAGGGAAACCAGCAACGCTTTGGGCTGAGCGCCAGCGACACCCAGGAGACAGTCACCGTTGGGCGAAGGAAATCCCGGACATCGGGCATTTTTTCAAGCGGAAGACAAAGTCCCGGTAGGCACACGCAAAAGCTTCCAGCGTAATGCCGGCGATGGCCATGGAGGCCGAGCCTTGGATGCTGCCAAACGTATTCCGGAGCCAAACTAGGCTCTTACTCTTTTTTTCGTGAGCAGGCTGATTACGCAGCGCTAGCAGCGCCCACGCGGTTGGCAGAACCAGAGGTTCCCCTTCAACGCCGTATACCTTGGGATTACCGCAGTTCCAAGCCCCTTGTGGGCACATGCGATCATAGAGGAGCCGCTTGGCCAGTTCACATCGGCGGGAAGATCCTGGAGGCAACCACCCCGAAGGGCAATCGTGCAGAGCCATGAGCGCGAAGGAAGTCGGCTCGACCCAACTGCTGGTTCCAGGCGTCCATCCCCAGCCGAGCAAGGATTCATCTTGCTCAAAGACGCCTGGCGACAAGACGACTCGACGGAGTAGGCGTCTCCAGAGGCGACTGTCTCGGGGGAAGTCCTCACACAGCCACTGCAGTCCGGCCCGGACCGAATTCTCACGCTCTTTCTGTTGGGACCATAGGCTGCATACCAGCGAAGTGACCCAACCCCCGGTCCGCTCGTGCGGTGCGGCCGGCCATGAGCCGTCAGCGAGTTGTTCTTTCAACAGGTACTCGCGCGCACCGTGCAGGCATTCCATTGAAACGGGAATGCATGCGTTCTCCAGGGCGCGAAGGGCCCAGCACGTGGATTCCACTCTGCTTTCCGATTGTGCATAGAAACCCCAGCCGCCATCCGAGTTCTGCGCCCCAAGCAGAAAGGGAATACAAAATTCCTTCAGAAAGGAGTGCTGCCCCCCGCGCATTGTCAGGTGATTTCTTTCCAAGCGGATATCCGTTAAGACTACATTACCGTTCCAAGGACATCCCCCATCTGCCTATCGATGGCCCCTTCGTGCTGCTCCCGAATCTCGAGCTGATTGATCAACCGGTGGAGATAGCCGCGCGCGATTCCCAGGGCACGGGCGCTTTCTGATTTCTTCCAGCCATTCTCTTGCAGCGTTCGAAGCAACAGATCTCTTTTGAATTTTCTGAGCTGGTCTTCGTAGGAGGCAGGCTCGGCTTTTTGCCAGCCATCCCTTTCGCCCGCCGCTTGGGGGCCACTTCCTTCAATGGAAGGCGGCAAGTGGTGCGTCTCCAGAGTGTGTCCCTCGGAAAGAACAACCGCGCGCTGAACTACGTTTTCCAGTTGACGCACGTTTCCGGGCCAATTATACCTTTCGAGAGTGGTTAACGCCGCTGCCGAAAGTCGCGGGAGATTCCTTTGGAAGACTTGCGCATACTTGCGGAGAAAATGATAGGCGAGGAGAGAAATATCGTCACGTCTATCCCGCAGCGACGGCAGGTGAAGTTCAACCACATTCAGACGGTAATAGAGATCTTCACGGAATTTCCCCTGCTTTACGAGCTCCGCAAGATCATGGTTTGTTGCGGAAATCAGCCGCACGTCGATATCGATGCTGCGGTTGCTCCCCAGCCGCTCAAATTTCCTTTCTTGCAATACTCTCAAAAGTTTTGGCTGCAGGCCGATCGGGAGATCTCCGACCTCATCGAGAAACAGCGAACCGTGATTCGCACTCTCTAATCGTCCTTGCCGGCACATGTGCGCGCCGGTGAATGCCCCTCTTTCGTGTCCGAAGAGTTCGTCTTCGACTAGCGTCTCGGGGAGGTTCGCGCAAGAGAACGCCACCATCACACCACTGCTGCGCGCGCCGCTCCGGTGGATCGCACGCGCCATGAGTTCCTTGCCGGTCCCCGTTTCTCCGGTGATCAGTACATTCACGTCAGCCGGAGCAATGCGCCGTGCGAGATTGAAAAGCTCCTGCATCGCGGGAGATGTGCCGATAAGATCATGCAGTTTTCCGTTACGATTTTCTGCATTTCGTAATTCCCTTAACTCCTGCTCCGCTCTGTAGAACCTGTGGGCGCGCTGCAGGATCAAGCGTAACTCCGGAATATTGGGAGGATGCTTCACGCTGTCAATCGCGCCTCGTTCGATGGCCTGTAGAGTTATGCCATCGTGATCTTCATCCGTTAGCACGACAATTGGAGGGTGCGCGGCGATTCGACTCACTTCTTCCAAGAAACGAAGGCGCTCGTCGTCCAGCTGCACTTTGGTCTCTCTTAAATCCACTAAGAGAATATCCGGCCAGGCAAGTATCTCTTGAACAAGGTTGGCAAGGGAAATTTCTTGGGAGCGGAGGAGAAACTTTTCTCCCAAAGCTCGTCCCAACAGCATTCCCAAGCCGTTGTCTTTACCGACGAAGAGGATTCGAAGGTGTGATCGATCCAAAGCTCCTCCGCAACCCAGGGTCTGTAACACACACCCAACTACTGTGAACACACCACCAGTGCACGCTATCTAGCTGATTGGGCGCATGTTAATTGCGCAGGTGCGGGGGCGGGGAACCCGCTCCGCATTGATTAACTGCTGATAGGAGCAATTGAATCTCCATATGATGGCCGTTGTGGATACAGACTCTGCTTTGGCTATATACAGTAAAATAAATGGGTTGTCTGGGGTTCTAGGACTGCCGGCAGGGTTGTTCAATCGATTCGGAAAAGATTTTCCTTTCTTCCCCGCAAAACACTGCAAGATATTGCTAGGTTGCTACGTCCGCATAACTCGCCTTACCTAGCTCTTTGGCTCCTCCCAAGGGATGCTGAGCAGGATCTCCACCCGAACCGGTTTTCCGGAACGCATTGCAGGTTTGAATCTCCACTGTTTAAATGCGAGGCAAGCTGCAGCGTCGAGCGTCGGTGATAATCCCATGTAAACATTCAAGTCCTGGACTTTGCCCGACTCATCGATAGCTCCCTTAAGAACTATTGGTTTGTGTGCCTTCTCAGCGGGTACGGGCAAGCGCCTAAAGCTATAACTCGCTTCCGCTTCTGGAGGAATGAGGGGCATTTCTGCGTGCACGATGGTTTTTGTCGTCTGCTTCTCTGTGGGGACCGATGGTAGAGCCTTTTGGCAATATTGCAACGACCACTGTTTGGTGCCCGCTGTCAAAAAAACAGTGTAGATCCTGCCACAAGGCAAAGCACCGTAAACGTTGGATCCGCCTCCTCCCATGGGCCCCGCGGAGACAACGAGCGCATTGTGGCGAATAAGACTGGCGATGGGAATTGCGTAAACCAGCTGTGCGGCTGCACTCGGACCGGGTTCACTCAAGCCGAACTCTTCTCTGCCTCCTCCCCGTAGGGTTATGAAGCCGGACGCGGCCGCAGAACTCCCTGCAGCTCCGAAATCTCCGTTCCCTACACCGGCGCTGTCGTTACCACCAGCACCTTTCCCTCCCGCGCCGCCACCGACTGGGGTGTCTGCAACGCCACCTGGAGATCCCGGACCAGAAGTTCCGGGAGCAATGGAAAATTGTCCGTACTGATTTCCAGGAGGCAGAACACCGGCGGACTTGCTTGGGTCCATGCCAAGCGCGAGCAAACCTTGACCGATCATCTCG
>Ga0126376_10001070_pt1 | contig 14503 bp, 9 predicted proteins | sample PanSoiMetPlot_15_FD_92760 | JGI IMG/M metagenome (GOLD analysis project Ga0126376, IMG submission 92760) | Tropical forest soil microbial communities from Panama - MetaG Plot_15 | ecosystem: Environmental > Terrestrial > Soil > Tropical forest > Bulk soil | place: Panama | collected 2016-02-17
CGGGGCTCGGGCGCAGCTGCCAAGCTCACCCTCATCCGCCACCTGCACGTACCGTTCGAGGCCAAACTCTCCAACCGCATCCGAAGCGCAAGCTCGGCGCGGGAGGTCAGCGAGCTCAACTTTGCGCTCGGCGAACGGTTTGCGCGCGCCGCTCTGCAGGTGATCGCTCGCGCTGGGAGGCGGCCGCATGAAGTCGACGCCATCGGATCTCACGGACAGACGATTGTGCACTTGCCGCCTCCGGCGTCCCATCGCCCGTCCACGCTGCAGATTGGCGAGGCATCGATGATCGCCGAGCTTACCGGCATCCCTACCGTTTCGGACTTCCGAACCCGGGACATTGCCGCGGGCGGCCAAGGTGCGCCCCTCTTGCCCTACGCCGATTGGGCGCTCTTCCGGCAGCGGGGAACGTGGCGCGCGCTGCAAAACATCGGCGGCATCGCGAACGTGAGCGTGGTGGGAGACCGGCTGGACGACACCTTGGCTTTCGACACTGGACCGGGGAATCTCTTGCTCGATGCGCTGGCCCGAAGGATCAGCGGGGGAAGGCTGCGTTGCGACCTGGACGGGCGCCTTTCGCGCCGCGGGGTCGCGATCCCTTCCCTGCTCGCCCGACTGCTGCGACACCCGTTCTTGAACGTGCGCCCGCCTCGCAGCACCGGCTGGGAGGACTTCGGCGAGGATCTGGCGACCGAGCTGTGGAGCCGCTACGGAAACCGCCCCTACGATTTGATCGCCACCGCGCTTGCGTTCACCGTGGAGGCAACGGCTCGGGCCTACGAGCGCTGGATTCTCAACCGCGTTCGATTGGAAGCGATTTTCGTCTCCGGCGGAGGCAGCCGGAACCCCGAGCTGATGCGGGCGCTGCGGAAACGGCTCTCGCCGATACCGGTTCGACCTCTTTCGGTCCTCGGCTTTCCGGAGCAGGCCAAGGAAGCAGCATGCTTCGCACTGCTTGCCAGCGAGTGCCTCTCGGGCGTGCCGCAGAACGTTCCTGCGGCCACCGGCGCGAAGCATTCGGTTATCCTAGGAAAGATCAGCCCATGAGGGTGGCGCTGCTTTTCATCGATGGCGTCGGAATCGGCGACCGCGATGCCGCGGTGAACCCTCTCGCGCGCAACGGTTTTCTGCTCTCTCAATTCCGAGATGGGACCGGCGAGCCGCTCGAGGGCGGACGACTCTATGCCGTCGACCCGACCTTCGGCGTTCCGGGACGCCCGCAGTCTGCCTCGAATCAAACGGCGCTCCTCACCGGAGAACCTGCTCCGCGCCTCATCGGTCGTCACGTCCTCGGATTTCCAAATCCAGAGCTGCGGCGAATCCTGGAAGCGCGATCGATCGTCAAGCGCCTGGCGGCTGCTGGGCGGAGCTCGACTTTCACCAACTGCTACCCCGCCGGCTACCTCGATGCCCTCGGGCTGAAGCGGCGCGACAGCGCGGGGCCGGACATTTCTATTCCCGCCGCGGCCGCGCGGCGATTACAGCCATCGGCCACCACCCTGGCGATGGCGGCGGGCGACGTTTCCCTGCGTACGCTGGACGACGCGCGCCAGGGGAATGGGCTTACCAACGACATCGACGGGCGGCGTGCGCGCGAGCGGGGCTTCGACGTTCCAAACCGCAGCCCAGAGGAAGCGGCAAGCATCTTTCTTCAAATCTCGGCAGACTTCGATTTCACCTTGTTCGAGCACTATCTCGCCGACGAGGCGGGTCACGCCAAAGACTGGAAGCGAGCAGAGGAATCACTGGCGAGCTTCGATCAGTTCGCCCGCGCGGTCGTCAAGCGAAAGCCGGACGACCTCGAGGTCTTGATCTGCAGCGACCACGGCAACGTGGAGAACCTCTCGATTCGAAGTCACACCTTGAACCCGGTGCCCGTTCTTCACTTCGGAGCCGCTCGTCCCGCAAACGAGCTTCAGAACGTAGCCGACGTTGGCCGCTGCGTGCTCAGATGGTTGGGGGCGAAGGCGTGAACTACTCGTTCGGGTTGCCATCGAGCGGCATCGGCGCGTCGCGTCTGATGCTGGGTGTTGCCGCACTCATCGCCGCGGGCTGTGCAGCGCAGCTGCCCCAGCTGCAGCGGCGCGACGGGCTATCGACTTCGCTTGGAACGTTCGCCATCGAGTATTCCGATCCAGATTCGAGTGCGCTGGCCGCAATAGCGCAAGCCGTCGAGTCAGCGGCGCCGCCGATCGGCCGCTGGGGAAAGCTGCGCTCCTCGGTAAAAATCGAGGTGTTGCCCAGCCACGAGCTGCTCGAGCAGGCGGTAAACCGGCCGGGGTATGACTGGCTCCGGGCCTGGGCGCGCTATGACGAGGTGTTCATCCAGTCGCCGCGAAGCTGGGGGTTCATCGGCCCCACGCAGGGCGAAATCAACGAGCTGCTCACCCACGAGCTCGCTCACTGCATGATGTACCAGCAGTCATCGGATCCCCTCAACTGGTCGGAGAAGGAATTCCCGCTCTGGTTCCGGGAAGGGATGGCCTCGTACACGGCCGGCCAAGGCTATCGCTGGCCCAACGTCGAACAGCTGGCGCGCTTCTTGGAAACGCATCCCAAGGACGATCCGATCGCTCACGCGGACGCTCTTTATAAGGAGCAGAGCGACATCGTCTATTCTGCGGCCCACCACGCTTTCGTGTATCTCGTCCAGCGCTACGGCGAGGCAGGCGTTCGCGACATCCTTCACGCGATGCGCCCGGGCCCTTCATTTTCCGAGGCCTTTTTGAAAGTCGCGAATGTGCGGGCAGACGACTTCATCGAGGAGTTCAGGCGCTCCCTCCTGCGCCGCGGCTTTCAGTCGCCCGCCCGTGCGCAGTCTGACTCCGGGGCGCGCTGAGGGCGGAAAGCCTATCGGTCGGCCTTGTGAATCGCGGCGGCCGGGCTCTCTAGAAGCGGCGGCCGGTCCTTCCCTTCCATTGCGCGTTGAAGCTCAATCTCTTGGAGCAGCGTCGAAGGGGCCACCGTCGACACCGGAACATTGCCGCTCTCCGCTCCGCAGAACCCGTTGAAGACGCCGGGGGTACCGGTGGTGGCCATGATCTTGTTGATCGAGCTCAGCGGCGTTCCGACGATCTCGACCCCGCGAACCAGAGTCTCTTTTCCATCCCGCACGTTCACCCGATAGACCATCCGCGGTACTCCCTTGAATGCTTGGTAACCGAATGTGGAGGTATTCGTGTTTCCGCCGGTGATGTCTCGGATGATCAGCCCGTAAGGCTTGCCCTGGCGCTTTGCTTCGGCGATCAGCATGCGTTTCAGCTCAGCATCGCTCACGATCCGTTTGGATTCCACGAGCAGGTTCGCCATTCTCGCCACCGGCTTGCGATTTCCCTGGCTCCGTCCATGGCCGTTCGAGTGGAGGAATCCCTCCACCGGATGGCGCGAGAGGAGGTAGTTGCGCAGTACGCCGGCCTCCACCAGGGGCGTTCGCTGCGCGGACACTCCCTCTTCATCGAATCGGTAGTAGCCGTTCAGCTCCTGCGCCCCACGCTCACGCAGCGTCGGATCATCGTAGATGCTGATGAAGCTCGGAAGGACCTGATGTCCAATCTGCCCGCGGAAAGTCTTTCCTTCGGCGTCGTCGTCCTGCCGCTCACCTTCCAAGCGGTGGCCAACGGCTTCGTGGAAGAGGACGCCCGCTGCCGCAGGCTCCAGAATCGCCGGCCCGGTGTAGGGATCGATCGCCGGGGCGGCCCGCAGCGCAAGCAACTCGTCGATCAGCTTGTGCGTCGCGTCGTAGAGCTGCCGCTCGTTGGGAAGCTTCTCCTCAGCGGAAGCATAGAAGTCTCGCGAGTCGTCCAGCAGCTGACCGTCGTCGGCTCGGGTTACCGCGGACACGTGGACGCCGTAGAGCGTCTCCTCGGTAAGAATCCGGCTGCCTTCCGTGGAAACGAAGTAGCGCGTCACCTTGTCCGCTGACACCCGAACCTCGGAGTCGAATAAGCGCGGCGCGGCGTTGAACATCGACGAGAGCTCGCGCGACACTTTCGTCCACCTCGCCCGGTCAAAGGAAAACGGAACCGGCGACTGGACGTAGGCGTTCGCCTTCTCGCGTGAAAAGGACGGCGGTTTCTTGGGGTCTTCCACCACGTAGACGCTTTCGCCCTTCTTCTTGAGGTAGTTGAAGAGAGCGCCTTTGTATTTCTCGTCGGTGATCAGCCACAGCGCGGTGCGCAGCGCCACCGGGTCATCTTCGATCGGTCCGGCCTTTCGCGTGATGTAGCTGTTCCCCTTCATGGAAAAGTTGAAATCCATGTCCTCGCCGATCGAGTTGTCGAACTCGTAGCTGCCGACGCGCACGTCGACGTAGATCTTTCGGTCGTGGCGGGGTTCGTCCTGAAACAGCGCGCCGTAGCGAGCCGCGACCTCCTGTTGCTGGTAATCCTTGAGCTGGTAGCTGAGAAAGTAGGGCGGCTCGTGGCCGCTGAGCTTCAGCTCAGTGTGGTTGCGCTGCAGCTCGGCAGTCATCGCATCCAGCAGGGACTGGCGCCGATCTTGCGCTTGCGGCGGAGCAGCGAAGGCGACGGAAAACGAAGCGACTAGGAGCAAACCCGTAGTTTTCATAGACGAACGACACACCCTAGCGTCCCAACCGGTACGTAGAAAAGCCCTTCACCGTTACTTGAACGCCGAGGGCGCGATCGGCATTCTCATGCCTTGACGATCTTCTCCCGACCCCGGGTGACGTTCCGCGTCGCGTTGCGCGTGTCCACCACCTGCATGGCGTTGGCGACGATCATGCCGTAGTCGATCGAGCTGTGGTCGGTGAGGATGAGCACTGCATCGTACTTGGAAACCCGCTCCGCGGAGAGCGGCACCGATCTCATCTCGTACTCGAAAGTGGCTCCTTTCTCAAGCCGCGGCACATAGGGATCGTGGTATTCGACGAGGGCGCCGCGGTCGCTAAGCAAGCTGATCACTCGAAGAGCGGGGCTTTCGCGCACGTCGTCGACGTCTTTCTTGTAGGCGGCGCCGACGATCAACAGCCGCGCCCCATTCAGGCTCTTGCGTTGCGTATTGAGCGCCTCCATCGTCCTGTGCACGACGTAGTGCGGCATCTGCGCGTTGACCTCGCCGGCGAGCTCGATGAACTTGGTTTGGAACTCGAACTTCCGAGCTTTCCAGGTGAGGTAGAAGGGATCGATCGGGATGCAGTGACCGCCCAACCCCGGTCCGGGCAAGAACGGCATGAATCCGAAGGGCTTCGTCGAGGCGGCGTGAATCACCTCCCACACGTCCAGCTTCATCCTGTCGCAGAGCATCTTCAGCTCATTGACCAGGGCGATGTTCACGCAGCGGAAGATGTTCTCGAGCAGCTTGACCAGCTCGGCCACTTGCGTTGACGAAACCGCGATCGTCTCTTTGAGCGCGGCTGCATACAGCGCTTGAGCGACCTCCAGGCAGCGGGGCGTGTAGCCGCCGACGATCTTCGGAATCGTCTTGGTGCTGAAAGTCTTGTTGCCCGGATCCTCCCGCTCGGGGCTGAAAGCGAGGTGGAAGTCGTCGCCGGCACGAAGGCCGCCGCGCTCGAGAATGGGCCGTAGAACCTCATCGGTGGTTCCGGGATAGGTCGTTGACTCCAGAACGAAGAGCTGGCCTCTGCGCACGTATGGCACCAGCGACTCGCCGGTCTGGATGATGAAGCTCATGTCCGGATCTCGCGTCGCGGTGAGGGGCGTGGGCACGCAGATGATGATGCAGTCCAGGTTGGCTGCCCGGCTAAAATCGGTCGTCGCTTTGAGCCGGCCGGAGCCGGTCAGCTTGGCCATCGGCTCCGAGGCAATGTGATTCATGTAGCTCTCGCCCGCTTCGATCTTTTCGGTCTTGCGGGAGTCGATATCGAGCCCAAGCACCGGGAAGCCTGCGTCGGCAAAGGCCATCGCGAGCGGAAGGCCCACGTAGCCCATGCCCACGATTCCCACGTTCGCCTCGCGGGTGCGAATTCGCTCCAACAGCGGGGGCCCTGCTTCGCGCATCGCTTTCATCTTTGCCAAGACCTCTCACGCTTTGGGAGCGGATCCGCCGGCGAATGCAGGGTTTCTCGAACGCCGGTCACAGAAGAGTACGACGAATGTGAGCACCGCGCCTTGCTCAACATCGACACTGTAGACCAACACGCCCGCCGGCTGAACTTCTGCATAGCTCGGCGAATACGGCGCTGCCGCCAATGCGAGGTACAAACCCGCGCTGAAGAGGATCGTCGCCCGAGGGCCGTCAGGTGGTCCGATCTCCGCTGCCCTGCCGCCAAAGTGCGCCGACTGTTCACACGCCGGACGGGAGCGCAGACGCTCATCGGCTCGCACGTCGCGGATCCGGCACTGCCGATCCGGTATGTGAAGGCGACCAACCGCCCGCTTCGATTTGCCGCTCAAGACCTCGTCCGCTACCCAAGCGCGCGCTCGTCGGTGCTCAGTTTCAACGAACGTCGACTCACGGGTCCTCCTGGAGCTCGGCCGTGCCCGAGCACGAGGATCTGACGCGCCTCGCCGGTTTCGAAGCGCTCCAGGGCCGTGGGAACGTTCGAGGGCAGCGCGAACGGGTCTGCCAAGAAATCGTCCGGCGCCATCGCGGTCAACTCTTCGTGAAAGAGGGCCCCGACGTGTTGGTCGAAATCCGCTTGCCGCGGGAAAGAGATACAATCGCCGCGTGAGCTCGCGCCGCTTCGTTCTCGCCGGTGGTTGCCTCGTCGCCGTCGCCATCGCGGCGTGCTCCGGAAGCAAGGTCGAAAAAGAGCAGAGCTCGGACCCCGAGGAGCTGCTCGCCGGCTCGGGCGAGTCGCCCGGCGGGACCCCAACCGTGTTCGCGAACATCGAAGGCCGGCCCCTCCAGTTTCGATACGGCAAGGCCTACGCGACTTCGGACACGCTGCACATCGTGCTTTCCACCGAGAAGACCGCGTGCACCTTCGCGCCGGGAACGGAGGAAGCGTATCGGATCCGGTTTGAGCTCACGCCGGGACCCGGCGGAAGGTTCTTTACCGGCACGCCCACCGGCGTAGGCGCGAACTTCGAGTCGCGCAAGACCCGATTGGCGATCACCGCCGCGGATCCGTACCTCGTTACCGCAACCGTGGATCCCTTCGTGCTCAGGAGCGGGTCGCACATCCGGGGCCGGCTCGAATTCGACGTCAAGTTGGTGAAAACGAAAGCCGATCGATCCAAGCAACCGTATCGGTCGAAGGGCGCCGGATTCTTTGACGTGGAGATCTGCGATGATGCCGGCGTCCTCGCGGCCCTCAAGGGGCAGCCACCGGACGCACCCGACGGAGAAGTTGCCGGCACCTTCGCCGGCCAGAGGTTCGTCTTCAAGACCGCCATCGCCAATGTCTGGCACGATCCGGACAACGCCCAGGACTACATCGACTCGATCGTCTTCTTCCCGGTCAGCGGGATCAATTGCGCCAATCAGTGGGACCAACGCGACAAGGTCAATCTGTTCATGGTTCGATCCATCGGCGGCGCTGGAAGCCGCCAACGCTTCACCGGTTCGCCTCAGCCCGCCAGCGCTTCGTTTTTCATCCCGAGGCTCGCCGCGGACGTCAATGATGCAACCGACTCGATCTATTTTTTCGGCGGCGGGGCGGAGCGAGCGTGGGTCCGGTTCGACAAGTTGGACTTCAGGGCCGGATCGAGCGTCACCGGCACCGTGTACGCCGACAGCCGCGAGGGCTCGAGGATCGAGGAGGAAGGCCGCATCGGCGGACGTTTCAAAGCGAAGGTCTGCACCGCCGACTAAGCCGCCGGTTGCGCGTGAGCCCCTTGTCGGCTCATCAGTGCCAGCGAGGGCTTCCCCAATCCACCAGCGCCCAATGCCGCGCAGTCGCGATGCGGCGCAGCCGTCGATCCGGGTTGACCGCCACGGGCTTGCCCACCGCTTCAAGCACCGGAAGATCGGCGTACGAGTCGGTGTAGAAGACGGAGTCCTCGAGGCGCGCCCCCTTGCCTTGGGCAAACTCATGCGCGTGCTGGAGCTTGCCCATTCCAAAGCAAAGCGCGCCAAGCGTCCGACCGGTGTACAACCCGCTCTCGTCAACCTCGAAGCGGTTGCAAATCGATGCATCCAATTTCAGGTCCCTCACCACATGTTCAGAAAGGTATTGGGAGGACGAGGTGAGCAAGACCAATGCGTCGCCCTCGCGCCGGTGCTCCTCGATGGCGCGGCGGGCGCCCGGTCGATAGAGAGGCCGCACGTACTTGTCATAGAACGACGACGTCCGCTCCCGAAGGTCGCGTTCGGCGCTTCCCGCAAGCGAGGCGATCGCTCGCTGAAGAACTACCTCCATCCTCCCGAACCCCAGCTCGTACGCGGCGAGCCAGGCGGATGCCTGGAGCGCTTGCCAAGGTCTGATGTAACCCAGCTGCAGCTCGCGGCGGACCCAGAGTGCGCCGGAGTTCTCGGCGATCAGCGTCCGGTCGAGGTCGAAAAACGCGATCCGCACTTCTTGATTGTAAAGTCAGGCGGCTTTAGAAACACCTTTTCTCGCCGAGTCGTTGCTTCGGTGCCTTGACCCCTCCTCCGCGCGGCGTCTATGAACCCGCGTCACCTTTTCTAAGGAGCCAGCATGAGTCGAATCATCAAGGGCGGTCTGTTGCAGATCTCCATGTCCAAGCATGAAGGGAGCGTCGGAGAGATCAAGCAAGCAATGCTCGAGAAAACGCTTCCCTATGTCGACCGCGCGGCCAAAGCGCGCGTGCAGATTCTGTGCTTTCAAGAGGTTTTCAACACACCCTACTTTTGCCCGGCGCAAACGCCCAATTGGTACGACGCTGCAGAGCCGGTGCCCGGCCCCACGACCAACCTTCTCGCCGAGTACGCGCGCAAACACGAGATGGTGATGGTCGTCCCCGTATACGAGCGCGAGATGGCCGGCGTGTATTACAACACCGCGGCAGTGATCGATGCAGATGGGAGGTACGTCGGCAAGTACCGCAAAAATCACATCCCCCAGGTACAGGGATTCTGGGAGAAGTACTATTTCAAGCCCGGCAATCTCGGCTACCCGGCCTTCGACACTCGATACGCCCGGATCGGCGTCTATATTTGCTACGATCGCCACTTTCCCGAGGGCGCTCGATTGCTCGGGCTGGCGGGGGCGGAGATAGTCTTCAATCCGTCGGCGACCGTCGCCGGCTTGTCTCAATATCTATGGAAACTCGAACAGCCTGCTCACGCGGTGGCCAACGGCTACTTCATGGGCGCGATCAACCGCGTTGGGACCGAGGCGCCCTGGAACATTGGGAAGTTCTACGGGAGCTCATATTTCGTGGACCCGCGCGGCAATTTTCTCGCCACCGGCAGCGAGGACAAAGATGAGCTGGTCACTGCGGATCTCAATCTCGACCTGATCGAGGAGGTCCGCCGAGTCTGGCAATTCTATCGAGACCGGCGGCCGGAAACGTACGGCGACATGGTTCGGCAGATACCGTGAGCGCCATGCGAACGCTGATCAAGAACGGAACCATTGCCACCGCGGCCGACCTGTACAAAGCCGACGTGTTGATTGAGGACGAGAAAATCTCGCTCATCGGGACCGACCTGGCGAAGCTCGGCTCGTTCGATCAGACGATCGACGCCTCGGGGAAATACGTCATCCCGGGCGGCATCGATCCCCACACGCACCTGGACATGCCCTTCGGCGGCACCAAGAGCGCCGATGATTTCGAGACCGGAACGCGGGCCGCCGCCTTTGGCGGAACCACCTGCATCATCGATTTTGCAATCCAGCCTCAAAAAGGATCGCTTCGCCAAGGCCTCGACGACTGGCACCAAAAGGCGGAGGGCAAGTCGTGCATCGACTATGCCTTCCACATGATCGCGCGAGACATCAACAAGGAATCTTTGGCCGAGATGGACCGCCTGGTGAAACAGGAAGGCGTTCCCTCCTTTAAGCTCTTCACCGCGTACCCGGGCGTCTTTCTGGTGGACGACGCATCGATCTTCCGAGCGATGCAGAAAACCGGTGAGAACGGCGGGCTCATTTGCATGCACGCCGAGAATGGGCCGGTGATCGACGTTCTCATCGAGCAGGCGCTCGGCCGAGGGCAAACTGCTCCGAAGTACCACGCGCTGACCCGCCCGGCGCGGCTGGAGGCCGAAGCTACCCATCGGGTGATCGCCTTGGCAGAGGTGGCTCAGGTGCCCGTGTACATCGTGCACCTGTCGGCGAAGGAAGCCCTGGAGCAGGTGCGGGAAGCTCGGGACCGCGGGACGAAGGCGATGGCGGAGACCTGCCCTCAGTACCTATTTCTCTCTTATGAAAATTACGAAGAGCCCGGGTTCGAGGGCGCCAAGTACGTGATGAGCCCTCCCCTGCGAGCCAAGGGGAACGAGGACGCTCTTTGGGCCGGCTTGAGGCAGGATGATCTCGCCCTCGTCTCCACCGACCACTGCCCATTCTGCATGAAAGAACAAAAGGAGCTTGGCAAAGACAGCTTCGCAAAGATCCCCAACGGAGCGCCGGGCATTGAGCAGCGAATGAGCATTCTCTGGGACGGTGCGGTGCGGTCGGGAAGGATTGACATCAACCGATACGTCCAGATCACCAGCACCGCGGCGGCCAAGATCTTCGGGTTGTATCCAAAGAAGGGCACCATCGCGCCGGGAAGTGACGCCGACATCGTCGTGCTCGATCCGAAGCGCGAAATCCGTTGGTCGGCGAAAACGCACCACATGCGCGTGGACTACAATCCGTACGAGGGACGCACCACCCGCGGCTCGCCAACCCAGGTCTTCTCTCGAGGCAAGCTGATCGTCGAGAACGACAAGTGGCTCGGCAAAACAGGCGCGGGCCGATTCATCAAGCGCGGCCCGCTGACGCTCAGCTCTTGATGCCGAGCTGCCACAAAATGAAGGCGTAATCGAAGGCGGTTTCGTGGAGCTTCGTATATCGGCCCGACGCACCGCCATGTCCGGCCGGATCCATGTTGATCTTGAAAAGGAGCAGGTTCGAGTCAGTTTTCAGCGAGCGCAGTTTCGCCACGTATTTGGCCGGCTCCCAATACATCACTTGGCTGTCGTTGTATGAAGTCCGAACCAGTATCGTCGGATAGGCTTTTCGCGTCACATTGTCGTAAGGACTGTAGGTCTTGATATACTCATAATCCTGTTTGATTTTCGGATTGCCCCACTCCTCGAACTCTCCCACGGTTAGCGGGAGCGATGTATCGAGCATGGTATTGATAACATCCACGAATGGAACCAGCGCCACCACAGCCTTGAACAAATCAGGGCGCATGTTCGTCACCGCTCCCATCAGCAGCCCGCCTGCACTGCCGCCTTGGGCGACCAGGCGATCGCCGTGGGTATAGCCTTCGGCGATCAGAAATTCCGCGGCGGCAATGAAGTCGGTGAAGGTATTTCGTTTCGCCAGCATTCGGCCCTGGTCGTGCCATTTCTTGCCGAGCTCGCCGCCTCCGCGGATATGCGCTACGGCAATTGATACGCCGCGATCGACCAAGCTCAACCAGTTGGAGGAAAAGATGATTGGAAATGGAAATCCATAGGAGCCGTACCCGAGAAGAAGCATCGGGCTCCTTCCGTCGAGCTTGAGACCCTTTCGATACATGATCGAGATCGGGATGGACGTACCGTCGGAAGCCTTGGCGTGCCGGCGCTCCGATTGGTAGCGCGATGGGTCGTAGCCCCCGAGTACTTCGATCCGTTTCAACAGGGCAAGCCCACCCTCTTTGACGTCGTGGTCGTATACCGACATCGGTGTGACGAACGACTGATAGGCGAAACGAAGCTTGCGGGTGTCAAACTTGTGGTTCGGAGCCGGAAAAATGGAGTACACCGCCTCGGGGAACTTCACGTATTGGGACGATCTCGAGGCAAAACCAGTTACCCGAATCCGCGGCAGACCGTCGTAGCGCTCAAACAGTACGTAGTGATCTTTGAAGACCTCGAGATTCTCCACCATCACGTCATCTCGATGCGGGACCAGCTCTTTCCAATTGCCCCTTGCGGGATGGGACACGGGTGCTCTGGCGATGCGAAAATTGCGGCCCCCGGAATTTGTGCGGACATAAAAATCCCTTCCCCGATGGTCCACGTAATACTCGTGGTCCTTCTCGCGGGGCGCGATCAATTGAAAAGTCGCTTCGATTCGATCCGCACGCAGGTAACGAACCTCGCTCGACGTGTGACTCTCCGAAGTGAGGAACAGGTAATCCTTGCTCCGCGATCGCTCTACCAGCAGCCTGAACATCTCGTCCTTCTCTTCGTACAGCAGGACGTCGCGTTCGGCCGAAGTCCCAACGGTGTGACGATAGAGGCGATAGGGACGCTTGGCGTCATCCTCCACCACGTAGAACAGTGTTCGGTTGTCGCGAGCCCAGGCAACGCTGTCGACGCGTGGGATGGCTTCGCTTGCGATCGCGTCGGTGCGCAGATCTTTGATTCGCAACGTGTATTGGCGAAACCCGGTGGTGTCAGTCGAGTACGCCAAGAGGTTCCCGTTGTCGCTGACCTCCATCGTTCCCAGCGCGAGAAATTTCTCTTCCTTCGCCATTTCATTCAAGTCGAGAAGAACGTTCTCCAGCGACTCATTGCTTTTCCGGCGGCAGTGGATTGGATACTGCTTTCCCTTTTCGGTCCTCGAGTAGTAGAGCCAATCGCCGTCGGGATACGGAACGGTGACGTCCGTCTCCTGAATCCGCGCCAGCATTTCCTGGTACAGCTGCTCCTGGAAGGTTTCGGTCGGCTTCATCAATACGTCGGTGTACGCGTTCTCGGCCTTGAGGTAGTCAACCACTTCCGGCGCCCCCTTGTTTCGCAGCCAGAAATAATCGTCTACTCGGGTATCGCCGTGGAGCTGTTCAACCTTGGGGTCCTTTTTCGCAATCGGCGGTGGGGCCTGCGCCGGTGCGGAGGTCGGAGTCTGAACTGGCTTGGGGGGCGCGGATGCAACGCACGCGGTGAACGCAAGCAGTGCGACGGATGATCTCATCGATTGCGACCTCGGCTCATTGAGGGGTTGCGAATGATTGCGCAGCTCAGGAGGACGGTGCGACGCCGGCGGCTCCCGGACGGCTCCTTGCCGGCGCAAGTGACATCCCCGCCAGGTAGATGCCGCCCGCGACCAAAAATCCGATGAACCAAGCATAGACATAAATCGAGTCAAAGATGTTTTCCGCGCCGTCAATCACGTGCGCGCTCTTTAAAAAACCGGGTACGTTGGGAATAATTCCAAGCACCAGGGCGAGGATCGCCACCCGATTGATGGCGCGGTACCGCCCACTCGGCCGGTAGAGGTCGCCGACGTCCAGCTCTGTGCGCCTCACGATCCAGTAGTCCGCAATCATGATCCCCGCGATCGGCCCCAGAAGTGCAGAGTAGCCGACGAGCCAATTGAAAATGTACGTATCCGCGCTCGCCAGCAGCTTCCAAGGCATCATCGCGACCCCGAGCAGGCCGGTGATTAGGCCGCCGGTCTTGAACGAGATGTGCCGAGGCGAGAGGTTCGCAAAATCGTTCGCCGGGCTCACCACGTTGGCGGCGATATTCACCGAAAGCGTGGCGATTCCCACGCCGAGCAGCGAAATCGCGGCCACCAGACCTCGAACTGCGGCGGATGCAATCAGCGGCTGGCTCTGTCCGACGGGCGGAGTCGAAGAGGTGAGCTGCGAGAGGATGAAAACCGGGTCCCAGAGCCGGCTGGCGTCCGCGCCCCGAAGAATCACCTGCGCAGCGCTGGTAATCACCACGCCCATCGCCGAGAAAATGACCATCGTCGTCGGCAGCCCCAGCGTCTGCCCCAGCATTTGTTCCCGCTGACCTCGCCCGAAGCGAGTGAAGTCTGGAATGTTAAGTGAGAGCGTCGCCCAGAACCCGATCATCCCGGTCAAGGATGGAATGAAGACCTTCCAGAACTCGCCGAGCGTGGCGAACTTGGAGCCCTGCGAAAGCATTGGCCCGAGCCCGTTCGCGCGATTGACCGCCCAAGCCAGAAGAATCCCCGCCATGACCAGCACGATCGGCGCGGCCCAGTTTTCAAAGACCCGCACCGCGTTCATGCCGCGATAGATGACGTAGATGTTCAGCGACCAGAAAAAGAGAAAAGTGAGCGCGCTCGGAATCTGGAGACCCAACACCGTGAAGCTGCCGCCGATCGACCCGAATGCCGGCCAGAGAGCTTCGACGAAAGTCCGCAGGGCCTGGCCGCCGATGAATGTCTGGATTCCGAACCAACCGCAGGCGACGATCGCTCGCAGAATCGCGGGGACGTTCGCGCCCTTGGTTCCGAACGAAGCCCGCGCAAGGACGGGAAATGGGATTCCGTACTTCGTCCCCGGGTGCGCGTTGAGAAGAATTGGGCCGAGCACGATGATGTTCCCCAGGCCGATGGTGAGCAGCGCTTGCCACCAATTCATTCCCACCGCCACCAACCCGCCGGCGAGCATGTACGTCGGGATGCAGTGGGCCATCGAGATCCAAAGGGCCGCGAAGTTGTACGTCGTCCAGTTTCTTCGACCGCTCGGAACCGGCGCGAGATCCGCGTTGA
>Ga0126376_10001072_pt1 | contig 14489 bp, 17 predicted proteins | sample PanSoiMetPlot_15_FD_92760 | JGI IMG/M metagenome (GOLD analysis project Ga0126376, IMG submission 92760) | Tropical forest soil microbial communities from Panama - MetaG Plot_15 | ecosystem: Environmental > Terrestrial > Soil > Tropical forest > Bulk soil | place: Panama | collected 2016-02-17
ACCGTCACTATCGTCGGCATCGGCTACCTGCATGACTCGCGGTGGGTCCGCGCGTTCCTGGCCCTTGGCCTGCTATACGTCGTCACGTCGGCTTTCACGCTTGCCAAGTGCATCCGCGACCGGCAGGAGGAAGAAGCCATTGTCAGCCGGGTGGACCAGGCCAAGCTGGACAAGCTTCTGGCCGAGCAGGATCTGCTGCACGTCAACAATCCCTGATCGCTGAAGACTGTCACCGCTCCCGGTCGCGGCGAAGACGCTCCAGCGCCTCTTCGGGATTCTCGGCTGAGACCCGGATCATCGCCCGCACCGCGTCCGCCAGGGCGACGCGCGGCACATCGAGGGTAATCGCGGCCGAGGCGGCCCAGTTTGTGAGCTGCCGGTACAGTTCGGGGCTCAGGTCGAGAGTGATCCGCACTGGTTTCGAACGGATGGCGGTACGGCCGGCCGGACCGGCGCCGGGCTCGGTGCGCCGCGCCGCGGCGGCCGCCATCTGTGCCTTCCGCTGCTCCCGCTGCGTGGTCATGAACGTACCGAACAGAGCGGGAGGCCGCGCTGGATGAGGTCGTGGGCCACGTGGCGCCATACCGCACGGCCGGTCTCCCTGATTGGCACGCCGAAGCTCTGCGCGTAAACCTCCAGCCGCGGCACAGCGGTCCCCAGCACGTCGTAACCGAGGCCCGCCAGTGCATCTCGCGCGTCAGTCGTGGAGTGTGCGCGCGAGATACACCGGTTCAGCAGGATGGCTGAACGGGCCGGCGTTTCACGCACCGCCTCGATATCTCTTATCTCTTCCCGCACCGGCGTGGTGCGATTGATCTCGATGGGGGTTGGCGCGCACGGTATCAAGATCTCGTCGGCATAACGCAACGCCGAACGGGCAATAGCGGCGTGATCCTCAAGCTGCGGCGCATCGATAATAACCACGTCATCGGTCTTGGCGATCTCGGGCAGGCGGCGGTGCAGTTCACGGGACGGCAAGGCCACGATCCGGAACGGAAACGCCGCCTGCGGCGGCAGCCCTGGATCCATGGCCGCAAGGTCGGACCATTCCAGCGCGCTGCCGGAAGGGTCCGCGTCCACCAGGAGGACGGCGTTCCCGGCCTGGGCGAAGACATGCGCAAGCCAGACCGCCGATGTTGTCTTACCCGTGCCCGGCTTGAGGTTGGCCAGGGCGAGACTCAGCCCCGTCATCCAGGCATTATCGCAGCGCATCCGGCTTTGCGGTAGACAGGTCGGGCGATGCTGGCAGACAGTACGCACACCGCAACTGTCTGCCAGCGATGATGCGGCATACCCGGCCGGTGTCCTGGCTGCCTGCCGCACCGGATCACGGCAGGTCAGCGAGCTAAGTTGCAGTAACACCGTATCGCAGTACTTACTGTATTACTGCATCAAGGGGTGTGGGAGCCTCGCCGCCGGCGATCGCCAGCGGAGGCCTGCCTGCCGCCGCTGAGAGGCTGGGAGCCGGCCATCTCGGTGGCGAAATAGTCTGCGGACGTTATCCCACAATTCACGCACTGCCTGGGCAAAGTTACCCACAGTCTGTGGACGACTATGTGGAGTGAATCACAGTCCGGACACCATATCAGCGGCCGGTTGTGCGGCGTGCTAAATCCGGGGTCAGTAGGAAGCGGGGCGGCCGGTCGTCGCCGGCCGCCCCGCCACCTCGCATGCTCGGGGGCTGGCGGTCAGTTACCGGAGATCGTCCAGGTGTTCCGCCAGATTTCGGTGCACCAGTCGCCGGTAGCCGGGCAGCTGTACTCGCCCGTGCTCCAGGTGGCGTCGTTGGCCGAGCCGGTCCACGAAGACGCCCCGTAGTCTCCCTGCCGGAATTGCGTACTGGCCTTGGCTGACTTGACGGCAAAGATGCCACCGTCGGACATCGTGCCGGGCGGCAGCGTCACCCGGCGGCCGGCATACGCTTGGCTGGGGTCGACGCCGTCCGCGCTGCTGGAAAATTCGAAACCCATCATCAGGTTGCCTTCGGCATCGGGGATAAGGGTCGGGAAGAACGCATCGGCGGCCCCGCTGTAGAAGAAGTAGCCTTGCTGCATCACATTGGTGGAACCATTAATAGTTGTGCATTCCGGACAGGCCGTCGTCCCCGGGTTCATATAAGCGCTGACATCGAACCACAAAATCCCGGGGACGTTCTTGCCCGAACCGTTGTTCACCGCCGTGTCGATCCCGGCGTAGATCTGGCCGTGCTGGTAGATCGGAGTGGCACTGATACGGGTGTCGAGAGTTTCCAGGCAGGCACTGCAGGACGGGGGATTGTCGGCCATCGGAGGCAGCGTGTAGCTATCCGAAGCGATCGTGGCCCCGGTCAGGGTTGGGATGGTGCTACTGGACAGCGCGATGTTCGAGAAGTCCCAGACCACCAGGCCGCTACAGCTGCCTGAGCAGTTGCCGCCGCCGAAGTTGACGTTGTAGGAGTCCACGAAGATCTCGCCCTGCGGGCCCGCGTTCCGGGCGAGGCTCTCCACCGGATTGATCGTGTCAAGGAGCTTGCCGCCCACGTTGAGCCCGGTGAAGAAGTAGCCGCTGGGGGCCGCGCCGGTCAGTAGCTCGGCTTTGCGGATGCCCATCACGACGTTGTTCACCAGTGTCGTCCCGGCCTTGTTGAACAGGTTGAACGACCAGTACAGCCCCTGGGTGTCGAACCCGAACTGGGTGTAGTTGCTGAACGCGGTCGGACTCGTACCGTTGATGGGCAGGGAGTAGATGCGCCAGGCGCCGGCCGGGTTGCCGGTCGCGCTGACCGCGAACCAGATCGTTGAGGTGGGCGTGCAGCCTGTGCCCGCGCCCAGGCCGCCTTCGACCTGCATGATCGTCACATAGAACCGGCTCGCGTTGGGGTCATAGGCCGCACGTGGGTCAGTCAGGAACGGGCCACGGGAGTCGCACCCGGCGGGACTTGGGCTGGGCACCGCGAAGAACGTCCGGAGGCTCTTCGGGAACCCCGCGACCGCCACGCCGTTCTTCCAGATGTCGATGGCGGTGTTCACCACCTGGACCTCGTAGTTGCCCGATGTCGCCAGCCCTGTGTCGGGAGGCGCGCAGCCGCCGGAGTACGGGCAGGTGGCTGCGCTGTCGGACTGGCCGCCGAAGGCCTTGGTGTCCTTGGGCGTGTACAGCCCATGGCTGCTCGCCAGCGTTGGCGGCCGGTGCGCCGCCTGGGCGGGGCGCGGGGCGGCGCCGCTGGTGCGGGCGGCGGCCTGCAGAGCGGCGAAACGGGCGTTGCTGGTCCCCACCCCCAGTGGAACCGCAGGTGCCGGGCTGGCCGGGCGGGCGCCGCGACGCAAGGCCGGGATCGCGCTCATCTCGACCGTGCGCCCGGGGCGCCCGTGTTCGCTGCCCTGCCGGCGGAACCCCGGGTGCGCCGCGGACCGTGGGCGGGGCGCACCGGCCCGCGAGGCCGTCGATCCGGTGGCGCCCAAGGTGGGTACCAGCGTCGCGGTGATAGCCGCCAGCACAGCGACAGCCAGCATCCGCTCCCGGCGTTTTCCGCCATTCACTAACTGAACGACATCAGTGATTCGCATGAGCTTTCCTTACCGTTAGCGATGAATCAGCATCTGCTACGGAATCCGCTAATTCTGGAGCGGTTGAAACCGGCCAACGGCGGGGAGTGCCAGTGCTCCGCCCGTCAACATGCCGTCCTGGTGCCTCACCCCCTTCGGCATCCATGACGTGATTATGCCAGCAGGCGCATGGCCGGTGCAGGGCTGGCACAGCGCTCCGCAGGCAGGGCTGGCCGGTTTAGAGCGTGATCCACCCGGTTAGAGCGTGATCCACCCGGTTAGAGCGTGATCCACCCGGTTAGAGCGTGATCCACCCGGTGAGGACGTTGACGCCGCCTGCGGCACGGCAGTGCAGCCGGAACGGGCCGCTCGGGATCGGCTGGATCGCGAAGCAGCCGATTTCGTCGCTGGCGATCTGCGTGTCCGGACTATCATGCGCCTCGACGTCGATCGTGGCGGCCTGAGCGGGAACGACTTGGCCGAGCAGCGAATTCTCGGTCACCTCGAGCTCGAGGGTTATCCGGGCGGAGGTGAAGGTGAGGGCGCGGATGGATGCCGACTCGGCGCGGGTGGCCGCCTCGAGCTGCGGGGCGTGCGTGGAGTCATAGGTGAGCTGTGCAAGCTCGGCGTCGATGTTGTGCCACGCGAAGGCGTTCTTGCCGGCTTCGACGAATTCCGGTGGGACAGCCCGGCGGGCAGCGAGCGCTTGGCGAAGCGCTGCCAGGAGTTCTTCGTCATCCCAGCCGTCAGTCACCACGTTCACCCCTTGCCTGCTTGTCCCTGGCGCCGTCGGCAATGGCGGCGATGTGCGGTGATTGGCGCAGCCGGTCCAGGCAGCGAGCCCGCATCGGGCCGATGCTGCCCACTCGCATGCCCAGCGTTGCGCTGATGTCTTCATAGCTGTGCGGGTGATCACTGAGCAGCATGGCGAGCAGCTCGCGGCAGCCACGGGGCAGCTCCGCGAACGCCGCCCACACAGCAGCGTCGCGCTCCGCGGCGAGGATCTCTTTCTCGATCATCGCGGCGTCGGGATCCGGCGACAGCTGATCGTCGGGCAGCTCAGCATGCTCATGTCGCCGCGATGCCCGCAGCACGCGCAGACACTCGCGTTGTGTTGTCGTGGCCAGCCAGCCAGGAAGCGCCGCGGGCTCGCGAAGCATGCCGATCCTCTCTACGAGCAGTAGCCAGACGCTTTGCCCGACGTCGTCACTGTCCTGGCGATCCAGCCGGTACCGCAGGCAGATCGACCACACCAACGGGGAGTACCGCTCGATGATGTCGTTCCACGCACCCTGGTCACCGTCAGCAGCCCGGTTGACCATGGCAATGACCAACGGGTCGTCACGCATGGCGCACCTTCGCCCGGCCTAGCAGGATCTTGCGGGGCAGCGGCGACCCAGCCACACGCACTAACTGCTTCCCTTGCCTCGTTGTACCTCCCGATGCCCGTGGTCATCAATACGGAGCGAGGCACTAGTCATGCTGATACATCGTTATGGAGGATAGCAAAAATCTTCTACAGATCTGTGGAAACTTAGATTTTTCTTCCTCAACAGGCTGAGATCCAGCAAACTTCAGAAACACCTTTAGGCTGAATTGACCTAGTGTTCCTCGTGGGCAGCCGGTACACGGATGGCGGGGAACACATGACTTTGAGCTTGGTGGCCGCGTTCCTTGCGGTGGACGTGCTGCTGGTGCTGACACCGGGAGCGGACTGGGCCTATGCCATCGCGGCCGGGCTGGGCGGCCGGCCGGTGCTGCCAGCCGTGGCTGGGCTGGTGACCGGTTACGCCGGATACACGCTGCTCGTCGTAGCTGGCCTGGCGGTACTTGTCGCGCGCACGCCCGGCCTGCTGACCGTGCTGACCGTTCTCGGCGCCGTCTACCTGTTGTGGCTCGGATACAGCGTGCTGGCCAGGCCCAGTGTCCCGGGCGGCCCGGCCGGGAGCGACACCGGTGCGGTAGCGGCCCGGTCACCGTGGCGGGCTTTCGCACGCGGAGCCGGGGTCAGCGGCCTGAACCCCAAGGGCCTTCTGCTCTATCTCGCACTGCTCCCGCAGTTCGCCCACCCCGGCCTGGGCTGGCCTGTCGCAGCCCAGATCGGCCTGCTGGGCGTTCTGCATATGAGTGATTGTGCCGTCGTGTACTCGGCCGTCGCCGTCCTAGCCCGCCTGCTGCTGGGTACCCGCGCCACGGCGGCCCGTGCCCTCGCCCGCGTCTCGGGCGCCGTGATGATCACCGTGGGCGCAGCGCTGCTCATAGAGCGGCTCGCCGGGTGACGTCCGCGGTCCCCTGCCCGGCGAACTCACGATGCGGGTTTGACTGTGCCTGGGGCCCGGGGCGCTATGTCCGGGCCGCGAGGTAGCCGAACAGCATTGCCTCGCTGATGCAGCAGTTGCGCAGTTCGCCGAGGTGCACGCTCTCGTTCTCGGAGTGCGCGTTGCTCTCCGGGTCCTCGACCCCGGTCAGCAGTTGCGCCATGTCCGGGTAGGCGTTGGCCAGCTCGGACACCAGCGGAAGTGAGCCCCCGCTGCCGGGCTCTACCGGAGAGCGGCCCCAGGTATCTGTGCAAGCCCGGCGGAACGCCTCGAAGATCTGCCCAGATGCGTCGATGCGGTGCGGCTTGCCCTCCCGGCACGGGCTGACCTCCACCTCCGCTCCCCACGGACGCCGGCGGAGCAGATGTTTCTTTACCGCCTGGAACGCCCGCTGTGGGTCGTCGCCGGGCGCCAAACGGACGCTGATCTTGGCAGTGGCGACGGGCACTAGCTTGTGCGCCGCGCCCTTGGTCGACGGCGCGTCGATGCCCAGCACCGCGATGGCGGGCCGGGTCCACAGCCGATGGGTGAGCGAACCTCTGCCTAGCAGCCGGACGGTGGGCCGCAGTCCGGTGAACCGGCGCAGGTCGGACTCGGGCATTGGCAGGGCACGTGCCGGGCCGGTGCGCAGGCCTCGCACCGCCACCCCGCCTCTGCGGTTGTGCAGGGTCGCGATGAGCCGGGATAGTGCCGTCAGCGCATCAGGCACCGGTCCGCCATAGCGGCCGCTGTGCACGGCGTGGTCGAGCGTGCGCACCTCGACCAGCAGGTCGACGATGCCGCGCAGCGAGGTCGTCAGCGCAGGCTGGCCGACCGTCCAGTTTGAGCAGTCCGCGAGCACGATGGCGTCGGCGCGCAACAGATCCCCGTACTCGTGCAGGAATTGCGGCAGGTGTTCGGAGGCGATTTCTTCTTCGCCCTCGATGAAGACAGCCACCCCGACCGGTGGCTTGCCCTCCCAGGCCTGAAGCGCCGCCGCGTGCACCGCGATCCCGGCCTTGTCGTCGGCCGTGCCGCGGCCGAAAAGACGCCCGTCCCGCTCGGCCGGCTCGAACGGCGGCGAAGTCCAGAGCCTTTCGGGGCCGGGTGGCTGCACGTCGTGATGGGCATACAGCAGCACCGTGGGGGATCCTGGCGGACCTGGCGTGGCACCGAACACCGCGGGATTCGCGCCGTCGATCTCCAGCAGTCTGACGCCCTGGAGCCCCGAGGACTCCAGCCATTCGGCGGTCGCCTCCGCCGACTCCCGTACCCGGGCAGCATCGAAGCCGGTCGCGCTGACCGACGGTATCCGCACGAGCCTCTCGAGTTCCCGGCGGATGTCGCCGAAGGCCAACTCGACCGCCGTCCGAACATCCGTCAGCCTTAACTCAGGTGGCAATTCTGGCCGTCCGCGGTTCACCCAGTTCAACCTTTTGCCACGTCGGCCGGCGGCGCAGCCGTCCGGCCTGCGGCATCGTTACCGCGGTTTGAATCCTGCTCACGCCGCCCAGGGCAGCGCTCCGTCAGCCTCGACACTCCGCGGACCCCCCCGTGCAGTCGGGCAGGCGCCGAAAGTCGATCTTTGCGCGCCCGCCACCTTTGCACGATACGGGACGGGTCAAAGGTGTATCAACAGCCCGCTCTCGAATCTGGCACCCAGAAAACGCCAGTTCAGGCCATCAGCTAGCCACACGCGTACCGGCAACTCCACAGACACCTGCCGTCACAGATAGTGGCGCTGTGGGCCTGGCTGCCCCTTAACCCGCGCCGCTGCCCGCCAGAACGGATTCGTCATCGAGTGGTGGCGTCACTCCGAGATACGATTCTCGGCGGTCGACGGTGCAGACCACCACGTCCCGATGGGCTTCTCCGTTAGGCGGAGGTTCAAGCGGGGTGGCCCCGTGCTTGAAGAACTCGTCCTCGAAGATAAGGATCTCGCCTGGGTTCAGTTGGTGTCTGTGCAGGGGCTCTGCGGTCGGCTGTCCAGCGTCCGTAACGTCGTCCGGGTCGTAGAGGTAGCTCTCCGCGCCGCCGCCTGCCCGGTCAAGAACGTAAAGGATGATGAATTCCTCATCGTCGTGATGAGGCTTGGTTACTACGTCCGTGAAGGTCCGAAACAGGTTGATGCCAAACGTGCCTCTAGGCTGGCGCCGATCGGGTGGGATGAGACCGAGGCAGGTGCGAACGAACTGGCCGGCCTCTGGATCGTCCAGCAGCCAGACACGTGAGTGATCGCGCTTGCCCGGGATGCCGGCCCGGTCGGTGAGGGTGATCGTGTGGTGCTCCCGTAGGTGGAGACTGCCATCGCGCCACTCGTACTCCACGACATCACGCGCCCGCTCCCGGTCTACCGGCCAGTCGCCCTCATCGTGCCGCAGTGTCTGGTCGTTGAAGTACTTGCTCAGAAAGCTCTCACGAAAATTAGTAGGAAGCCCTACTATATGGTCTTCGGTCAAGGCGTAGTGCTTGCTGGCCAGGGCCGCCCAGATGCTGTCGAGCCTAACAGGCGGGATCCAGCTTGGATCGTTGCTCACGGTGGACACGCTCACAGGAAGAAGGCCTCGGCATCATACGAGCCCGTGGCGGTGGGGAAAGCCGTTCATTTTGGACGCTGGGCATCGTATACCCCTCCGGTTCGGCAAGGACTTTGGGGGGGGCGCAACAGCGCGGCTAGCTCCAGTCATGGCAACATCCGGCAATGGTATTTAACACCAAAATAAGCTACTGTATCCCATTTCATCGTCCGTCGGGCGTGTTGTCGCGAAGCGAGCGGATGAGGTTACGCGAGTCGTCCTTGGTCCGCGAGGCGCTGACGAGAGCATCGTGCCACTTCCGGTAGTTCGCCACCCTGTCCGGATCCTCGATGCTGGCGAACCCGGCGTGCGTCTCGATGTGGACGACGTCCTGCTCCAGGTTGTTGTTTCCCTGGTATTCGAAGTAGGCGTACATACAGTTCATGGTGAATACCGGGCTGGCCGAGAACGGGAGGACGTGCAGGCTGACATTCGGCGCCTTTGAGCGCTCGATCAGTGCGTCCAGTTGGTCCCGCAGTATCTCCGGCGAGCCGACCGACTGCCGCAGGGCCGATTCGTGCACGACGGCCACGAGCTGAAGCGGGTCCAGGCCGTCCCGGTGGCTCAGGACCTTCTGGCGCTCCATGCGAAGGGCCACCTGCTCTTGGACGTTATCCGCTGACCGAGGCGCCGTGTCCTCGAAGCTGGCTCGTGCGTAGTCGGCGGAACGAGGCTCGATGTGCTGGATGAGGGCCCGGGCATACTCTGCGGTGTGCAGCAGGGCCGGCAGGAACGGCAGCGTGTAAACCCGTTCGACCGCCGCGTCAGCCTCGTAGGCCAGGTGCGCGTCCAGCCCTCCTACCACCTCGTCGTCATAGTCAGTCCACCACCCCGGTCGCTCCGCAGCATCCACCCAGCGGCGCAATTGTTCAGCTTGTGGGGTTCCCTCGATTCCGTAGTAGCGGATGAGATCCCTGATGTCGCGGAGCTGTGGCTTGCCCTGAGCGTTCTCCAAGCGGGACAGCTTGCTGGTCGAGATCAACAGGTCGTCAGCGACGTCGGTCAGAAGCTTCTGGTCCCTCTCCCGCAGTTGCTTCAGCGTGGCCGCGATGTTGCGTCGAGGTCCGATCGGACCGGTCACCTTAGCCATGGTGGGCTACCTTGCCAGGGAGCCGGGTACTTCTGCTCCAGGAGGGTGTGACTTTCCGGCGTGGCCGTACTGCCCAGCTGGTCAGCTCGGGCGTTGCCCCTGGTTGGCGCGATGAGCGAACGAGTGGCGGCCGCCGCGCCTTGTGGTGGCCGTTCCTTCCTGGGAATCCCACAGCGCAACCGTACTCCTCGCTTGTGTATACCGCACCTGTACCCGTCAGATTGTGCATCGGCCCACGTAGACCGGTGATTGTCGGCGCGCCCTGGCCCGGGCGGGACCCGTGGGTGCAGGACACAACAGCCTGACGTTCTCGTCAGGTTGGCCGTTTCCCTCTGTGGGAATCCCATAACTATGAGTTGCACAGCGAGTTCCCGGAACGTGCATCTCACTGCAGTCGGCGGGCATGGACCTGTCCGCTGTCGGAGCAGGGTCATCGAGGCGATGGGCGACCGCTTGTTCCGCCGCGATGACCAATGGGCGATCGAGCACAACCTGCAGATCACCGCACACCATGGCGGGCTGAGCCGCCGCTACCGCGATCCGCGATTCGACACCCTGTATGCCTGCCTTCGATGCGGCGGCAGCGGCGGAACTGACCATGAGCCGTGCACCGAGTGCGAGGGTACCGGGCGAGTGACCTGGGCCGATTGCTATCGGGAAGGCCAGCTCCTGTGAACCGGGGGCGTTCTCGCCGGCGTCGCGAGGAGGAGTTGCTGGTCGCTCTGGAAAGGGCGGTTACTCCGCGGCGCCGTGCCTTGCTGCCGGCCCTCATCTGGGCGTGGCGGAAAGAACTCGTGCTCGTGGTGAGCATCGCGGTTCTCTTCGTCGTGGTGATGCACGCATCTAGCCTCGTCTGGGCGGTCGCTGGCCTGTCTGCCGCGGCTGGCGCGTTGTCGCCGCCTTGGTCCGGGCAACTGAAAGCCTTCGGCTGGCAGCTCATCACCCCACATCGGCTCCGTGTCGGCCTTTACCAGGCGCGGATACAAAACAGAAGCGGCCGGCGGCCGATGATCATTCAGATCAGCAGCGAACCGTTTGGCGAGCGCGTTCGCCTGTGGTGCCCGCCGGGCACATCGGCCGAGGACATTGCTGCCGAGAGAGATATCCTCCGCGCCGCATGCTGGGCCGCCGACGTGCGGGTTACCCGCGACGAACAACGGTCGCACCTTGTCACCGTGGACGTGATAAGGCGCCCCGATGACATCGAGCCCTCCGACGGCGACCAGGACAGAATCCTGTGCCCCTGGCCGTGAGCCGGGTAGGGAACGAAAGATGCACCGGTTGTCCAGGCACGGCGAGACGCGTAACCGACTGAGGGCCTAGCGTTGCCGGTATGCCAGAACCGGTGCCGATGGTGGGCCGTCGCGAGCCGAAAGACGGCCCGGGCCCCGCAGGCCAAGCCGACTGCATCGTGGAAATCTTCACCGATGGTGCTTGCTCGCCTAATCCGGGGGCGGGCGGGTGGGGGGCGATCCTGCGGTACGGCCGCCACGAGCGGGAGATCTACGGCGGGGAGCCCGACACCACGAACAACCGCATGGAAATAATGGCCGCGATCCGGGGCCTGGAGACCCTGACCCGGCCATCCACGGTGCACGTCTATACCGACAGCGTGTACCTGCGGAAAGGCATCACGGAGTGGCTGTCCCGGTGGAAGCTCAACGGCTGGCAGACCAGGGCCAAGAAGCCGGTCAAGAACGCCGACCTGTGGATGCGGCTCGACTCGGCGACCCAGGACCACGAACTGCAATGGTTCTGGGTGAAGGGCCACGCGGGGCATCCGGAGAACGAGCGCGCCGACGAGCTTGCCTGCCGGGGTGCCGATGAGGCCGCCGCCCAGCTAGCCAGGCATTGAGCGGTGCTTGCTGATGTCAGCCCTGCGTCAGCTGGAACGATCCGCCGACGCAGGTTCCGCGCAGCCGCAGCAAGGGCTCGCCCGGCGCGCCGTCGCGGTCGGCCATGGCCTGCCGGCTGCTGAGCACGAGCACCTGGTTGGTCACCCGCCAGCGGTCCGGCACGGTGATCGCGACCCGTGCGGCCACGCCCCACACCGTCAGGGTGATCTCGTCCTGGCTGGGCACCGCGGCCCGCAGGTCCAGGTCGAACCCGCCGAAGGCGGCGGTCAGGGTGCAGAACCGCCCGACCGGAAACCGGCCGGCCCGGCGGGCGGACCCGCCGATCACCACGCACCGGTGGGCATCCACCGCCCGGTACAGCGCGTCACGGCGAACCGGGAGCGCGGGCAGGTCCGCGGTGACCGCGGAAGCTACCGATATGTCACCCCACGTGGCGCCGCAGGTCTGGCTGCGGAATCGGTGCGGAGGCCGTCAGAGCTGTGCCCTGGCGACCACGCAGAATTCGTTGCCCTCCGGATCGGTCATGACGACGTAGTCGTCATCGGGCTGGCGGTGGTGACGCACGATCTTGGCGCCGAGCCCGACCAGTCGCTTGACGTCGCCGGCCTGGTCGTCGCTGTAGAGGTCGAGGTGCATCTGGTCGCGGGCGGTCACCGGCGTGCGCGACAGCTGCAGGGATAGGTTGCCGTGTTCTCCCTGCAGCACGCGGAAGCCGTCGCCGAGCGTTGCCGACGAGGGAGTCAGGCCGAGTGCCTCAGCCCAGAAACTCGTCATGATCTCCATGTCGGCGCAGTTGATCACCGTACTGCCAAGCCGGATCGTCATGTCGGCCGCCCACGTCACGGCCCGGCGGGCAGGCTGGCCTCGATGGCGGCGACGAGCGCCGGGTCTTCCGGGTCGGTGCGGGGGCGGAAGCGGCCGAGGACCGTGCCGTCGGGAGCGACCAGGAACTTCTCAAAGTTCCACTGGATGTCGCCGGCTTCGCCCGACGCGTCCGGCACGGCGGTGAGCTCGGCGTACAGCGGATGCCTGTCCGGCCCGTTGACTTCGATCTTCTCGAACATCGGGAAGGTAACCCCGTAGCTGGTCGAGCAGAATTCGGCAATCTCCTCCGCGCTGCCTGGCTCCTGCCCACCGAACTGGTTGCAGGGGAAGCCCACGACCGAGAAGCCCTGTCCGGCGAATCGCTCGTGCAACCGCTCGAGGCCCGTGTACTGCGGCGTCAGGCCACACTTCGACGCCACGTTCACCACGAGCAAGGTCTTGCCGGCCAGGTCGCCCAGGGACGCGGGGTCGCCACTGAGGGTGTTCACTGCGATGTCATGCACGGTCACGTCGGACAGTCCCTCGGGTTGGGTGGATGAGAACGATTGGGGCAACAGCATCGACCGTATCCTTATGCCGTGGTTCCGGCTGGAGCGGGCCCACGGCCGCCGCCGCGCTGCTGCCGGGCAGCGCGCGGGAGGTCCAGCCGGCGAACCCGCCGATCGCTCCGGGAACCAGCAGGACCGAGGCGAGTGACCAGGTCAGGCCACGGACCAGCTGACCCGCTCAGCCTGTGCCCGGCTGACCGCACTCATCGGTCATGCGCCGTCGTCTGCCGCCCAGTCCACGGTCCAGCGCGGATCCACCGGTGCCTGGGTTCGCTGAAACCGGATGTCGGTTGACAGGCGCATCTCGTCGGTGACGGTATCCAGCGAGGCGTGGACCAGATCCGGGCAGTGTGCGGCGACGTCACCGGCCCTGAAGTCGGTCCACAGCCACCGCCCGCCCAGTTCGCGCGCGGTCCAGGCGAGGTCGTGGCTGAACGGCCGCGGATCGTCCGGCCGGTCGGTCACCGGCGACGCGGAGTCAGCCGGGCGCGCGGTCTGCCGGTGCGAGCCCGACAGGTATACCAGCCCGCCGCCATCCAGCGGGCAGTCCCCCAGCGGCAGCCACAGCGTCACCACGTCGCCCTTGGGCACCACCTGGTATGCGCGGTCCACGTGTGCCCGCGACGCCTGGCCGGACGCCCGGTCGTAGTGCCGAAGCACCTTGCGCCGGATCAGTTGCACGTCACCGTCGAGCAGGGTTGCGGCCACTTCCGCCAGGGCAGGCTGTGCGGCGAAGGCCTCGTAGACCGGGCCGCGGACGAAGTCGTATGCCGGATGGCCGCGCACGCCGTACTCGGGCACGCCGCCCGGCACCGTCCCGGAGAACACGCCTTCTCCGGGCTGGGTACCGGCCTTGAAGTACTCCGGCGGATAGGCCGCGAAGTATTCGGCGCGGATGCGCAGTACCTCGGCCGGGTCGAGCACTTGGCGGAGCAGGACGTAACCGTCCTCGCGGTAGCGGTTCCTGAGCAGGTCAGGCGCGGCGAGCAGGTCCGTACTGTCCTGCATGGGAGCGAAGTACCGGTCGGTGAACTCGACCGGTACGCCATTCGAACTCGGCAAGATGACCACGTCCTTCGATCCGCCCGTGTTGATCCAGTGACCTTGTGTGACCACTGGGTCTGCCGCGATCAGTAAACCCTCTCGGCTGCCAAGCCGGTGGTCAGTATTCGGGCAAGCCTGTCCCATGGAATTTAGGAGTTGGAAATCAGGAGTTTAGGAGCATGCGGATCGCGGCGCCCGGCATTTGGTCCATAGCCGCACCTCACCGGCACCCCGCGCCGGTGAAATTTACCATGCCGCCAGCTAGCAGCGGGCCCGCTAGCGGTATCGCTCTACGGGCCGTTGGCGGTATCCGCCCTAATGTCCCTGCGGGCGTTCCCAGTCTGACAGCGTTGCCGGCCAGCGCCGGAGCTATCACATGAGCCGGCCCTGGCGGATGATGCGCCCTCAGCCGTCCCCGGCGCCCCAGTGCTCACCGACCGGGGGGGAGTCGGAGCGCCAGGGCCCCAGTTCGGGCTGCGGGAACTTCGCGTGCTTGCGCTTCAGCCAGATGCCGTAGGAGTTGCCTTCGCGCAGGTGGGTGATCAGCACCTTCCGTGCGTAGGTGTCCTCCTCGCCCTCCGGGATGTCGAAATGGATCTTCAGGAAGGCGTTGGTGTACCGGTCGAAGACGGCGGGGACGCCGTCTTCGTACATCAGGTGCACGTCCTCCAGCCAGTTGATGTCCGCCCCCGGCGTGGCAGCGACCAGGTCGACGTCCTCCACCAGCGA
>Ga0126376_10001073_pt1 | contig 14484 bp, 10 predicted proteins | sample PanSoiMetPlot_15_FD_92760 | JGI IMG/M metagenome (GOLD analysis project Ga0126376, IMG submission 92760) | Tropical forest soil microbial communities from Panama - MetaG Plot_15 | ecosystem: Environmental > Terrestrial > Soil > Tropical forest > Bulk soil | place: Panama | collected 2016-02-17
ACTGGCGCAGATCCGGCGGCAACAGCAATTGCTGATTCAGATCATAGGAACGAAAGGTTTTGCTCATGCCCGCAGTTTACTTATTCTTTGATCGCTGTCGAGGAGTTTTTTCCGACAGGCTCTTCAGGGTTGATTCATATTCGGTGGGTTAAATCCCAGAGTTGTCGCTGCGCTCCAACTCTGGGCTGAAATTAGCCAACGCCTTCGGCGTTTTGTCCAAAACAGTCACCAGAATCATGCTACTTCACTTCGTCCCAGATCAGCGTACTCCTGGTTTCTTTTAGTAGCAGCGAGCCGACGACGAACGTCAGGCTTGCGACGACGATCGGATAATACAGCCCGGCGTAGATGTTTCCGGTTTTGCTGACGACCGACAGACCTATCACTGGTAGTAGCCCCCCGAAGACACCGTTGCCGATGTGATACGGTAACGAGAGAGACGTGTAACGAATCTTCGCTGGAAATGCCTCCACCAGGTAAGCCGCAATTGGTCCATAGACCATCGTCACAAAGAACACCTGAATAAATACGAGCAGAATCAGTTTCCACGCGATGGCCGAACTGAGCAGCGTCGAGAAGCCGGCATAAGGCAGCACTTCTTTCGCTGCCTGTAACTGACCGTTCACTTCTGTCTGCGAAATGAGACTAATCGCACCGGTGACTGGATTCGGCCTCGAGACCGTAGTCACCACATTCGATCCGGCGGCACGTTGCATCGCCTGATAGATCGGCAGGTACGAGATCGCCGCCAGTAAACAGCCCGGCATCATGATCCACTTACGCCCGATGCGATCGGAGAGTGCGCCCATGAATACAAAAAGCGGCATCGCCAGCAACAGCGCGATCGCGATGATGTATTGCGCCGAACGCGCATTCACCTTCAACACCGTCTGCAAGTAAAAGAGCGCGTAAAACTGTCCGGTGTACCAGACCACACCCTGCCCGGCCGTAGCGCCAAAGAGTGAAATCAGAACGCGCTTCAAATTCTCCCAACGCGTGAACGCTTCAACTAAGGGCCGGCTCGACGTCATGCCGGCGCCTTTGATTTGACTGAAGATCGGCGACTCCTTCATGCGCAGGCGAATGTACAGCGAGACGCCAACGAGAAAGATCGAAATGATGAACGGCACACGCCAACCCCAGGCACTGAATGACTGCGGCGTCATCGAGTTCTGCACGACAATGCCGACCACCAGCGAAACAAACAGACCGAGTGTCGCTGTGATCTGGATGAAGCTCGTGTAGAACCCTCGTTTCTCGTCCGGCACATGTTCGGCGACATAAACCGCCGCGCCGCCGTATTCACCACCGAGCGCGAGTCCCTGGAGCACACGAATCAACAAGAGAATTATCGGCGCGGCGATTCCGATGGTGGCGTAGGTAGGAAGGAAACCGATAGACGCAGTGGCGCCACCCATCACGAGCAGGGTTACGAGAAAGGCGTACTTGCGTCCGACGAGATCGCCGATGCGTCCAAAGAAGAGTGCGCCGAAAGGGCGGACCACGAAGCCAACCGCGAAGGTCGATAAATAAGCAATCAGCGCCAGCGTGTCGTTACCTTCGGGATAGAAGAGCGGTGAGATCGTCACCGCAAGACTGCCGAAGATATAGAAGTCGTACCATTCGATCATGGTACCGACTGCTGACGCTGTGATTACCTGCCAGATGCGATATCGGGCCAAGTTTGATCAGTCTCGATTTGACGAGCCGGTCATGTTTCGCATCGGCATCTGAAGTTTGCCATCGGCGCCGCTGGTGAGTGCCAGAAACTCTGAATCCTGGCGCAGTGAATCAAACACCGCGTCCACGCGCGCTTCCATCATCTCCTTCGCGCGCACTGTCTGGTAACGTTCATAACGGAAGAAGTGACGTTGCAGCAGCGCGAGCGCTTCGCGGCGATGACCAGTCTGCGCGTAGATTGCAGCAAGGTTGTACGACGCCGGCAGCAGATTTCGATGGGACTGCGCGATCTTTAAAGCCTCGTCGCCATGTCCGGAAGCAGCCATGAACACTGCCGCGAACACGAGGTTGTATGGATCTTTCGGATCGAGTGCGAGCGCCTTCTGAGTGTAAGCATTGCCCTGGACCAGGTCGCCTTCAGAATTCCAGTAGACCGCGAGATTGCGATACGCCAGCGCGAGTGGAAACTCCGCGACTGACTGCTCCATCAGCGACAGTCCTTTCTTAAACTCGCCATCGTGAATCGTCATCTTGCCGAGTCCGTGCAGCGCGACTGCGCGCGCTACCGCGTCGGCAGGCATGTTGAGAATGGCATTGAAAGTCTCACGGGCTTTGTCCCACTGGCCTGTGTGATGTCGATAAACTTCACCGAGGTAACGCAGCGGCGTTGGATCGGCGGGATCCATCTGGTGCGCTCGCTGGTAGAGACGTTCAGCAGTAACGTAACGTTCGGCCATCTCCGCACGAAGTCCCTGGCGCATCACGGCTTCGATCTTCGCGCCCTGCACGCGATCGTAAATCGGTGACTCCGGAATGCTGCCGACTTCTTCAACGCCGAGTTTCTTCAACTCTTTCGTAGCGTCTTTGGCCTTCTTCGGAAAGAGGCATCTTTCTTCGGCGACAGGTTTCAGCAAGGCGATGGCGCCCTGGTTGTCTCCGGCTTTTGCTTTGTCTTTGGCTCCTTTCAACTGCGTGTCGAGCGTTGTCTCACGCTGTTTCATCTCGGCGTCGACGAGTTTCTCGACCTGCTCGACTTTGAGTTTGCCGGCGGTGTTCTCGACTTTATTGATCGGCGTCCCATTGGCATTCGCCAGCACGGCAACGGGCACGGTTGAGGCACCGATGATCGGTTGCAACTCAGGCGTCTTCGCGTCGGCGACGGTCATGGCAACGCATTGGCTGGAATAGAGCGTGAGAATCCGCGATGCACGAAGGCTCGATTTCTTGAGCTCGTTGTCGCTTGCGGGGAACCAGTACAACACGAGTCCCTTGCTCGGCGCGGTTCGTTGTTCCCAGATCTTCCACGGCACCATGTAAACGGCGGGTGCAGGTCCTTCGCCTCTGCCGCCGCCACCACCGACACCGCCCGTTCCGCCGCCACCGCCACCTCCGCAGGTGGCCCATACCGGCGACAAGGAAAACAGGATGATTAAGAGGGTGGCAAGCGCGCGTGAAAGTTGAGTCTTCATATGCAATACACCTTTCGTTATTTTCCGTCGGGGTTGAGTAAGCGAGTTTATAGCATGATCCGAAATATTTGTAGGGGCCACCCCTACAATAACGCCGTGCAGTGTTATTATTGGATCTTACAGAATTATTACTCGGTCGAATCAGATTCGAGCTAACATCGCCTATAAAAGCCCCACATGCAATTTTAGAAGTGCGCCCAATCTGGGAGGAGGACGCAATGAGAGTCTTGTTGGTTAACCCGGAGTTTCCGGAAACGTATTGGAGTTTTCGTTACGCGCTGCCGTTCGAAGGGAAGCGCAGTGTTTTTCCTCCCCTCGGTTTATTAACCGTCTCCAGCCTGTTGCCGCGCAACTGCGAACGGCGGCTCGTTGATTTAAATATCGAGCGACTCAAGGATGCGCAGATCGAGTGGGCGGACATGGTTTTCATCACCGGCATGCTCGCTCAGAAGATATCGCTTCACGAAGTAGTCCAGCGTTGCAAGAAACTCGGCAAAGTGATCGTACTCGGTGGGCCGTACGTCACGAGCACGATCGAGGAGCTCCCCGACGCGGATCACATCTTTCAAGGTGAAGCGGAAACAACCCTGCCGCAATTCTTCGCCGACCTCGAACGCGGAGAAGCCAAACGCACTTACAAGGCTCCCGAGCGCCCCGCCCTGGCGCTCACGCCGGTGCCCGACTTCGGTCTCGCAAATCTCAAGAAATACAGTTGCATGTCGTTGCAGTACTCGCGCGGCTGTCCTTTCTCGTGCGAGTTTTGCGACATCATCGAGATCTACGGACGCGTGCCGCGCACGAAGAGTAATCAACAGATACTCGCCGAGTTTGAGGCGTTGAAACGATTGGGCTGGCGCGGACCGCTGTTCATCGTTGACGACAACTTCATCGGCAACAAGAAGAACGTACGCCTGCTTCTTCCCGCAGTGATCGAGTGGCAAAAGAAAAACGGATACCCGTTTTCCTTACTGACTGAAGCGAGCGTGAATCTCGCAGATGACGACGACTTGCTGACTGCGATGAAAGACGCCGGTTTTCGTCGTGTCTTTCTCGGTATCGAAACCCCTGTTGAAGAGAGTCTCAAAGAAGCACAGAAGTCGCAGAACCGCGGGAACCTGCTCGACTCAGTGCGGAAGATTCAGAATCACGGCATGGAAGTGATGGCCGGTTTCATCGTCGGCTTCGATAACGATCCTGACGACATTTTCGAACGTCAAATTGAGTTCATCCGCGAGAGCGCTATTCCGATGGCCATGGTCGGAATGCTGAACGCACTGCCGGACACGCAACTCTGGAAGCGTCTCGAAAGAGAAGGACGGCTGCTCGGCGCCGATGCCACCGGCAACAACACCATCGCCACCGTGAACTTCATTCCTAAAATGGACGTCGAGACGTTGGTTACCGGTTATCAACGAATCATGCGCACGATCTACAAGCCGAGCGAATACTATCGTCGCGCGCTCGAATCGTTGCAGCGCGTGCCGCAGGACTTTCCTGAAGCGCACCAGTATCACGGCCTGAAGGCGGTGAAAGCATTTCTGCGCGTCGCGTTTAAGTTGGGCGTGCTCGATGCTGAGCGGCGCGAGTTCTGGCGTTTCTTCATTGAGGCGGCCCGGCAACATCACGATCGCATGGTCGAGTTGCTGCGACACGCCGCGATGGCCTACCATTTCCGCAAGTTAAACGAGTCGTACGGCGATACGTGAGCTCTCCCAACCATTCCGCATTTGCTGCTTTACGTCACCGCGATTTTCGGCTTCTTTGGATGGGCCAGATTGTGTCCGTCACCGGATCGCAGATGCAGTTCGTTGCGATCAACTGGCACGTGTACCAACTGACAAAGTCGGCGTTTGCGCTCGGCCTCGTCGGGCTCTTCCGCGCGCTGCCAATCATCTTTTGTTCACTTGCGGGCGGCGTGGTGGCAGACGCATTCGATAGAAAACGGTTGATGGTGTTGACGCAAACGGCGATGCTCGCGAGTGCGGCGTTGCTGACTGCCGGCACTCTCGCGGGCATGGAGAGTGTTTGGCCCATCTACATACTTAGCGCAATCGCGTCGGCTGCGACAGCGTTCGACATTCCGGCACGACAAGCGTTAATGCCCACGCTCGTTCCGCCCGAAGATTTTCCGAACGCAGTCAGCCTGGGAATCATCGTCTTCAACGTTGCCACGATCGCTGGACCAGCGATCGCCGGTTTCGTGCTTGCCGAAAGCGGTCCGGCGATCATCTACGGTGTCAACGCGCTCTCGTTTCTCGCCGTGATTGCCGCGTTGATTGCCATGCGTAGCAGCGGCAAACCGGATCTACTGACTGAACGCAAAGACGCATTGAGCTTCGCGGCGCTTAAGGAGGGTCTCAAGTTTGTATGGCAAACGCCGATCATCGTTCAAACAATGACGCTCGACTTCGCCGCGACGTTCTTTGCTTCGGCGACGTTGCTGTTACCGATCTTCGCGCAGGAACGATTGCACGTCGGCGCGCGTGGTTACGGCTTCCTCGCTGCGGCGCCTGCGATCGGATCGGTGTTGACTGCTTTGGTAATGGCGCGGCTGGGAACTTTTCAGAGGCAGGGACGGTTGGTGGTCTACTCAGTCGCAGTTTTTGGAGTCGCCACGGCAGCTTTTGGAGTTTCAAAAGTCTACTGGTTTTCGCTGCTGATGCTTGCCGTCACAGGAGCATCCGACACGGTCAGCACAGTGCTGCGCCAAACGATTCGACAACTCGTTACGCCGAATCATTTGCGCGGGCGCATGACGTCAATCAACATGATGTTCTTCATGGGTGGCCCACAGCTCGGTGAGTTGGAGGCGGGACTGGTCGCTGCGGTCGTCGGTGCGCCCTGGTCAGTTGTAATCGGCGGCGCCGGGTCACTCATCTCCGCGGCGATCGCGGCAGTGCAGTCGAAGAGCCTGATGGAATTTGAGATCGAGTGATGTCCTGGACCGCGGCAGATACGAATACTCATCAGGATCACGTGATCGCGCACGTAATCGGCGCTACTCCTTTGGGCCACTTCATCTGGGACGAAACCGCTTACATACTGCTCGACATCGGATTCATCTGGAACATCTATCTCGACATGGAAATGGGCCTCGTGCCGCAGTCGCTGGCGATTGCGGAATTAAACGAGCTACGTACTTTCGTAGATCAAGCCAATGACACTAGCACTGGCCCAATCGAGTCGGTTGAAGTGTTTGAAAATGAAGATGAGCGACGGCTGGTGTTGAACTGTGAGTCGGGAAAGCTCGTGATTGAAACTTCATTGAAACACAGATGGACACGGATTGAATCCGCGCCCATCCACATCTGACTAGCTACGCCAGAACGCTGATCTGATTGTCCACGCCCTTCACGCCTTTAACCTGCTTCACCATCCGTTCAATCCGCGTCTTCAACTCTTCCGTCTTCACTGTTCCGACCAGCATCACTTTGCCGTTGAGCACTGAAGCCGTGATGCCGAGAGTTGAGATTACCGGATCGGCCTGGAGTTTCTTGTCGACTGCCGCTTGAATAGTCGAATCCATGTTGGTTGTGTCAGCCGGAGCTGTCGTTCCACCGGCCGGCGGAGTTACGATGATCGGTGCCTGCTGTGTTGGCGCCGGCTGTTGAATGATCACCGGAGGTTGTTGTGCTGGTTGCTCCACGACAGTCGTCGGTTGCTGCTGCTGCGCCGCCATGTTGGCGTTATCTGTTGTCGATGGCTGACTGCTCAGCCAGAATAAAACCAGCATTGTTATCAACGCGATAGCTACCACAACAAGTACGCCGACCATTCCTGCCGAGATGCCGCTGTTGTCTGGTGTTCGCACCGATCGTGAACTCACGACTTCGCGTCTTTCGCCCGGTGTTTCCACTACTACTCGGCTTCTTTTAGCTTGTTCTTCATCGTATGCCATCACTTAGCCTCCGTTTGTTCTAAAACCGTTTTCGAGATACTGAATTCATTGCTGACCTTGTTTGAACTCACGTTGGCAAACACCATTCCTCAGTCGCAATTGTTTGTAGAAGCTGTGCAAACGCGAGAAACAGAAGAATTAGTTTAGTGCAGCACTCGAGCGACGAGTTTTTAGTCGTTTCAATATCGTACGGATCTTAAGTTGGCGTGGACGCTTTGTGCTTTGTGGTTTGGACTTGGTACTTTGTCAGCATGACAACCGCCATCGTTCATCATCAAGTCTTTCGCGAACACGACACCGGACCGGGTCATCCGGAAAATCCTTCTCGCTACACCGTTGTAATGGACGCGTTGCGCGGCGACGCGGAGCTTTGGTCCAGGCTGCGCGAAGTCGAGGCGCGCGAAGCACCGCGCGGCGATATTCAAGCGGCTCACTCACCACAGCTCTACAAGCACGTCGAGAGAGTTGTTAGTGAAGGTCTTGGTTATCTCGATCCGGATACGGTTGTTTCGATGCGTTCACTCGACGCTGCGAAGCGTGCGGCTGGCGCGCCGTGCCAGGCGATCGATTTGATCATGTCGGGCGAAGTGAAGAATGCGTTCGTGCCGGTGCGGCCACCGGGACATCATGCGACTGAAGAGCGCGCGATGGGGTTTTGTCTCTTTAACAACGTCTCGGTTGCGGCGCGTTACGCGCAACAGAAGTACGCGGAGATCGAGAAGGTCGCGATCGTCGATTGGGACGTACATCACGGCAATGGCACACAGGGAATTTTCTACGACGATCCGACAGTGTTCTTCTTCTCGTCGCATCAGTATCCGTGGTATCCGGGCACGGGTTCGCGCGGCGAGAAGGGAACCGGACGGGGTTCCGGTTTCACGTTGAATCTGCCGCTGCGCGCGGCGACGCCGGCGGTCGAGCACAAGCGAGGGTTTGAAGCGGCGATTGAGGAGATGTCGGCGAGTTTCACTCCTGACCTGATCATCATCTCCGCCGGTTTTGATTCTCACCTCGGCGATCCGCTGGGCCAGTTGCTGTTGATGGACCAGGATTTTGTTGATTTCACGAGGGCGTTGAAGCAGTGGGCCGACAGCAGTTGCCAGGGACGGATCGTTTCATGTCTCGAGGGCGGCTACAACCTCGAAACCCTGGGCGAAACCGTCCGCGCACACGTGAGCGAGTTGGAAAGAGTATAGGTCATATAGGACCTATATAGTGCTTGATTGACACACTCCGAACGCCTTCCTATGATCTCTTCACATGCCTGCCAAATCGCCTGTAGCCAATAATGAGCGACCTCAACGTGTCTTTCTAATCGACTCGATGTCGCACATCTTCCGCGCTTTTTACGCGCCGATGCAGAATCGCGCCGCGCCGCTCGCCACTTCGCAGGGCTTCGTAACGCAAGCCGTCTACATTTTCACGAACATGCTCCTCAAGCTTTCGCGTGAAGAGCAGCCTGACTACATCGCCGCCATCTTCGAATCGCGTGAGAAGACGTTTCGGCACGAAACCTTCGCGGACTACAAAGCGAACCGTCTCGCGATGCCCGAGGACCTCTCGAAACAGATGCCGTACATCTTCCGTCTCTGCGAGGTCCTGAATATTCCCGTCATCAACTATCCGGGTTACGAAGCCGACGACGTGATCGGAACACTTGCGCACCAGGTCGCCGACATGAAGATGCAGGCCGTAATCGTCTCGAACGATAAAGACATGTGCCAGCTCGTTCACGATCCTTATATCGTTTGCATGCGACAGAACTCGCAGGTTGTGAAACGCAAAGAGCCGGTGCCGCCGATCGAGTGGTGCGACGAAGCGTGGGTGGAAAATAAGTTTGGTGTAACTGCCGACAAGCTCGTTGATCTGCTCGGACTCATGGGCGACTCTATCGACAACATCCCCGGCGCGCCCGGCATCGGTTCCAAAGGCGCAGTGCAGATCATCCAGCAGTTCGGCTCGATCGAAGCGGCGTTGACTGGTTGGGAATCAGTCAAGCACAAGAAGTATCGTGAGTCGTTGCGTGACAACGCGGATCTGATTCGGCAGTCGCGCGAACTGGCGCGAATTCGGCTCGATCTCGACATGCCTTTGAAACTCGACGAGATCAAGGCCCGGCCACCCGATCGCGCCGCAGCCTACGAACTCTTTCACGAGCTCGAGTTCACACTGCTGACGAAGGAGTACGCCGATGCGGCGGTCGTGCGTCCGGCCAGTGCTGAAGCCGCGCGCAACTATCGCATCGTGCAGAAGAAGAGCGATCTCGACGACCTCGTGCGGGCGTTGTTCGACGCGGAGAGTGTCGGCGTCGCCGTGGCCGATTCGACTCCCGCCGGAACGGGCGAGCAGGAATGCTTCACGGAGTTGCAGGCGACTCGCGGAATCGCTTTCGCGACGAAAGCGGGCGTCGCAAGCTATGTCGATCTCGAAAAGTTCTCAGGCGGAGTTGAGACTGCTGTCGCGACGCTTCGCGAGGTGCTGTCGAATGGTTTGGTCGAGAAGTCGGTTCACGATCTGAAGCGAGCTTTCGGTCTGCTGGACCGTTTCAACATCACGCTCGAAGGCGTCAAGGACGATACTTACCTTGCCGCGTATCTGCTCGATCCGGCACGCAGCAAGTATGAACTTCACGATCTGGCGCGCGAGGCGCTCGGAGTTGAGGACCACAACACTCCCGCAGCCAACTGGCCCGAGATCGCGTGGCAAACAGTCACCACTGCTGACCTGACCGCGCAAACTGCGCACGTGCTGCGTACGCGCATTCTCGAGAAGGACCTCGAAGCGATCTATTCCGAAGTCGAACTACCGCTGGCGCCGTTGCTCTATCGCATGGAACGCGCGGGGTTGAAAGTCGATCCCAAAGTGCTCGCCGATCTCTCGAATTACATCGGCCAGGAGCTGCACAAACTGACCGTGCAGATTTATCAACTTGCGGGACGCGAGTTCAATATCGGATCTCCAAAACAGGTCGGCGAAGTGCTCGCGGATCTGAACATCGACATCGGCCGCAAGACTTCAACCGGTCGCGTTTCCACGAGCAAGGCGGTGCTCGAGGAGTTGGCCCAACAGTTCGAACTGCCGCGCCTGATCATCGACTATCGAGAGTTGGACAAGCTGAAGAGCGTTTACACCGATGCGTTGCCGCACCAGATCGCGACCGATGGACGCATTCACTGCCAGCTCAATCAAACTGTAGCGGCAACGGGACGTTTGTCCTCGAGCGATCCGAATCTTCAGAACATTCCGATTCGCAGTGAGATGGGACGGCGTATTCGCCGCGCGTTTGTCGCTGAGAAAGGCAACAAGATCATTTCGGCTGACTACTCACAACTTGAATTGCGATTGTTGGCCCACATCACGCAGGACCCGGTGATGCTCGAAGCGTTTCAGAAAGGTGAGGACATTCACGCCCGCACGGCGCGACTTGTCTTTGGCGCGAAGACTAACGAAGAACTAAAAGAAGCGCGACGGTTCGCAAAGATCGTAAACTTCGCGATCGCGTATGCCATCGAGCCGTGGGGCTTGTCGCAACGTGTGGGAATCACTCGTCAGGAAGCAAAGAAAGTCATCGAGGATTATTACAACACCTACAAAGGCGTGCGGCGTTACATGGAGGAAGTGCCCATTCGCGCGCGCGAGCATGGGTACGTGCGTTCAATCTATGGCCGCATCAGGCCGCTCGCCGGCATCAACGATCGCAACGCCAACATTCGTAAAGCAGCCGAGCGTGAGGCCATCAACATGCCGATACAGGGAACTGCGAGTGATATCGTGAAGATGGCGATGCTCAAGGTCGACGAGGAGTTCAAACGCGCGGGGCTCGAGTCGCGTTTGTTGATGCAGGTTCATGATGAGTTGCTGGTTGAAGTGCCTGAGAAGGAGGTCGAGAAAGTCACGGAAGTACTGAAGCACGAAATGGAAAATGCGGTTGAGCTCGATGTGCCTCTTGTGGCTGATGTTGGTGTGGGCGACAATTGGATGGACGCAAAGCCTTAGGACTCGCTGATGCAACCTGAGCCAAAGAAGCCACTGGTCGTTTACCGGAAAACACCGGATTCGACGTCTGCCGGCAGTTCACCCGATCCGGGATATTCGCCTGCAACTGCGCCGCTAATCATCGGTTTTCTTTTATTGTTAGGGGTCCTTCTAATGTTGGGGGTGAAGAGCGCCAACAAGATGACCGACGTGAGTATGATTGCACGCGATATCAATCTTCGCTATTACACCCAACTGGGCCGATTGTTGGACGTGCGGTTAAAGGCGATCAATCTCAACAATGAAGCACGCGTACGAGATACTGCCGTAGCTCATCGTGAACTTAAGCCCCCACTGAATGTCAGGGTTGACAGGGCGCGCGACGCCCTCAGAGAGGCGCAGGGGTTGTTGAGTGGGCCTCCGCCGATAAATGTGGAACCAGAAGAGTGGGAGAAGTTCAAGGAGAATCTCCAGGCGTATATAGATGTGACTCAGGATCAGCGACAGTACAATCAGCTCGGTTTCGACCGGTACAAGAAGTTGGGCGACAGTTTCGAGAACTTAATACCGAAGGTAGAGAAATATGAAAAAGTAGACGAAGCGATGGTGGCCTATCAGCGGCAAGCTAATAAGACAATTATCAGGTGGAGCATACTCGCGGTTCTTGTGAGTGCCTTAGTAGCGGCAGGGACCATTTGGCAGGTGCAACGCCACTTCAGCGACATGCGCCGCAGCGTTTTAGAGACACGTCGCGAGCGCACTTTCACAACACAGTTGCTGCAAGGCATGGTTAGCGCAGTTGCCGCGTTCGACGAAGAAGATCGAATTCGCAGCGCCAACGCTGCTTTCTTCCGCATCTTTCCGAAAGCGACTATCGGCGCCTCAGTGTTTGAAAAACTCGGAGCAGACGACGCGATGAAGATGCTGGAAACAGTCACTTCCATTCGCGTCTCCAAAGAAACCTATCATGGGCGCTCAATCGCCAAAGTTGATGACGAAGACAAAGCGTTCGACGTTTACTCGTCACCCCTGGCGATCAATGGTGACCGCGGACAGATCGTTACGCTCGTCGATGCGACCGAAGTCGCCGAATCTGAGCGCACCTTGCGTCGCAGTGAATCGCTCGCCGCTGTCGGACAGGCGACTACGCAGGTGGCGCACGAGATTCGCAATCCGCTGGGCAGCATTCGCCTGGGCGTGTCGATGTTGCGCGATAGCGTGAATGACCAGGATGCACTGAACACGATCGAGCTCGTCGAGCGCGGTATCAAACATCTCAACAAGCTCGTCGTCGACGTGACGCAGTTCTCGCGTCAGAAGGAACTGGAGCGCTCCACCGTCGATCTGCACGACTCACTCGAGCGCAGCATCGATCTCGTCAGCGACAAGATTCTCGAAAAGAAAGCCACCGTCGAGAAACACTTCGCGGGCGGTTCGATCGTGGGCCAATGGGATCCTTACCAGTTGCGGCAGGTTTTCGTTAACGTGATTGCCAACGCAGTCGACGCCAGCCAGGAGAATTCAGCGGTGCTGATCTCGACTGAGATCTTGGCTCCGGAAAGTAACGGCGACGGCCAGCAGCCACGGACTTATGCGCGCATCACGATCGCCGATCACGGTAAGGGGATGGACAAGGCGACATGCGATCGAATTTTCGAACCGTTCTTCTCGACTAAAAAACGTGGAACCGGTCTGGGCCTCGCGATCGTGAAGCAGATCGTCGAGCAACATGGCGGGCGCATCAGCGTAGCCAGTGAACCCGGCGAGGGCTCGAAGTTCAGGATCGACCTACCTGTGTAGATCAGTAATCTGTGTTAACGCTTTTCTTGCGGCCTCAATAGTCCGTTCGATTACCTGGTCGTCATGCGCTAAACTCACGAACGCGGCCTCGAATTGTGATGGCGCGAGGTAAACACCTTCGTCGAGCATCGCGTGAAAGAACTTGCCGTAAAGCGCTCGATCGCACTTGTTCGCGCTATCCCAATCAACCACCGGCTCACTGGTAAAGAAACTGGTCCACATCGATCCGGCGCGATTCGTCACTGTCGATACGCCGGTCTCTCGCGCCGCATTTGCCAGTCCTTCACACAGCTTACTGCTCGCGTGTTCCAGTCGATCGTAAACAGAGTTGTCTCGCAAACGTCGCAGCGTGATCAGTCCCGCTGTCATCGAAAGCGGATTTCCTGACAACGTGCCGGCCTGGTAAACCGGCCCGGCCGGCGCGATGTGGTTCATGATCTCGCGACTGCCGCCATATGCTCCGACCGGCAAGCCGCCGCCGATTATTTTTCCGAGCGTAGTGATGTCAGGCTTGATCCTATAACGCTCCTGTGCGCCGCCGCGCGCGAGACGGAATCCCGTCATCACTTCATCGAAAATCAGTAACGCTCCATGATCGCTAGTCAATTTGCGCACCGCTTCGAGATAACCGGGCTGTGGCGGCACGCAACCCATGTTTCCCACCACCGGCTCGATGATCACGGCCGCAATGTCCGCATGTTCGGCGAAGACTTGTTCGAGCGCGGCAGCGTTGTTGAAGGGAAGCGTGAGCGTGTTCTCGGCGAGTGCGGCAGGAACGCCGGGACTGTCGGGCAGCCCGAGTGTAGCCACGCCCGATCCGGCTTTGACGAGCAGACTGTCAGCGTGGCCGTGATAACAACCTTCAAACTTCACCAGCCTGGTGCGACCGCTGACACCGCGCGCGAGCCGGATAGCCGACATCGTAGCCTCGGTGCCGCTGCTCACCATGCGCACCATCTCGATCGACGGCACAGCGTCGATCACTTCCTGCGCGAGATTGATTTCCAGTTCCGTCGGAGCGCCAAAACTCGTACCTTTCGCAGCCACTTCCTGGACAGCAGCGATGACCTCTTCATCGGCATGGCCCAGAATCATCGGACCCCAGGAACCGACGTAATCGATGTAAGTTCGCCCATCGACGTCGGTGATAGTCGCGCCTTGAGCGGAACTGATGAATCGCGGAGTCCCGCCGACGCCGCGAAACGCGCGCACCGGCGAATTCACACCGCCGGGTATCAGATTTTGCGCAGTGGAGAATAACTGTTCTGATTTGCTTGAATGCTGTGACATAAAACTGAGCATACCAGTTCAGAGCCTAAGACTAGAACAAGTCACTCAGGGTGGCTTTGCACAAACGGTCATCTTACATCGTCGCAGCGGCTTCGCCGCCCGAAGTGAGGCAAGGCTATGCCTTGCCGTCGAGAGCTCTATTAGAGTCTGGGGCTATGCCCCCCGGCACGGCCTTTGGCCCGGAAGCTTTAGGGCAAAGCCCGAACCGCGGGCATAGCCCGCTATTGAAACGAAGGCTGTCCGGCAAGGCGTAGCCTTGCCTCATATCAGGCGGCGAAGCCGCGGCGTGTAATTACAGGTGACTTTTTGTGCAAAGCCCCTCTTCCTGACTTTGCACAAAAAGTCGGAGATGCCACGGGCTTGTCCCGTGGA
>Ga0126376_10001074_pt1 | contig 14483 bp, 13 predicted proteins | sample PanSoiMetPlot_15_FD_92760 | JGI IMG/M metagenome (GOLD analysis project Ga0126376, IMG submission 92760) | Tropical forest soil microbial communities from Panama - MetaG Plot_15 | ecosystem: Environmental > Terrestrial > Soil > Tropical forest > Bulk soil | place: Panama | collected 2016-02-17
CCCGCACCGCTACGAGTGTGCTGGCGGCCAGCCCCACCGCTGCGGTGGCCAGCACCAGCGTGACCGCCCCCGTGTCGAACCAGGTCGGCAGCGGCCAGCCCATCGCGGCGAATTCGGCGACCGCAAGCACCGCCAGGGTGATGTGGGCCAGGACAGCCAGCGGCAGCAGCGCCCAGCACAGCGCCGCGGCGGGCCGGCCGGGGAGCTCACTCATCGCTGCTCCATCAGCCGCCGCAGCCGCTCGCGCAGCCGCGGATCCAGTTCCGCTCGTTCCACGAACCGGGCCAGCGCGGCGTCCCCGAACTCCGCGCGGACACCGCGGACCGCGATCTCCGCGGCGTCGGCGGCCACCGGCGCGTAGACGAATCGGCGCCCGGACCGCGACCGGGCCAAGATCCCCTTGCCCGCAAGGCGGGACATCACCGTCATCACCGTCGTATAGGCCAGCGCCGCATCGCGCCCGGCGTTAAGCTCCGCGGCCACCTCCCGAACCGGCAGCGGCGTGCCGGCGCGCCACAGTACCGCCATCACCTCGGCCTCCAGCGGGCCCAGCGTGGACGACCCGCCGCCTTGCTCCGCCACCCGGCCTCCCGGTGCTCGCGTTGACGGGCCACCCGATTGACTACAATGGTGTAGTACTACGTAGATGTCGTCAATCGATTTGACGCGACTCAGGCGGCGCCCTTGCAGATGCTTTAGAGCAGCCTGATGGCGGTGAGCCAGTAGTAGACGACGTAGGCCCCGGCCAGCCAGAGCAGGACGGCGCTGGCCCAGCCGATATACGGCCGCAAGGCCTGGGCCCGCCGGATCAGGCCGTCGCCGAACCAGGCGGTGGCTATGGTGAGCACCACCAGGACCGCGCCCATGCCGATCCCGAACAGCACGAACTGGCCGATGGCGTCGGCGAGCCCGTGCAGCTGGAGCGAGGTGCCGACCACGCCAAGAAACACCGGCAGGGTGCAGCCAAGCGAGGCCAGCGCATAGGCGATGCCATAGGCGGCGTACCCGGCCAGGCCCCGGATCCGGGTGGCCGGCTTGAGGTGCTGGGCCACGCGCGGCCCGAGGGATGCGGTCACCTCGCGGCCGGATGCCAGGGCGCCGGCGAGCAGGATGAGACCCACGCCGACAGCCGTGCCGATCCATGGAAGAACCGAGGTCATCGCGGAGGCGGCAAGGCCCGCCAGCATCCCGGCAAGCCCGAACAGCAGCGCGAAGCTCGCGGTCACCGTGGCGCTGACGGCAAGCGCATGGACCGTCGGGCGGCGGGCCTCGCGGGTGCCCGGGTCGCCGCCGAGGTAGTACGCGAGATAGGCCGGCAGCAGCACGAACCCGCACGGGTTCACCGAGGCGACCATGCCGGCCACGAACGCGTACCCCAGCGGCGCCTTGGTTCCCAGGGACAGGAAGAGGCCCGAGATTCGCGCCGAGACAGACTCCACGAAGATGAGCGGGCCCAGGGCGGCCGGCGAAGAGCGCACCCCGCCCGCGACGGCCACGGCGAGCACGGCGACGCTGATACCCGCGGCCAGCCATATCCGCGCTGGCCTGCGAAGAGAGGGTGCTCCGGCGGCCACTGGCCCGGCCAGCTAACGCATCATCGGGCGGATGGCCGCCAGCAGCTGGCCGCTATCGCCGATCACGGTCCCGCCCTGGCTCACGATGGGGCCAGGAACGGCGCCCCACCGTGCCTTGGGAGGAAACAGCAGGTAGTAGTCCCAGGTCGGGCCGGGCTGGTTGGTCACATGCCGGGAGAACCACTGGCTGGATACCGCGTTCTGATCCCACAGGCTGGTGACCCGGCTGTCCGGCAGGACGGATGGGTTGATCGCGCCGCGCGACCCGCCGAGGAAGGGGACCCAGACCACCAGGACCCGAAGGGCAGGGTCGGGCATGCTGCTCAAAATATTGCTTTGCACCCAACTGGCGCCTGCGAGACACGTCGTTCAAGTCGGGGAGAAGATCAGCACCAGGCGGGGATGCCCGTTGTCCCGGTTGAACAGCGACCTCAGCGTCGAGATCCCGGTCAGCGAGATCACGCCACCGCTTCGCGAGGCGGAGCCCGGGCCAGGCGAGGCGGTGCCGCCTCCAGCGGCGGGAGCCGCCGACGAGCACGACGCCAGAACCAGGCCCGCCGCCCCGGCCGCCGCAACCACGGCCAGCCGCGACCTCAGGCGCTCGCGCCAAGCGACCCGCATCCCGATCCGCCTTCTCTCGCCCACCACCAGCATGACACCACCATCCACGGCCCTGAGACGGCCCCGATCAGAAGCGCTACCTATTCAGAGCGTCGACCCATCGCTATCCGCTGCATGACGCAGCGGCGGCGTCTGACGGCTGGCGTAACCGAGCGGCCGCAGGGTGCGCTGTGGTGCTGAAACTAGGCCTGAACGGTCGCGCCTTACCGCCCATGAAAACGGGGTGGCCGCTTCTGCGCGAAGGCCCTCCGGCCCTCGGCGGCGTCCTCGGTCGCGAAGCAGATGGTCTGCAGATCACGCTCGTACTGGATCGCATTCTCCAGTGGCACGGAGTACGCGGCACGCAGGTTGAGCTTGGCTGTCTGCGCGGCGATCGGTGGCCGTTGCCCGATCCGGTCAGCGAGCTCGCGCGCCGCGGGCAGCAGTCCGCCTGGTTCGAGCACCCGGCTCACCAAGCCCCAGGACAGGGCGGTGGCGGCGTCTACCGGGTCACCCGTGTAGAGCATCAGCGCGGCGTTGGAGGGCCCGGCGCTCCGCGCGAGGAACGCGGACACTCCCCCACCGCCGATCCAGCCCAGCTTGATCTCTGGCGCCGCGAACGTGGCGGTCTGTGACGCGAGCCTGATGTCTGCGGACATCGCCAGTTCGAGGCCGCCACCATAGGCGTAGCCGTTCACCGCGGCGATGACCGGTTTGCGGATCGACCGGATGGCGTCGCAGTAGTCCGGACGGCCGCGGAACTCCCACGCGGTGTCGTAGGCGTCCAATTCGCTGATGTCGCTGCCCGCGCAGAACGCCTTCCCGCCCGCGCCGGTGAGAATCACCACCCTGATCCCGCTGTCGGCGTTGACGCGGTCCGCGTGACCGCGGACCGCGTCGGTCATCCGCGGCGTGACGGCGTTGAGCTTCGCCGGCCGGTTGAGGGTCAGGGTCGCCACCGGCCCGGCGATGTCGAAAAGGACGTCCGCGGATTCTTCCACCACTGCTGTCACCTCACCATCTCGAAGGCACCCGTGGCCTGGCGGCCGGGGCGCGGTCCTCAGGGCCCCGGCGGCCTGCCGGCAAAGCAGCAGGCGCGGAACGCCAGCTGCAGCCGACGCAGGATCCGGGTAGACGCGGTCCGCCGCCGTAGCCCTCCGCGGACCACGGCGGAGCCCCGATCCTGGAAGGCGATCCACCCGGGAAACCGGGGCCGCACCCACGCCTGGTCGAGCGTCCCCCGGGTAAGGCGGTAAAAACCGCCGCATGCGGCGTTGACCGCGGCGGATTCCCACGCCGTGCGCAGAGCGGGCTGACCGCCGGCCCGCGGCACCAGCGCTGCCTGAACCGGCTCGGCCAGCAGCCGCCGTACGTGGGCCCTGGCCGCCTGGATGGCTTCGCCACCGACGCGGCGGGAGATGGCGACGCCGGCTCCGCCAAGGACGCTGCCCAGGCGGCCACCCGGCTGCCAGGCCGGTGCATCGCAGGCGATCAGCCGGTGCGGGCGCCGCCCCGGCTCGCTGTAGGTGACGTAGCCGTAGACGAGCGGGCAGCAGGCCGCCGCATCCTCCGCCGCCATCGCCTCAAGTACGCCGATGGGGTTGCCGGCGGCCAGGTCCAGGTCGATGCGCGCGCACACGTCAGCCAGGAGATCGAGCGCGGTGAGCACGGCGTCACGCGCCGCCCCGTCCTCGGCGAAACCGCCGGCCGGGGAGCCGCCGTCGGTCTCAGCCACGGGCGGTTCCCCTTGCGCGGCGCAGATCGCGAGCAATGTCAGCAGCGCGTGCGGGCCGCCCAGGACGAGCGTGACGGGCAGTTCGCGGGCCGCAGCGGCCACCTCTTGCCAGGTCGCGGGGGCCGGCCGGGCGTCCATCAGGCCGGGGCGGATCATGCAGATCTGGGCGGCCGCGTCCAGGGGCAGCGCCCACTGGTGGCCGGCGTGACGATAGGCGCCGAACGACGGCCCCACGGCGGCGTCCGCCCAGGCGGCTAGCTCGGCGGGGCTGAACAGCTCGTCGAGCGGGTGCAACGCCGCCGTGGCCGTGCCGAGCCCGGGATGATCGACGACAAGGAGGTCATACCGCCGGGCCAGGTCCGCGATCGGCCGGGACTCGAATCCGGTCAGTGGCTGGCGGTCCCAGGTGAGCGGAGCGGGCACGGCGCCGTAGCGCGTATCCGCCGTCGCATCGAGCCGTTCGAGCTGGGCCAGCGCCGCGTAGCCGCGCGGGTGGTCCCAGGTAATCCCGCGAAGCGCCGGACTGGCCTGGGTCACTGCTGCTCCGCGGCGATCACCCCGCCCGCGAGCAGGTCGTCTATCTGCCGGCCGCTGAGGCCCAGCTCGGCCAGGATCTCCCGGGTGTGCTCGCCGGTGAGCGGCGCGCCCCGCCGCACGGACGACGGTGACCCGGTGAACCGGATCGCGAATCCCGGGGTGGTCACCTCGCCTTCCGTGGGATGGCGGTAAGTGACGAGGGCACCGTTGTGCCGCACCTGCGGGTCGTTCACCACGTCCTGATACGAGTACACCGGGCCAGCCCAGATGTCGTGCTCGGCGAAGAGGGCAAGCCATTCGCTGGCAGGCCGGTCGAGCAGCCTGCGGGCCACCAGCCGGTGAATCTCGTCACGGCGTGCGTGCCCGTCCACCTCGTCGTCCATCTGGGTTAGCTCGGGAATGGCGAGCACCTCGCCGAGCCTGGCCAGCGGAGGGAACGCCAGGATCAGGTAACCCTCGGCGGTCGCGAACGCGCTATAGGGGGCCCGGATGAAGCAGTGCGCGTGGGGCTGCGACGTGCGCTGCTGCGCCAGGCCGCCGACCGTGAAGACGCTCATCTCCTGCATCTGCAAGGTCACGATGGCGTCGAGCATGTTGACCTCGGCCAGCTGGCCTTCACCGGTGCGCTCGCGGTGCAACAGGCCAGCCAGTGCGGCTTCGAAGGCCGCGTAGGCGGTGACCGCATCGACAACGTACATCGGGGACGGCTGCGGCGGGTCGGCCTGCCGGCCTGCCGAGAACATGGCGCCGGACATGCCCTGGAGAATCAAATCCTGGCCAGGCCAGCTCGCGTACGGCCCCGTCTCGCCGTACCCGGAGATGGAGATGTAGACGATCCGGGGGTTGATGTCACGGACCGTCTCGTAATCCACGCCGAGGCGGGCGGCGACTCCGGGCCGGTAGTTCTGCAGGAATACGTCCGCGGTCTTCGCCAACTCGTGCACGAGGCGCCGGCCTTCGGCGTCCTTGAGGTTGACCGCCAGGCTGCGCTTGTTCCGGTTGAGCGACAGGAACGAGACATTGACCCGGTGCCCCCTTGCACCGCCGGCGGACACGTGGCGCTGCCATTCCCCGGTGACCGGTTCCACCTTGATGACGTCGGCCCCGAGGTCACCCAGCCGCATGGCCGCGAACGGGCCCGACATCGCGATGGACAGGTCAAGCACCCGGTAACCCTCAAGTACCCCCACGCCGCTCCTCTCCTTTCCCGCCGGCTCACGTGTCCGCCGGTTACCAGCGCGACCCGGCCGGCCAGCCTGCTCAGCTGTCTGCCGTCCACACGTAGGCCGTCCGGCCATCCGCCTGGGAGCGGTGAACGAGCCCGTACCGTTCCAGGCGCTCCAGGTGACCCAGCAGCGGCTGGGAGAGGAACTGGTGCGATTCGGCGGGCCACCGGCCGAGCCGCGGGCCGAGTCGCTCCGTCAGCGTTTTCATCGTGACCGGCTCCGCGGCCGTGGCCAGTTCCTCCCGCAGCGCGGCCTCGGCCCGGTCCACGAAGGCCCTCGTTTCCCCGAGAAACTCGGCGACGTCCGGCCCGCTGTAGACCGGGTAGTGGGCGGTCAGCAACCGGTCTGGCGGGATCGCCTGCAACCGGTGCACGGTGGCGAGGTAGGTGTCCACGTACCGGTAGGTCGGCGGGAACGCGGGACTGCCGTCCGCGAACAGCACGGCGTTCCCGAGTACCGCGTCCCCGACCACGGCGGTGCGGCTGCGCGTGTCATAGATGCCCACGTGCCCGCGCGAATGCCCGGGGGTGTGCAGCAGGTCCAGCGCCCACCCGGAACCGAGGCAGAACCGCTCGCCCCCGCTCAGGCCAAGATCCATGGGCACCGGACGGGTGCTGGCGGCGACAAAGGCCCGGGTCGCCGCCGGCTCGGTGATGCCGTCCGCGGCAAGCTCGTCGTAACGGCGCGCGAAGAGCAGGTCGGTGTCCTCGACCAGCGGCCGGTCCAGTTCGTGGCAGCAGAGCACCGCCGCCGGAGCCAGGTCGCGCACCGCGCCGTTGCCACCGTGGTGATCCCAGTCGCAGTGGCTGTTGACGACGTAACGGACCTGCCCGGGCTCCACGCCCGCGCCGGCGAGGTACGGCTCGACGTGAGAGGTGATCGTAGGGCCGATGGCGGTGTCGAACAGCAGCGCCGAACGGGTGCCCACGAACAGGTAGACACAATTGACCCGGTCCCCCAGCGGCGTCTGTATCCGGTGAATTCCGTCAGCGATTTCCATCCGGGCTCCGTCCTGTCCTCTCGGCGGTATCAGTCGGCGAACCCGATGACCTCCACCGCGTTGCGGAGTTCACCCAGCCCCGTCGTCGCGATGATCACTTCGTCGCCGGCGCGCAGGGTGAAGTCCGGTGGCGGGACGATCGCGGTCCCGGTGAGCAGGACCACGCCCACCGGGAAGTCGAGCGCCCGGAAGAGCCACCCCACCAGGTCGTCGGGCCGGCGGTGCAGGTCGGCCACCTTGACCGTATCGCTGATCACCTCGGCACCGTCCCGGACCACCCGAAGGCTGATCAGCAGCGACCTCAGGGCGGGAACCTCGTCCGGCGTGGCCAGGCACGGCCCGATGGCACAACTTCCCGTGTAGATCTTGGCCTGGGGCAGGTACAGCGGGTTCTCACCTTCGATGCTCCGCGATGACATGTCGTTGCCGTTCAGGTACCCGGCAATGTGACCGTTCCGGTCGGCGACGACCGCGAGTTCCGGTTCCGGCACGTCCCAGCCCGAATCGCCGCGGATTCCCACCGGCTCGCCGGGGCCCCGCACCCGCCCGGGCGTTGCCTTGAAGAACAGTTCTGGCCGCTCGGCCCGGTAGACACGCTCGTACGGGTCTGGCGTCCCCGTCTCGAGCACACGGGCGTCGAGGCTGCGCGTGTAGGTCACCCCGGCGGCCCAGACCTCCTGACCGCCGATGGGCGCCACGATGCGTGCGCCAGCAGGGACGGGTCCTGCCGCGGGCCCGCGCAGCGCCGTGGCGAGCGCACCGGGCGGGCCGCTCAGCAGCGCGTCGACGGTGAGCGAAGCTGCCAGCAGCTCCTGCGGGCCCGCGCTGGCCGGGCCCCGGGCAAGCCTTCGCTCGCCGCCGGCGAGCAGTTGCCATAGCGCCATCCGCCTCTCCTTCCCCTCCGCCCGCGCGGGGCCGCGGCTGGGCCGGTTAGGCCGGGCACGAGGTGATCACTGGTAGGAGATCATCAACGGCTTGGGGATCCTCGCCATCGTCTGGCGTGGGCTCAGCATCGGGTGGTCCTTGGCGTAGAAGTTCTTCCAGCCGAAGAAGACGTGGCGCGGCGCCGCACCGGTCACGGCCTGCCAGGTCTGCTGCTTATCGCCCGGCGTGCCCTGGCCATCCATGTGGATGATGATCGCCAGATTGTCGTGCCGCGTGTCGATGCTGCTTTCGTCGCCGATCATCGACAGCCGGAACTGGTGCAGCACGAGAAGCTTCTGGGGCAGGTGGTGCCGGGCGGTGAGGCCGGCCAGCCAGTTGCTGACGCTGTTGATCTCGGTTGCGTTCACGCTGCCGATCTGCTTAAGCGGCCGCTGTCCTGGCTGGAGTTTCCACTCCGGATCCAGCGCCAGCCCGACGTTGGGCAGCTCCAGAAGCGGCTCATACTTTTTAGCCTGGGTGAGGAGACTGGCCTTGCCAGCTTGCAGGTCCAGCACGACGTACATCCCGGCGGCCGACGCGCGCTTCACCCACGGCCGCAGGGGGGCCAGCGGGGTCTGGTGGGAGTAGCTGCCGTCGCCGCCGGGGGATCCCTCGGCGACGGTGGCGATGATCTCGAAGGCGGGGATGACCGGGACGCTGCTCAGCCGCTGGTACCGGGCCGCGGTCGTCGTGGCGCGTGCGATGCTTGCGGGCAGATCCTGCTGGCCCAGGGCCCCGAGCGCAGGGGTGCCGGGATGGCCATAGAGCGCAACGAGACGGCGCATCGGGAACAGGACCTGGCCGCCGCCAGGCAACTGCACCCCGGTCTCGGCCGCGGCAAGCCGGGCCTGCAGCCGGCGCACCGGCCGAAAGCCGGCTCCAAGGGCAATCACCCGCCGCGGCCGGGCAGCGGACAAGGCACTGATCGCGGCCGGGTCAGCCCTCGGGTCGTAACCGTGAACGGTGATCACCTGGCCGCCCGCCACCTGCGCGGTGATGACGGCCGCCGCCTCGGCCGCGGTGGTTCTCTCGTACGCCAGGACCACCACGTGGCCGAGCGGAGGAAAAGACCTCGTCGCCGGCAGCGCGGCCGGACCGGTGACCACGCGGGTTCCGCGTAGCTGCGCCGCGAGCGCTTTGCGGCCCACGCCGACGGCAAGGACGGCACGGGGGTGCAGCGAGGCGATCTCTGCCAGCGTCGCGGTGCCCACCGTGCCTCCCCTGGCCAGCAGCAGCGGCGCATGGGCCCGCTCGGCCTGGGCGGCGCCGGCTGATATCTCGGCGGGGCGGCCTGCGTCGGCGACCACAACAACCGGTGCGAAGGAGAACAGGGTGCGCGCCACGCCCGCGGCCACCACGTCGGGCGCACCAGCCAGCACCGACGTCCCCGGCGGCGTCGGCTCGGTGCGTGCCACCAGGGGAGGATCAGCCCGCCGCGGCGGCACCGGGCCACCTGCGCACGACGATGAGCCCAGGGCGGCGGCCGACAGCGCCAGTACCGCACCTGCCAGGCGCAACGTCCGCATGCGGCGCCCGCCTAACACAATGGCGACCCATCCCTCATAAGCAGCCCCAGCACCATGAAGCCTCGTGCGCCGAACGCTACGCCATCGGCCGAGAGCTTAGGGGGCGCCACGCCCACGGCGCCGGAAAACCCGCACACCCGGGGAACAGTCCCGCTGGACGCCAAGGTGCTGACCGGTGCCAGGCCGATCCGGGCCGGGCGCCCCAGCGCCGCACGGCCTGACAGCACCGATCCCTCACCCGCGCGCTAGCCGCGCGAGGTGCGGCTCTTACCGTCCCCGCCTCCACGATCTCTCCAAGTTCGCTCCAAGAGTCGTCGCGCCGATATCCCGACGATGGCCGTAACGGCCGAACGAAGCCGGCCAGACCCAAGGAGGAACTTCATGACAGAGCTCACGCTTCATCCCGCGGACGCCGTGGCCGCGTCCCGCCCGCCGGCGCTGGCGGGGACCAAGAGAGCCGTCGGGGCCCGCATCGACGCCATCGGCGTCGGCCAGCACGCCGGGGGGCGTCACATCCTCCAGGCGGTGTCCCTCTCCATCGAGCCGGGTGAGCTGGTTGCGCTCGTGGGCGGCAGCGGAGCGGGAAAGACCACCCTGCTCGAGATTCTTGCTGGGTTGCGGGCGGCCTCGGCTGGCCAGGTCATGCACGACGGCGTACGGGTCGATGCCGGTGGCACCCCCCACATGGGCGTCGGCTACGTCCCTCAAGACGACATCATCCACGTCGAGATGCCGCTGCGGCGCACGCTCCAGTACGCGGCGCGGCTCCGGCTGCCCGCGGGCACACCGTCCCAGCAGGCAGACCGGGTGGTCGATGACATACTGCGCGAGCTCGATCTGGCCGATCGGCGTGACGTTGCGGTCCGGATGCTGTCTGGGGGTCAGCGCAAGCGCGCCAGCATCGCGGTCGAGTTGCTCACCCGGCCAGCCACCTTCTTCCTGGATGAACCCACCTCGGGTCTGGACCCATCGACGTCGGCGGAGGTCGTGCGCCTGCTGCGCCAGCTCACCCGGCGAGGGGTCACGGTTGTCCTCACCACTCACGAGCCAGCCACCATTGACCGGTGCGACCGGGTGGTCTTCCTGACCCGGAACGGTCACCTGGCCTTCGCTGGCACGCCTTCGCAGGCACGGCGGTATTTCGGCGTCGACGACCTCGTCGAGGTCTACCGCCGGCTCGCCAGCGAGGACACACCGCGCGCGTGGGCGGAGCGGTTTGCCGCCTGGCGCCAGCAGGCCAACGCCCCGGCCGGGCCGGCCAACGCCCCGGCCGGACCCGGGACCGGGCGCCCGGCGGCCAGCGCGGACGGCCGGCATTCGCCGAGCGTCCTGCGGCAGTGGTGGCTGCTCACCCGGCGCAATGCTGAGGTGCTGGTCCGTAACCGGCTAACCCTCGCCATACTGCTCGGGTCGCCTGTGCTGGTCACGGCGATGATGGCGGTGCTGTTCCAGCCCGGCGCATTCAAGGGCCACGGCGCGGCCGACGTCGGGCCGGCCCAGATCGTCTTCTGGGTGGCCTTTGCCGGCTTCTTCTTCGGCCTGACGTACGGACTGCTCCAGATCGTCGGGGAGCTGGCGATCTTCAAGCGTGAACACCGCTCTGGGCTGAGCGCTGGCGCCTACGTTGCTGCCAAGATCGGCGTCCTGGTGCCGACGCTGGCCGCGGTGACCGTCGTTCTCCTCGGTGTCCTGCGCGCGCTCGACCGGCTTCCCGCCGCTGGCTGGGACGTGTACGCGTCACTGCTGGTCACCCTCCTGGTGGAGGCGGTGTCGGCGTTGGCTCTCGGCCTGCTGGCCTCGGCGAGTGTCTCCAACGCCGCGCAGGCCGCGCTCGCCCTGCCGATGCTCTGTTTCCCGCAGGTGCTCTTCGCCGGCGCGGTTGTTCCCGTTGCCCATATGGCCGCTCCCGGGCGCTGGCTCAGCCTGAGCCTGGCCAACCGCTACTCGTTCGAGGCACTGGGGCGTGCGCTGGGGCTCGACCGGTTCACCAGGACGCTTCCGGCCATGCGCGCCTACGGCGACACCTTCGCCGGAACCGCGGCTTACCGGTGGCTGGTGCTCGCCGGGTTCGCCGGTGTCTTCGCGCTGGCCACGGTGTGGGTGCTGCGCCGCCGGTCCCTGCCCGGCACGCGCGGACAGCGATGAGGCCGGGCAACGCCTCGGCACCAGGCCCGAGGGCGTGCCCTCAGAGGTCCGCGGCGTCGAGGCAGCGCTGGGCGTCGAGCGGCTGCCCGGCGAGTTCGAACAGCGTCGCCGCCTCGGCCAGGAGGCGGCCAGCGGTGGCGCGGTCTCCCTCGGCCCGCGCGAGGTATGCCCGCGCCTCGGCGACCGCTCCCTGCCACGCCGTGCCTTGCCAGGTCGCCGCCGACCTCTGGGCCTGGGTGAGCCAGGACCGCGCCTCGTCCAGGCGCCCTCCCTCGGTACACGCGATCGATGCCGGCACCGCGATCATGACCTGGCAGAAAATGCACGCGAACGGCTCGTCTAGCCGCTCCACCGCTTCATCGACGACCACCAGCGCGGCATCCGCGTCCGGGGCTGCCGCGATGAGCGTCCCGTAGATTCGCTGCAGGAGATGGCGGGCCAGCGGCGACCAGCGGGCGAGCGGAAGCGCACGCCGCAGCAGCCGCTCAGCCGCGGCGCGGTCGCCGGCGGCAAGCTCGACCTCGGCCATCCGCTGCAGCGTATGCGCCGTGCCGGTGTCGGCTCCCATCTCCGCGTGCATGGCAAGCGCCTCAGCAAGATCGGCGCGCGCAGCGTCGAGGTCGCCGGCGAGCAGGGCCGCCTCACCGGCCACCGTCACTGCAAACGCCACCCCGCGCCGTGCGCCCGTCCGCTCGGCCTGCTCACGCAGCTGGCGCGTCATGGCCACCACCTCGTAATACGGCGTCGGCCCGTAGAGCAGGTACTCGGCAACGCACAGGTGCGAGTCGAACACCGCCGAGGCGAGCTCCGGGTTCTCGGTCGTGGCGCGGAGCTCACGACGGAGCCGGTCGAACCACTTGCCGCGGTTGTGGGCGATCATGCCCTGCAGGGTGATGACGTCGAGCAGGCGGTTCGGCGCTCCAGGCGCCAGAGCCATGGCGCGAGCCGCCTCGACCGCCGCGTCAGCGCCGTCGATATCACCGGAGAAGTAGGCAAGCATGCCCCGAGCCAGGAGGATTGCGCCGTCGTCCGGCCCCCCGCTCGGTTCAAGCCCGGCAAGCGCCTCCTCAGCCGAGGCAAGGTCCCCGCTGAGCACCGCGGCGCGAGCCAGCCGCGCCCGCAGGCCTGGCGCCTGACCGAGGTCCGCAGTTGCCAGCGCCTTGCGGTAGGCAGGCACCGCGGCGTGGTCGCCGGTCGCCGCCAGCGCATCCGCCCGTAGCGACAGCAGCGCAGGTTCGCCCGCACCATCGACGTGGTCACGAACCGCTTCGGTCCAGCGCAGCACCTCGGCGTGGAGCCCCGATGTTGCCGCTACCCGCGCCGCCTCCAGCGCATACGGAGCGGCGACATCCGGCTCACCCCGGGCGAGGAGAAGGTCAGCGACCTGCGCGGGAGTGGCACCAAGATCGACGAGTCGGGTCGCAATCTCGCCCATGACCGCTGGCCGTAGCGCTGGGGCGATCTGCGCCGCCAGCCGGGCGGCGATGGCCGGATCCGCAAACCGGTACCCGCCGGACTCGACGCAGATCACCCCGGATCCGAGCGCCCGCTCAAGCAGCTGGCCCGCATCCCGCGGGTCGTGACCGGCGGCCGCGGTGAACTCACGCCGATCGAAACGATCTCCGAGCTGCGCGACCCGCTGGAGGGCCGTGACCACCCCGGCGGGCAGGCCGACCGCGTCCCGGTCGACCCGTGGCTGCTGGTCGACCTGACGACCACCGCCCAGCTCGACGACCTCGAAGCCAGGCCATGTCGGGGCGTCTGACAGCTGAGCGATGATGATGGCCAACCGGTGCGTGTGGGTCAGCCGTGCCACATCCTCAACGAGGAGGAAGGCTTCGCGGTGACCCAGATGGAGATCGTCGAGCAGGAGCACCGCGCCCGGCTGCTCCGCCGCGACGACGAGGAACTCGCGCACTGCCACGAACCAACGCTGCCGTGTCGTCGGCAGCTGCCCGTCGAAGGCTCGCTCAAGTTCGCCCCGGCACCCGGCCGGGATCGCATCAAGCAGTCCGGGGTCGCCCTGGGCCATCTCCTTGAGGACCTCGGCGATGCACAGGTAAGGACTACGGCTCGCCAGCGCCGGAGCCGACAGCCCCACGGCCAGCGCCTGGCGCCGAGCGGTCCCTGCCACCTGATGGAGCAGCTCCGTCTTTCCCGACCCGGGACCGCCGCTGATCTGGATCGCCACTCCGCGGCCTGCGATGACATCGCTGACTGCCCGCAGCACCCGGTGCGCTGGCGCCGTGGTGTCCTCGGCGGCCGGGTCGGCAGTGGCCGCCGGGCCGTGCGCGGGACGGGCGGAATCGGGTTGGTCATCCACATCGGCCACGAACCGGTAGCCACGGCCGTAGATTGTCTTGATGATCCGCTGATCTCTGCCGGTGTCGCCCACGGCGCGGCGAGCGGACTTGATCCGGCTGGACAGCGCCGACTCGGAGACGAACCTGTTACCCCAGACCTGGTCGAGCAGTTCGGTCTTCGGCACCACACGCTCGCGATGACGCAGCAAATAGGCCAGCACATCGAAGACTTGGGGTTCCATTTCGATGATCTTGCCGGCGCGTCGCAGCTCGATGCGCTCGACACTCAGCTCGCAATCACCGAATCGAACCCCGGCACGCGTCATGGTGCATCGTAGACCGCAAGATGCCCGGGTCGGCGTCCCGCAGGCCAGAGACCGGCGCGTCGTGCGGTCCTGGCCTGCGGCGAGTCGTGACGCGTGTGCTGAGCGTCAGGGGGTGTCCACCTCGATGCTGACCGGCACCCGGTAGGTGATGACGTCGTAGACCGCGGAACGGGCGCGCGACTGCTCCACGATCTCGCGCAGCTTCTCGGCCGGAGCGTCACCCTTGATCGTGAAGCGCAGGGTGATCCGCTCGTAGCCGTTCCGCACGTCGGGATTGAGCCCGAGAACACCGTTAAGGTCGATGTCGCCGGTGACCGTCGAGCGAACCTCGGTGAGCCTGACCCGCCGGGCAGCGGCGATATTGGCCAGGCCGGCGGTGACGCACGCGGCCAGCGCGTGCAGCACGAACTCGACCGGGGTAGGCCCGTGGTCCTGGCCCACCAGGACCGCAGGGTGGTCGGCGTCGAAGACGAACGTCTGCTCGTGCGAGCGCTCCTCGCCGACACCGCGCCTACGCGCCGGGTGGCTGCGGCATCAGGCCCAACTGCGTGAGCAGCGAGACTTGGTCGTAGTAGAGGTCCCCGCCA
>Ga0126376_10001077_pt1 | contig 14477 bp, 13 predicted proteins | sample PanSoiMetPlot_15_FD_92760 | JGI IMG/M metagenome (GOLD analysis project Ga0126376, IMG submission 92760) | Tropical forest soil microbial communities from Panama - MetaG Plot_15 | ecosystem: Environmental > Terrestrial > Soil > Tropical forest > Bulk soil | place: Panama | collected 2016-02-17
CGCGCTCGGCGTGCTCTACTGGCTCTACGACCGTCCGATGGAGAACACGTTGAGCTGGATTAACGCGAAGTTTGCGAAGAATCCGGAACTGGCGAAGGCAAACGAGATCGCGCTGAAGACTGGTTACAACTTCGCCGACACGACGGAAGTCTTCACGACTCATTACACGGTCAAGAAAGCGAAGATCGCTCCCGGCAAGTATCGAAAGATCACCGGCAACGAAGCGACTGCGATCGGATTCATCGCTGCGTCGCAGATCTCGGGCCGTCCGCTGTTCTATGGTTCATATCCGATCACGCCGGCGTCTGACATTCTGCACGAGTTGTCGCGTCACAAGGCTTTCGGAGTTAAGACTTTTCAGGCTGAGGACGAGATTGCCGCCGTCTGTGCGGCAATCGGCGCGAGCTTCGCGGGTCAGATCGGATTGACGGGGACGTCCGGTCCGGGGGTGGCGCTGAAACAGGAAGCGATTGGCCTCGCGGTGATGACTGAGTTGCCGCTGGTGATCGTGAACGTGCAGCGTGGTGGACCATCGACCGGATTGCCGACGAAGACCGAACAAGCGGATCTGTTCCAGGCTGTTTGGGGACGAAACGGCGAGTGCCCGGCGATCGTCGTTGCGCCTGCAACACCGGCCGACTGTTTCCACATGGCGATCGAGGCTGTGAGGCTGGCATTCAAGTACATGTCGCCGGTGTTTTATCTCTCGGATGGTTATCTCGCGAACGGTGCTGAGCCGTGGGCCATTCCGGAAATCGATGAACTGCCGAAGATCGACGTGAAGTTTCACACCGATCCGGCGACGTTCATGCCTTACGCGCGCGATCCGGACACCTTTGCACGTCCGTATGCGCTTCCGGGAACACCGGGACTCGAACACCGCATCGGCGGTATCGAGAAGCAGCACATCACCGGCAACGTCAACTACGATCCGGAAAATCACCACTTAATGGTCAAACTGCGCCAGGAGAAGATCGATCGCGCAGTTGCGGACATTCCATCTGTCGAAGTCATGGGCGAGCCGACCGGGAAAGTTCTCGTCCTTGGTTGGGGCTCGACTTACGGTTCGATCACTTCAGCCGTGGAGAAGATGCAGCGCGAAGGAAAGAGCGTTTCAGCAGCGCACCTGCGCCACCTGAATCCATTCCCGCGCAACCTCGGAGAAGTGTTGGCTGGTTTTGAGACTGTGATCGTCCCCGAGATGAACCTGGGCCAACTCTGCACGATGATCCGTGCGAAATACCTGGTCGATGCGGTTCCGTTCTCGAAAGTGAAAGGCCGCCCGTTCCAGATTCGAGAGATTGTCAGAAAGGTTGAAGAGTATTTGTGATGTTGCAGCGTTCCTCACACGCACATGTAAGTAGGAGTAAGAAGATGAGTGCCACCTCAACAGCGTTAATGACCGCCGAGGAGCTGATGCAGCTCCCTGACGACGATTTGCGCCACGAACTCATCAATGGAGAACTTATAACGATGCCAGTACCCGGACTTCCTCACGCCCGGATTGCTACGCGCCTCTTGGTGCCATTAGCACAGTTTGTTTGGGATCGTGACTTGGGTGAAGTTTACGATTTCGGAGGATTTCAACTGACTTGGAATCCAGATACGGTCTTGGGACCAGACATTTCTTTTATCTCTAAGGAGCGACTGAAAAAGGTCGGTGAAGTTGGTTACTGGCAAGGTCCTCCCGACCTTGCCGTGGAAGTCTTCAGTCCGGGATACCGGCCCGGGAAGGTCAGCAAAAGGATCTCACAGTTGTTTAGTTTCGGTACGAAACAAGTCTGGATCATAGACTTGAAGCACAGCACCGTGTCGGTCTACCGTTCGGAATCAGACATCACAACATTTTCAGGATCTGATTACCTGGAAGCGCAAGATATTTTCCCGGGTTTCCGAATTTCACTGGACAAGATCTTCGGCACGGTTAGAGATAACAAATAAGTTTGATGGTTACCCACCCAAAAAATCTGAAACGAGAAAGGTCAGTGCCTGAGGTGTACGCCGAAGGGCTGCGCTACTTTATGGGTGAAGGAACAATCAACAAAACGCTTGCACGTCTTGCAAATGATCTCGAGCAGCGCGGGATCGACTACATGGTCATCGGTGCGATCGCATTGCTGGCCCATGGTTATCCGCGTTTCACTGAAGATATCGATCTCGTGATGACTAGTGAAGGGTTACAAAAATTTCACGACGAGCTTGTTGGTTTGGGATACACGCCGGCGTTCTCCGGCGCAAAGCGGTTGCGTTCGACAACCGACGGTGTGCCGATTGAAGTAATGACCACGGGCGAGTTTCCTGGAGACGGAAAGCCGAAGCCGGTCAGCATGCCGCGTCCGGTCGAAGCCTCGATCGAAATCGATGGAATCAAGTTCGTGACGCTTGAAAAATTGATCGAATTAAAACTCGCATCAGGCATCTCAGCACCCGACAGGTTAAAAGATCTCGCTGATGTTCAGGAGCTAATCAAGATTAAACGACTCGGCGCGGATTTCGCCCTCAGGCTTGATCCTTATGTCCGAGCAAAATATCTCGAGTTGGAAGCAGCAGTCAGAAATAGTGAGTCAAGTCAGGAGAAATAATGAGCACACAGAGTAACGGTCATAGTGGGAATGGAAACAAGGCGTTCGCTGAGACAGCGGTTTCCGCTGAAAGCGATACTGGTTCGGCGGTTTCGGGCAGGATTGCGCCGCCACCGGAACAACTGAAGAAAGCCGACTTCGTTTCCGATCAGGAAGTGCGCTGGTGTCCGGGTTGCGGCGACTACGCGATTCTCAACAACGTGCAAAAAGTAATGCCCGAGCTCGGCATCCCGCGCGAGAAGATCGTTTTCGTGTCCGGCATCGGCTGTTCGTCGCGCTTTCCCTACTACATGAACACCTACGGCTTCCACAGTATTCATGGCCGCGCGCCCGCAATTGCCACCGGCATCAAGTGTGCAAATCCCGAGCTCAGCGTTTGGGTGATTACCGGCGACGGCGATGCGTTGTCGATCGGCGGCAACCACTTCATTCACGCCATCCGTCGCAATCTCGACCTGAACTACATTCTCTTCAACAACCGCATCTACGGGTTGACGAAAGGCCAGTACAGTCCGACGTCCGAGTTCGGCAAGAAAACGAAGTCGACACCTTCAGGCACGATCGACTATCCGGTCAACCCGCTCTCACTCGCGATTGCGAGCGAGTCGACTTTCGTGGCGCGCTCGATCGACATCGACGTCAAACATCTCGGCGCGATGGTTGAGGCAGCAGCGAAACACAAAGGCATCTCGTTCATCGAGGTCTACCAGAACTGCAACATTTTCAACGACGGTGCCTTCGATTATTTCGCGGAACGCACGGTTCGCTCTGATCGCGTTCTTTATCTCGAGCACGGCAAGCCGATGGTCTTTGGTAAGAATCGCGAGAAGGGCGTCCGCATGAAGGGCGCGTTGCCGGAAGTCGTAACGATTGGTGAAAACGGTATCACCGAAAACGATCTGCTCGTACACGACATCCACTTGAATGATCCTTCCGTGGCGTTCATGCTCGCGCGCATGGAGCAGCCGGAGTTTCCGCAACCGGTCGGTATCTTCAGGGCCATCGAGCGTGCTACTTACGAAGACATGATGACTGACCAGATTGACGTTGCTGTGGCGAAGTCAGGCGCTGGCAGTCTGGAGAAGTTAATCAATAGCGGCGAAACCTGGGTCGTCGAGTAAGAATCTCTTGCCGCGGATAAACATAGTTCAGCGTTTATCCGCGGCAAAACTTTGTTTCCCACCAGCACGTAATACAACACACTATGAAACCACACGCTCGTCTTCTTGCGCTTCTACTCAGTCTCGTCGTCTCCGTCGCTCTGCTGCCAATTCCGCTCGTCGCGCAACAGCAGACTGCCGCCACCACCGCAACTGATTACAGCGCGCCACTCGCCGCCATCGAGAAGGCCATTGACGAGAAGCGGAAAGAGTTCGGCATTCCCGGAATCTCACTCGTCATCGTGAAAGACGACAAGGTGATCTACCTGAAAGGCCTCGGCGTTAAGGATTTCGAACACAATACGCCGGTCACTCCTGACACGCGCTTCGCCATTGGTTCCTCGACAAAGGCGTTCACCGCGATGCTGGCGGTGATGAGTGCTGACGAAGGCAAATTATCGCTCGACGATTCGCCGAAGAAGTTTCTCCCTTACTTCACGCTCCGTGACCCGGAAGCTGCCGCAAAGATCACATTGCGCGATCTGCTGTCGCATCGCTCAGGCTTGAACCGGACTGACCTGGCGATGGTGACCGGCAAGCTCACCCGCGAGGAGTTGATCAAAGTCGCCGGACAAGCCAAGCCAACTGCAAAGCTCGGCGAGAAGTTTCAGTATCAAAACGTGATGTACACAGCCGCCGGCGAAGCAGTCGCCAAAGCGCAAAACTCAACCTGGGACGACCTTATCGCGAAAAAGATTTTCAAGCCGTTGGGAATGACGAACAGCGACACCAGCTCTGAAGCGATGCAGAAGTCGCGCGATTATTCATTCGGCTACGACTACAACGCCGGCACGAAAGAAACGCGTCGCTTACCGCAGCGTCCCATCCCCGCGGCCGCACCCGCCGGAGCGATAAACTCCAGTGCTCGTGATATGGCCCAATGGGTGCGCTTGATGTTGGGTAACGGAGTGTTCAATGGTCGCCGCCTCGTTTCGGAAAAAGGCTTCGACGAGTTAGTGAGCAAGCAAATAAATATCGCCGGACCGGTTGATTATGGTTTGGGTTGGTTTCTGCGAAAGTGGAACGGGCACAAGGTCGTTGAGCACGGCGGCAACATCGATGGCTTCAATGCGCAAGTTGCATTTATGCCGGATCAGAAACTCGGTTTCGTGTTGTTGACTAACGTCACTGCTTCGCCGCTCGGCACCGTGGCGATGAATACGATCTGGAAGAACCTCGTCAGCGTGCCCACAACCACGGAAGCGAAAGCCGCCGAGCCCGCCGCGGATCCGAAGCAGGAAGTCGGCTCATACTTGTTCGCTGCAGCCGGCGTGAATTTCGACGTGAGTTGGAAAGACGACAAGCTGGTGCTCACAGTTCCCGGCCAGCCGCCGTATCCACTTCAGAACATCGGCGGCCGCCGTTATAAACTCGCCGAGCCCGCGCCCGCGGGATTCTTCGCGACCTTCAGGCCCGTCAAAGACAAAGCGTCTGATACGGAACTCTTCCTCGAACAGCCACAGGGAAATATCGTGCTGGCGAAGGTTGTAGCAACGCCTGCTTCCGCCGCTGCCGCTAACACCGGCACGTTGATTAGTGTCGACGACTTGCTTACCAAAATGATCGCCGCTTACGGCGGTGAACAAAACCTTCGCAAACACAAGTCCTCGCTTACGAACGTCGAAGTCGATCTTGAAAACCAGGGAGTGCAAGCCAAAGGTTCGATCTGGGCGAAAGCACCGAATATGACTGCCACCCAGATGATTTTCACCGCGCTCGATAAGCAGATCGGCTCGATCACGAGTTACTTCGACGGCAATAGCGGCGGTGAGAACGTCAGTTTTGGTCCGGCGGAAACGTATTCCGGAAAACGCCTCGAAGACATCAAAGCTGGCGCCGATTTTTACGACGTGCTCAACTGGAAACAGAACTACAAAACGATCACCGTGAAGCGCACGGGGAAAGTCGGCGATGAAGACGTCTACATCATCGAGAAGCAACGCGACAAAGGCACAACGGTAACCGACTACATTTCCACTAAATCGTTCCTGGTCCTGCGTCGCGATTCACTCATCGTCAGCGAGACCTCGGGCATCGAACTGCCGGAAACTCAGTCGTTCAGTGATTATCGAAATGTCGACGGCGTGATGGTTCCTTTCAAAGTGATCTCGAACAACGTCGCGAACGGCGACATCGTGCTGCATGTCAAGGATTTCAAGTTTGACGTTGACATCTCCGAAGGGACATTTCAAAAACCGCTTCGCGGAGAGCAGCACTGATCAGAACCGAAAACCCACGCTCGTCATGAACTGAAAGTTGTGTGTTGTTCTCGCCGGTAGCGTAAATGGCGCGAGACCGAACGTGCTTGTCGCTTGATCGAATGTAATGACTTCGATGGGACGACGGCCAGAATGAATGATCGTGTCACCGGCGTCGAAGCGCGTCACGATGTGCTTTGAAGGATAGAACTCCACTACACCGCCGATGTCGGCGGCGAAGTTTGTTAGTCGCTCTGGAAAAAACTGAAACGGAAAAAATGGATTGGATGGGTTTGGCCTCACGGTAAACTGGCCGCGACTGAAGCTCACGACACCGGGTCGCGCTTTGCCGAAAACGCCCCAGTGCTCAAATCTCTTCCCAACCTGTACGCCACCGAGTACTTCCGCGACGTTCCCGTTGTTGCTGCAATCAAAACATTTCTTCGGAAAGAAGTAACCCGCCGTCTCGAGGCTAACCACCCGATTCAGATTGAAAGCGAACCGAACGCCAAGTCCCGGTTCGGTTCTTCCACTGAAGTCTTCGCGCTCGAGCGTGGTGAACTCCGCTGCGACCTCATACTTCGGCGTCTCAGTTGACTGCGACTGTGCTTGCGATTGCAGTAGAAACACGCTGAGTAAGGCAACGAGGAAACGAATCTTGTTCATTTGTTATCTCCTTTGAGTGTTAGGCACACACGTATCCAGGCTCAGCCGGCTCTCGTTCGCTGAGACTGTCAGTTAGCTAAGTAACGGGATACTTTGACGCGGGGAGTTTAAGGACTCTTCGGCAAAAGATTTTCCATGTTGTCAGCGCTACCAACCATCACGCGCTGCGGTTCGGCAACTGTAGTTTTATTTTGACTGCTGGTCGGCATTGCGATCGTTAGTGATGCGCCCTGCTTGTTCAGCACTCCTTCGAGTCGCTCGAGTATGTTCGGTGACTTTGGAGCTGAGCGAGGCGGTGTATCCTCGGCGCTGAACAGCGGTGTGTACTTGGTGTCGCGCAGCACCCAGAGGTTCCACGTGCCGCCGCTCGGCAGGATGGAAGTGCTGGAAACCCATTCGTAGTGTTCGCCGTCGATCGTGAATGTGATCTTGTTTTCATCGAGCACGGCGATTTTTTGAAAGTCGTATCCATCGCGCGGCACGAGCGAAAAAATGAAACGGCCGCGTCCGGGGATGTAAAGCCACAGCAGCGCGCCGCTGCAACCGATATGCGATTTACTCTTGCTCAACTCGTTGCCGTTGATGAGCAGACTGTAGTTCTTTACTCCCAGTGCGACCGCATCAAGAGTGAAGTCTTTCGGGGCTGATTCGAGATTACTCTCGCGCAGCGTCTTTCGATCGAACGTGACGCTGACAACGTCAACGATCTTCGCGCCCGATTCATGATTTACGAGCAGCTCGAGTGAAACGACATCGCCGTCGTCGAGTGTTTGCGGCGTGGTCGATTTGGGAAACGTAGCGAAAGCACTGTTGGGGCGCGGTGGGGTGAAATCCTCGAGAAAACTTCTGCGAAACGCTTCATCAGCCGGCAAGATGGCGACGCTGAATTTCTTCGTGATCGGATCGGAGTTGATCCATAAGTCGTAACCAAAGACGACGTTTTGCTGACCGTCCGTCAGTACGCGATGGATGATCCGATTCTCGCCGGCGAAGGCCTGGGCGTAGAGCAACGCGGCGAGCGAGCTCGTTGTATTGCTGCCGGGCATTTCACTCCTGAAAGCCACAAAACCGCCGTTCGCGAGTTGCAAGACGAGCTGGCGCCTCGCCGGATTTTGGGCCAGGGCTGTCAGGCCGAAGAGTTGAATGCAAAGCAGAAGGATCCAGAACTTATTTCTCATTCCGCGATCCTCCTTTGATGACAGTGAGTTTGACGTCGTCAGTGGGCTTGAACTGGGCGAAAGTGTTTTGAACTGTTGGAGCAACGACAGATCGTTTAGCGGACCTCAAGGGCTTTTGACGGTCTCGATAAACGATTTGAGTAACAGTCCGTTCTTTGACGACCGGAACTTCGACCGGGACGTGGACGACGATCGGAGCTTGCGGCTGAGTGATCGGCTGCTGCGCGGTTCGAACAGCAAACAAAGCTAACACCGAAGCAACAGCGAGCAGTGCAAAGCCGAGCGGCACCGGAACCGGTCGTAAGAAAGTTTTCACGCAAAGGCGCAAAGGAGGACGCAAAGACGCAAAGACAAAGCCGAGGCCCGGCTTAAGATCTTTTCTTTGTGCCTCTGCGTGTTTTAGTCTTTGCGCCTTTGCGTGAAAACTCTCTCCCGCGTCTGTCAGCCGTTGTCGAAGAAGCGTGTGGTAACCGGCCCAGTAGTCTTCACTTGGCGTGACAGTCTCGCGCAGTCTCGCGGTCATTCGCAGCGTTGCCGCAAGCGTTTCAAATTCCGCGCGGCATTCTACGCACTGGTCCAACATTTCTTCTGTGCAACCATCGCCATCCAAGAGCAGCTCCGTCAGTTGTTCTCGTGTTCCCTTGCAGTTGTGCATTTAAGACTCCATTCAATATTCATTCGCCAGGCTCGTAAGCGTTTCCGTTTCTTCCGTGTCAGGCAAAAGTCGCGCACGCAGCTTGCCGATTGCACGCCAAACGCCTTTCTTCACTGTCCCGGAAGAACAGTTCATCGCGCTTGCGATCTCTTCGTATGACATGCCCTCGTAGTGACGCAGCAGAAACGAGAGTCGCTGCGACGGCGTCAACTCAGCGAGCGCGCTAACCACGTTTTCAAAAAGTAACTTGTTATAAATATTTTCCACCGAGGACGAGTGCGACTCGAGAAATGTCGGCGGCGTTTCGGAATCGATTTGCACGAGTTGTACTGCTGTTGTCTGGCCGCGGCGCCGAAAGAAACCCGCGCGACGATGATTGAGGAACGTATTGATCGTAATCCGGCGCAGCCAGGTGTAAAAAGAGGAATCGAAACGAAACGATCCGAGCGCCTGGTAGGCTTTCAGCCAAACTTCCTGTGAGAGATCTTCCGCGTCCTGAGTATTGCGGCAGTAGTGTGAGGCCAGCAGATGAATGCGGCGCGCGTAGCGCTCAGCCAGCAGGCAGAAGGCATCGATGTCTTCGGCTTGCGCGCGTCTGACGAGATCGCTGTCGCTTTCGCTCACAATCATACAGACACGAATCTGGCGAGTTGGTTGGCAACGATGCTTACTGCTTCATTCCGGGCGTCGAAGGTGAATTCGTACTCGGAGTTACTGCATTCCCGCCAATGTGCTGTTCAGACGCATCGCTGAACATCTTGTTCTTCTTCTTCATTCTGCCGCGAACCGCGGGCGTCTTCTTCATTTCCTCACGATTCTGGTCCGGATTACCGGCGAATCCTGTCTGCTGTCCGCGTGGTTTTGGGGGAATGCCCGCCTTGTGCTGGTCCCTGACTTTTGCCATCGCTATCCTCCCGTTTGCTCGTCCGTTTTCTCTCCAACGATGATGACCATGATAACAACGGCGCCGAAAATCGCCGAGGAAGAATAAAAAACAGCCCCGGGCGTGACAGCGAGGGAGTGCTCGTTTCATTAGGTTTTCCGCGAAAAGTGACCGATTATGGCACACGTCCCTGTTGCGAAAAGGGTGCCTAGGTCCACTTTGCGGGTTGCGTCCCCGATGGGACGTATCTATAATGCGCCCCACCTACGAGGCGTCTCCCCGGCAGGTTGGCGCCATCTAAACACTAAAATATGGCGACTCCGATTCGATGGAACCAGCGCAGACGTGTCGCGCCTTACGGCGGTTCCAAACAACCAGACACTCCGTTGCGTTCCCTCGCGCTTAGCTTGACGCATGTTGCTCGTGCCGCACTCACCGAGCCTTACATGCTCAGCATCGAGCACGAGCGCATCCAGTTGAGCCGACTGCCCAAAACCTTCGATGGCTTTCGCGTCGTTCAACTTTCCGATATTCATCACGGTCCTTTTTCAAACCGCGAACAGATCGAGCGCGCTGTTGAAACTGCCAATCGCCTGCAGCCCGACATCATCGCGCTCACCGGCGATTACATCTCCAAGGAACGGCATTACGCGGCGCCCTGCGCGGAGATGTTGGGTCGTTTGAAAGCGAAGTATGGCGTTTATGCTGTGCTGGGTAATCATGACCACTGGACGGACGCTGAATTGATAACCGACCTGTTCCGCGCCGAGGGAATTACGGTACTGATAAACGAAGGCATGCACTTTGAGAAAAATGGTGCTTCCATCTGGCTTGCAGGTGTTGACGATACGATGGTCGGCCTTGAGGACTTGTCGCTGGCACTAGCCGGCGCCCGTGACGACGAGATGAAGCTGCTGCTGGCGCACAATCCGATCATTCTCCGCCGCGCCGCGCGAGCTTCAGTCGATTTGGTGCTCAGCGGACACACGCACGGTGGCCAGGTGGCGATCAGAGGCGAACGCAGCACAGTGCGCGGCGCCCGCAAACGCCTGTTGAAAGGCCTCGGACGTCTGGGCAATACACAGATTTACGTTAATCGTGGTTTGGGAACTGTAGTTTTACCCATCAGGTACGGATGCCCTCCTGAGATTTCTTTACTTGAACTCCGAAGTGAGTAGTTGCAAGCTCGCGAATGTCCTCGCGAATAGTTACCGTTCCTAATCTCCTGACCGTCTTCCGGATGGTTTTGATTCCGGTCTTCGTCTCGCTACTTTTCTATCAACGCTTCGTACTAGCCCTCGCAGTCTTCATTTTGGCCGGTGTGACAGACGGTCTGGATGGCCTTTTAGCTCGCCGTTTCAACCAAAAATCGCAGCTCGGAACGATTCTCGATCCGATCGCCGACAAACTGATGTTGGTCACGGCGTTTGTGGTTTTATCGATGCGCTCCGTTTTCCCACAGCCGTTGCCGTCACATCTTCCCGTACCTTTTTGGGTGACTGTAGCGGTAATCAGCCGCGACGTCTTCATCCTGGTGGGTGCGGCCGCCATCAATATCGTGACGGGATTCCGAGGCTTTCGCCCCTCGATGCTCGGTAAAATCAACACCACCGTCCAAATTGTGGCTATCGGCATGATTATTTTCGCCGCCAGCGTCCCCTACGGCACCGGCTACTATCTGCCGACCATCTACACCACGGTCTTCGCCTTCGCGGTCCTCTCCGGCGCCCACTACGTCTTCTTCGTCTCCAAACTCCTCAACGAAGACCGCCGCTTCGAGAAGTAAACCCACTAAAGAAAAGTTGACAAGAGCGCACTCAGATATTATATTGTGCGAGCGTTCAAGGCGAGGGCCTCATGCAGAGCCGAGCGCGGTTCGCGCCGGGTCAGAATATGCAATCAAGGAAGGTTTTGGAGACTAAAAGAAGATGAGCAAGATTATTGGAATTGACCTAGGAACAACCAACTCGGTCGTAGCGGTGATGGAAGGCGGTGAGCCGACCGTTATCACCAACTCCGAAGGTGGCCGCACCACGCCATCGGTCGTGGCTTTCACCAAAGACGGGAGTCGCCTTGTTGGTCAGGTTGCCAAGCGTCAGGCGGTAACCAACCCCGAAAACACTGTCTATTCAATCAAGCGATTTATGGGACGTCGCTATAACGAAGTTACTGAAGAAATCAAACAGGTTCCATACAAAGTACAAGGTTCTGGAAATGGTGACGTGCGGATCTCAGCGGGCGGCAAGGAATGGAGCCCACCGGAAATCTCGGCAATCATCCTGCAGAAGATGAAGCAGTCAGCCGAAGACTATCTCGGCCAGAAAGTTGATAAGGCCGTTATCACAGTTCCAGCTTACTTCAACGACTCGCAGCGCCAGGCGACCAAGGACGCCGGCCGGATTGCGGGTCTCGAAGTGATGCGTATCGTGAACGAGCCGACGGCGGCGGCCCTCGCGTACGGTCTCGATAAAAAGAAAGACGAGACGATCGCAGTGTTCGACTTCGGCGGCGGCACGTTTGACATCTCGATCCTCGAGGTCGGCGAAGGCGTGGTTGAAGTGAAGTCGACGAACGGTGACACACACCTCGGCGGCGACGACATCGACGAGCGTCTCATCGAGTGGATCATCGAGGAGTTCAAGAAAGACCAGGGTATCGATCTTTCGAACGACAAGATGGCGCTACAGCGTCTGAAGGAAGCGGCCGAGAAAGCAAAGATCGAACTTTCGAGCACGATGGAGACGGAGATCAATCTCCCCTTCGTCACTGCCGACCAGTCAGGTCCGAAACACCTCGCGATGAAGCTCACGCGAGCGCGTTTCGAACAGTTGGTCGATTCAATCCTGTCGCGACTCAAAGGCCCCGTTGAAACAGCGCTGAAAGATGCGGGCGTCGATGCGAAGAAGATCGACGAGGTCGTGCTGGTTGGTGGTTCGACGCGTATCCCGAAGGTCCAGGAAATCGTGAAGGAAATGTTTGGCAAAGAGCCAAATAAGAGCGTGAACCCTGACGAAGTCGTCGCGATCGGCGCAGCCGTACAGGCTGGTGTTCTCTCCGGCGAGAAGACCGACATCCTTCTGCTCGACGTCACACCGCTGAGCCTTGGTATCGAGACACTCGGTGGCGTGTTCACCAAGTTGATCGAAAGAAACACGACCATTCCGACGCGGAAGTCAGAGATCTTCTCAACTGCTTCCGACAACCAGACGTCGGTCGAAGTTCACGTACTCCAGGGCGAGCGCGGAATGGCATCCGACAATCGCACGTTAGGTAAGTTTCACCTGGTCGGTATCCCACCGGCGCCGCGCGGCATGCCGCAGGTCGAAGTCACTTTCGACATCGATGCCAACGGCATCGTGAACGTGTCGGCGAAGGACATGGGCACTGGTCGCGAGCAGAAGATCACGATCACGGCTTCTTCGGGTCTATCGAAAGATGAGATCGACCGGATGATGAAGGACGCCGAGTCGCATTCTGCCGACGACGCTCGCAAGCGCGAGGAGATCGAAGCTCGCAACCGTTTGGACACTTTGATCTACCAGACGGAGAAGGTGCTTAACGAAAATCGCGACAAGGTCGGTGCAGTTGCTTCTGACGTCGAGTCGGCAATTGCCGAGGCGAGGAAAGTACATGCGGAAGGCGATGTTGAGAAACTCAACGACGCATTTAATACGCTCCAAACCGCGTCGCACAAACTTGCTGAAGCGCTCTATAAGCAGGCGCCACCGCCGGGATCACCGGAGGCTAGTGACCAGGCATCAGCGGCGGGTGCATCGTCGACGGGAACAAGTTCAGGAACCGACGACAACGTGATTGACGCTGAATACGTGGACGTGGACGAGAACAAGTAAGGGACGTCAGGTCATTTCCAATTGCCGATTGCCGATTGCAAATTGAGGAGGCGGAGAAGAAGTAATCGCTCCGCCTTTTCTTCAAATCGGCATTTGGAAATTGGCAATCGGCAATAATTTAGATGGCTACCAAGCAGGACTATTACGAAGTACTCGGCATCAAGCGCGACGCCAAGCCCGAAGAGATCAAGAAGGCTTACCGCCGGTTGGCGCGCAAGTATCATCCGGACGTAAATCCGGGTGACAAAGCAGCCGAGGAACGCTTCAAGATGATGTCGGAAGCGCATGACGTTCTGTCCGATCCGAAGAAGCGAAGCGTTTACGATCGTTTTGGGCAGTACTCCGAAAACCTCGCCGATGCGGCGGCGCGAGGTGCTGGTCCATCGAGCGGCGGGCGTACTGCGCCGGGCTTTGATTTCACTGGTTTCGACTGGGGCGGGGGGTCGACAAGCTCCGGCAGTACAGGCAGCAGTTTCCGCGACATCTTTGCCGACCTCTTTGGTGGCGGCGCGACGCGCGAAAAAGAACCGCCACGGCCCCAGCCAAAACGTGGCGACGACATCGAGATGCCCCTCTCGCTTTCGTTTGAGGAAGCGATCAAGGGTTTGACGACAAACATCACGGTCAATCGTTCCGAGCAGTGTTCGCGTTGCAACGGCGCGGGCGACATCGGTGGTCCAGTGGTTGTTTGTTCGACGTGCAAAGGCACGGGCCAGGTGCAGCGCTCGGGAGGCCGGCTGCGGTTCGCGCAGGAGTGCCCTGATTGCGGCGGCACGGGACGACGGCGCGCGCCTTGCTCGCTGTGTAACGGAAAAGGAACGTTGCCGAAGACAGAAACGGTGAAGGTCCGCATTCCGGCCGGCGTTGAAACCGGTTCGCGTGTGAAGATTACCGGCAAGGGCGAAGGTGGTCGCCTGGGCGCGCCCGCGGGCGATCTGTACATCATCACGAACGTTGGTCAGCACAAATATTTCACGCGCAAAGGCGACAACATTTACGTGACGGTGCCGATCACTGTTCCTGAGGCGGCGTTGGGTGCGAAGATTGAAGTGCCGACGGTTGAAGGGAAGTCGCAGTTACGTATTCCTCCGGGCACGCAGTCAGGACAGAAGTTTCGACTGCGCGACCGTGGTGCGCCCTCGTTGCGCAATCCGGGCGCGAAGGGACACCAGTTTGTCGAGGTGCAGGTGACGTTGCCGAAAGTGATTTCGGAAGAGACGAAAGAATTACTGCGCGAGTATTCGAAGTTGAACACGACGAATCCGCGAGTGGAGATGGGGTTGGAGTGAGCAGAAAGCCGAGAA
>Ga0126376_10001078_pt1 | contig 14462 bp, 10 predicted proteins | sample PanSoiMetPlot_15_FD_92760 | JGI IMG/M metagenome (GOLD analysis project Ga0126376, IMG submission 92760) | Tropical forest soil microbial communities from Panama - MetaG Plot_15 | ecosystem: Environmental > Terrestrial > Soil > Tropical forest > Bulk soil | place: Panama | collected 2016-02-17
GTTTAGTACATCACCCGTATCGAGGGCGCCTGCGATGGCGCTCGCCACCTCTCCGGCACGACCTGGCGCCGCGCATCCGCACGATCGGATTTGAGCGCCGCGCCACGATCGCATTTCAGGGTCGAAGACGACACCCGCGCCAATCGACCCGCGTATTTACGCGGGCTCGCCACAAGCCTATTTCCGCGGGTCGGGCCAATTAAGCTCGGGCGGATTGGCGAGCATAATCCCTCCCTCGGCGCACCGCGGCGGGCTACGTCTTCGCCCAACCCGCCTCGTCCATTTCCTCACATCACGCGCGACACGGTCAGCAGCCCCGGCCGCTCTGTATTGGCAGCCTCGATCGCCTGCTCGGAGCCGAGCACCACCACGCGCCCGTTGGCGGCAACCTGCGCCATGGCATCGCCGAAGTTGCGGATGTCGGCGGCTGTGGTCGACAGGATTTCCTCGCGCATGCGCTGGCGCCCCGCGTCGCTGTCCCCGATCAGATGGCGCTGCATCGAGGCGAAGCCCTTGGCGTCGGGGAGCCGGTAGGTATCGATCTCCCCGATGGTGCCGATGATGTTGCGGGTCAATTCCGCCTCACCAAGGTCGGCGCCTCTCAGGAACTCCGCCGTCCGGTCATAGATGTCGAGGGTCGCGAGGAGGTTGGGGTCGCGGTACGACACGAAAGTGAAGTCGCCCGAATAGCGGTTGAACATGCACTGCCCGCCGTAAGCGCCGCCCTGCACCCGGATCTTGTCCCACAGCCAGTTGGTACGAAGATAGGCGCGAGCCACCAGATGCGCCCCGGTCGGCTTTACGCCCTCGCGGTATAGGTCCGCACCTTTGCCCACGTAATTGACCTTCGTGGGCATCACCAAGCCTTCGGCGCGCGGACCGTCGGCAACCCGCCATGGCGCGGCGCCGACCGCCGTGAGCGGCAGGACGCCGAGGAAATCCGCTAGCTGCGGCTTAAGCCGTGCCCAATCGACGGCTTCCGCCGTCACGTTGCACACCATGGCGGCGCGATTGACCAGCGTTGTACGGATGCGCTCAAACGCCGCCAGCGCGCCGCCCCAACCGGTGGTCATATCGTCGGCGAGCTTGCGCAGGAAAAACAGGTGGCTCACTCCGCCCATCTGCTCGTCGGCCCAGTCGGCCTCGTGCAGGGCGGCGCGCAGGCGACGGTCCACATAGCCCGATCCGGCCGGCACGATCCGCGACTCGAGCGCTGCCTTCTCTTCCAGCACCATTTGTTCAAAGCGCTCGCGGTTGTCGAGCCGGGCGCGTTCGAGGATGTCCCGCAGGATCGCCAGCAATTCGCCGGTCTGATCCGGCAGCGCCTTGCCGCGAAGAGTAAGCCACGCCGTGGCGCTCGATGCCCCCACCATGGTCGAGGTCCAGCGCATCGGCCAGATCCCGCCGGTGGAGCGTCCGATCCTCTGCGACAACCGCACAAAGTCATCGTCGCCGGCGCCGGTCTCGAGCAGGGCGCGGCTGAACAGCGGCACGTAGGGGAGAAGCTCGACCGGCAGCGTATGGAGGTCGAAACCTAGGTCGAGGTAGACGACCCCATTAGTGAGAAGATCGTGGTAGAGCACCCGTGTGTCGCGCAGGCTTGTCACCTCGATCGGGATGGTCTTGTTCTCGCGCGGCAGGTCTGAGAGCTTGAGGGTCGGAATGGTGGCTAGCGCGTCGGGCGGATCGGGACGCTCCTGAAGCGCCTTGAGCGTGTGCGTCGCCTCCACCACGGCGCCGATGTCGGCCTCCGTCATGCCCGCGCGGATGTGCTCCAGGCGCGCCTGTTCCTCTTGCGCCTCGCGTTCGGCCTGCTCCCGGTCCGGCTTGAGCAGCATGACGGTGCGGTGAGGATTGTCGATGAAATGGCGGCGCAGCAGACTCTCGAAATAGCGCTCGCCGCCCACGACACGCCCCTTGATGGCGGCAAGCGGCGCTGCGAAGGCGAGCGGTGTCAGCGGATCGCGCCCGTGCAGCCATGATCGCAGCGCCCGCAACATGAACACGATCCCGCGCGGGAATGAGCCGGTATTGTTCTCGCGTAGCTGAAACTCGACCGTGTTGAGCGCAGCCTCAACAGTCAGCGGATCGATGCCGCGGTCCGCGAGGCCGCCGATCGTCTCGGCAATCAGTCGTTCCACCTTGCCGGCTTCGGCCGGATCGATGCCTTTGAGGCCGATCGAGAACATCGGCTGGCGCAGCCCGTCGTCGAGGCCGCCGCCCGCCAGACCTTCGCCCAGGCCGGAATCGATCAGCGCCTTGTAGAGCGGCGCGGCAGGATTGCCGATCAAGATGTGCTCCAGAATGTCGAAGCCGAGGGCGGTCTCGATGTCGGTGATCTCGTCGACCATCCAGTTTACTGAGATCATCGATTCGTTCGGCTTGTCCGCTCCGCCGTGTGGCTCTTCCTCGGCGACCCCCGCCGCGTAGGTGCGAGTGAGCCGTTTGGGCGCGCTGAAACGCGGCTGAAGCGGCACCCGGGCATCGACCTCGATCCGATTGAACGCGCCAAGATACTTGTCGAGCAGGCGCAGCCGCTGGTCGGGGTCGTCGTCGCCGTAGAAGAACAGTTTGGCGTTGGATGGGTGATAATGCCGCGCGTGGAATTCCTTGAGCTGCTCATAAGTGAGGTCTGGAATGTGCTTCGGATCGCCGCCGGAGTCGAGCCCATACGTAATATCAGGATAGAGCGACTGTTGTGACAGCTCACGCAGCATGCTGTCGGGTGAGGAATAGTTCCCCTTCATCTCGTTGAACACCACGCCCTTGTAGACGAGCGGCTCATCGGGCGCGTCAAGCTCGTAATGCCAGCCCTCCTGTTGGAAGATCTGCGGCGTCAGGCGCGGATGGAACACCGCATCGAGATACACGTCGATGAGGTTGTAGAAGTCCTGAACATTCTGGCTTGCTACCGGATAGCAGGTCTTGTCCGGAAACGTCATGGCATTGAGAAAAGTGTTGAGCGAGCTCTTCAGCAGTTCGACAAACGGCTCTTTGATCGGATATTTGCGCGATCCGCACAGTACCGAGTGCTCCAGGATGTGGGCGACACCGGTGGAATCCGCAGGCGGAGTACCGAAAGTGACGCCGAACACCTTGTTTTCATCGGCGTTGATGAGGGAGATCAGCTCCGCGCCGGTGGCGACATGGTGATAATAGCGCGCCGTAGCGTTGATTTCCGACAACTTCTGCTCGCGGATCAGCTCAAAGCCGTGGGTCGCGGTCATTCAAGGTCCTCTCGGTGTTGGGGAGAGCCGTTATAATTCTCGGAAGATAGTGACCCGCCTGGGATTTGAAAGCCCTGGCGGGCGATCCCGGAACCCTGCGCGCAGACGGTCACGGCCCCGCTGCGCACCGAAATAAGTCGTGATGGCCGAATAGGATCCATGCGACTTGACCCGGCGCCCCATCGAGACAACCTTCCGATGTGGAGGGAAGCGCTGCCTCCGCGTCGCCTCGCGACCAGGAGGCGGATGTCGTTCATCCTCACCGAAACACGCCCTCATGGCGGAGAACGACCGTTGTGACCATCTCGACCGACATCGCCAAGCGGGTCTACGACCACACCTTCAAGCTCGATCCGATCATCCGTAGCCTGCTCGATACCGACTTCTACAAGCTCATGATGCTGCAGATGATCTGGGGCCTTTATCGCGACGTTCGGGCGACCTTTTCGTTGATCAACCGCACCACGCGGGTGCGCGTCGCCGAGGAAGTCGACGAGCGCGAACTGCGCGATCAACTCGATCATGCGCGCACCCTGCACTTCACCAAGAAGGAGAAGATCTGGCTCGCCGGCAATAGCTTCTACGGCCGCGCTCAGATCTTCGATCCGAAGTTCCTCGCCTGGCTCGCGGATTTCCAACTGCCTGAATACGAGCTCACCCGCGACGACGGCCAGTACGTGCTGCACTTCGACGGGCCCTGGACCCACACTACCATGTGGGAGATTCCGGCGCTCGCCATCATCAACGAATTGCGCTCGCGGGCGGCGCTCAAGCGCTACGGCCGCTTCACCCTCGACGTGCTCTATGCGCGCGCCAAAGCCAAGCTGTGGGCCAAGGTCGAGAAGCTGCGCGCGCTGCCCGCCCTGCGCATTTCCGACTTCGGCACCCGCCGGCGCCACGGCTTCTTATGGCAGCGCTGGTGCGTCGAGGCGCTGAAAGAGGGGCTTGGCAAGGCGTTTATCGGCACGAGCAACGTGCTGCTCGCCATGGACAGCGAGCTTGAGGCAATCGGCACCAACGCTCATGAACTCCCCATGGTGCTGGCGGCACTTGCGCGCGACGACGAGGAACTGCGGGCAGCGCCCTACCGGGTGCTGCGCGACTGGGAACGCTATTACGGCGGCAATCTCCTGATCTTGCTGCCCGACACCTTCGGCACCGCGGCATTCCTGCGCGGTGCGCCGGACTGGATCGCGGACTGGACCGGCTTTCGCCCGGACTCGGCACCGCCGGTGCCGGGCGGGGAGGAGATCATCGCGTGGTGGAAAGAGAAGGGCCGCGACCCGCGCGACAAGCTTCTCGTATTTTCCGACGCCCTCGATGCGGACACCATCGTGGCCGCCTATCGGCACTTCGCCGGCAAGACCCGCATGAGCTTCGGCTGGGGCACCAACCTCACCAACGATTTCGACGGCTGCGCCCCGCAGCCCGACGACGGCCTGCGCGCCATCTCGTTGGTCTGCAAGGTCACGGCCGCGAACGGCCGGCCGGCAGTGAAGCTGTCGGACAATCCGAAGAAGGCGACCGGGACGCCGGAGGAAATTGCGCGGTATCTGCGTGTGTTCGGCGGAGAGGGGAGGATGGAGCGGGAGGTGGTGGTGTGAGACGTGAACGACCATCAATTAAAATGGCTATTCCCACTGATCGCGTCGGGCTCTGTATATGATGCGGAGATGATCAACTCACCGCCAAAGATTCCAGAATGAACCACGTAGGGGTACCGCACGAGCGCCACGCGCCGGGTGCCCGGTCGGTTCTTCACCTTCTGGGCGCCTTCAGGAAATTGGGCGAGCGCGATTAAACCGTCCGCGCTGGCGGCGAACCCCGCCCCCGCTCATCCCTCACCCGCACTGCCTTGCCCTGGGAGCGCGGCACTTCACCCGGCGCTTTGACGAGGACCGCGCAGGTCACTCCGATCATCGACTTGAGGTGACGCTGCACATCCCCCGCCCGCTTGGCGCATGCCGCCGCGTCGCCCGGCGCATCGGGCGTGCGCTCGACCTCGACCGTCATGGCGTCGAGCGGTCCGTCGCGGCTGAGCACCATCTGGTAGTGCGGGGCAAGACCCGGGAAACCGACCAGCGCCGCCTCGACTTGCGACGGATAGACGTTGACGCCGCGAATGATGAGCATGTCGTCGTTGCGTCCGGTGACCCGCATGATGCGCACGTGGGTGCGCCCGCACGCGCACGGTTCGTCGGAAAGGCGCGTGATATCGCGGGTGCGATAGCGCACCATCGGCAGCGCTTCCTTGGTGAGCGTGGTGATGACGAGTTCGCCGGCTTCCCCCATGGGTAGGGGCCTAAGGGTTTCGGGATCGATGACCTCGAACAGGAAGTGATCCTCCCAGCCGTGCAGCCCGTCTTGCGCCACGTGGCACTCGGCCGCGACGCCGGGGCCGAGAATTTCCGACAGCCCGTAGATGTCGACCGCCGTGATGCCGAGGCGGGCTTCGAGATCGCACCGCATCGGCTCGCTCCAGGGCTCGGCGCCGAACGCGCCGTAGCGCAGCGGCGAGGCGGCGATATCGACCCCCATGCTGGCCGCCACTTCCGCGATGTTGAGCGCGTAGGACGGCGTTGCGCAGAGGATGGCGGCGCCGAAATCGCGCATCAACACCACCTGCCGTTCGGTGCCGCCGCCCGACACGGGCACGACGGTGCAGCCGAGGCGTTCGGCGCCGTAATGGGCGCCGAGCCCGCCGGTGAACAGGCCGTAACCGTAGGCGTTGTGGACGATATCGCCCGGCCGCGCACCCGCGCAGGCGAGCGTGCGCGCCATCAGGTCGGACCACAAGTCGAGATCGGCCCTGGTGTAGCCGACGACTGTCGGCTTGCCGGTGGTGCCGGAGGAGGCGTGGAGGCGCAGCACCTGTTCGCGGGGCACCGCAAAGAGGCCGAACGGATAGGTGTCGCGCAGATCGGTTTTCTCGGTAAACGGAAAATGCGCGATGTCGGCGAGAGAACCCAGCGTCTCCGGCGTAACGTCCGCGGCCTCGAACTTGCGCCGGATATGCGCGACCTTCTGGTAGACGTAGGTCAGCGATTTCCTGAGCCGCCGCAGTTGCAGCGCCGCGAGGTTGCCGCGCGGCATGGTCTCGGCGTCGCGATCGAACATGAACGGATGCGATTCGTCTGCGATTCTTTGAGATCCTTTGAGTGAAGTCATCATGCCCCTCCGGGGTTTGGCGGCCCGCCGGGGAGGCCAGAACCGCGAACGGGCGTATACGGAAGGGCGAATCCCCGATGCGGAGGCTGTCCCTGCATCTCTTCGCTGGGAGGTCGGCCTGCGACTGCGCCGGGTGTGAGAGGCCCCTCCCCGAGTTCGAGCTGGGGGATGAGCCCACTCACCCCGACCCTCTCCCGGCAAGTGGGGAGAGGGACTACCGGTTTAGTTATGGCACGACGCCGTTGCGTCCGACGTTGATACGCGCGGCTCCGAAAGTTCCATCGGGCTTCTTGGTCGCGGCCACGACACTGATCGCAGCGCCCGGCTTTAGCTCGCTCTTGTCGCCGACTTCATAGCGGACGATCGGAACGGTGGGCCCGACGATGATCTTCTTCTCCCCGTCCTTGTATTTCACGGTGATCACCGGGCCGTCGACGCCGCTGACGGCTTGGCCCACGGCGCCATTGGTCATGGTGCCGATGCCGGCGCCGTAGGGGGAACCATCCCAGTTCCCGCGATGGCCGTCGCCGGTGCCGCGCTGCGACTCGGCGAAGATGTGCACCTCGACCGCCTTCTGCGTGCCGTCCGGTTGCGGGAGGGCGCCGCTACCGATGTAGGAGCCTTCCTTGATATCGGCGACAGTCGCCTTCAGCACGCCGACCACCACTGCATTGTCGGCGAGCGTCAGGGTGATGGGAGCACCCCCGGTAGCCGATTTGATCAGCAGCGTATTGCCGTCGACCTTCTCAACGGTGCCGCGCACGCGCTGCGTCTGCTGCGCCGAGGCGGCGCTGACTGTGATCGCCGCAGCAAATGTCGCCGCGATCAGTGTCCGCATTGTGTTCATGTGAGTCCTCCCAAAGGTGTAGCGCGGCTGGAGAATACACCGGGGGAACGGCAAAGCGAAGGTTTTCGGGCCCGGACCGCCATCTCGCCCGGGTCTTGCCCGCATAGCTTATACGCCCCCTCGCGCGCACGACGGAGCTCGCGAGGGCAACTTGCCGGCCTCCCGAAGAGCGGGAGGGACGCCTGCGGTTGAGGTCAGCCGCGGCCGACCGGCACCGCAACGAATTTTATTCCGTCGGTCGATTTCACCCGCATCAGCACGGTGTGTTTGCCGGCTTTCTGGGCCGCCTCCATGGCGTTGCGCAGATCGACCGCGGTCGCGACTTTCTTGTCCGCGGCCTGAAGAATAACGTCGCCGGATGTTATCCCGAGGTCGGCCGCCGGTCCGCCTGGATCCACGCTGGTGACGACGACACCGTCGGCCGCCCGCGCCACCGAAGCGCCGAGCCGTGGTACGCTCGTGCCCTTCTGCCTGGGGAGCTCGGCGTTTGCGCTCGCCTCGCGTTGATCCGCTAAATTGCCCAAGGTGATGTTGAAGGTCTTCTCCTGCCCGTTGCGGATCACAACGATCGTGGCGGCGGTGCCCGGCGGCAAACCACTGATAGTCCTGGCAATCTCGCGGGAGTCATGGGCCTCCTTGCCGTTGATCGAGACGATCACGTCGCCGGACTCAATGCCGGCCTTTGCGGCCGGCGACCCTGGCTGCGGCTCGGCAACCAGGGCGCCGCGGCCTGCGGTGAGCCCGAGGTTTTCCGCAAGGGCCGCCGTCACTTCCTGGATCTGCACCCCGATCCAGCCGCGCGTGACCTTGCCCTTGTCCTTGAGCTGCCCGACCACCGCCTTCACGGTCCCGGCCGGAATCGCAAACGCAATACCGACCGACCCGCCGGTGGGCGATACAATTGCGGTGTTGACGCCGACCACGTTGCCGTCGACGTCGAAAGTGGGGCCGCCGGAATTACCGCGATTGACCGCTGCATCTATCTGGAGGAAGTCATCATAAGGCCCTGCACCGATGTCACGGCCGCGCGCCGAGACAATCCCTGCGGTCACCGTCCCGCCGAGGCCGAACGGATTGCCGACTGCAATCACCCAGTCGCCGACCCGCGGATTGCCGTCAGCGAAGGTCACGAATGGAAGACTGCCGGCGCCATCGACCTTGATCAGGGCAACGTCGGAGTTCTGATCCGCGCCGATCACCTTTGCGGTAAAAACACGGCCGTCATCCGCCGTAACCTCGACCTTGTCGGCCGTTTCGACGACATGGAAGTTGGTCACCGCGTAGCCGTCAGCCGAAATGAAAAAGCCGGAGCCCTGACCGGTGAGGATGTTGCGGCCGCGGGAGGGTGACCGGGCGCCGGGCATTTCAGGCTGACCGAAATGGCGGAACGAGCGACCCGAAGACGAATCCTTGGAGAGTCGCGACATCTCCTTGCCAAGCTTGCCGGGATCCAATTTGACGCGCACCGAGAGTACAGCAGGCTTCACCTTATCGACCACGTCAGCAAAACCGGTCGGCCGTGCGCGGATTTGGGCCTGCGACACCCAATCCGGTCGCGACAAGAGATTCGCTCCGCCCAACAGCGCCGCCGCTGCAATCACCACGACACCTGCTGGCGACGCAACCCGTCTGGCCGCCGACCGCCTGTCATCAATTTCACTCGAAATGCGGGCCGTAGCTTCAGCCATGTCGGCCTCCCTCATTGCAAACGGCGTCTCCGCCAACACGCCGTCCATCAACGCGTCGATCACTTAAACCATTCATATGTTCTCCAACGACGCCGACCGCAATGCCTCCTTGACCAGGCACCCACATCTTCTTGCGCCTTTGCTCAGCCCTGCCTAGCTTTGAGTTGAAGGAGGCCGCATGGCGTTGATGGCGTCATGGGCGAGAGCGCCAAGCCCGCCTTACGCCACCTGGCAGAAGTGAGAGATTTGGAGATCAAGCATGCAAACTCCGGTTGAGATCGACTTTCATGGTTTCAAAGGGAACGAGCAGCTGCGCGCTTGCGTGATGAAGAACGTTTCCCTGTTGGAGCGGCGGTTTGGCCGCATCACCGCGTGTCGCGTCGTCATCAAGGCGCCTAGCGAGCGGCATCGCACAGGCAGCGCCTGCGAGATTGCGATTCGGCTTTCGCTACCGCAAGGCCGAGAAGTGGAGATCGGCCGCTCTGAGAAAACCGAAAGAGCAGTCGATCGCCTCGCCGATCCGCTCGTCGCCCTGAACGAAGCGTTCAAACGGGCGCGACGGCGGCTGCAGGACCATGCGCGGCGCATGCGCGGCCATGTCAAGTCCCATGACGGCCCGCCGATCGCGACGGTGAAACGCTTTGACGAGGCCGGTGGTTTCGGTTTTCTCGAGACGCAGGACGGCCGCGAAATCTATTTTCACAAGAACAGTCTCCTCAATGACGGCGGGCGGCAGGTAGGACCTGGCACCCGCGTCACGTTTTTCGAGGAAATCGGCGAGAAGGGACCGCAGGCTAGCACCGTAAAGGTGCTCGGCAAGCACGGCCTGCGTTGAGGGCGGGCGAATTCAACCCATAGCCGATGGGAACCCTATCGGCTATGATCCGACCAGATGTCTCTCGATCTCATAGACCGGATGCTTGGTGAGGTCCTTATCGACTTCCGCCATGATGCGGGCCTTCACATCACCGTGGAATGCCTGGCGCAGTTCGGCGAGAGTGCGCGGCGGTGCCGCAATGACCACCGCCTTCACCTTGCGTTCGCGCACCAGTTTCTCGAACTCTTCGGCCACCATGCGGGCGAAACGGTGCTCTTCGAGCTCGTGCCAGTCGGTCGGCTCCACGGCGCTGCGGCGCTCCCGGGCGCTGGCATTGGCGAATAGCCGACCGGGCCTGTCGCTGCCCTGGTCATGGGTCGCGGGATTGTGGTCGACGAACACCTGCTCGGTCCTCAGATTGGGGAATTTCTCGTCACCTGCGTTGCGCAGAAACAATGCCTTGCGGCCATCGCCGACGAATACGATCGCGTCGTGCGGAATGCTCATCCTGTTGCCCATGAACCCTCGACGAGTTGCCTTTTATCCTCACAAGAATGGAAAATATGCAAAACTCCTTGATGTTCCGCAGAAGTGGTAAAGAAAATACGCTGCGCTTCGAACCCCAGCCTCGCGGGCTTGCGGGGGAGGGAGGGTGAGACAGAGGGGGGATCGTGGATGCGCAAGCTTGACATCGGCAATGTTACCATCACCAGCATCATCGAGCGGGACGGGCCATGGCGGCGGCCCGAGGACATGTTTCCTGCCTATGACCCTGCCGTCGGACGGCGGCATCTCGCCGAACTCGATCCCGAGGTGTTCGACCCTGTCTCCGGCAGGCTGGTGATCACCTATCAGACCTATGTGGTGCGAACCCCGAAACATACGATTTTGGTGGACACCTGCACCGGGGAGGACAAGGGCTATGCACCGCCGATGGACTTCCCAAAGCAGCCGTGGCTGGATGGATTCCGCGATGCCGAGCTTAAGTTCGACGATATCGATTATGTGTTTTGCACCCACCTGCACATCGATCATTGCGGCTGGAACACCGTCCTACGCGACGGCCGCTGGGTTCCGACTTTTGCAAATGCAAAGTATGTGTTCCATAGGCGCGAGTACGCCGCCTGGGAGGAAGCGACAAAGCGCGGCGACACACCCCCCGGAAACGTGTGGCGGTACAACTGCGAGCCGGTGGTCGCGGCCGGCCAGGCCCTTCTGGTGGACGACGATTATCAGCTCGACGATACGCTGTGGCTCACCCCGACGCCCGGCCATTCCCCGGGTCATTGCTGCGTCAACATCCGCTCGGGCGGACAGCGCGCCGTCATCACTGGAGACCTGATGCACCACGCCCTGCAATGCCGCGAGCCGGACTGGTCGACGATCTTCGACTGGGACCGCGGGCAGGCGGCGCACTCGCGCCGACGATTCCTGGGCGAGGTCGCCGGGACCGACACTTTGGTGCTACCGATCCATTTTCCGCACCCGACCGCCGGCCGCGTCGAATCCGACGGCGACAGGTTCCGTTACCGGTTCATTCGCGACAATCATCGTTAATTTTGCGACCACAGGGCCCCGCACGAAGCCCGAATCATCTCGCAGCGCGTTAATTAACGTGTGCACCGCACAAATTTTCCTTGACTCTTTCTTAAATGAGTCTGGAAATAGGGCGTCAGTGGAATCGGGCTTGTGAGTACTTCTTGTGTCTTTCAAGGGTGGTATCCGGTCGCATTTGCCTAGCTTTCTCCTTCCCTGCCCGCATTGTGGACATCGGATGGCGATCACAGCGATCGCGCCTGCGCGGCCCAGTGACAGTGCCGAATCCAGCAATCTGGAAGACATCACCCACGGTTGCACGCAGTGCGGCACGACACTCACGCGCACCGTGCGGGCGGTTGCCAAAGACGACCAGAAGACAGCACTGTCGGCTTAACCTGGTTGGCCTGGCCTACTCCACGCCGCGAAATCGAAAGCCGCTAATCGAGGCGCATCATCTCAAGCGCGGCGCGGCCGAAGGGTCCGTAGGGGTTGTTCAGCGTTTCGCCGATCTCGAAATGGTTGTAGTTGTCCGCCACGATGAGCCGGACGGGCTTCCCGGCAGCCTTGAGGGCGGCAGCGAACTCCCTGGTCTGGCGCTGGAATTCCGGCGTTTCCAGCGTGCCGTAAAGCAACGTCACCGGGCAATTGATACGATCGAGATGACGCTGCGTGCTGAGCGCGTCTTCGGCGGCATCGGTGAACTTCACATAATCCCCGCGCTTCGACAATCGTGCCGGCTTGAGGTCGTACATGCCGGAGCACAGCGTCGCGCCCTTCACGGCGTTGCGCGGCAGCCCGAAATCCTTCTCCCAATCGGTGATCAGTACGCAGCCGCCCAGATGCGCTCCGGAGGAGTGGCCGATAATGTAGATGCGGTCGGGGTCGCCGCCGAAGCTTGCGGCGTTGCGGGCCGCCCAGGCGACGCCGCTGCGTACCTGTTCGATCATCGGCATCAGGTCGCCACCACTCTCGATCACGTTGATGAAATCGAGCACCAGGAAGTGCGCCCCGCCGCGGACGAAGGTCTCCGCTCCATAAGCTGAATCCGTCGCGTGACCGCCGCGCCAGGCACCGCCATGAACAAATAGCGCCAGCGGCGCATTCGGGTGCGGGGTCTGATAGATATCCAACATCTCTTGCGGTGCGGCACCATAAGCCACGCGCCTTGGCGCACCGAGGCGAGCGCGGACAAGCTCGCTTTCGGTCGCGCGGCGCCTGTTTAGCTGATCACGATTTGGCGCGTAGACCGATTGGTCGTAGGCGTCGTCCAGTTCTTTCTGATCCATGTCAAGCCACACGCGAGGCCCTTTCGGGTGCTGCGAAGCCGGCTGTGCGGCAGCGCCGGTCGATACCACCGTGGCGGCCGCGGCGCCTATGACGGTCCGGCGGCTCATCATCAAATCTCCCTCGCTGCGATCACTGTCCATCGAACCTCTGCGGATCTCGCGCCGTCGGGCAATTCTCGGACAAGCTTACTCTTGTCGCAAATTCGGACAAGTGGAACCGTCGGCGATTACCTCTGCCGTCTTGCGAGGAGAGTCGAAAAGAGCCGTCTTTCATGCTCATTTCAGGTGAACGCCCGTCTCCTCGCGCCCCTTGCGTGTGGAGAGGTCGTTTTACCCAGACCCCGTCACCACAGGCGGTGAGAGCAGCAAACCACCAGGCTCAATTCCGTGCCAGCGACCGCTTCTCCAGAAGCCCATTGACATGGCGCAGGACGTGATCGGCAACGATCACGTGGCCTTCAGCGGTCGGGTGGAACGCGCCGCTGTAGAGCGCCGCATAGGCCGGCTGCAGGTCATCGAAGGCCGAGATGCCTTCAGAATGAGTATTGCCCGCGAGGAAGGTGTCGTTCGGGTTACGGGCGAGGCGCCAATGATGTGCATAGGGCAATGCCGCCGCCGGTGAATATGGTACCCATTGATCGGTCGCGTGCGACAACCGCGGCATGTTCATATTGACCTGATCGATGAGCGGCTTCTGGGGATCGCGGGCGCAAACGCCACGTCTGGCGAACTCCTCAATATGGTCAACGACAAGGTGGAAACCGGTGCCTGTTCCGGTGGCAAGCCCTGCGGGGCAGCCGGCCTTGCGCCCGTCGGTAATGCACTCTAGCCGCCCCTGTAGCTCACGCACGAAGTTGGAGACTTCCTGGGTGCGCTCGCGGCTGTAGCGGAGCTTCGGATGCACATCGAGCCCGACCGTCGGCTGTGCGCCGCACACATTGCCGGTCTCGTCGAACTGGATCGGTTCGTAGGCATTCTGCAGCACGCGGGACGGATCGATCCCGAAGCCGTCGTACAACGCCTCTTTGACGGCCCTCATGCGGCGGTCAAGCACGCGCAGATAGGCCTGCGACACGGAGGGCGAGAAACGGAGCTCGCGACCGACCAGTCCGGCGATCGGCGCGAGGTCGCTTGCATTTTCAGTCATCGCATACGCGACCAGGGCGGCGAAGCCCACGTCGTTGCCGCCGATCGAGAGCAGCAGAACGTCGACTGGCCGCTTGCGGCCTTCCGGCGGACACCATCGCTTGGTGAAGGCCTGTTCGCCTATGCCGGTTGAGCCCAGGCTGTACACCGGCAGACGGTACGATACCGTGCGGGTGCGCCCGGCCACGCCGGTCTTGCAGATCAGATCGCTCAATTGATCCAGCTGAGGCGCGACCTTCTTCTGGGCGCTTGGACCGGAGATTTGCTCACGTGCGTCGCGCTCCGCGAACAGCCCCTCGACGATATCGGCGCCCGAACAGGCGAGGCTAACGAAAGTCACAGCGCGGTGACGGTTTTCCAACGCCAGTCCGATGCTGACACGGAATGGATAGCCGTATTGCGAGCGGTGACAATCGGGGCTCAGCCATTGCGCCCCGCTACGATCGAACGCCTGCTGGAATTCCCGCGACGACAGCGCGAAGACGGTGCCTTTTTCTTCGTCCTCCATGAGGCGCTTCGGCAGCGACTTGGGATTTGTGCTGCTGTCGGGCGCCGCCACATATTGGCGACTCCGCGCGTCGATTCCGCGATAAGCGAGTTGATCAGTCGCATTGATCGGATCGTAGACCATCTCCCGGGACTTGCTGAAAGTCACCGGCCGGTCCGGGTTGCTTTCGCCTGACGCGAAGCTGTCGCCCATCGCGACCACGAACACGTCTTCAACCGTCACATTGGGATCGGCGA
>Ga0126376_10001079_pt1 | contig 14460 bp, 11 predicted proteins | sample PanSoiMetPlot_15_FD_92760 | JGI IMG/M metagenome (GOLD analysis project Ga0126376, IMG submission 92760) | Tropical forest soil microbial communities from Panama - MetaG Plot_15 | ecosystem: Environmental > Terrestrial > Soil > Tropical forest > Bulk soil | place: Panama | collected 2016-02-17
CATCCCGTGGTTTAAACCGGAGCCGCACTTGAGTTGAGGCGTCGTGCATCAAAGCACCCTCCGCCGCAAACTGGTGGGAGACACGCCCCCACCGCTTCGCATCCGACGATTTCAATCCGGTTGATTGTAACCGCACTACTGATTTGTCGTTAAGAGAACGGGAGCACGGCGTAGTTAACCTGAGCGCAAGCCGCGCTTCTAACAAAACCGAAATTTGATTTCAGCAACACGTCGATGAAAGAATGCGGCTTTTAGACCTCGAGGGCGGAGAGTGCGATGAAAAGGATCCGTAAGATTCTGACTAAAACGCGCCACACTCGCAATCCAATTTTCCCGCTCTTGATTGCCCTGTCAATCTTCAGTTTCGCTGCCAAGAGAGCGGTGGCCGTGCCGAAAACATGTGAGAGTCTCGCTCGACTTGCGCTGCCAAACACGAAGATCATCGCCGCACAGCCAGTAACCACAGGCGAGTTCACTCCGCCGGGAAAGACAGCGAGTATCAAAGGTCTTCCGGCATTCTGTCGCGTAGCCGCCACCCTCACTCCCTCAACCGACTCAGACATCAAGGTTGAAGTTTGGCTTCCGCTAAGCGGTTGGAACGGCAAATATTCAGCCTTCATTCCCGCGCGGGCTACTGGACCGAAGCTCGTAACTGGGCCGAGGATTTTGGGATTAAGGTTAGCGCATTGTAGATGCTTTCAGGATGAGTTTGCGGAAGCTGGTGGCCGGTGTTCTTTAACACGATCAACTGAGACTGAGTGATCGAAGTCTTGAGGCGATACGCATTGTTTTTCGCTGACACGACCTTATCATGATCCCCGGTCACAACTATGACTGGAATTCGTATCTCAGAATAGTGCTTGCTCATTCTCTCGAGGTCTTTGTTCAAACTCCATTCGTCTTCGAAATAGGCTCGCAACTGCTTGCGGCGAAGCCATAAAGAACAGGCGTTGTGGAGATAGTCTTCGGGCACGCTGTTCGGATAGAAGGCCCGCGCCAGTTCCTTTTTCAAGATACGCTTCCCAAAGAGAACTCTGCCCACCGTGAGGCTGACGTCGCCCACTATCGGTGTCTTGAGCACCAGCCGCAGAAATTGATCTTCGCCGGCATCGGCGTATGCAGCCGGCGCGAGCAGCACAATTGCCGAAAGTTCATTTGGGTAATCCACCGCATAAGCGAGTGCCAAAGCACCTCCCCAGGAATGACCTACCAGCGTCGGGCGAGAAATGCCGAGATGCGAAAGCGTCTCGTGCAACAACCGCGTCTGATATTGCAACGTCGCGGTTGAGTCGTTCGGTCGATCACTCTTGCCGTGGCCAGGTCTGTCAACCGCAATGACTCTGTGATCGTGACATAACAGACCCAAGCTTTTGAAATCGAAATCGTCCACACTGCCGGCATTTCCGTGGATCATCACGAGCACGGGTCCGGCACCAGCCTCGACATAACGCACACGGATGTACTCGACGTTTATGTATTCTTCCCTGGGCTGTTCACATTTTGCGTCACGGTCGCTCGTGGCGAAGCGAGGAAGGTTATTGGCAAAGTCTGAACCCTGCGCGACGGCGACGAGCGCATTGCCGCTCAGAAGAGTTAACACGATGAGTGCGTAAAACTTGAGCATTCGCAGATAGAAGTTTAGACCGGCAAAGACGAACTCGGTACTGTCAGTTCTGACAGTACGGGTTGTTTCGCAGGACCGCCGCACTGTTCAAGTGTCAGAATGCCGATGATTCGAGACAGCGACTGCGTGCCTTTTCTCGCGCCGCTCGCGTCAAACGTCGTTCGGGGTGTCTGATTACCGTCATCGTTGGTTAGCGTTCGCGCGATTCTCGTTTGCCAGGCAAATACGAGCGACAGATGACAACCGGTCGCTCTGCCGAGGTGATATTACGCGAAGCGAGCACGCCGCCGCTTTCGGCAGCGCCAGCGAACTCAGCCCTAACTCAATCATCCGGTCTGTCGGTGATCCAGTTGAGCTTGCGTGAGCATCGAAGCATCGTAGGTGACCGCCCGAGCATCCGGCGTAGCGTTGACGGTAAGACCAGTCGTTTCCATGTTGTTTATGGTAAACTTCGACTCGAAAGATTGAAGGGATTGCAGTTTTGCGGCGTTTATTAATGCCAGTTGGTCTTGCAATCAAGCCCTCGCCCTCTAGAGCACCGCTATTCGCGTCTCTGCTTTCCGAAGCTCTCCTCGCGCCGCAAGCGCCTTCGCAAATAATGCAATGGGGGCGAAATGATTGATAAAGGACTGCGGTCTAATAGCTGGAGGATGTCATGAAAAGGTATTTAGTTCGTGCTCTGATTGTTTTTGCCCTGGTGTTCGCAGTGATTTTACCGGTACTGGCGGACACTATTCGCCTAAAGGATGGCACTGTTATTCGCGGTCAGATCATTAGTTTCAAAAATGAGCAGTTTACGATTCTGGTGGGTAGCGGGGCCCGCGGGCGAAAGAGCCGGATGACGGTTTACATGGAGGACGTCGATTCGATCGAATTCGATTCGTCTGGCGCCGCCGGCAATCAGACTGATGATTCCGGCAGTAATTCGCAGCCGATCTTCCAGCAGCCGACCAACACACAGCCGGCAAACAATCAACCCGTTAGTAACAGTTCGAGCAACCCGCCGCCCCAGATGAACCAGCCGACGTCCGGCAGCAATCCGTCGTTCTTTCAGATTAATGTACGGGTGCGCGCCGACAACCAGAGCAATGGCTGGACTAACAGCGGCCTGGTCGTACGGCGAGGCCAGCGTTTGCGAATCAGCGCGTCGGGCCGTGTGAACCTGGGAAACAACCGGATCGCGACTCCGGATGGTTTGCCAAATATCAACGACCGGGACAAGTTGATGCGCAATCAGCCGACCGGCGGACTGATCGCCGTTATCGGCGACGACAATGACGACTTTATTTTCATCGGCCGTGGCCATGATTTTGTAGCCCAGCGTGACGGCGTATTGTTTCTGGGAGTAAATGAAGGAAACCTCGCCGACAATACCGGCGCCTTTGATGTGGTGATCGAGGCAGAGGCGACTGGCTCGAAATGATTAATTCAGCGTGACATAGCTAGCGCGCGGCACGAAGAATTGCAGTTCCCCCACCACCTCTGAAGCGTCTAAGAATGAGCTTTTAGCCGAGGCGGGATAGCCGCAGATGCTGTCATTGAGTCCGAATCCAGGCGAACTCGCCGCCACTGCATCGCATCACAAGCTTCGGGCCGCTAATGACGCTTGACCGTCTTCGCGCCGGCGCAATATAGTCGCTTCAGTTAAGTTTCGGCCTGTCTCAAAAAACGAGCGTCGAGAGTTCAGCCTTCGGGTTCCTGTGCGGGCGCAAGCTAAGGCTTGAAGTTGGATCTCCTCGCAGAGGGATTTGATTATGAATAGCAGTATCTCAATGCGGCGCATTTTCCCATTGCTCATTGTGTTTGTAGCCCTGTCCGCGGTGGGAATGCATTCGCTGTTTGCGCAGTCGCGCCGGCAACCTCCGGTTTCCGATCAGAAGAAAAACCAGCGGCCGCCCGACAAGCCAACTGAAGAACAAAAGCCGGAACCTCTGCCTGCAGATATCGCTGGCAAGCAACAGGAAGCCGAGAAAGTCACCGTAACCACAAACCTCGTGAACGTCGATGCAGTGGTTTATAACAAGAAGACCGGCCAGCCACAGCTCGCCTTGAAGAAAGATAACTTCGCGATCTTCGTCGATGGCGTGAAGAAGGACATTACTAATTTTGCTACTCCCGAGGCGCCGATCACGGTTACGCTCGTAGTCGAGTACAGCAAAATAGGAGAAGTGCTCGGCTACTATGGCAGCCACGGCATGGAGAATGGCACGAACGAAGTCATCCGGCCGACGGCAATGTTCCTCTCGCAGTTTATTACGCCGCAGGATTACGTTTCCGTAATTGCCTTTGACATGCGGCCCACGCCTTTGACCGACTTCACAAACGATCCCAACCGAATCCAACAAGTGATCAGGTTGTTGTTGATGAACTCGCCGGCGTTTACCGAAACCAATCTTTTCGATGCTTTGAAGCTGACGTTGATCGGAGGACGGGGCGACTCGGTGGTGTTGGAAAATGCGAAAGAGCGGACCCAGGAATATTCAGGGATGGTGGCCGTACCGGGAGACCGCCGCAGAGCCGTTTTAGTGGTAGCGTCGGGCCTGGACACTTTCAGCAAGATCAATATGGATCAGGCGCGAAAGATTGTGCAAAACTCGGGTATCCCAATTTACATCATCGGCACCGGGCAACTGTTCGTGAAGTTGTATGGCGACTATATGGATCCAGGCCGGGGCTCGAACATTCGCGGTGTCCCGATTGACCGAATGACTTTCCTCCAGGCAGACAACACCATGAAGACATTCGCCAAGGAAAGCGGCGGTGCTTTTTATCCGATAACTTTCGAAGGCGAACTGCCGAATGCTCTCGGATCAATCAACGCAATGCTGCGCAGCCAGTATAGCCTCGGATTCAATCCGGGCGACGAGCGGGACGGCAAGTCACACAAGATCGTAGTCAAAGTGGACGTCGACGGCGACGGACAGTATGACGATAAAGCGTTCGTTGTCAGGGCTCGCGAAGTTTATAACTCGCCCAAACCGGATGCAGCGCCGACCCAGAAGAGCGGCGGGAAACAGCAGTAAACAGAAGGCAGAAAGCAAAAGGCAGTAGGCAGAACGCAGAAGTAGAAGCTGCTTTTTGCTTACTGCCTTCTGCTTTCTGCCTTCTGCTTTCTTGCTCTCCCGTAATCCTCACGTGTAAAGTAGGCTTGTCTTTCCCTCAAAACTCCCCGTTTTTCGAAAGCTTGTCGGAGGTTAGAGCTGATGTCGAGTGAAAGCATCAGAGCCAATGAGGCTGCGGCCGTTCCTGATCGAGAGCTTCAACCAGACAACCCTTACTTAGCGAACTTTAGACCCTACATTCCGGCAAGTGTGCGTTTGCCGGAATTGACGGCGATACCGTTGATCATGGGTACATTTCTCGGGATGGTCTTTGGCGCGTCCTCGCTCTACCTCGTGTTGAAAGTTGGCTTGACGGTAAGCGCCTCGATTCCCGTAGCCGTGATTTCAATCACGCTCTTTCGCGTACTGTCGAAGGTTGGGCTTCGTGACGCGACGATCCTCGAAAACAACATCGTTCAGACAGCCGGGTCGGCTGGTGAATCGATCGCCTTTGGCGTCGGCGTGACGATGCCGGCAATTATGATTCTCGGCCTCGATCTCGAGGTCACTCGTGTGATGCTCGTCGCGCTACTTGGCGGCTTGTTGGGAATTCTCATGATGATTCCGTTGCGGCGCGCCTTGATCGTCGCGCAACACGGCTATCTGAAGTATCCGGAAGGCACTGCCTGCGCTGAAGTTTTGAAGGCCGGCGCTTCTGAAGAATCGCGCGCCGCGGCGCATCAGGGTGGGGAAGCTGTCGAGACAGAGCAAATGGGAGCCAAAACCATTTTCGCCGGGCTCGGCATTGGCTTTCTTTATCAAGTCCTGATGGCCGGCTTCAAAGGTTGGAAAGACACTCCGGAAAAGGTTTTCGGCGCGCCGTTCAAGGCCGGCTCGATCGCGGCAGAGATTTCGCCCGCATTGCTGGGAGTCGGCTACATCATCGGCCCACGCATCGCTTCGATCATGTGCGCCGGCGGTGTGCTGGCGTATCTGGTATTAATCCCCGCGATTAAGTTCTTCGGCTCGGGCATGACCACGCCGCTCGCACCGGGAACGGTTCCAATCAGCGAGATGAGCCCCTCGGCAATTCGCGGTGCGTACGTTTTGTACATCGGCGCGGGCGCGGTGGCCGCGGGGGGGATCATTAGCCTGTTTCGATCGCTGCCGACGATTTGGCACGGCCTAAAGGGTGGACTGGCGGATCTTCGGGGCGGCCAGGGGGCGACGGCGAACGCCCCGCGCACAGATCAGGATATGTCGATGAAAATTGTCATCGGCGGCATTATCGTTCTGATTGCTTTGATTATGCTGTTTCCGCAACTGAACCTTCGGTTCAATTTGATCGGGGCAATTCTAATCGTGGCTTTTGGTTTTCTCTTCGTTACCGTTTCGTCACGTTTGACCGGTGAGATTGGTTCGTCATCAAATCCGATTTCGGGTATGACCGTTGCGACATTGCTGCTTACCTGTCTGATCTTTTTAGTCATAGGCTGGACAGGACCGTCTTATTACATCACCGCGCTTTCGATCGGAGGCATTGTCTGCATCGCCTCTTCAAATGGCGGGACGACGTCCCAGGATTTGAAGACTGGGTTTCTGGTTGGCTCGACACCGAGACTACAGCAGATCGCAATTCTGGTGGGCGCATTTGCTTCAGCGCTCATCCTTGGACCCATTCTGTTAGTGCTGAATGATTCGGCGACGGTATATGTCCCGCGTCTGAGCTTCGAGCCGGCAAGCAAGGTTGTGACGGTTGATCCAGGCAAGGTTAGCGCCCTGCCACCTTTCAATGATCCAATCCAGCCTCCAACGGCTGGAAGTTATCGGATTCTGAAGAATGAAGCCTCGAATCCAATGGTGACGGGACTTGATCCGGGCGAATACCTCGTCGATTCAGCGGGCAAGGTTGTTTATAAGATGGAGGAGAACTTTCCGTCGACTCTTCGGATTCAGCCTTCGGAAGCTGGTTCGCCAGAAAAGCTCAAAGGTCCGCAAGCAAATTTAGACACGGCTTCCTACCGGCCTTATCACAAGACTGATGCAGAAGGCGGTCCAGCGGGACGCTACCTTGTGAGCGAACAAGGCGTACCTGTCTATCTCGCTGATCCGGGAATTAATGGTATCCACAAAACGCGGCCTGACGGCTCGCAGGTAACCAAGTACGACGCGCCCAAAGCCACCCTGATGTCTTACATCATCAAGGGCATTTTGAATCGGCAATTGCCGTGGGGTCTCGTTTTGCTGGGCGTCATGATTGCGGTTGTGCTCGAGATGAGCGGCATCCCATCGCTCGCGTTCGCAGTCGGCGTCTACCTCCCGCTTTCATCATCAAGCCCGATTTTCATCGGCGGTATGATTCGCTGGCTCGTCGATAAGTATCTGCGCAAGAAATTGAAGAGCAAAAACCTGTCCGAGGATCAATTTGTTGCTGAAACCGACAAGAGTCCGGGCGTGCTAATGGCCTCGGGATACATTGCCGGTGGCGCGCTGGCCGCGATTGTGATCGCGATTCTCCAGGGTGTGCCTAAGGAGAGTCTCGCGCATTTCAACAAAGCGGTAGAGGACTGGTCGACAGCTCACAATCCACTTTTCGGTCAGGCCAACGGCGACCTGCTATCGATAATTCCGTTTTTTATCCTGATGCTGTTGCTGTATCTGGTCGGACGCGAGGTAATTCTCAGAACCAGGAGTGCTGGCTAGAATAAACCTTTCCGTTCACTTTCGAATCTGAGTTATAGTTTTTTATGCGAGGCGCGCTCGCCATTTGGTATTCTTTTGAGCGCGCCTCGTATTTCTAAATATGAAGGTTATGCGTTTTATGCTTCATCATAGACGGCCACGTATTAATAATCTTATTCCCGCCTTCCTGCTCGTAATCTTCGGATTGACCACGCCGCTTCTGATTCAGGGTCAGGCTCAACGCGCACCGTCGGATGTCGTGCGCGAATTCTACAAGGCCATGCGTGAGCATCGCTTCAAAGATGCCTGGGCCTTGACGATCTATAAGTCAGCGGTCGATGGTCTGTCGGCAGATGAACTGGAGGACTTGCGTCCTGACTTTGAGTCAAAAGCTGCAGCAGTACCCGAACAGATCGAGATTACCGGTGAGCGAATTCAAGGCAACATTGCCACCGTCTTCGTTAAGGTTCCCGTCAGCGAAAGCACGCCGCAGGTTACCTCGGAACCGGTTAACCTGATTAGTTCGCCCAGCGGATGGATCATCGGCACCGAAGCTGATCAGGCAGAAGTAAAGAAAAAGGGGCGGCGGTTTTTCCTTGATGCGTTGATCGAAGATCACGAGAGTGATATCGAGGATTTGTTGAAGCGTTTACTGGCCGTGCAACTCGTTTATAGTCAGGACCACAAGGGACAATTGGGCGATTTGCCGGCATTAATCGGGGCGAATTTAATCTCCAAAGAGTCGGGCGACCCTAAGGCCATCGGCTATAACGTCCGAATTACTCTGGCGCCCGATGGTAAGGGATACGTGGCGACCGCCGAACCGACGCGTTACGGGCACACTGGCAAGCTTTCTTTTTGGATGGACCAGACGGGCAACATAAAAAAGGTCGATAATGGCGGAAAACAGATTACCGGCAAGAACTAGCAGGTGCGTGAACGCGTAACCGGTTACTGCCAGTTTCTATCGACGAATCAGCCCTTTTGGGTCTCCTCAAACCGGTGTAGATACATCATCAAAGACCCGCCGGCCGTCGCAATCGCCCCAACGGAAAATAGTAATTGCCTGAGGCCCAATCAAACCTATAGAATGTCATTCGAACGCACCTCGGCGTTCCTTGCCTTGCCTTAGTCGATTCCAATTGAAACCTTACAGCTCACGCGAGGTTGGTCATGCCAGAAGTGATTCGTTCCGTAGTTTCTCGCCTTCGCATTTTCTTGAAGGATCGGCGACAGTCGCCACGGCTGCGAATACATCTCCCGTTCACTGTTTCAATTCATCGCGACGGAGAATTGAACGGTTCCCGTAAACGACCCCAAACACTTAGCGGCTACACTCGAGATATCAGTCAGAAGGGGCTGGGATTGCTTGTGACGCAGGTGCATCTCGATGGTTATCATCTGGCAGCAGGCGGTCGCGAGCTTATTATTTGCCTCGACGTGGATCGTGTTAAGCCGATCTGTATGCGGGTCGCGCCGCACCGATATGAACGTCTGGATGAATCTATTGCAGGTTGTACTTACCTGATCGGCGCGCGCATCGTTAACATATCTGATGAAGATCGATTGCGCTATTCGTCTTTTCTCGCAGAGAACCTACGCAGGCCCCCCAAGGCGGAAAACGGCTTTCTCCCTGCCTCCAAAGACAAACAAAAGCCTGCTCTCGACCTAATTGAATAAGAGCCAGCCAAAGACCTGCGGTAAGTGAAAACTTGGCTCGGGTGTGCGGGTGGGCTGCCAGGCGAGGTAGCCGCGGTCCGGATCTTTACCGACACAACGAAAGAGATTCACACGCCAACGCTCGCCTTTTTGTGGCTCATGGATCCAGTGATTCCAGGGAATGCGAATCGCTATCGTTATCCATTCCCCAACTCGGTGTGCTGACGTTGTCATGTGTGAATCGAATTTCCAGTCGGATTCGCGTTTGTCTGGCATCCAATGAATCGCCACATCGAGCCACTCGTCCGTCGGAGCAGCTTCGAACTCAAAATATCGTTCGACGACATGGGGATCGGGCGCGATAAAAATCTCGCAAACGTCCCGATCCCAAAGTCCCATCGTCTTTTTTTCTTTCTGTGGGTTATCACTGACGACGAGAGGCTCTCGCTGACGACAAACAAAACGAACGTAGAGCGCTTTTTTTGACCAAAGGATGCGAGCGCTGGCATGTCGCGTCTCAGGCGCAAGTTCACCGGACCAGTAGCGATTGATTTGGACCGGATGGGCCTGCTTCCAGGACGCGCTTCCCAGATCTGCCACCTTTAAGTCAGTGGCTATGTATTGGGCAACGATGGTCTTGTCGTCGACGATCATAGAAACTCTTCAGCTGAAATTAATTCGAGGTCTATCAGCCCATCCCTTCGCCAAAAGAAAAACTCGGACCGCGCGGACGGTAGACTATCTGTTCTTCTTCCTCTTCCTTCGATTCCGTTAACCACGAAGGGTCTGAATACTGCAACTTGTAAAGCTTCCAGTACAAGCCCTGCAACAGCAGCAGGTCCTGATGCGTACCCTGCTCGCGAATCTCGCCGTGATGCAGGACGATAATGTTATCGGCGCGCTGAATTGTTGAAAGTCTGTGCGCCACGATGACTGAAGTTCGGTTGCGCATTACGCGCGCGATTGCTTGCTGAATCAGTTGTTCGGTTTCGGTGTCAATTGAACTCGTCGCTTCATCCAGAATTAATAACGCCGGATCAAATGCCAAGGCGCGAGCAAAAGAAATCAGCTGCTTTTGACCGACTGACAAACCGGCGCCGCGCTCCCGCACCTCGGATTTGTACTGTTGGGGCAACCGCCGGATAAAGTTGTCAGCGCGGACTTCAGTTGCCGCCCAGTGCACACGTTCGTCGGAAATATCCTCTCGGCCCAGGCGAATGTTGCTTTCAACTGTGCCGGTAAACAGAAAGATATCCTGCAAGACAACCGCGAAATTCTCTCGCAATGATTGCAACTCCCAATCCCGTACGTCTACGCCGTCAAGCAGAATGCGTCCGCGCTGCACATCGTAAAAACGCATCAGCAGGTTCGTAATCGTCGTTTTCCCAGAGCCGGTGTGGCCGACCAGAGCGACTGATTGTCCGGGCGAAACAGTAAACGAAACGTCTTTCAGCACCCAGTCTTCGTCGTTATACGCGAACCAGACGTTTTCGAATTCGATGCGCCCCGCGGCACGACCGGCTTTGAGTGGCTTAGCTGGCGAGTTGATCAAAATGGGGAGATCGAGAGCCTTGAAGATGCGATGAGATGCGACCACGGCGCCTTGCAGCACATTGTATTTATCGGAGATGTCGCGAATCGGCTGAAATAAGAAGCTGATGTATTGGATGAACGCGAACAGGCCGCCGAGCGTCAGCCCATTTTGCATCACGCGATAGCCGCCGTACCAAATAATCAGGGCAATGCCGGTCGCACCGATGAGATCCACAAGAGGGAAAAAGACCGCGTAGTAAAAAATCGTGTCGATGTTGGCATTGCGGTGTTCATCATTAATTTTCGCGAACCGGCGCGGTGACTTTGCCTCAGCATTGAAAATCTGAACCGTTTGCGCTCCCGAAAAATGTTCCTGAAGAAAGGAGAAACTTCGTGCGATCTTAATTCGCACCAGGTCGTAACCTTTCCGCGCTCCCTTGCGGAACCAGGTCGTGGCGGCAAAAAGCATGGGCACCGTTAGCAAAGTCACCAGAGTCAGCCGCACATCCATGTAGATCATCACCGCAACAATGGCGACGATCATTACCAGATCGCCCAGCAGGTCGGTCACGCCTGAAGTGAACAATTCGTTCAGCGCATCAACATCGGCGGTCAGGCGGGTCATGATCCGGCCTACCGGGTTGTGATCGTAGTAGGAGATCTCCTGGTGCTGTAGCTTGTCATAAATCTCGCGACGCAAATCGAACATCACGTACTGGCCGACCGTGTTCACCAGGACCACCTGGAAATAAGAAAAAACAAGACGGAAAAATTGGGCGGCGAAGTAGACGAGCACAAACAAGTTCAACCCGTCCATCTTTTTCGGCAGGATGTACCAGTCAATCGCGTATTGCGTGAATTTTGGCTGGAGGATGCCGAGAAGATTCAGCAGCAGCGTGAAGGCCAGCGCGGGCACCAGCAATCCGACGTACGGTTTGAGATACCGCAACAGGCGGCGGGCAACTCTGAAATCGTACGTCTTACCGATTGCCTCTTCTTCGTGAAATTGTTTGACTGCGGTTGACATTCCTGGCTCAGATCTAAGATCTCAGATCTCGATCGTAAAACCAGATGCCTCAAAACTGTCCCTGTGCGGCATCAATCAAATGTTGCTTCCGCGGAAAGTGCAACAGCATTCCCAGGCCACCGATCACAAATCCAATGTAGTAGTAATTCGACCCCGTCACCCTATTATCAAGCAGACCCAACAGCGCCGAGATCTCGCACAGCGCGAACGCAAGAATGTAAGCGGTATGCACCACTTGTACCTGGTGACTCTCATTCGCTTTTCCCAGCAGCACCTGCTTTATAAGGAATGATCCCGCCACTGGAATAAGTCCGAGCGTATTAAGAATCAGCGTCAACTTTTGACTGGGCGCCGGTTCGACCGGTACAAGTCGAATAAAAACCAGGTACAAAATCAGCGCCATACTCATCCCAAACCACAGGATCAATAACGTGCGGTAACGCATTTCAATCGTGGCTTGATTTGGATCAATTGGTTGCATGATTTCACTCTAATCAAGTCGCGGCCAACTCTTCTTCCAGCAATTGCCGCTCGTGCAGGTCCGCATACTCACCACCCAACGCGAGCAACTCGTCATGTGTTCCCTTTTCGATAATTTCTCCTTCGTCCAGCACACAAATCACGTCAGCATGACGCACCGTCGAGATACGGTGCGAGACGATGATGCTCGTTCGCTTGCGCATGACACCGCGAAGTTGCGACAGAATTTTTTCTTCCGTGTAGGTGTCAACTGACGACAGTGCATCGTCAAGAATCAGGATCTTCGGCTCGCGCAGCACGGCGCGCGCGATCGCCGTTCGTTGCTTTTGGCCGCCGGACAAAGTGATGCCGCGTTCACCGACCAAAGTGTCAAAACCTTCCGGGAAATCCCTCACGTCGCCATCTAAACCAGCGATGTTGGCGGCGCGTTCGATTTCTGTCCGTTCTGCATTCTCAACCCCAAAGGCGATGTTCTTTGCCAGGGAATTGCTGAACAGAAAAGTCTCTTGCGGAACGTAACCAATCGCCTCGCGCAGTTGCGCCAGTGGATAGTTTGAAACGGGAATATCGTCGACCAGCACAGTTCCAGCCGGCGCTTCCAGCACCCGCGGAATCAAATTCACCAGGGTCGATTTGCCGCTGCCTGTGCGGCCCACAAAGGCGACGATCTGGCCCGCTTTGATCGTCAAGTTGATGTCGCGCAGCACTGGTTCGCTATCCTCATAATGACGAAAGGTCAGATCACGAAACTCAATCGCTCCGAGTACATCCGGTTGTTTCGCGACGCCGGGTCGATCCGCTATCAACGGCTTGATTGTGGCAATTGCCTGCATTCGTTTCCAACTCGCCGTTCCGCGCTGATACAAATTAACTACATAACCGATGGCAATCAGCGGCCAAATCAACCGGAACAAATACATGTTGAATTCCGTGAACTGGCCAACGGTGAGCTGGCCTCGCGCGGCCAAAGGTACGCCGGCCCAAACAATCAGCACAGATCCTAACCCAATCAAAAACGTCATCAGCGGACGCATCAAGGCATCAATCCGCACCAGCCCGAGATTCTTCTGGGCGTATTCGTAGTTAAGCCGATTAAATGCCTCGATCTCGGCACGCTCCTGCGCGTAGGCGCGAACCACACGGACGCCGGTGAAATTCTCCTGTGCGCGCGCGGTAATTTGGGCAAAGAAATCCTGGATTTGCTGAAAGCGTGTGTGGACCTGCTGTCCAAAATACTTAACGGTAAGGGAGACCAACGGCATCGTCACGAAAAGCAACAGCGTGAGTTTCCAGCTAATGGCGAAGAGGATCGGAACAATCACGACGACCACAAACACGGTTTGCAGCGAGTACATGCTCATTGGCCCGGCAAGCTGGCGCACGGCTGCCAAATCGTTGGTGGCGCGGGCCATCAAATCGCCGGTTCGATGTTCCTGGAAGAATGACTGCGGTTGATCGACCAGGTGAGCGTAAAAGTCGTTGCGCAGATCATACTCAATGTGGCGCGACATCCCAATGAGAATACGTCGCTGAAGAAACAGAAACACTCCGCTTACTAGACTTGCGCCGACAACCTCTAGCGCAGCAATCGTCAATTTGAACCAGGTAACCTGTTTCCAGCTGTCGAATACATTCCCGACAATCAACGGGATGCTGACATTGAAGACAACGCCTGCCATGATGCAGGCGATACCCACAATCAAAGAAACCTTGTAGGGTCGAAAGAATTGAAGCAGCTTTCGCAGATCGTTCATGAACAAAGACAAATTGGTGGCACAAACTTGGGGCTGTGGTGACAAGTCACAGACGAAAGTCTGTACCACTCCGGTGTCTTGAAGTTTAAGTGAGAACGATCAGCGTGGCAAAGTGAAGGGAATTAAGAGTAGACTTCAGGCGCGCTTGAAATCTCACATGACAGCTTCGCCGGCTTCCGGCAACATGTCATGGTCGGCAGTGACAGCGGTGTTAATGTCGAGATCCTGGGCAGACTCAGGCGCAACCCGAACACAATTCCGGCCTGCGTGCTTCGCTGCGTAGAGCGCGGCATCGGCGGCCTGAAATAATTCCATGCGTGTTTCGGCATGCGTGGGAAAAGAAGCTATGCCGATAGACGCCGTCAGGCCGCCAAAACCGGGAATTTCGATTTGTTGAATTCGCGCGCGCAAACGCTCGGCAACAATCAAGGCTCCTTCGGCAGGAGCTAACGGCAAAATCAGTACGAACTCATCACCGCCGAAGCGAGCTGCCGAGTCAGCGCCGCGCAGCACCTGCCGAAAACAGCTACCCAATTCGCGCAGGGCGACATCACCGGCGTCATGCCCGGCGGAATCGTTCAAGTGCTTGAAGCGGTCAACGTCCAGCATAATCAGCGACAATGGTTGATGCAGACGCTTGACCATCAGGAGATGTTGGTC